>Ga0315298_1000909_pt1 | contig 56508 bp, 55 predicted proteins | sample WHS_1_MG_FD_203077 | JGI IMG/M metagenome (GOLD analysis project Ga0315298, IMG submission 203077) | Extremophilic microbial mat communities from Washburn Hot Springs, YNP, Wyoming, USA - WHS_1_MG | ecosystem: Environmental > Aquatic > Thermal springs > Hot (42-90C) | place: USA: Wyoming... | reverse complement strand
TACTTCACGGGGGGTTATCTTTGTCTCTTCCTCTCTCTTTTCTTCCACCTCTTTTTGGAAAATTTGTCCTCTATTCATTTCAGGCTCTTCAAGTTTGGTCATATCCAATAACGACAGGAGCATAGGAAAATATGGATCACTATAAAACTTAATTTTTGTTGAGAGTTCTGTAAGGGTTTTTGAAATATCAATTAATTTCTTCAAGGTTGTAAATTTTAATAACTCCTTCATTTCAGTAATTACTTTTTCGTTCCTTTTCTCGGAAACGACCTCCTCCCTGTCAAATTTAAAAGAGATGAGGTCTTCGAAAAACTCTATAAGTTCATTCAGTGCTATTTTTGCATCTTTTCCATGCTCTTCAAGCATCTGAATATGTGCAAAGATTTCTTTTGGGTCATTCTTTATAATTGCTCTCACAAAATTTAAAAGGAATCTTTCATCAGGGATATCAAGGAGGCTTCTTACAAGTGCGTCATCGACCTCATTGGAAATTGTTATTACCTGTTCCAATAAGGAAAGGGCATTTCTAAGTGATCCAGAGGAAGCAAGCGCTATAAGTTCTGCTGCACTTTCTGTAATTTTTGCTCCCTCATTAATTGCAACCATTATAATTCTTTCTTTTAAGCCCTTTATTGTAATTGGTTTGAAGTAGAGTCTTTCGCAACGAGATGCAATCGTTGGAGGAATTTTATCAACTTCGGTTGTCGCCAGAATAAAAATGACATTTTGAGGTGGTTCTTCAAGAGTTTTAAGAAGCGCATTAAATGCCTGTGGTGTGAGCATATGTGCTTCATCGATGATATATACTTTATATTTGGACTGAACAGGCACATACTGGACATGTTCCTTCAAATTTCTTATTTCATCTATGCCCCTGTTCGAAGCAGCATCAATTTCAATAACATCAAGGCTTGTTCCGTTTGCTATTGCAAGACAATTTTCGCACTGTAAACATGGTTTTTCTGTTGGTCCATTTACACAATTCAGCCCTTTTGCAAAAATGCGCGCAAGAGTTGTTTTTCCAGAACCTTTTGGGCCTGCAAAAAGATAGGCGTGCGATGCCTTTCCCTGCTTTAATTCCTCTTTCAGGATTTTAACAACTGCCTCCTGTTCGATAACCTCGTCAAATGTTTGAGGCCTGTACTTTCTATAAAGTGCAATATAGTTCATATAATATTATACTATCTTTGCACCTGATTTACAATAAAGCAAACTTGATTAAATTTCATAATTGCATAAAATGTGTAAGAGGTGATAATGGTGGAAGAAATTTCAAAAGAGTATTTAAGAAGTATTATTGATCACACACTCTTAAAGCCAGAGGCGACTCCTAAAGATATTGAGAGGCTCTGCAGGGAGGCAATTGAATACAAATTTTATGCAGTTTGCGTAAATTCTTCCTATGTTGAATTAGCAAAAAGTATCTTAAAAGGCAGTGAGGTAAAGGTTGCAGTTGTTGTGGGGTTCCCATTAGGTGCTTCTTCTACCTATGCAAAGGTTTCAGAGGCAGAAAAAGCGCTGAAGGATGGAGCAGATGAAATTGATATGGTTATACACATTGGATTTCTAAAGGCAAAAGAGTTTGGAAAAGTCGAAAATGATATAAGAGAAGTGGTAAAAGTTGGAGGAGGAAGGATCGTTAAGGTGATTATAGAAACATGTTTACTCACTAATGAAGAAAAAATAATTGCATCTTCACTTGCAGTCTCCGCTTCTGCACAGTTCGTAAAAACTTCAACTGGTTTCGGTAGTGGTGGAGCAACAGTTGAGGATGTTGCCCTGATAAGGTCTGTTGTGCCCGCATATACAGGTATAAAGGCTGCAGGCGGTATCAGGGACTATGAAACAGCGGTTAAGATGGTAAAAGCAGGTGCTACAAGGATAGGGGCAAGTAAAAGCATAGAGATTGTTTCATAATGGGATATCTGAATATTAAAGGGATAACTATTAATGCAACTAATGCATATGAAAAGGATAGATACATCACTTATTTTACAGATAAATTGGGAAAAATAAATGTGAAGTTAAAGTCCGTAAGAAACATCGCTTCGAGGAGAATTGGTTATACGGAAGAATTCCTCCTTGAAAAGGTTTTAATATACAGGAAAGGAAACACCTTTATTGCAACTGAAATTAGTCTTATTGAAAATTTTAGAGGTGCAAAGGAAGATTTCGTAAAAAGCATAGCACTTCTTTACATAAAAGAACTCATCGTGTTGTTTGTTCCATATGAGCAGGAAGAAATTGGCATTTTTAGACTGCTCATAGATACACTTACATCTATTGAAGTTAAGGACAGAGAGTTTTCTTATACATTGCTTGCCTTTTTTATGTGTCATTTTCTAAAATTAATCGGTTATCCCATTCCACTCTCTATGAAAGGCATAATGGAACACAATCTCACTTCAAACGTCGATATACTAAAAGATATAGAATCCCTTTCAGCGCTTGATAGTCCACTTAAAATAACAAAGCCATCTTTATTTGCAAAGGAGAGCATTGATGTTATTAATTTTTACATTATGCAGCAGTTTGAAGAAAAGGCGTATTTAAAGTTTCTTGAGCAAATAAAAAAATTAATGTGAGGTGATCTATGTATTTCCAGGAACTTGTTTTTAAGTTAGAAAAATTCTTTCAAAAACAGGGTTGTGTAATACTGCCTCCCTTTGACCAGGAAGTGGGAGCAGGCACATTGAGCCCATATACATTTTTAAAGGTGCTCGGAAGAAAACCGTGGAAAGTGGCCTATGTCCAGCCATCAAGAAGGCCTCTGGATGGAAGGTATGGAGAAAATCCAAATAGATTGTATTTACATCATCAATTTCAGGTAATCATAAAACCACCAGTAGAAAATATAAAAGAGGTATATCTCGAAAGTCTTAAATTTCTTGGACTAAAACTTGCAAAGCACGAAATAAAGTTCATTGAAGATAACTGGGAAACAGCAGTTCTTGGAGCGCAGGGAGTTGGATGGGAGGTGCGTCTGGATGGCCTTGAGATTACCCAGTTTACATACTTTCAACTTGCAGGAGGTGTGGAGCTTAATCCTGTTTCAGTTGAAATTACATATGGTCTTGAGCGCCTTACAATGTTCTTACAAAATAAGGACAATGTTTTTGATATTCAATGGAATGAGGGAACTACATATGGGGCATTAAGAAAGGAAGAAGAAAAGGAAGAATGTATTTATGCATTTGATGAAAGTAACGCAGATCTTTTATTTATGCTTTTTGAAGAGTACGAAAAGGAGGGAAGAAGAATTCTTGAGAGGGGATTGCTCACACCAGGTTATATGTATTTGTTGAAATGCTCGCATATTTTTAACCTGCTTGAGGCAAGGGGTGTGATCAGTGTAAGCGAACGCCAAAACATGATAGGAAGGATGAGAAACCTTGCAGAGTTAACAGCAAAAATCGTCTTAGAAAGAGAGGGGACATATGAAAGACTTTCTATTTGAAGTATATACGGAAGAAATACCTGCAAGACTTTTAAACGACCTTACTGCACAGTTGAAAACACTTGCACTTAATAGGCTTGGCGCATATAATCTTCCCTTTGGAGAAGTAAGGACCTTTTCTACACCAAGGAGACTCGTCCTGTTTATAAAAAATGTGGAAGAGAGAGAACTCGAAACAAAGAGAGAGTTAAAAGGGCCTTCTTACGAAATTGCATTTAATGAAGACGGGAAAGGGACAAAAGCACTCCAAAAATTTTTAGAGAGCAATAACCTGAGGGAAGAAGAAATTCAAATAAAAGAGGTAAAGGGAAATAAATATGTCTTTGGTTACAAAACAATAGAGGGGCGCAATGCGACAGTCATTCTGAAAGATGTTGCCCTGTATGCACTTAAGAATTTAACTTTCCATCGTGGGATGAGATGGAATGATTCAAATGTCATCTTTATAAGACCAATAAGGAGTTTGCTTGCGCTTTTTGGTAACGAAATTGTGGACATAGAGTATGCGGGTATCAAAAGTAATAACAAGTCATATGGTTTCTTTTTTGATAGCCCTCTCGAATTTGTGGTAGATACACCCGCAACTTACTTCAAGAAATTAAGAGAACTGTATGTTGTCCTTGATTATAATGAAAGAAGAGAAATAGTTGTAAAGAATGTGAGCAATCTTGCAAAAAGCGTATCTGGAAAAGTGAAATTTGAAGAAGATTTTCTTGAGGAAGTTGTTAACTTAACAGAGTTCCCGACGCCTTTTCTCTGCGAACTTCATACTGATAAATGTGAGATCCCGGATTGTATAATCGAAAGTATTGTAAAGGGGCATTTAAAGTCCTTTCCTGTTTTATCATCTGATGGGGAAAAATTACTGCCATATTTTATCGGTGTAAGAAACGGAAGTTCAGATTTTATTGAAAATGTTAAAGCAGGATACGAGAAAGTTGCAAGGGCGAGGCTTTACGATGGTGCCTTCTTCTTTAAAGAGGATAGGAAGGTTCCACTTGATAAACAGGTTGAAAAATTGAAAGAAATTGTTTTTATTAAAGGATTGGGAACGCTTTATGATAAGACTTTGAGGCTTGTTGAGATTGCAAAATATCTTTCAAATACCATTAAAATGAGTAAAGAGAGCGAAGAAAAGTTGCTACGAGCATGTTATCTTTCCAGGGCAGATGTCCCAACACAGGTTGTAAGGGAATTCCCGGAACTACAGGGGACAATTGGAGAGCGCTACGCAAGACTTCAAGGAGAAAAAGAGGAAGTTGCAAAATCACTGAGGGAACAATATCTACCAAGATACATTGATGATGAACTACCTGAAACTGATTTAGGAAAATACCTCGGTATCATTGACAGATTGGATACACTTGTTATGAGTATCGCCTCTAAAATAGAGTTCTCCGCATCTAAAGACCCTTTTGGTTTAAGAAAAAGTGCGCTTCAAATTGTCCAGGTCTCCTTTGCGCTCAATAGTGCTCAATTTCCATTTGAAAATCTTATCAAATACATTTCAACTCTTATACAGGATAAAGAGGGAGATACTACAGCAAAAACTGTATGTGCACTGCTCAAAGAGAGAGCAAATTACTTTATAAGAAGCAAGGGTATTTCATATGATAGTGCAAATGCAGTGACAACCCTACCGGTTGATATGCTTCCTACTTTCCTTGAAAGGGCTACCGTATTAGAAAAACATGCTAAAGACGAGAGATTTTTAAATATTGTGACAGTCCACAAAAGAATAAGAAATATCCTTGAAAAAGGCGAAAAGTCTGTTGCTCCCGTAAGAGTTGCGTTATTCTTTGAAAAGGAGGAAACGGATTTGTTCGAGAGCGCTACTGAATCTGAAAGGCTTATAGAAGCACTCCTCCAGAATAGAGATTATGAAGCAATAATTCAACTTCTATATCTCCTTGTTCCTGTAGTAAATAATTTTTTTGATAGGGTACTTGTGATGGATAAAGAAGAGGATATTAAAAATAATAGGCTTGCATTACTCTCTAAGGTAAAAGGTATCTTTGAAAAATTTGCAAACTTTTCAGAGGTTGTTATTGAAGGTTAAATTTTTCAAAATTGTGATAAAATATAGACATAACAAATTTAAATATGGAGGTTAAAAATGAAAAAGTGGGTGTATGATTTTGAAGAAGGTAGTGAGCAGATGAGAGATTTGCTTGGAGGAAAAGGCGCAGGCCTTGCGGAAATGACGAGGATCGGCCTTCCTGTCCCTCCAGGATTTACGATTACAACAGAGGCATGTAAAGATTATCAGAAAAGAGGGTTTATGAGTGAAGAGGTGAGAGAGGAAACACTTGAACATCTGAGAAAACTTGAAGAAAAAACCCAAAAGAAATTTGGCGATCCAAACAATCCCCTTCTTGTTTCAGTAAGGTCTGGTGCCCCTGTATCAATGCCAGGAATGATGGATACAATTTTAAACCTCGGGCTCAACGATGATGCAGTTGAAGGGTTAAAGAAACTTACCCAGAACGGAAGATTTGCTTACGATAGTTATAGAAGGTTCATCCAGATGTTTGGTGATATTGCAATGGGTGTCCCTCATGAGGCATTCGAAGGAATTCTTACACAACATAAGGAAAAACACGGATATACCTCTGATGTGGAACTGACGGAAGACGACCTTAAGGAAGTTATTGTGGATTACAAAAAACTCTACAGGGAGCATACAGGCAAAGACTTTCCTCAAGATCCCATGAAACAACTTTTCCTCGCAATAGAAGCGGTTTTCAAGTCCTGGAATAACCCAAGGGCAATCACATACAGAATGCTCAACAAGATTCCTGATGATTTAGGCACCGCTGTTAACATTGTTATGATGGTGTTCGGAAATATGGGTAATGATTCTGCAACGGGTGTTGCGTTCACAAGAAATCCTTCAACAGGAGAGCATAAACTCTATGGAGAATACCTTACAAATGCACAGGGAGAGGATGTTGTAGCAGGTATAAGAACACCAAAAGAGATAGGAGAACTTGCAAAGGAGATGCCAAAAACTTACAATGAACTTCTAAATGTAGCGCACATTCTCGAACAACATTACAGAGATATGCAGGATATGGAATTTACCATTGAGCGTGGAAAACTTTATATGTTGCAAACTCGTGCTGGCAAGAGGACTGCAAAGGCAGCAGTAAAAATTGCCATTGATATGGTTAAAGAAGGTCTTATAACAAAAGAAGAGGCTGTGCTAAGGGTCTCAACTGAGCAAATCGACCAATTGCTCCATAAGATGATTGATCCAAGAGCAGAACTCAATGTTATTGCAAGAGGACTCCCCGCCTCTCCTGGGGCTGCATCAGGTAGGGTTGCTTTCGATGTAAAAGAGGCTGCAAGAAGAGGAAAGGCAGGAGAAGCAATCATCCTTGTAAGACCTGAGACAACGCCAGAAGACCTCGAGGGTATGGCTGTATCACAGGGTATCTTAACCACCCGTGGCGGTATGACTGCACATGCAGCAGTGGTAGCAAGAGGTATGGGTATCCCGTGCATAGTTGGTGCAGAGTCAATCAAATTAGACTTTGTGAACAGATCATTTACAGTAAATGGTGTTACAGTGAAAGAAAATGAGATAATAACGATAGATGGAACAACTGGAAATGTTATACTCGGTGAAGTGCCAATGGTAGAACCTGAAATGGGCGGAGAATTTGCAGAATTTCTGAAGATAGCAGACGGATTGAGAAAATTAGGCGTGAGGGCGAACGCAAATACGCCTGATGAGGCAAAAAGGGCAAGGGAATATGGTGCAGAAGGTATTGGTCTCTGCCGAACTGAAAGAATGTTCCTTCAGCCAGATAGATTACCCATTATGCAGGATATGATCATTGCAGAAACAGCAGAAGAAAGGAGGATACATTTAAACAAATTAGAGCCCCTGCAGAAGAAAGACTTTTATGAGATTCTTAAGGAGATGGATGCTCTTCCCGTCATTATAAGACTGCTTGATCCGCCACTCCATGAATTCTTACCGCAAAGAGAAAGACTCGAAAAAGAAATTGAGGAATTGAAAGCAAAAGGGGACTCCCCAGAGTTATTAAAGATAAAAGAAAGACAACTCCAAAGGTCAAAGGAACTTGCAGAATTTAATCCAATGATAGGCTTTAGAGGTTGTAGAGTTGGTATCATTTTCCCTGAAATTTATGAAATGCAAACAGCAGCAATTGTAGATGCTGCAATCCAATTAAAAAAAGAGGGATTTAATCCAAAGCCAAAAATCATGCTCCCTCTCATCGGACATATAAATGAAATGAAAGTATTAAGGGAAAAGGTTGAAAAAGTAGTAAAAGATAAACTCAATGAGGCGCGAATTGACATAAAAATCGAGATTGGAACAATGGTTGAGGTCCCAAGAGCAGCCTTAACAGCAGATCAAATTGCCCAATACGCAGATTTCTTCTCATATGGCACAAATGACCTTACTCAAACAGTCTTTGCTTACAGTAGAGATGATGCCGAGGGGACCTTCTTGCCATACTATTTAGAGCACAGGATTCTGGAGAAAGACCCGTTTGCAACAATTGATAGAGACGGGGTTGGGAAACTTGTTAGAATTGGCGTAATACTTGGAAGGCATACCAATCCAAAATTGGAGATCGGTGTATGTGGGGAGCATGGTGGGGATCCCGAATCAATTGAATTCTTCCATTTTGCAGGTCTGGACTATGTGAGTTGCTCGCCATTTAGAGTCCCGATCGCTCGACTTTCTGCAGCACAGGTTGCTGTAAAAGAAAAGGGTAAAAAAGTATTTGTTGATAAGTGATAAGAGAAGAGTTTGAAGCCTTAGAAGAAAGACTGCTCTCCCCTTTTGCAATGTTAAGCAAAAATTCGAAGGGGAGGGCAGTCCAGGAAGAAAAAGACCCTTATAGAACAGACTTCCAAAGAGATGTAGACCGTATTATTTATTCAAAAGCATTTAGAAGACTCCAATATAAAACCCAGGTATTTATAGCCCCAAAGGGTGATCACTATCGTAATAGACTCACTCATACCCTTGAGGTAATGGCAATTTCCCGCTCTATTTCCAGGGCATTAAGGCTTAATCCGGACTTGACAGAAGCAATTGCAATAGGGCACGACCTGGGGCATGCTCCGTTTGGACATGCAGGAGAAGAAGTCCTCAATGAAAAAGCAAAAGAAGTTTTTAGTGATATGCAATTTGTCCATACAGAACAGAGTTTGAGAGTGGTGGATTACCTGGAAAAAAGAATGAGATCCGATGGAAGTGAAGTTTTTGGCCTAAACCTCACCTATGAGGTAAGAGAAGGAATTGCCAAGCATAGTAAGGGTCTTAAAGATCTACACGATTTTTCCGATAGCGAACTCCCTTCAACTCTTGAGGGTCAAATAGTGAGGATCTCTGATAGAATCGCATATCTTCACCATGATCTGGACGATGCGATAAGAGCAAAAATTATAAGTGAAAAAGATCTGCCCGAAAAGGTAAAAAAGATATTAGGCGATAACAACAGCAAAAGACTTTCTACACTCATCCTTGATGTTATTGAAAATAGTAGAAATAAACAAAAAATATCGTTATCTCGTATCACAGAGGAAGTTATGGATGAGTGGAAAAACTTTCTTACTGAAAAAGTCTATATGGGTCCACATGCAAAAAAAGAAGAGGAAAAAGTAAGATATCTCATAGGTTTCTTATTTGATTATTTTTTAGGGCATACAGAAACACTTTCGGGATATATTCAATCTCACCCTGTATCAACTAAAGCAAAGAATCCACTGAAATACTTGAAGGAAAACAAAAGAGAGCGAGTTATCGTTATTTTAGATTATATCTCATCGATGACCGATCGCTTTGTAATTGAATTGGCTCAGAGCCTGATGTTTCCAGAGCCTGTCTCTTAATCAAATTTCAAAAAAGGAAAATTAATTTCTTTTTCGTATTTATAATTGATGAGAGATTTAAGAAGTGTAGTTGATGAAATTCATTCGAAAGTTGATATTGTAGAATTTATCGGAAAGTATGTCAAATTGAAAAAGCAGGGTTCAAATTATGTTGGGCTGTGTCCTTTTCACAAGGAGAAAACACCCTCTTTTGTCATAAGCCCCTTAAAACAACTCTACCACTGCTTTGGATGTGGAGCAAGCGGAGATGTTATAACATTTCTTATGCATATAGAAAATCTTCCCTTTAAAGATGCCGTTAGACAGATTGCAGAATCGGCCAATATAGAGATGCCTGTTTTTTCACATATCGAGACAGAGGATAGAGATATACTCGCATCAATTAACAATGAGATTGCACAGTACTTTCAAGATAACCTTAAAGAGGAACATTTATCATATCTAAGAATGCGTGGAGTGAGCGTAGAAGCGATAAAAAAGTACAGGATTGGTTTTGCTCCGCCAGATTCATTTGAACTCTGTAAGGTACTCCTTGAAAAGGGGTTCAAAAAAGAGCATATTTTGAAGACAGGAAATTTTAAAGTAGATGCTTCATCTCAACTTTCTTCATACTTCAGAAATAGAATAATGATTCCCATTTTTGACCTTGCTAACAATATTGTTGGATTCAGCGGGAGGAGTTTTGATGGTGCTGAACCCAAATACCTTAATTCTTTAGACTCCCCAATTTTCAAAAAAGGAGAACTTCTATATCTCCTAAACTTTTCCAAAGATCATATCAGGGATAAGAAAGAAGCGATAATAGTTGAGGGTTATTTCGACGCAATAATTCTTTATGAAAATGGAGTAAAGAATGTTGTTTCCTCAATGGGGACATCATTTACAGAAACACAGGCGAAAATTTTAAGACGGTTTGCTAATAAACTTTACTTTTTCTTCGATAACGATACAGGAGGAAGAACTGGTGCAGAAAGGGCAGTTGAAGTTTGCAATAATCTTGAACTGACTGCATATGTTGTAACACAAAAAGAAGATCTTGACCCTGATGAAATTGTTATCAAATATGGACCATCCCCCATATATGAAATGCTTAAGAATGCAGTCGACCCTGTCTTCTTCATCCTTGATTTTGAAATGTCGAAGACTGATGGGAGTATTGCCTCAAAGAGTCAGGCAATAAAAAAAGTGCTTGAAGTTGTATCAAATATAGAAAACAAAACTATAGTTTACGAGTATATTAGTGAAATTGCAAGAAGATTAAAATTTGATGAAAAATTCCTCGTAGATACTTTCAGTAAAATTAATTCGGCAAAGAAAGGGAATAAGAATGACACCCTGCCAAATGTGGTGAAGAATAAAATGATCGAAATTCAAGAGGTCATTACGCAGGCCATTCTCACCCGTAGTGAAAAGGCGAAAGAGATACTTGCTGAATTTAATATAAATGAGTTTAATGAGCCCTATAAGAAGATAGTAATGAGGGCTTTAGAGGACATAGAAAATGGATTCGAACCGAACCCAAATAGGTGGTTTGATCTGGATGAGTTTTCATTAAATAAGGCAGTTGAACTCTTTTTAAGAGATGAATTTTTAGTAAGAGACGAATCAATAAAGGCAAATATAGCATCATTTCAACGGATAAAGCAATATGAAGAAAGACTCGAAGAACTTTATGAGGCTTTACAAAAGACAGACGACCCTGAAAAAATTTCGGAGTTCAACAGGCTCGTTAAAGCATATAAGAGGAGGGTGCGCTTATGAATGAAAAAGATACTTCTTTAACCTTAATTAGAAACTTCTTAAAGAAGATTAAGTATTTGAGTAAAGAGGAAAAAGAAGTTCTCAGAAAACTCATAGAAAGAGGGCGTGTTACAGGTTTTCTCTTTTACGAGGAGATTGCCCAGGCACTTGAGAAAATGCCTATAACAGATGAGGAAATTGATGAAATGTTTATACTACTTCAAAAGTTACAGGTAAAATTTGGAGAAAAAGAACGTCTCGAAAAAATTAAAGGGAAACTTGTGAGAAAAGGAGTTGAGGAAGGGGAAGTAGTCGAACTTAAGAACCCGATTCAATCATATCTATCAACGATAGGTTCGGTTGACTTACTTTCCCCCAGAGAAGAAATAGAGTTAGCAAAGGCAATTGCTCATGGGAGTGAAGAGGAGAAAAAACTTGCAAAAGAAAAATTGCTAAAGGCAAATCTGAGACTGGTTGTAAGTATCGCAAAAAGATATACTGGACACGGCTTATCCTTCCTTGACCTTATACAGGAAGGTAACCTTGGGCTTATAAGGGCTGCTGAAAAATTCGACTATCGCAGAGGCTTTAGATTTTCAACATATGCAACATGGTGGATAAGACAGGCAATCACAAGAGCACTTGCAGATCAATCCCGACTTATCAGGGTGCCTGTGCATATGATTGATAGTATCAGCAAAATTGAAAAGGCTTCTAAAGAACTTATGCAGGAACTCGGAAGAGAACCTACTTACAGAGAAATTGTGAAAAGGACTGGTATTTCCGAAAAGAAAATAAGCAAATATTTGAGACTTGCGCAACAACCTCTATCTCTTGAAATGCCTGTTGGCGATGAGGAAGAAAGCAGGCTTGAGAATTTTATTGAAGATAACAGACATCTTACTCCTGAGGGAGAGAGTTTAAATCAGTATTATAAAGAGCAGATTGAAAAGGTGCTTAATAAGTTAACTCCGAGAGAGCAGGAGATACTCAAGTACCGTATGGGGCTCGATGGTGAATATCCTCATACGCTTGAGGAAGTAGGAACGATCTTTGGTGTAACACGTGAAAGAATAAGGCAAGTTGAAGCAAAGGCCAAGCGAAAATTAGCCCAATATCTAAAACAACTCGAAAAAGAAGAAGGCACTCTTGAGGAAGAGGAGTTTTCAGAAGATAATGAAGGGGAGGAAGAAGGAGATTGATAAGTTAAACCACCAAAAAAATTTTAGTGAGATAAAAATATCTTTTCGCTTCTGAAAATTATACAGGAAGTCATTATAATATATAAAAATTAAGTGGAGGTCCTTTATGGCGGAATTTCATATTAAATGTGAAAAGGGAGATATTGCTCCTTATGTAATCATAGTTGGAGACCCAGGAAGGGCAGAAAAGATATCAAAACTTATTGAGAGCCCCAAACTTGTAAATGAATACAGATTGCTCTATGTCTACACAGGTTTCTATAAAGGGGAAAGAGTAACAATCGCAACGACAGGTATGGGGGCACCATCAACAGCAATTGTTTTGGAAGAACTTATAAACTTGGGTGGGAGAGTTTTCATTAGAGTAGGTTCTGCAGGTGGAATTGCTCCATACTTAGATGTAGGGGATATTGTAATTGCCACAGGTAGCGTAAGAGACGATGGGACAACACCGAACTACTTAAGAACAACATTCCCTGCAGTTGCCGACTTTGATGTGTTAAAAACTATGATAGATGTAGCAAAAAATATAAGGCCTGATGTCTCTTATGGCGTTGTAATTTCAGAGGACGCCTTCTATATACCCTATGAGGAAAGAGAATTAAAGAAGTTTATAGATGCAAATGTAAAGGCAATTGAGATGGAAAGTGGGTGTGTATTTATTGTATCGCAATATAGAGGAGTAAAAGCAGGTGCAGTATTTGCGCTTGATGGGAATGTAACACTAAATAAGATCAAGCCAAAAGGTAGTGAAGAAATATTTAAAAAGGGGGAGACAGATGCAATCACTATTGGTCTTGAGACTCTTTACAGACTTTCCAAAGTTGGTGTCCTATGAATATAAGAATAAGTGAGGAAGTAAAAAGTGCAGTTTCAAAGAGACTTCCAGTAGTTGCCCTTGAGAGTGCAATTATCACTCACGGGTTACCTTATCCAGAGAATGTTGAGACTGCATTAGAAGTTGAGGAAACAGTAAGAGAAAACGGCGGCGTTCCTGCAACTATTGGTATCATTTGTGGCGAAGTAATAATAGGTTTATCGGAGCATGAAATTGAAACTCTTGGTAGAAGTGAAAAACCTCTAAAGGTTTCAACTTCTGGTATTCCGCTTGCAGTTTCAAAAAAGTCGAACGCAGGCACAACCGTTTCTGCAACCTCTTTTTTAGCAGAATGTGCTCATATTGAAGTTTTTGCAACCGGAGGCATAGGAGGTATACATAGAGATGTCATTGAGACTTTTGACATTTCAAGAGACCTCGAAGAACTTTCATTGAGGAATATTGTTGTAGTATCAAGCGGGATAAAATCTATCCTTGATGTGAGAAAGACACTGGAGTACTTAGAGACAAAAGGCGTCCTTGTGCTCGGCTATAAAACTCAGGAATTTCCAACATTCTATTCAAGGGGAAGTGGCATAAAAGTCGATAGCGTAGATGAATATGAAGTTGCAAGTATCTTTAAAGCAAAGAAAGAACTTGGAATTGCTGGTGCAATTCTTATTGCAAATCCCATACCTCACAATGCAGAAATACCATACCCCATTATGGAAGAATGGATTAACACTGCTCTTAATGTACTTAAGGAGCAAGGAATAACTGGAAAGGATGTGACACCCTTCTTATTAAAAAAGATTTTTGAATTGAGTGAAGGAAAAACACTGAAGGCAAATATCGCACTTATTAAGAATAATGCCCGGGTTGCTACACGCATTGCAAAAGAAGTTTATAAAGATGGACTGGACTAAAGATTACTTCGACGAAATTTACCTTAAATACTTTCTCCTGCCCCAGGATGAGACAAGAACAAGAGAGCAGGTAGATTTTGTCGAAAAATTTATTGAAAAAGACGCCTACATTCTTGACGCAGGGTGTGGGATAGGAAGACATGCAATTGAACTTGCAAAAAGGGGATACAAAGTGCTTGGCATTGATACAAGCGAACCGTACTTGAAAATTGCTGAAGAGAAAGCAAGGGAAGAGCATCTCGAAAATGTTGCTTTTAAGGATATTGATATGCGAAACCTGAATTTTATAAAGGAATTTAATGCAATTATCAATCTCTGGTCTTCCTTTGGTTACTTTGATGATGAAACAAACGAACAAATCCTCACAAGATTCAGGGAAGGCCTTAAAGAGAATGGTGTTCTCATCATGGATGTTGAAAATAGAGATTACATTCTAAAATACTTTGTAAGAGAAACATTTAAGGAAAAGGAGGATGGTATTTTTATTTTAGAAAGGAGAAAATTCAATCCTGTAACTTCTGTTGTGACAACACATAGGTATATCGTTGGGCCAGATCTTAGAAAGGATTATCTTCGACACATTCGTATTTATTCGCTTTCAGAACTTATAAGTATGTTTAAAAGGAGTGGACTTAAGCATATCGAATTCTTCGGAGACTACAACTTCGAAAAATTCCACATAGACTCTATGAGAATTTTAATTGTTGGAAAAATTTAGAATCCACATATAATATTACTGCAAAAGTAATATAGAGGGAATAAATGATACTAACGACATTAGAAGGGTACGCAATAAAGGCATTAATGTATATTGCGATAAAAGAGGATAAAAAGGCAACAGTAAGTGAAATAGCCCGTTCGAACAATGTATCATTTCCATATATTCTAAGAATATGTGCATTGCTCAGGGCATATGGAATACTTGAAAGCGAGAAAGGAAGAGGTGGAGGATACATACTTGTTAGAGATGCCAAAAGTATTACCCTGCTTGAAATAATTAAGGCGGTAGGAAGAGAAGGCCTGGAGATAAAATGTGAATTTGGGAAGAAGACAGAAAAGTGTAAGCCATCAGACTGTATTTCTCTTCACTCTTTAGAATTTTTAAGAATAGAACTTGACAAATTTTTAAGTAAAATTACTCTTCAAGATTTAATAGAAAGGAGAAAGACATATGCCAATCTTACAAACACAGGTCATTGATGTATTAAAGACAATTTATGTCCCTAAACTAAAAAAACTGCTTCTAAGCGTAGGTAGTATCGATGGTGTAGAGGTAAACGAAAGAAAAGTAAATATAGCCCTGAGGTTGCCTCTATTGGAAGAAGAAGTTATTGCAGAACTTAAAGAAGTTATAGAGAAAAGACTTCTTCAAATTGGTGCCGAAACAGTTGAATGTGAGATAACCTTTAAAGAGCGTCCCAACATCAAGTATATTATTGCTATAGGTTCAGGGAAAGGTGGCGTAGGCAAATCTACGGTTACAACAAATCTTGCAGTTTCACTTGCCCAATCAGGATTCAGGGTTGGATTGCTCGATGCTGATGTATATGGCCCAAATATACCAAAGATGTTTGGTGTAGAGAATGAACTCCCGAAGGTTTCAGAAAAGAAAAAGATGATACCAATTGAAAAATATGGAGTAAAACTTATATCCATTGGCTTTTTACTTGAGGATAGTTCAACGCCTGTCATATGGAGAGGTCCACTTGTCTCAAAGGCGATTGAACAACTTTACGAAGATGTAGAATGGGGTGAACTTGATTTTCTTCTTGTAGATCTTCCCCCTTCCACAGGTGATATTGCTATTACGGTTGCACAAACGCTCCCTACTCACTATGGAATTATTGTAACAACACCACAGGATGTCTCAGTTTTAGATGCATCAAAGGCATTGAATATGTTCAAACAGATGAATATAGAAGTGCTCGGAGTGATAGAAAATATGGCCTACTTTATATGCCCCCATTGCGGTACAAAAACAGAAATTTTTGGTGCAGGTGGGGGAGAAAAACTCTCGTTTGCTTCATCAGTGCCATTCCTTGGACAGATTCCTCTCGAAGTACAGGTAAGAGAAGGAGGAGATGCGGGGGTACCAACATTATTCCTCGAAGGTAATTCTGAAGTAAGAAGTGCATTTGAAGCAATTGCAAAAAAAATAGTTAAAATACTAAACGAGTCAGTGTGATTGCAAATAATGCAATTTTTGGTATCCTATATATAGATAATGGGAGAGGAAACAGAGGTAATAAAGATTAAAAACCCTGAATATATTTTGAAAATTAGTGGGGTCCTTGATGAAAACTTTAAGGCAATTGAAGAGCACCTTGGTGTAAAATTATCGCTGGAAGAAGATAAGATTTATATTGTAGGCAAAAAATCTCATGTTAAAATTGCAAAAAAGGTACTGAAAGAAATTGAAAACCTTGTCCAACAAAAGTATCCATTTTCAGTTACTGATATCATATACGCTTCCAAGATGAAAGACGGTGAGTTTCTCAAAGAACTTCCTCAAACACAAATTATCGAGGATATAAAAGGAAGGATTATTGCACCAAAAACTGCTGGGCAAAAGGCATTTGTTGAAGCTGTGTACAAAAATGATATTACATTTGTAGTTGGCCCTGCTGGGACTGGAAAAACTTATCTTTCAGTAGCCATTGCTGTAAAATTTCTTTTGACTAATAAAGTATCAAGAATAATTTTAACACGACCAGTTGTAGAAGTTGGTGAAAAAATTGGATATCTACCGGGGGACATCCGTGAGAAAGTAGATCCATACTTTAGACCAATCTATGATACACTCTTTGAATTTTTAGGGCAGGAGAAGACGCAAAAACTTATCAACAATAAAACAATTGAAATTGCTCCTTTAGCCTTTATGAGAGGAAGGACTTTAAACGACGCCTTTATCATAATGGATGAGGCCCAGAACACAACTTTTTCACAAATGAAGATGTTCCTTACGCGCCTTGGTCTTGGTTCTAAAATGGTCATTACAGGTGATTTAACTCAAAGCGATTTACTTATAAGTCAGGGGAGAAATGGTTTAGAAATGGCAATAGAAATTCTAAGGGACATAGATAAAGGTATCGCCTTTGAGTTTCTTGGTATAAATGATATAGTAAGGCACTCGCTTGTTCAAAAGATAATAAATGCATATGAAAAATTTGAGAATAAGAGAAAGGATTAGTTTAAACGGAATTTTCCTTTATATGAAAAAACAGAAGGAGAGTATTATCCTCTTTTCCTTGATATTTGTAATACTAATGCTTTTGAATTTTTCTCTGCTCCTTCTTTCTTTAAGAAGTCAAATCTCTTTAAAAATTGGTGAACCTGCCCCTCAAGATGTTATTCTTCCCATCACGGTAAGTTATGTGGACGAAGAAAAAACCGAATTGGCAAAGAAGAATGCAGCAAAAGGTGTATCTCCTCTTTACACATTTGATTCCTCTGTAAAATTGGAAATCATCAACGACCTGGAAGAGTTTTTTAACGAAAGCATCAAGGTTAAGAGTGCCGAAACAGGAAAAGATGAAAAATTAAACAAGTTAGTAAACGACTTAAAAGTGGACAACCAGACTGCAACTCTTATTTTGAATGAACCAGACGAAAGATTGATAGACATTAAAAATCTTCTTGTTAACAATATAAATTTTTTATATGAAAATGGAATAAAAGAAGAGAATTTAGATGAGACCATTACCGAAATTAAAAATAATTTAGAGAAGTCGAGTTTTAAAAAAGAGGAAGAGGATATAGCCATTACAGTCTTAAAGAGATTTATAAAACCAAATTTGGTCGTAGATAGGTTAGCAACTGAAAAACTAATTCAAGAAGCAGTAAAAAATGTTAAGCCAGTTCAGGTCACCATTCAAAGCGGAACAAAAATTATTGAAAAAGGCGAAACAGTTACTCAAGAAGATATAAAAACACTCGAAAAAATAGGCATCTATAAGCAAATAAATGCATATAATGTCATGGTTCTTATAATGCTATCGTTTTTTGAAGGTCAGATTATCTTTTGGGTAACAAAAGGAAAAAAGTTTGCGTTGAAAAAGTCCATCGAAATAATCACTGTATTTTTTATTGTTTCATTGCTTGCTTTTCTTCTCTCGAAGATTTCGATCTTTCTTCTCCCCATACCGCTATTCATACTTATCCTCATTGAATTTTTCGATTTTAAAGATGTAGTGCTATTATCACTTGCATTTCTCCTCATTCTTTCAAATATGTTTATGCAGGAAGCGTCCATTCTCATCATATACTTCGTTTTTTCGATTCTACTTGCTTACCTACAGGAGAGAGAAATTAAGATTTTAAGTTATTTCAAAAGAAACTTATATTTCACAATAATTGTTGCTTCTATTGTTCTATTTGTCTCTAAAAGTTTTATTGCAAGTTCTCAAAATGCTATCACTAACTCTCTTTACGCACTTATAAACTTTTCTGTTTCTACATTTTCCTCGCTTGCGGTGGTTTACATCCTTGAACATATCTTTAATGAAGCGACCTTTTTAAGGCTTATAGAACTGAATGAACCGAATAACCCTATTTTGAAAGAATTACTTGAAAGGGCACCTGGTACATTTAACCATAGCCTGAATGTTGCAAATATAGCCTCTCAGGCAGCAGATGCAATTGAAGCAAATTTTCTCCTTACAAGAGTCGGTGCACTCTATCATGATATAGGAAAGATGTTGTACCCTTATTACTTCACTGAAAACCAGGTTGGTATTCCGAATATTCATAATTCAATATCTCCAAGCCTGAGCAAAGTGATACTGATAAATCATGTAAAAGATGGTATTGCGCTGGCTAAAAGATACAGACTCCCATACGATGTTATACATTTTATTGAAACTCATCATGGAAAAAGCGTACTCCTTTACTTTTATAGGAAGGCGAAGGAAACAAACCCGGAAGTTTCTGAAGAAGAATTCAGATATCCTGGTCCTTTACCCGACACTAAAGAAACTTTTATCGTCTCACTTGCTGATGCAATTGAAGCTGCCTCTCACAGTTTATCTGATAACGAGACCGATTATCGTCATCTTGAGGAAGTTGTAAACAGGATTGTAGAAGAGAGAATGAAAGAGGGCGAGTTTGTGGAAGCCCCTGTTACTTTTCATGAGATAGATATTATAAAGCAAACATTTGTAAAAAGCCTCTTTTCTATATACCATAAAAGAGAGAGGTATCCGGATGAAAAAACAGATTCACCTCGAAGTAGTTAACAGGACAAGAAAGTTTAAAGTTAATGTGTGCTTGGTTAAAGAAGTTCTGGCGCATATTATTAAAAAGTTAGGAATAGAGGAACAAGTTATTATTGACATTGCGTTTGTTTCAAGGGGGGAGATAAGAAGATTAAATAAAGAGTACCGGAAAAAGGATAAAGTGACAAATGTCCTATCCTTCACCCTTGAGCACAGGCCCAAGGAACTTGTTGTAGGTGAGATCGTTATTTCCCTGCAGAAAGCACAAGAAGAAGCAAAGAGATACGGCAATAACTTTAATGAGTATGTGCTTTTCTTAATCATTCATGGCTTTTTGCATGTGTTAGGTCTTGATCATGAAGAGGAGGAAGAGAGAGAAAAAATGGAGAAAATAGAAGAAGAAATTTTGCAGGAGATTTTAAAACAAGATAGGAGGCAGGTGATTGAAATTTGTCTTCGATAGGTAGTATAATTTTAGTTTTTATTCTTATTTGTCTCTCTGCGGTTTTCACAGCGCTTGAGTCTGCTTTGTTCAACTCTAATCCTATTCGTCTTGAGGCGTTTGCCAAAAAAAACATTATATACAGGTGGATTTTGAGGCATAAAAAAATGCCTGAGAGCCTTATAAGTACAATTGTTATTGGTAATAATTTCGTAAATTTCCTTACTTCAGCAGTTATCACAAATCTGGCTGTTATTTATGCGAATAGATATCAATATAATAGCGAGGTTTCTGTGCTGGTTGCAACTGTTATTACAACACTTCTTATTGTTATCTTTGGAGAAACTATCCCCAAAAATATTGGAAGCATTCTGGGAGAGAAATCTCTACTATATACCTATCCAATTTTTCTTCCCTTCTACTATATTTTAAAACCATTTGCAATTTTGCTTTCAAGATTTTCAGGTTTAATTATACGTCTTATAGGTTTAAAATACATAGAGAAGAAAATGTTTGAATCTGAAGAAGAGGTAATGTCAATGATTGAAATAGGAAGGAATGAGGGAATCATTGAAAGTGAAGAGGAAAAAATGATTCACTCGATTTTCGAATTTGGAGATACCATAGTAAAAGAAATAATGACACCACGAATTGATATTATTGCAATCGATGTTGAACTGCCCTTCGAAGAAGCCCTCCAGACTATCATAAATAGTGGGCATTCGAGGTTCCCAGTTTATGAAGAAAAGATCGATAACATCATTGGCATTTTACATCTAAAAGACCTTGTCAGAGTAATCGGACAAAAAGGGGCAGTTGACATAAGAAAAATGTTGAGAGCGCCATACTTTGCCCCTGAGTCAAAAAGGGTTGACGAACTTTTTAAAGAAATGCAGAAGAATAAAATTCAAATAGCACTTGTTTTTGACGAATTTGGTGGCATATCTGGACTTGTGACCATCGAAGATATTCTCGAAGAGATTGTTGGGGAAATACAGGATGAATTTGATGTTGAAGAAAAGCAATTCCAGAAAATTGGAGAAAATGCATATTTAGTTCACGGAACTCTCAACATTGATGATTTTAATGAGATATTTAATACGCAGTTAACAAGTGAGGAATCTTCAACAATAGGAGGACTTCTATTAGAGCATTTTGGAAGACTTCCAAATCCAGGAGAGGAGAAACAAATAGGAAACATCAGGTTTATAATAAGCAAAGTCCGCAATAGAAGAATCTGGGAGATAAAGGTTATTCTGTTAAAGGAAAGGACAGGTGAAGACAATGAGTAAAGAAGAATTAATTGATAAAGCGATAAAAGCTATGAAGAATGCCTATGCGCCATATTCAAAGTTCAGAGTGGGTGCAGCCCTCCTTACGAAAAGTGGTAAGATATACACAGGGTGTAATGTAGAAAATGTTAGTTATGGTGCAAGCGTATGTGCAGAAAGAGTTGCAATTTTTAAGGCCGTAAGTGATGGTGAAAGGAATTTTGAGATGCTTGTTGTCGCTACAGAAACCGAAGAACCAACTCCTCTGTGTGGCATTTGTAGGCAAGTGGTCTGTGAGTTTTCAAATGACCTGCCAATTTTGCTGGTAAGTAAAAAGGGTAAAATTGTAGAAACAAACATTAAAGAGCTTCTACCTTTGGCTTTTACGAAAGATAAATTAAATAAGGGAGGTGAATGATGAAGAAGTTTTATCTGTTTGGAAATTGGAAAATGCACAAATCAATAGAAGAATCAGTTTCTTATGCACACTGTATCAAAAATGAAATAAAAGATGAGGCAGTTATAGTAGGTATCTTTCCACCTTTTACGGCAATAGATAGAGTATCACAAATTCTTGGGGGTTCAAATATCTCTGTTGGGGCTCAAAATATGCATTTCGAAGAACAGGGTGCTTTTACGGGGGAAATCTCTCCTTTAATGCTCAAGGAACTTGGAGTAAAATATGTGCTCATTGGGCATTCGGAAAGGAGACATATCTTTGGTGAGTGTGATGAAATTATAAACAAAAAGATGATTTCAGCACTTCTTCACGGGATAACTCCAATTCTATGTGTGGGTGAAACCCTTAAGGAGAGGGAAGAGGGAAAAACTGAGATAGTTATTAAAGAACAGCTTGAGCATGACTTAAAAGATGTAAAAAATAAAAACTTTATTATTGCATATGAACCCGTATGGGCAATAGGCACCGGGAAAAATGCAACGCCCTCACAGGCAGGTGAAGTGCACAGATTCATAAGGAAGGAACTTGTAAGGATTTTTGGTGACGAAAGTCTTATAGATACTCCAATTTTATATGGAGGAAGTATAAAAGTTGATAATTTTAGCGAACTCTCCCAGGAAAAAGAAATTGATGGTGGGCTTGTAGGGGGAGCAAGTCTCGATTGTTTGACATTTCTAAAACTCTATGAAATCTTGCGTTCACAAAAAATGAAAAAGTGATTGAAGAAATTCTTAATACAATTAAGCAACACGAGAACTATAAAGGACAGATTGTAAAGATCTATGAACTTAATGGCGTTGACTACAAAAGATGTGAGGTTCCTTCCTTTATAGATGAGAGGGTAAGAAAAGCACTTGAGAGACTTGGTATTTTTTCGCTCTATACTCATCAGGTCGAAGCAATAGAGGCGTTAAAAAATGGATTTAATGTTATATTGACTTCTTCCACTGCTTCAGGAAAAACACTTGCCTTTAATATCCCTGTTCTGGATGCTTTATATCGCAATAAGAAAGCGACTGCCCTTTACCTCTATCCAACAAAGGCATTGGCCCAGGATCAACTTGAAAAATTGAAGTTGTTTTCGGAATTTCCAATAGGAACATATGACGGAGATACACCGCAGGATGAACGCATTTATTTAAGGAATAAAGGGAGAATAATCATCGCAAATCCTGATATACTTCATGTGGGGTTACTTCCCAATCATCTTCTCTTTGGACGGTTCCTCTCAAATTTGAAATTTATTGTAATAGATGAAGCACATTACTACTCTGGGGTATTAGGTTCACATTTTGCAATGGTAATGAGAAGACTGAGAAGAATTTTGTCCTATTATGGAAGTTTTCCACAGTTCTTTCTCTCTTCTGCAACGCTCGAGAATCCCGAGGAATTTTCATTTAAGTTGGTAGGAGAGCACTTTAAATGGATAAAAGGTCCAGCGCTTTCCCCGTTTAAAAAACTGTTTGTCATTTTTAACCCCGCAATAGTAAACGAAACACTTAACATAAGAAAAAGCACTTTAAGCGAAGCCATCTGGATTGTAGAGACACTACTCAACCAGGGAAAGAATGTCATTGTTTTTGAAAAATCAAGAAAAGGTGTTGAGATTCTATCAAAACAGTTGAAAGAACGCATTGGCAACACCTTTGAAATCTCCCCATATAGAGCAGGCTATACCGTGACTCTACGAAGAGAGATAGAGAAGCGTATAAAAAGCGGACAGGTTAGGTGCGTGGTTTCTACAAATGCATTGGAACTTGGAATAGATATCGGAGAACTTGATGCAACTGTCATTGTGGGCTACCCTGGGACACTATCAAGTCTTTTTCAGCAATCGGGTCGATCTGGAAGAGTGAAAGAATCCATAACATTCTTTATCGTAAGCAGCAATCCTCTCGACCAATACTTTACAAAAGACCCAGAGTATCTATTCAGTAATAAATTTGAAAGCATAAGTATAGACCTTGATAATCCCTATATAATTAAACCACACTTAGCCTGTGCTGCATATGAAGTTCCTCTTTCACCAGATATAGATTCAGAGTATTTTGGAAATTATTTCGGTAACGGAGTGAAGGAACTTGAATCAAATGGAACTATTGTAAAGAAAAGCGAACACTTCTTCTTAAACAGTAAAACTTCAATTGCCTCACAATTCAGCCTGAGGAGCACAGGAGAGGAGCATATAAGGCTCATAGATATGGAAACTGGAAAAACTATCGAAAAGATGTCAAAGAAGAGAGCCCTTGAAGAAGCATTTCCTTCTGCAGTTTATTTGCATCTCACAGAGACATATGTCGTTAAAAAAATGGACCTCGAAAACGGAGTTATCTATCTTAAAAAAGAACAAACAGATTTCTATACAGATGCTCTTGCCATAGAGACAATCTGGATAGAAAAAACGATAAGGGAAAAACAGTTAAGGCATATAAATGTGTACTTCGGAGAAGTCGTTGTTGAGGAAGTGATTAGAGGATTTGTAAAAAAACAGTTCTTCACAGATAGAAAAATCGAGACTTGCCCTCTTGATTTGCCAAAGATCGAATTCAAAACCAAGGCAATGTGGTTTACCATTGAAGATAGTATCGTGAATAAAATTAAATCTGTAGAAGACCTTCCTGGCTCAATACATGCATTAGAACATGCACTTGTTGGGATGCTTCCAATTATTGTGCAATGTGATAGAAAAGATATAGGTGGTGTTTCACATCCAAAACATCCAGATACTAATTTAACTTCAATTTTCCTCTACGATGGAGTGGAGGGAGGTATTGGCATAACTGAAAAGGCATTTGAAAGGGTGGAAGATCTCCTTAATATCACATTTAAAAGCATCTCTTCGTGTCCATGCAAAGAAGGTTGCCCTTCCTGTATATATTCTCCCAAATGCGGGAATGAGAATAAACCATTGAGCAAAAACGGCTCAATCCTCTTATTAAAGGAGATATTATCATGAAATATTTGCTTACTCTTGCTCTGGTTCTTATTATTTTACTTTCTCCTATCTTTTTACTGCTTGCCTTTGAACAACCGCTGTTTTCAATTTTTTACGACGCATTTAATATAAGAAACATACTCAATTTGCAAAAAGACCGATATTTAGACAAAGTTAAAAGCATAATACGCTATTTCTTTGATAGCAATACCTACATAAGTCTCGAAGGTCTTTCTCACATTGAAATAGTACATATGTATGATGTGAAAAATCTTATCAAAGCAAGTCTTTTTCTTTTGATCTTTTCCGCTATCTTACTTATAGTAGGAAGAAAATATCTCACGCTCCCTATAATAAAAAGTGCTTCTATTACAGTGCTCATATTGACAGGGTTTCTTTTCATTGGTAGCCTTGTAAACTTTGATAACACATTCTATTATTTCCACAAGATCCTTTTCAGGAATAATTACTGGCTTTTAGATAGCAATGCATTACTCATAAAACTCTTTCCAGAAAATGTATTTTTTGTACTTGCTATTATATGGTTTTCTCTTTCCTTTTTTGCCTCGATTTTACTAATCCTTCTTTAGTTTATCCTTATGGACAAATGCATATGCATTATGATTATGGATACTTTCAAAACTTATTGCTTCAACTTCATAGTAGGTAATCCTTTCATCTCTATCCAAGATTAAAGCCACATCTCTTACAACATCTTCTACAAACTTCGGGTTTAGATATGCCTTCTCTACTATAAATTTTTCATCCTCTCTTTTCAGCAGTGCATAAAGGGGAGCACTTCCTGAATTTTCAACTACCTCTACAATTTCCTCAATCCAGACAAGTTTGCGCATTCTCACACGCACTTTTACATTTGCCCTCTGGTTATGGGATCCAAAATCCGAGATCTCCTTTGAACACGGACATAGCAAATGGACAGGAGTATTGACCTCTAAAATAAAATCGAATCCTGTATCTTTTGATGCAATGAATGCACATTCATAATTCATCAAACTCTCTTCTCTGGTAACGGGCGCATACTTCTTTATAAAGTATGGGAACCGAATTTGTATGTGAGCAACTCTTGCATTTAAAAGTGTCTTTACATCGTCAAGAATACTTTCTAAATTCGTTAAAGACATATTATTTCGGTGCCTGTTCAATGCGTCAATGAATCTACTCATATGAGTGCCTCTATAATCACCCGGGACATCTACATAGATATCAATTTCAGAAATAGTGTCCTGGAAGCCATTTTCTCTGTCCATCACTCTTATTGGATACTTAATGGATGAGACCCCGACTTTCTCAATGGGGATGTTTCTGTAATCTTTTTCACTCTGCACATCTTTCATCTTACTGTTACCCTATTATTATGCCCTTCGTATAGAGTGATTTCAAATAAAGTGCAACCAAATTGCTCTAAAAAGACGGATGAAAGTTTTTCAAAGATCCACATAGCAATATTTTCAGTGGTAGGATTTGGAAAAAGTTCATTTAAATATGTGTGATCTAAATATGATATAACATATTCATCAACAGTTTTTTTAAAAAGTGCAAAATCCAACAACATTCCATTCTCTTTAATGGTTCCAGTAATTGTTACAGTCAATTTATATGTATGACCATGGAGGTTTTCACACTTTCCCTGGTAATCTACAATCTTATGAGCAGCATCAAAATAAAAATCCCGTGAAAGTAAAATCATTGTCCTATCTCCTCAATGGCGGAGAGGGTGGGATTTGAACCCACGGCAGGGATTTGCCCCGCACACGCTCTCCAGGCGTGCACCTTAAGCCACTCGGTCACCTCTCCACTTCAATAGATAATAGCAAAAAAACTAAAAAAATCAAGATTTTGTAGAAGAGTACTTATCTTAGGACTAACACCCACATAAGGTTTACAAGTAAAAGCAATATATACGGGAGTAATAGAAGTCTATAAAAGTCAGGAAATTTTGCCTTAAAATAGTCTACACTTAATGAAAGACACAAATGTGTGGGAGTAAATAAAAGGGCAGTCCATACACCCATATATGCAATAAGCAAATTCGCACCGTTTATTACCCCGTTCTCTTTCAACAAGGGCATCAATAACGGATATGCAATTCCAATCGAGGCGGATGATATACCTGCAAGGAAACCTATCGAAAAAGGAAGCAGGAACAGTGTCAAAAAATAAGGAATACTGAGCGCTTTTAATTCAGTGTATAGGTGTGAGGCAAATTGAGTCGATGAAATAATTTCTCTTAGAAGAAATATCGCATATATGAGGAATGCATATTCAAGGATTTTTTTCCATTTGGAAGAAGCAAGCAAATTGGAAATTGTTACCTTCTTAAAAATTATTATATAGATTACCCCGGATAGCATTGCAACAAAACTTGGTAAATGCTTAAAAGTCAAGAGAATAGCAAAGATGAAAAGGATAGGAGATAATGTTTTTATGGATTTCCACAAGACCAAAAAGGAAAGTTTTTCTTTCATTTCATATTCTTTTGAATTTATCTTCGGTAAGATAAAGATAACGCCAGATAAAAACATACCAAATGTAACAGGCCATTGTATACTAATGACTTTGCCGATTGTCGTCCCCAAGATGGATACACCCAAAAGGAATTCAGGATAGAGGGGAGAAATAGGTTCCCATACATGTCTAAACCAGAAATTAAGCAACGCTTTTTCTTCTTCCTTCAAATCGGTGTAAGTGGCTCCTTCTTCAACCATAGGGGCAGAGACAAGTGCGCCCCCAGGCATAGGCAAAAGCCCGATAATCATAGAAAATGCGGGGAGATAAACTCTGGGAGGAAAAATGCTTTTAAATAGATTTGTTACATCATCTAAAAAACCTGAAACTTTTAATAACTCTGCAAGATAAGTAACAATAATAATGACAAGAATCATATTGATTGTATCAAAATGAGTAAGGGTCTTATAGAAAAGGAGAAAAAATTCACCTAACGGGATGCGCTTAAAAATACCTGTTAATATTGCAAGAATAAAAATGGATAATGCAATATTAAACTTCATGAAGACAAAGCCACCTATGAGAAAGAGTGCAACTATAAGAAAAATTAAATGTGCCATTTTTATATTATACTAACTTCATAGATTTTTGTATAATATAGTATGGATTTAGACAAAGATTTTTTAAATTCCATCGAAGAACTACTCAAGTACTATAAAGAAAAGGAAGTAGAAAGAGAAAATCTTTTGAAAACTCTTACAGAAACAATTTATAAAATTAAGCCCGAGTTCTTTCTGAATTTAGAGACAAAACCTCACTATAACTTTGGAAGGTTTACCGAACCTTTTAAGAAGAGAAAGATTTCTTTAAAAGAAAATTTTGAGTATACAATAGCCGCAGTAGATGGTTCAAGAATCACAATAAACGAGGAGTTTCCTGTTCCATTTTTTGTTATTCAAACAGCATGTATCTTTGAGAGTATATTGCAATCACCACAGTATAAAAAAGATATAAGAAAAAAATTCTTTTTTAAAGACGAAGACATCTTTGATGAGAGAAGTGGTATCGAAATTTCGGCAGATGCAATAAACCTGAAGATGCTTCTTGCAGAATCTGCTCATCTTGATGATTTTATTAAAACTGAACAACCACAGGTTGCTCTCATTGACGGATCCCTTGTATTGTGGGGGCTAAAAAAGATTATAGAAACGGTGGAAACAAAAGAAATTATTAGAGCATATACCCATGTTCTTACTACTGCAAAGTCTTTAAACATCCCCATTGCAGGATACATAAGTGGCTCAAGGTCAAAAGAAGTTGTAAAATCAATAGCATTGTTCTTAGAGGAGCACAAAGGGAAAGTGACAGAGGATACTTCGAAGTGCATCAATGATATTGAATTGATGGACGAACTGCTTGAACCGTATGAAATATCATCGATATTTTCCTCTACTGAACAACTTATATTGGAATACAGAGAGAAAATTTACTTTTTCTTTTTAAAGACTAAATACGAAGTTGCAAGGATCGAGATACCTGAATATGTTTATAAATCTCAAGAACTCTTTGATCTTTTAATAAATGTCGTGATTAACGAGATAGAGAAAGGGGATGGATATCCTAATATACTCAAACTTGCCCATTTTGAAGCAGATTTAAAAAAAGAAGACAAAAATCTTATCGAAAGTTTTATTATTCAAAAATTGAACGAGGCACATATCTTCAATTCAAAATATCTTTTTAAATTAACAAAGCAAATTTAATCGCTTATTAATTTTTCAATTTCACTTTTTAGCACAGGATAAATCTCTTCTCCTTTCAGGACTCTAACGCACCTTCCCTGTTTAAATAAAACTCCGCTATTCTTGCCGCAGGCAACACCTATATCCGCATCCTTTGCTTCTCCCGGTCCGTTTACCACACATCCCATTACTGCAACTTTTATCTTTTTCCTCACATCTCTAAAATCACTTTTTAACTTATCAACTATCGATTGAATATCAAATTCAGTTCGTCCGCACATTGGACAGGACACGATTTCCATTCCAAACTCCCTGAGCCCCAGTGCCTTTAATATATCGAATCCAGCAACGACCTCGTTAACTGGAGTTCCGGTTATTGAAACTCTTAATGTGTCACCTATACCCTCACTTAAAAGAATGCCTATTCCTATACTGCTCTTTACAAGCGAATCAGTAAGAGGGCCTGCTTCTGTAATCCCAATATGGATAGGATAATCGAACATATCGCTTATTATTTCATTTACTTTTACAGTTGTAAGCACATTTGATGCCTTTGCGGAAAGAATAATATTATCAAAACCAGTTGAATTGAGTATCTCAACTTCATTTTTCACGCTTTCTACCATTGCCATTACTAAATCTTTCGGTCTCTCTTTAAATGACCCTAAGTTTGCTCCAACCCTAATGGGTATATCCCTTTCCTTACAAAGCGTTGCAATTTTTTTAATCCACTCTTTGTTCTGAATATTTGAGGGATTTAATCTTATTTTATCTACACCACCTTTTATTGCCTCAACTGCAAGACGGGGATCAAAATGAATATCTGCTACAAGGGGAATATGGATTTTCTTTTTTATCTCTTTTATTTTAAAGGCAGATTCCATATCCTTTACTGCAACCCGCACTATCTCGCAACCAGCATCCTCTAATTGAAGTATCTCATTTACAGTAGCATCAACATCTCTTGTATCAGTCTTTGTCATTGACTGGACACGAATGGGATTTTCTCCACCAATGTAAATGTTACCTATACGGACAACCTTTTTTATTTTTCTCACTTCTGAATCAGCCTTAAAATGTCATTTATGCTTACAACAAACATCAGAAATAACATAAGTATAAGCGCTATGCTTTGAATCTTTGCAGTGAGGTCCTTGGGCAACTTTTTACGCACTATACCCTCTACCAATATAATAATAAGCCAGCTTCCGTCAAGAGGAGGGATTGGAAGCAAATTCGTAAAAGCAAGTGCAATACTTATATAGGCAACGAAGAAAAGCAAACTTAAGAAGCCTTGAGAGGCTGCCTCTCCTGTCATTGATATAATGCCTATTGGTCCTGTGACGGATGAAAGGCCTGTTCTTGTAAACAATTTAGGAAGAAATGTAAACATATTGAAAAGTGTTGAGTATGTCCATTTTGCACCTTCTATGAATGATTTATCAACTGGGTAAACTTCCCCTTTAGGAGAAATTCCAATCATCCATTTTTTTTCTCGGGGGTTATATTGTGGCACAACCTCAACTTCCAATACATCGTTTCCTCTTTTTATTTCAATTACTGCAGTTTTACCCTGATTTTTCTGTATTTCAGAGACAATATTATCCCAGGTTTTTGTTTCGATCCCATTTATTTTTAAAATCGTGTCTCCACTTACTATACCTGCGTCTTCTGCGGGGCTTCCTTTTACAACATTTGCAATCGTCGTGGTTGGGGATAGCGGATTTCCAAAAGTTCCAAAAACAAACCCGAAAATGATTATTGCAACAATAAGATTCATAAGTGGTCCTGCAAGTATTGTAAAGAACTTTGCAAAAAATCCTTTATTGTAAAAGCCTTCAGGATCATCGTAGTTGTCTTCCATACCCCGTATTTTTACATAGCCCAAAATCGGGAAAAGCCCAATTTTAAAAGTCGTCTCGTGAGGTGATTTACGCTTATTCTCATAGATACTCGGGCCAAAACCTATTGCAAATTCTTCTACTGGAATGAGAGACAGTTTTGCCACAATGAAATGCCCAAATTCGTGTGCGAGCGCAAGAAAACTAATAATTAAAAGTCCATAAATTGCATAAAGCATATTAGTCATAATCTTCTCCTTATAAATTCCGAAATCCTTTTCTTTGTATTATTATACACATCTTCTACTTCGTCTAAACTGTCGATTTTTCTGTATTCTATTGTATTAAGAAAGTCAATAAATATATGCTCAATGTCCAGAAAGGCAATTTCTTCTTTCAAAAAGCTTTCTACCAAAACCTCATCAATTGCAACAATGGAAGGTAAGAAACTACCCCCAAGCATTGCATAGTTCAGGAGGATATCAAAAAGTGGAAAGAGGGTCTTATCAATTTCATAAAAACTCAATGTCTGAAGTTCTAAAAAATCAAGATGTTTGATATGGGTTGTTTTCCTCTCTGGATAGGTTAATGCATATTGTATTGGGATCGACATATCAGGAACACTGAGAACTGCTTTAAATTCGCCATCTATGAATTCAACCATTGCATGGATGATACTCTCTCTATGAACGATCGCCTGAATCCTTGAATACGGGATATTGAATAAAAAATGAGTTTCAATAACCTCAAATGCTTTATTTACAAGATTTGAAGAGTCCACAGTAATTTTGTTTCCCATATGCCAATTTGGATGCTCCAATACAACATTAACTTTCACATCTTTTAAACCTTCTCTACTAAATCCAAATAATGGACCACCAGAAGCAGTTAATATAACATTTTCAATTTCATCCCGACGAACGCCTTCTATAATCTGGAAAATTGCTGCTGTTTCAGAGTCAACGGGCAAAACAGTATTACCAAATTCTTTCCCTTCGAAAAGGATCTCTCCACCTGCGATAATACTCTCTTTATTTGCAATACCAATCCTTATTCCATGTGACAGGCAAAACTCAATTGCTTTAAGAGAAGTAATATTTGATGCAAGAAAAAGCACAATATCAGGTTGTGACTCCCCTATGCCTTCCTTTAGTTTTTCTATCGGAAGCACGAAACCATCTTTAAAGACTACTTTATCTATGAAGTCTTTGTTCAAAAGGATAAATTTAGGCTTAAATTCTTCTGCTATGCTATTAAGCAACTCGTAGTTTCTAAATCCAGATACGCCCACCAGTTCGTAGTTTAGCTTTCTTACAATCTCTATTGCTCTTCTACCAAGAGAGCCTGTTCCACCAACAATGAAAACCTTTTTAGACACTTCCAAATCTCCGTTCCCTCTTCTTAAATTCCTCTAATATCCTAAAATACTCTTCTTTTGTAAAATCAGGGAAGAGTGTTTTTGTAAAAAATAACTCAGTGTATGCAATCTGATAAAGCAGAAAGTTACTTATTCTCATCTCTCCACCTGTCCTTATAAGAATATCAGGATCTGGTATATCCTTTGTGAACAAAAATTGTTTGAAAGTTTCCTCGTCCATATCTTTTAAACCATTCCTGCAGATGTTCTTTACAGCCTCAATAATTTCTAATCTCCCACCATAGTTTATTGCAATCGTTAAGAGCAAATTCTTCCCGTTTTTGGTTTCATTCAATGCATAATCAATAGTCTTCCTCAAAGGATAAGGAAGTTTTTCTATATTCCCAATAAAGTTTAATTTTACTAAATTTTTCCTCAATTCAGGGATGTATTCATAGATTGCTTCAACAAAAAGGGTAAACAAGAAGTCAACTTCTTCCTTGCTTCTCTTCCAATTTTCTGTTGAGAAAGCAAAAAGTGTAAGATACTTTATGCCGACTTCAACTGAGGCCTCTACTATTTCCTTAACTACTCTGACCCCTGCCCTGTGACCTTCTCTTCTCTGAAGACCCCTTTCCTGAGCCCATCTCCCATTCCCATCCATGATAATAGCAACATGGACGGGAAGGAGACCATTATTCATTAAACCTCCAATATTTCCTTTTCTTTCCTCTCAAGCCTTTCATCAATTATATCAATGTATTTCTCTGTAAGCTTCTGAATGCGCTCCTGCATTCTAAATTTGTCATCCTCGGAAATCTCCTTATTCTTCTCCATTGTTTTAATTTTCTCGATTTCCTCTCTTCTAATTGCCCTGATTTCCTCTCTAAACTCTTCTGCCAGCCTTTTAACCTGTAAGACAAACTTTTGTCTCTCTTCTTCTGTCAACTTTGGGAAAGGAAGAGTGATCGCTTCTCCATCACTTTGAGGAGTCACGCCTAAGTTTGCCTTTAAGATAGCCCTTTCTATTTCTTTAACGAGCGACTTATCCCATGGCTCAACTACCAAAACTCTTGGTTTTGGTGAGACAATTGTTGCGACCTGTTTAATGGGCATAAGTGTTCCATAGGCTTCAACTTTAACAGGGTCAAGGATTTCGGGCGTGATCCTTGTAGCCATAATCTTTGAAAATTCACGCTCCATAACTTCAATTGCTTTTTTCATCCTTTCTTCTACTTCGTTTAAAATCTTTTTTTCTTGTTCCAATGTCATCCTTTATCCCTCCTTTATCACTGTTCCTATTTTCCCTTCAATCACTGCTTTTACTAAAGTATCTTTCCCTTTTATACTAAAAAGAATTATTGGTAGTTTAAAATCCCTGCAAAGAGACACAGCAGTTGCATCCATCACTTTAAGGTTCTTAAGTAAAAAATCTGTATATGTAATTGTCTCGTATCTTATTGCAGAAGCATTTTTAAATGGATCGTCAGAATAAATAGCATCAACCTTTGTTGCCTTAAAAAGAGCCTCTGCTTTTAACTCAAGTGCTCTTAAAGCTGCTGTCGTATCTGTTGAAAAGAAGGGGAGGCCTGTTCCTCCCCCAAAAATGATCACACGCTTTTTAGCAAAATGTGAAAGTGCTTTAGCCAGAATATACGGTTCAGCAACCTGGGGAATCGTAAAAGACGACATAACTCTTGCATCAATACCACGAGCAATAAGTGCATTCTGGATTGCCAGGGCATTTATTATTGTAGCAAGCATACCCATATAATCACCGGTTGCTCTATCAATACTAAGTTTTTCCGCTTCAGCACCCCTGAGTATGTTCCCGCCGCCAATCACTATTCCCATCTCAATACCAGAATTATAAAGATAAAGGATTTGCGATGCCAGATTATCTAATGTATTTTTACTTATGCCTGCTCCTTCTTCATCTGCAAGTGCTTCACCACTTAATTTTAGGATGATTCTTTTGTATTGCGGCAACTCTACTCACCTACCTTGAAACGCACAAATCTTCTTACTGTAATGTTTTCTCCAAACTTTGCAATGTGCTCCTTAACAAGTTCTTCAACTGTTATACTTTCGTCTCTTAGGTAAGGTTGTTCAAGCAGACAGTGCTCTTTATAGAATGTCTCTATTTTCCCCTCAATTATCTTTTCAATAACATTAGCAGGCTTATGCTCTTCCTCAAGTTGTTTTTTATAAATTTCTCTTTCTTTTTCTATTACTTCCTTTGGGACATCTTCTCTCGAAACATAATCTGGTGAAGAAGCAGCAATTTGCAAAGCGATTTCATTTGCAAGATGTTTAAACTCGTCAGTTCTTGCAACAAAATCAGTTTCACAATTTACTTCCACAAGAACACCAAGTTGAGCACCAGGATGAATATAAGAAGCAATCAGACCTTCATTTGTTACACGACCACTCTTTTTTACAGCCTTTGCAATACCCTTTTCTCTCAAAATATCAATGGCATGTTCAATATCTCCATTTGCTTCTTCCAATGCTTTTTTGCAGTCCGAAACACCTGCGCCTGTCCTTGCTCTTAATTCTTTTATAAGATCTAAATTCATATTTTCACCCCTTTTCTTTTATTTTTTGTAGTCTTCATAATCCTCAAAATCGACTTCTTTGTTGAGTAGTTCTTCCTCAGAAACCACTTCCTCTTCTTCCACCTCTTCTTTTTCTACTTTTCCTTCACGTCCCTCGATCACTGCATTAGCAATGATAGAGGTAATAAGTCTAAGCGAACGAATTGCATCATCATTGCCAGGAATAGGATAATCAATTTCTTCAGGGTTTGAATTTGTATCACAGATAGCAATAGTAGGAATTTTTATCTTTCTTGCTTCAAGAATTGTACTTCGTTCTTTATGGGTGTCAGTTACGAAAATTGCCCAGGGTAAAGTAACCAGATCTTTTAAACCTCCGTAAAGTTTTCTTAGTTTGTTCAATTCCCTTTCTAACTCCACTCTTTCCTTCACAGAGATTGTTTCAAAGTAGCCTTCTTGCTCTAACTTTTCAAGTTCTTTCAGCCTGTTAATACTTTTTCTTACAGTTTGAAAGTTAGTAAGAAGGCCACCTACCCATCTTTCATTTACATATGGCATTCCACATCTCTCTGCTTCCTCTTTTACAATATCCTGCGCTGCCTTCTTTGTCCCAACAAAGATAATTTTACCACCTTCTTTTACTGTGTTAACAACAAAGTTGTATGCTTCTTCAATTTTTTGAACAGTAAGTCTTAAATCAAAGATATGGATCCCGTTTCTCTCTGTAAAAATATATTCCTTCATTCTGGGATCCCATCTCTTGGTCTGGTGTCCAAAGTGAACACCAGCCTCTAACAATTCTTTCATCGATACTACGCCCATTCATTACCTCCTAAAATAGTTTTTACCTCCCATCCTTCAACTCCTCGAAGGTAGGACTTTTTCCTACACTTTTCGAGAATCCAGATGGTGTGTAATTACTATATTTTAAAGATTTAAGAAAAAAAATCAATACTGATAAAAATGTCGTGAGGGAAGGTATCCAACATACAGAACAACTTGTAACGAATAAGATCACGAATGGCTAAGTCTATTTAGATGTAGCACAGTATAGACATGCATCTTCACACCAATTGGCAAAACATCTTCATCAATATCAAATTTTGGAGAGTGATTGGGATGAATTATACCCTTTTCTTTATTCAGCACTCCAAGCCAGTAAAATGTCCCTGGGACTTTTTGTAAAAAATAGGACATATCCTCACCTCCCATGGAGATGGGGGATTCCTGAACATGCTCTTTCCCGACATCAACTCTCCAATCTTTTTAATATAATCAGTCGTCAACTCATTATTACAGAGAGGCAGATATCCGAAATTGTAATCCACAACAACTTTTCCTCTCAGGGAATTTGCAATATGCATGGAAATATCTGTAATCCTTGAACTGATGAATTCGGCAACTTCGCGCTTTAAAGTTCTTACAGTCCCAAACAACTCACCCCTTTCAGGTATCACATTAAAGACATCTCCCGAAGTAATCTTACCGATTGAAACCACTGCAGGTTCTAAAGGATCAACTTCACGGGAAACAATAGATTGAAGTGCTATAACAATATGGGATGCGATGAGAATTGGGTCAACTGTCTTATGCGGATATGCACCGTGTCCACCATAACCAAGAATAGTTATTTTAAAACTATCCGCCTCTGCTGTCATGACACCACTCTTTGTCGAAATAATGCCTGCCTTAGAAAATCCATCAACATGAGTTGCAAATGCAAAATCTACTTTTGGATTTTCTAATACACCTTCTTCTATCATCCCTATAGCGCCACCGGGCGCATGTTCCTCTGATGGTTGAAAAACAAATTTTACATTATAATCAAGTTCGTCCTTTATCTCACTCAAAACCTTTGCTGCTACCAAAAGCATGGCAGTATGTGCATCATGACCGCATGCATGCATCTTTCCATCTATTTTAGATCTATAAGGAGCTTCTACCTCTTCTTGAATTGGTAGTGCATCCATATCCGCCCTCAAGAGGACTGTCCCCTTTGGATTATCAACTAATAAGTCAGCAACTACACCAGTTTTATTTACTTTTCTCACAGACGAAAGGGCGAGATTTTTAAGATATCCAAATACTAAGTCAGAGGTTCTGTATTCTTCAAACGCAGTTTCGGGGAACATATGTATTTCTCTTCTTAAAGAAATAACTTCATCTCTTAAAGACTCTATCAATTTATCCACCTTTTCCATTATTCTCATCCCCTGATATAATGTTGTAGTATCTCAACTTATTAAATAGAGATTTTCTTGATATTCCAAGAATCTGTGCAGCCTTTGTCTTGTTACCCTGGGCATTCTTAAGCGCCTTCAAAATTGCCTCTTTTTCAACTTTTTCAATGAGTTTTGGCAGTGGCAAATGTGGCTCTTCCTCCTCAATTTTATCACCCCTATTTCCTTTCTTAACAAGAGTCGATGGCAAATCATCCAGAAGGATAATTGGGGCAGAAGTCACGATGATACCTCTTGCAATTGCATTTTCAAGTTCTCTTACATTGCCTGGCCAGTCATACTCTACAAAAAAGTCAAGGACCTCTTTTGAGACACCGCGCACATTCTTTTTATACTTTTCTGAATATTTATGCACAAAGTACTCCACTAAAAGAGGAATGTCCTCCTTTCTCTCTCTGAGCGGAGGAAGCCAAATTGTCACTACATTTAACCTATAAAAAAGGTCTTCTCTAAATTGTCCGCCTGAAACAAGTTGCTCAAGATCCCTATTGGTTGCTGCAATTATCCTTGCTTCCGTTGAAACAGTTTCATTTCCGCCTACTCTTGTAAAAGTCCTTTCCTGAAGAACTCTCAAAAGTTTTGCCTGTAAATTAAGGCTCATATCACCAATTTCATCGAGGAAAATTGTCCCATCCTGTGCTTGTTCAAACTTTCCTATTCTTCGTGCATAGGCATCTGTGAATGCACCCTTTTCGTGTCCGAATAATTCAGATTCAAGAAGTGTCTCGGGAATAGCAGCACAATTTACAACAACAAAAGGTTTTTCTTTTCTTGTACTATAGTGGTGAATTGCTTTTGCTACAAGTTCCTTTCCAGTCCCACTTTCCCCTCTAATAAGTACTGTTGCGTCAGATTCAGCCACTTTACCAATTTCCTTAAATACTTCTTGCATTTTTTGTGAATTCCCAACAATTTCCTCCTTCAGGTATTTGTCAGTTGAACGCTCTAAATTTAGCGAATTTTCTGTTAATTCCTTCAGTTCAATTGCTTTTTTAATTTTGATTTTGAGCTCCTCAATATCAAATGGTTTAGTTAGATAATCGTAGGCACCTTTCTTCATTGCTTTTATCGCAAGTTCAGAACTCCCATAGGCGGTAAGGAAGATTACAGGAAGATTGTTTCTTATTTCTCTTATTTTAAGAAACGCCTCCATTCCATCCAGGACAGGCATTCTTATATCCATAAGAACACAATCAAAATCAGACTTTTTAACTTCTTCTACTGCATCCTTTCCATTATTAACTAACACGACCTCGTAATTTTCATCTTTTAGAGTCTCATTTAGCAACATCCTTATATTTTCTTCATCATCTGCAACAAGTATTCTGTGCTTTTTAATTCTCATTTCAATTCCCTCTTTGGAATGACAACCCTAAATGTTGTTCCTCTCCCTCTTTCACTTTCAACAAAAATTTCACCACCGTGTTCTTCAACTATTCGATGAACTATGGCAAGTCCAAGACCAGTTCCATGATCTTTTGTCGTAAAGAAGGGAACAAATATTTTATCAAGAGTCTCCTTGTCCATCCCAACACCATTATCCTGAACTTCAAAGCGATGGAACATCTTATCGCCTGAACATTTTATTTTGATAACCCCGCTACTTTCAATTGCTTGAATTGCATTAATAAGAAGATTGAGAAACATTTCTTCAAACTTTCTTTCATCTGCTACAATAGTGGTATCCGGACAGTCCAAAATAAATTCTACCTTTTTATTACTGTCATACTGTTTCACAAGTTCAATAATATGGGCAAAAAATGGCTTTAAATTGAAGGAAGAAAGTGACAGTGGAGAAGGCCGTCCATACTTTAGTAAATCATCCACTATATGCTGGAGTCTTTCAGTTTCAGTAAGAATGGGGGTGACAAACCTCTCTTCATCTTTACCCTGCAATTTTTGCGAAAGAATTGAAGCAAAACCTTTGATTGAAGTTAGCGGATTTCTTACTTCATGAACTATACCTGTTGTAAAAAGTCCAAGAGTTTGTAATGCTTCTGCTCTCTTCATTTCCTCGAGATTTCGCCTGAGATTCTCAGCCATAGAATTAATAGACACAGCAATATCTCCAATTTCCCCTCCATAATTAGGAAATCTAAAATCAAGGTTCTTTTCCAAATTCTTAAGGCCCCTTCTTATTTGCAAAATACGAAGGCTGAAAAACGAGGTTATAAGAAGAGTAATTGATAAAGTAGTAATAGCAAGATAAAAAACTATTCTATTTATTGATTGTATTGTATGTGAAATACTTTCCTCGAATGTGCTATACGGAATTGCAGTAAATATGTATCCCCCACCAAATTGTGATGGTATAGATTCAACAACGATTATCTTTTTAACAAGATTATTCTGTAAGGAGGAGGTTTTGATTGGGTCTTTAAAAATAGGGATATAATAGCCTGCTTCTACATCGGGATAGGCAGTTGAAACAGCGCCAAAATAATTATCAAAGGCAGGTTTTAAAAATATGTTTATATTAAGTTCCTTTTGGCTTGCGGGGATAAAATCATATCTTCTTAATAATGCTTCTGCTGTATACATTTTTTCAAACCGATCCCTTATTTGTTTAGCGACAACGGAAAGTCTTTTTGCTTCACTTGCAATCTCATTCTGCCGCAGAAATTCAGTTACATTACTGGATATCGTAAAAAAGGTTACCAAAATGAAGACCAATAAGACAAAAACCAGTTGAAATCTAATTGAAGTTAATATTCTTCTCATTATACTGAAACTTCCTCTATTATCTTATAAAGTTCAAGGTTTATCTCTTTGTACCTTGTAACTGCATCTTCTAAGGGTATATGGACAAGGTGGTTTTCATGAATACCTATTACAAAACCAAAATCATTATTGACCAATGAACTAACTGCATCTGCACCAAAGAATGTTGCAATAATTCTATCAAACCTTGTAGGTGCACCACCCCTCTCTATGTACCCCAGGACCGAATACTTTACATCAAGAGTTGGTAGATAGGATTGTATAACTGATTGAAGATCACGGGCATGTATTGCGCCTTCAGCAGTCACTATCATATGATGCCTTTTCTTCTTTTCAAGGCCTGATTTTATATTCTCGATTATTTTTAGAGGATCAAATTTCATCTCTGGCACTAAGACAATATCAGCACCACTTGCAAGACCTGCCTCGAGTGCAAGAAATCCTCTATCCCTTCCCATAACTTCAACAATGAAAGTGCGAGAGTGGGAAGTGGCTGTATCTCTTATTTTATCAATTGCTTCTATTGCTGTATTTACAGCAGTATCAAAACCAATTGTATAATCAATACCCCACAGGTCATTATCAATTGTTGAGGCAACCCCTATAACAGGGAACCCTTTTTTAAACAGAGACAAACTTCCTGTTTGCGACCCGTTGCCTCCTATAACTATAAGGGCCTCAATGCGTTCCCTCTTGAGGTTCTCTATTGCCTTAAACTGAACAACATCTTCTTTGAATTCTTCAGGGCGTGAAGTAAGAAGAAAAGTCCCACCCTCCTCAAGAAGACCACTTACATCCCTTGGGAAGAGTTGTTTGAAATTCTTATCAACAAGGCCCTTATAGCCTTCAAAAACTCCTATAACTTCCAATCCCTTAACAAACCCCACTCTAACGACACTTCTGATTGCTGCATTCATTCCAGGGGCATCTCCGCCTGATGTTAATACAGCTATTCTCTTCACTTTTCAAAAATCCTCATAAATTTTATCCACTCTTCATCAACTAACTTCTGTTTTTGAACAGCCCGCTCAAGTGGAATAGCGATTGCTCTATTACCGCTTAATGCGACCATCTTTCCGAAATCGCCCTCATGAAGCATGTCCACAGCCTTTACACCCACCATCGTTGCAAGGATTCTGTCAAAAACTGTTGGAGGACCACCTCTCTGGATATGCCCGATAATGGCGCTCCTTGTTGAAATCCCCAATTTTTGTGAAATCACATTTGCCACATATTCGTGAACTCCCCTCTTTTGGAGAAGAGTATGGCCAAATTCATCCACTTCAGTTGTTGCTTCTAATGGAATTTCAATCCCCTCTGATACCACTACAAGTGCATATCCCTTTTCATCGAACTTCTTCTTCAAATGGGCACACATTTTGTCATAATCTGGTTTTTCCTCAGGGATCAGTATCCAATCAGCACCACCTGCGATTCCTGTATATAAGGCGACCCAACCTGCCTCTCTCCCCATCACTTCCAACACGATAATCCTCTTATGCGACCTTGCCGTATCTCTCAACCTATTGAGTGCATCAACTGCTACCTCCACTGATGTGAAAAAGCCAAAAGTATAATCAGTTTCCGAAAGATCGTTATCCATAGTCTTGGGAACTCCTACAACTTTTACACCCATCTTGTGCAACTTTAAAGCAACAGAAAGTGTATCGTCTCCTCCAATAGCAATCAAGGCGTCAACATTATTTTTCTTTAAGGTTTCAACGACTTTCTCAGGACCTTTTTCTTCTTTAAATGGATTGGTTCTTGATGTGTAAAGAATGGTTCCACCGTAATTTATAATCTCTTCCACATCTTTAATTGTCAAAGGCCTTTTTTTATCTTCTATCAGACCCTTCCAACCTTCCTCAAAACCTATAACTTCGTCACCGTAATCAGATGCTCTATAAACAACACTCCTTATTGCGGGATTGAGGCCCGGGCAATCCCCGCCACCAGTTAAAATACCAATCTTCATAGTTCAACCTCCTTCTATAATTTCAATTAATTTTTTTAGCAAAGTCTTTTTTGCCTCCTCTCTTATTATATCACGAGTTCCTTTAAAATACTCCTCAAATACAAAGACTTTATCAAAAACCGCAATTCCCATATACACAAGTCCAACAGGTTTTCCTTCAATTGCATCTGGACCAGCAACGCCCGTTACAGAGACACCAACCTCTGCATTTAGTAATTTTTTTACATTTACAGCCATTAATCTTGCAACTTCAGGATGGACAGTACCAACACTATCAATGACACCTTTTGGTATACTGAGTAAATGCTCCTTTGCGAATGGTGAATATGCAACAACTCCACCAACGAATACACTGGAACTTCCTTTAATATCAGTTATACTTTTTGCTATAAGACCCCCTGTTACTGATTCTGCCGTTGCAATGGAAAGCCTTCTATTTTTTAGCAACTCTACCAACTTTTCTTCCATCCTGTGTAAATTTTACACTATTTTTACATTTATGCAAGTTATATATAATATAAAGATTAAATGAAGAGAGGAGAGAGATTATGAAAATAACAGAATTCTTTTTACCAACGCTAAGGGAAGACCCACAGGATGCTGAAATTGAAAGCCATAAATTGATGCTGAAGGCAGGACTTATAAGAAAAATGTCAGCAGGCGTTTATACTATCCTCCCTCTTGGTCTCATTGCATTGAAAAAAATCGAACAGATCATAAGAGAGGAGATGAACAGAGCTGGAGCAATAGAACTTCTTTTCCCTGCCATAATGCCAAGGGAACTCTGGGACGAAACAGGACGGTGGGATATATACGGAGAGGAAATGCTTAAACTAAAGGATAGAAAAGGGAGATTTTTTTGCCTCGGTCCTACTCATGAAGAAGCAGTCGTTGACCTTGCAAGAAAAGAATTAAAATCTTACAAGGATCTTCCAAAGATTTTTTATCAAATTCAGACAAAATATAGGGATGAAATTCGCCCCAGGTTTGGACTCATACGAGCAAGGGAATTCCTTATGAAAGATGCATATTCTTTTGATACCTCTTACGAAAATCTGGAAAAAAGTTATAAAAAAATGTTCGATGCCTATATTGAAATTTTTAAAAGATGTGCGCTTGATGTTATTCCCATAGAGGCTGACTCTGGAGCCATAGGTGGTAAAGTCTCACACGAATTTGTTGTTATATCCCAACTGGGAGGAGAAAGTGAATTTGTAAGATGTCCTAAATGTGGGTATGCTGCAAATGTAGAGGCAGCTAAATCACAGGAGCAATTCGAAATATCAAAAGAAGAAATAAAACAACTTGAAAAGGTAAAGACTTTTGAAGCAAAGACAATTAATGATGTGTGTGAATTTCTCCATCTACCAAAAGAAAAACTTGCAAAATCATTGGTATACAAGATAGATGGAGAATTTGTACTGGCAATGGTAAGAGGGGATGATGAACTGAATGAAGTAAAACTAAAAAACTTCTTTAACGCAAAATCCTTAGAACTTGCAAATGATGAAGAAGTATTTAAAGCTTTTGGTGCTCATATCGGTGCAATAGGTCCTGTTAATGCGAGGATAAAAATTATCGTGGATAGTCGGATAGGGAAAATGAGGAATTTCGTTACTGGTGCAAATGAGGATGCATATCACTATATTAATGTAAACATTGGAAGGGATTTTGAGCCTGAATTTGAAGGAGATATAAGAAGAGTAAAAGAAGGAGATTTGTGTCCAAAATGCGGGACTCCTCTTGAAAAATTTAATGGAATCGAGTTAGGGCATACATTTAAATTAGGGACAAAATACTCCGAAAAAATGAATGCAAAATTTTTAGATGCAGATGGCAAAGAAAAATATTTCATAATGGGTTGCTATGGAATTGGTGTAGGAAGAACTCTCCAGGCAGTAGTTGAGAAATTCCATGATGAAAAAGGGATCATTTGGCCCATTGGTATTGCACCATTTCTGGTTGAAATTCTTCCCCTCAATATGAGCGGTAGCACAGTAGCAGAAGCGGCTTATGCTCTCCATAGTGAACTTATAGAAGAAGGCATAGATGTCCTGCTCGATGATAGAATAGATTTAAGTGCAGGAGAAAAGTTTAACGATGCCGATCTCATCGGAATACCTTTTCAAATTATCATTGGCAAATCATTCAAAAACGATGGCACTTTTGAATTAAAGATAAGAAAAACAAATGAAAGAATACACCTCGGGAAAGAGAGCCTTATCTCGTTCATTAAGGACCTTAAGAAAGAGTGATATTTCTCTCTCCTCCATGCTAAACCTCCTTGTGAGGTACAATTTTTATTGATACTATACCGCTTGCAACCAACTTCTCATTTACATATGCTTCTACCCTGCTTCTTGCAATGCCAAATCTTAAACCCATAAATTTAGAAATGACTTTTAAGGTTTCACCAGGCTTTACCTTTTTAAGAAAGTTAAAATTTTCTATATGCACGAGATATCCAAAAGAATCTTTAAAATTCTTATATGCAAGAAGGATAAAAGCGGAAACCTGAGCACAGGCTTCTATGATTAAAGCACCTGGTAGAAAAGACTCTTGAGGAAGGTAAGCCTTAAAAAAGGGCTCATCTGAACTAAATGTCTTAAAACCAACTACAATTTTCTCTACGGGTATCTCAATTCTATCGACAAACAAAAAGGGCTCTCTATGTGGTAAATAGTCTTTTATCTCTTCTCCTGCAATTTTAAGATATGCCATCTTGCAGTAATGCCCTTCTACTAAGTTTCATTTTCCTATTTTCTTTATCAATTGACATCACTTTTGCCTGAATTTTGTCTCCTACATGCACAAAATTTTCAATCTTATCAATATGCTTAGTGTCAAGTTGAGAAATATGAACAAGACCAGTAACTCCGTCTTCAAGTTCTAATACTACTCCAAAGGGATGAATCCGCAGGACAGTTCCTGTAACTGTGCTTCCAATTGGATATTTTACCTCTACTTCTTCCCAGGGATGTGGCTTTACCTGCCTTAAACTCAGCGATATCTTTTCAGTATCTAAGTTTACTGACAGGACTCTTACTTTTATTTTTTCGCCAACTTTTAAAACTTCATGGGGGTCTTTTCTCCTTCCCCAGGTAAGTTCGCTTGCCCTGATAAGTCCTTCTACTCCATTCCCTAAATCAACAAACACCCCGAAGTCCAGAACGGCTTTCACAACTCCTTCATAGATTTCACCCTTTTTAAGGTTAACAAGCATCTGTTTCCTTACTCTTTCTTTTTCTTCTTGAATGACCTTCAATCGGGAAACAATGACTCTTTTTACTTTTGGCTCCACCTCTAATAGATGTACATCAATCTCTTTCCCTACAAATGAATCAAGTGTTTCACCTTTTCTCAGTCCAACCTGCGATTGGGGTAAAAATGCAGAAACCCTATCTATATCCAGGAGTAAACCACCCTTAATAACCTTTTCCACCTTTGCCTTTACTGGCTCTTCCTTTTGCATTTTTTCCTTTAGTAGTTCGTACTTTTTTACATTGTCTGCCATCTTCTTCGAAAGAACCATATTAGGACCATTTTTCAGAACCATTACATCAATTTTATCTCCTATTTTAACAATCTCACTTGCAGAAGACACTGCATGATTTGTAAGCCCCCTTAGAGGGATAAAAATATCTTCCTTTGTCCCGGCACTTACATAAACTCCATTCGGCTCAACCTTTACTACAGTTACAGTAATAATATCACCTTTCTTGTAAGTCTTCATAAAAAAATTGTTATTACTTTCCTTTAGGTCTGTAGGCTTTCTCGATTCCTTATCATTCTCCATGCTTTGAGAAGGTTCTACATTTTCTTCTCCTACCTCTTCGACTTTCTCACTTTGGGGGAGCTTCTCTGAAGAAGCCTCTTTAAGAATTGAGTTGATATCTTCTACTTTTGCATCCCTATAAAAATTCTTCTCTTCCATACCCCACCTCTTATCTTTCAGATATTAATGCTGCTAATGCTATTGAATACAATTTCGATTTCTCGCTATCACCACGAGAAGTGAGAACTGCAGGTGCTATTGCACCGGTCACAACAGCAGCAATTTCGGCGTTGCCCAATTTTGTCAGGGCCTTAAAAAACGCATTCCCTGTTTCTATATTAGGCATAATGAGAATATCAGCATCCCCAGCGACTTCAGATTTTACTTTCTTAATCTCTGCAGCCTCCTTAGATACTGCAAGGTCTGTTGCCAGAGGTCCGTCAACAACACAATCTTTTATCTGCCCTCTTCTGTTCATAACTGATAGAATTGCTGCATCAACTGTTGCCTGCATTTTTAGTGAAACAGTTTCAACTGCAGCAATAACAGCAACTTTTGGTTTCTCAATGCCAATCTTCTTTGCTATTGCCACATCATAATTAATCATTGCTTCTTTCATTGATAGGTCTGGTTGCGGAATAACTGCAACATCAGAAACAAGCAATAACTTATGATAATTTGGAGATTCAATAAGTGCTGCATGAGAAAGAACTCTTCCTTCTGGAAGCAGTCCTTCTTGCTTATCAAGAATACCCCTCATGTAAGTTGCGCTCTGGCAGAGTCCTTTCATAATAAAATCTGCCTTCTTTTCTCTTACAAGACGCACAGCCTGTCTCACTGCTTCTTTTTCTTCTTTCACATCGACGACTTCTAACATTGTCATGTCAATACCGTTTGACTCACAAACTCTCTTTACTTCATCTTTGTCTGCAAAAATGACCGCATGGACTAACCCTTCTTTTATTGCACTTGATACTGCCTGTAATGTATGAAGGTCCTGCCCATAGGCAACTGAGACAACTTTCTCTCCTTTTAAGGACCTCACTGCATCTAACAAATCATCTAATCTTTTTATCGGTTCCATATTGCCTCCTCAAATTAAAAAATTTCAACCTATTATAACACAAACCAAAAATATTAACAATAAATTTTTGCTACTTCTTCACCCTTGAGTACTCTCAATGCAGCATAGGCAAGTGCTTCCATTTCAAATTCACCAGGATAGGTCACAATTTTTGCAATAAAATTAACTCTCTTTGCAATTTCATCTATTACTTCTTCATTAAAGGCAACTCCACCTGTAATTATTATTGCTTCTACTTTGCCCTTTAGCACAGTTGCCATTGCTCCGATTTCCTTTGATATCTGGTAACACATTGCATCAAAAACTTCTGTTGCAAATTTATCTCCTCGATTTATCCTTTCAATAACTTCCTGTATATTATTTGTCCCCAAATAAGAATATACTCCACCTTCTTTGGTAAAAAGTTTAAGAAGGTCATCCCTTGTATATTGTCCGGAATAACACATATTCACTACATCAATTGATGGTAGACCACCTGCTCTTTCCGGTGAAAAGGGACCACCCTCGTTTGCATTGTTAACATCGACAATTCTACCATTCTTCACTGCCGCCACAGTGATACCACCACCTAAATGCGCAACTATTACATTTAAATCCTCAACTTTTTTACCTATATTCTCTGCATATCTAAATAGACTTGCTCTGATATTCAATGTATGCAAAAGCGACTTTCTTTTAATTTCCTTAAGTCCAGAAATTCTTGCAATATCTTCAAACTCATCAACACATACAGGATCTGCAATAAAAGCGGGTTTTTGAGCATCTCTCCCTATCTCATATGCAATGATGCCTCCAAGTGTTGAAGGATGCTCCTGTTCTCTTGAGTAAAACTTAAGATCGTTAATAAGTGTTTCGTTAACAACATATGTGCCTGCCTCTATTGGTTTTACGATACCTCCTCTGCCAATTACTGCATCAAATTGAGAAAGTTCGAAGCCGTGGCTTTTGAGCACTGAAATAATCCTTTCTTTTCTAAAGTCAAGTTGCTCAAGAACTGAATTAAATCTTGAAAGTACCTCCTTGTTATGTCTCACTGACTCAATAAAAACTGGCACCCTATCCTCAAAAACTGCAATTTTAGTAGAAGTTGAACCAGGGTTAATAACGAGAACTTTCATCTTTCCACCTCCCTAACAATTCTTTTGCTTGCTTAATTGTTGTTTCTGTTATATTAGTACCTGAAATCATTCTCGCAATTTCGTTAACTCTTTCGTACTCAGTTGATAATCTTCTCACACTTAATTCAGTTTCTCCATTTGTAACATGCTTCTCAACAACAAAATGTGTTCCTGGAAGTGCTGCAATTTGAGGTAAATGAGTAATACAGATAACCTGTCTATACCGAGAAATTGAAAGTAATTTTTCTGCTACTTTTTCTCCTGTCTTTCCACCAATGCCTGCATCTACTTCATCAAAGGCGAGCACCGGGATCTCATCAACTTTTGCAATGACATGCTTTATAGCGAGCATAACTCTGGATAGTTCTCCACCTGAAGCAATGTTTATAAGAGGTTTAAAATCGTGTGGTGGATTTGGACTTATAAGAAATTCGCATGTGTCAATACCATCATTAAAAAGTTTTACTCCCCTTCCATCTATTTCTATAGAAGGTGGTGATTCAACTGAACTCAACTGAACCTTAAACTTTGCACTTTCCATTGCAAGGTCCTTAAGTTCTGCCTCTACTGCTCTCTCAAATTTAGAGGCTACTTCATGCCTTTTTTCTGATAATGCTTTTACTTCTATTCTTAAAATTTCCTCGAGTTCTCTTTTTCTTTTCTCAAGTGATTCTATTTCGCTTACAACATCATTAAAGCCTTTTACTCTCTCTTTTAAATTTTCAAGATAGTCTATAAGTTCTTTTATATTTCTTCTATATTTCAGTTTGAGTTTAGAGAGTTGATCAAGCCGTGCCTCTATATAAGATAATCTCTCCGGATCTATAACGATGTTTGACAAGAAACCTGTAAGATCTCTTACAACTTCTTTTATATCAATGAGGTCGGCCTCAAGTCTGTTTTTAAAGTCTTTAATTTTATCAGATATGTCAGTGGCTTTCGAAAGAAGGTTAAGAGTTTTAGAAATTTGTTTTATTACAGCATACTCAGATTCTGAAAGAATGGAAACTGCTTCCTCAACAATTGCGGTTAGTTCCTTTGCATTACTGAGAATTTTATACTCACTATCTAATTCTTCCTCTTCTCCTTCCTTTAAATGGGCCTTTTCTAACTCGTCTATTTCAAAATTTATAAAATCTCTCTCCTCTTTGAATTTTTTATCCTCCTCAAGTAGTTCCTCGATTTTTTTACATAACATCTTAAATTCAGAGATATGTTCTGTTACCTGCTCTCTTAAAGAGAGTTCCACCTCACCGTATTTGTCCAGGTAGGAAAGATGATTATTCCTGTCAAGGAGACTTTGGATCTCATGCTGTCCGTGCAAATCGACAAGATGTTTACCAATCTCCTGAAGTTCACGAAGAGAAACGAGATGTCCATTTACAACAACTTTGCTTCTTGTTTTTGAAATTGTCCGAAGAACAACCAAAGTATCTTCTCCCTCGTAGAGAGAAAACTCTGTAAGAAGGGATTTTATTCGTGAGTTCTCAATACTAAAACTTGCTTCAACCACTGCACTATCAGCACCTGTTCTAATTATATCAGGTGAAGCATTCCCTCCACAACTCAATGCAATGGCGTTCATAATAATAGTTTTACCTGCTCCAGTTTCACCGGTAAAAATGATAAGATTAGAATCAAAATTAATCTCCACATTCTTTGCAATTGCAAGATCCCGGATGATTAACCCCAAAAGCATATCAACTTCCCCACCCAAACTTTTTGTTTAGCACCTCAAAAAAGTTTTTTCCTCTTATATGCGCTATTTTCAGATTTTTCTCGTTTTTCCTGAATTCAATTCTATCAAACATTTTAAGATCAAGTACTTTTAAACCATCCCTCAGAAAGACAAAGTTGCCCTGTGACTCTATTTCAATTTCGAGTTTATCTAATTCACCAAGAACAAGAGGGCGCGCAGAAAGTTTATGTGGTGCAATAAAACTCAATTCATATACATTTACTTGAGGTGCAATAACAGGACCTCCAACAGAAAGTGCATATGCAGTTGAACCAGTTGCAGTTGAAACAACTGCTCCATCACATCTAAATTTTCCTGCTTTCAAACCATTGATTGCTACATCAATTTTGAGAATTTTATCCTCAATATGTTTCATAATAACAAAGTCATTTATGCCGGAAAATTCAAGTGCTTCTTCTCCATTAACAATGGCAGTTAAAGCGAGCCGCTCTTCAACCGTAAATTCACCTTTAAGGAGTTTTTCTATTGCAATAAACACATCCATCCCCTCTACATCTGTTAAAAAACCAAGATTACCAAGATTTATACCAAGCACTGCAGCCCCAATATTCATTGCAATGCGTGATGCACCCAAAAAGGTGCCATCTCCGCCAAGACTCAAAACCACTGAATCCTTACCATCTGATATTTTTTCAAGATCTCCATTTTTATACACTTCTATCCCTTTTTTCAGAAGATACTTTTCAATTTCTCTTGCAACTTCTGAAAGATACGGTTCATCCTTATAGAAAATGCCGATCTTTTTCACTTTGTATGCTCCCAAGCCTCCTCCACAATTTTATCAAGAAGTTCGTCATTTGCAAACTCCCCTTTCTTTTTTATGTGAAAAAAGAATTCTATATTTCCCTTCCCACCTCTAATAGGAGAATAGGTTGCATTGATAACAACAAGCCCCATGTCCTTTATACCATCTCTCACTCTTTTTAAAATAATCTTATGAAAATCCTCATTTTTTACAATACCTTTCTTAAGATAACGAGGTTCTCCCTCAAATTGAGGCTTAATAAGAGAGATAATATCAGCATCTTCGCATATAATCTCTTTCACCCCGGGGATTATCTTGAGAATTGAGATAAAAGAGACATCTATCGTTACAATTCCAACATGTTCATTTATCACATTGGGAGACAGAAACCTTGCATTGAAATTTTCAATGAGAGTGACTTTCGGATTTTCCCGAATTATCGGATCTAAAAGTCCGCTTCCTACATCAATTGCATAGACTCTCCTTGCGCCGTTCTTTAAAAGGCAGTGAGTAAAACCGCCAGTCGAAGCCCCAATATCTACACATACTTTCTCTCGAACATCTATGTTAAATGTGCTAAGAGCAGATGCTAATTTATATCCGCCTCTACTTACATACTCCTTCGAAGACAATATTTCAATAGAGTCTTCTTCGCTTACAAGTTCACTCGGCTTAATTGCCTTTACGCCATTAACTGATACTTTCCCTTCAAGGATAAATACCTTTGCCTCATTTCTACTATTCAATAAATTCCTTCTTACAATTTCCTCATCAAGCCTTCTTTTCAATCATCTCTTCTCCTATCTTTGCAATATTTTCACCTGTTAGCCCATAAAATTGCAAGAGTTCCCTCCTCTTCCCCTGAGGAGGGAAACTATCATCCACTCCCATATTATAAACTTTTATCCCGTAATCACTTAAAAAACTCTTCAAATTTTCTCCAAATCCACCTCTCTTAATTCCATCCTCTACTGTAATGACTTTCTTACTCTTCAGTGCAGTAGTTAGAATGAGTTTTTCATCAAAAGGCTTTGCAAATATTGCATTTATGAGACCAACGCTATATCCTTTTTCTTTTAAATACTGTTGTGCCTTTAATCCTTCAAAGAATAAAGGACCTAATGTAACAATTAAAAGATCTTTTCCACTTTCGATGAGTTCTCCTCGTCCAATCTCCAGCACAAAATTGCTACTAAATCCATCCAGTGCACTATCCTTTGGATAACGAATTACAAACGGCTTTTCGCTCATCAAAGCAAGTTCAAAAAGACCTCTCAATTCAAAAGCATCTTTCGGTGCAGAAACTACAAAATGAGGAATAGGAGTAGAAATGGCAATATCAAATATACCCTGGTGCGTTGGTCCATCATCGCCCACTAAACCCGCTCTGTCAACTGCAAATATAACAGGGAGAGAAAGAATGCCTACATCATGAATGAGTTGATCCAATGCCCTCTGTAAAAAAGTAGAATAGATGGCAACTACAGGTCTGAAACCTTCTTTTGCCAGTGCTGCTGCAGTAGTCACTGCACATTGCTCTGCAATACCTACATCCATAAAGCGCTGTGGAAATTGCTCTTTCAAGTAACTTGTCTTTGTTCCATCAGGCATTGCTGCGGTTATGGCAACAATCCTTTCATCCTTTTTTGCAAGATGAACAAGCAGTTCTCCAAAAGCCTCTGAAAAACTTTTTTCCTTGCTCCTCTCTGAATAGCCATTGATAGGATCAAATGGCTCTGCACTATGAAATTTATCTGGCATAGCCTCTGAGGGTTTAAATCCAAATCCCTTTTTAGTAACAACATGTATAAGGATAGGTACATCTATGTCTTTAACATTGTGAAATGTTTCGATGAGTTCTTTTATGTCGTGTCCATCCACAGGCCCAATGTATGTAAATCCGAACTCTTCAAAAAGCACATTTGGCAAAATAAGTCCCTTCACAGCAAGTTTAAGTTTTTTTGCAAAATCTTTCCCAAGGACTCTTTTGAGTCTCTGGTACCCCCTTGATGTCCTTAATTTTGACAGATATTTTGCAACTGCACCAGTATTTTGAGATATGGACATGCCATTATCGTTGAGCACAACAATGACCTTTTCTCCAAGATGGCCCAGGTTGTTCAAACCTTCAAAAGATTCCCCGCCTGTAAGTGCACCATCACCTAAAAGTACAACAATATCGTATTTTTTATTCTGAAGTTTTCTTGCCTTCACAAAACCAAGTGCAAGAGCAAGAGATGTTGAAGCATGACCTGCAATAAAGGCATCGTATGGGGATTCATAAGGATTCGCATAACCACTTATACCATCTTTCAGTCTTATCGTATTAAACTGTTCTTTTCTTCCCGTTATTATTTTATGCGTATATGTCTGATGAGATACATCAAAAATGAGTTTATCGGTCTTAAAGTCAAATACATAATGCAAGGCAAGGGTTAATTCAACAACCCCTAAATTTGAGGACAAATGCCCTCCATTTCGGGAAACAACTTCAATAATTAAGTCTCTTATCTCATTGGAAAGTATGTGTAAATCATCAAATGAGAGATGTTTTATATCTTCAGGGCTTGAAACATGCTCAAGGAACATAACATTATTTTGTCCTTTCTATTGTGTAATATGCAATCTTTTCTAATATATTATACTTTGAGCCATAAGGTCTTATAAAATCAACTGCCTTCTCTATGTAGTCAATTGCCAATTTCCTTGCTTTATCAATGCCGTGTAATGAAACAAATGTTGCTTTTCTATTTTTCTTGTCCTGTCCCGTATCTTTCCCCAATTCTTCCTTTGTAGAAACTGCATCAAGGATATCATCCTGTATCTGGTAACTTATGCCAAAGTTCTCTGCAAACTTAGAAAGTGCTGTCAACTCCTCTTCTGGAACATCAGAAAGAATTGCACCGCTTCTTACTGCAAGCATAAACAAAGCCCCTGTCTTTCTCTTTTCAATATAGATAATCGTATTCTCATCTACATCAGGGGCATCAAAAGTCATAATATCCATTACCTGTCCTCCAACAAGTCCCTTTATGCCACTGAACTCAGCAAATTCATGAACACACCTCAAGACTTCACTTTCCCTAAAATATTCAAGATTCTTTTTGCTCGAGATAATCTCGAAAGCAAATGATAGGAGCGCATCCCCTGCAAGAAGTGCTATATCACTTCCATAAATCTTATGGCATGTGGGACGACCTCTTCTATACTCGCTATTGTCCATTATAGGCAGATCATCATGGATTAAAGAATAAGTATGTATCATTTCAATAGCAGCAGCAAATGGGAGTGCCTTAAATGTTTCTACTTTATTTGCTTCGGTTACGGAAAGCAACATTATAGGTCTTAACCTCTTTCCATCTCCAAGCAAACTATAGTGCATAGAGGCATAAAGAGGTGATTCCTCCCTGCACCTCTCAAGTAACAGCAAAAGATACTTGTCAATCTCTTCCTTTCTTTTCTTGAGAAATTCTTTTATATCGTCCATCAGTACACCTCGAAATCAATAAATTCGTTCTTATATTGAGTAAACTTGAATTCTACCTTTTCAACTCTGGCAGAAGTGGGTCCCCTTTTGAGAAGTTCGAGCAGTTTATTAAGTGAATGATTATCTCCTTCTGCAACAACATGAACAGAACCATCCCACATATTTTCAACAAAACCTGTAAGATTAAGTTTTAATGCATAATGTCTTACAAAATATCTAAATCCCACACCTTGTACAACGCCATATACCATGGCCTCAAGACGCCCTTTCTCCATCTCTTATGCGTAGAAAACTCCTCAAAATGCCGTTAACAAAATCAGGAGAATTCACATCTCCATATTTTTTAGCAAGTTCCACAGCACTATAAACAACTGCCCCAGCTTCATCTGTGCTCACATGCTCAACCTCATAGATTGTAAGCCTTAGAATCTCTTTATCAACCGCATTGAGCCTTTCAAACTCCCAATTCTTCAACAACAATTTTATTACACTATCAATCTCTTCTAAACTTGAAATCGTTCCCTGCACTAATTGAAGTGCAAATTCAAGTGCAACCGGTGGCTCAAATCTAAAGAGAAGAAATGCATCTGCAACAGAATTTCTTCCCAGGTCCACTGCATACAAAACCTGTAAAGCGATCTCCCTTCCTTTACTTCTAAGATTCATATACAACATCCTCAAAAATAACCTTTATGTCTTTTACTTTAAATGGTGTGATACTTTCAACCTCCAATTTGATCTTTTCAATAACCTCTCTTCCGACTTTCACCAAATCAACATTAAAGAATGCCTGTATGCGCACTTCAATGAAAATTTCGGCATTAGAATATTCGAATCTCACAGGTGATCTCAAAGATAATCCTCTCACACCTTCTATTTTGAGGAGAGCATTTTCTACAATGGATGCAAGTGCTTCCTCTCTTAAAATTATTCTGCTCATTTGTTCACCCTTTCCAGGTATTCGCCAGTCCTCGTATCAACCTTAATAACATCTCCAACATTTACAAAGAGCGGTACCTGAAGTTTATATCCTGTTTCAAGTACCGCTGGTTTCATTGCAGATGTCGCTGTATCTCCCTTTACACCTGGTTCCGTCTCAATAACCTGTAACTCAACAAAGTTTGGTAATTCAACCGACACTGGTTTATTTTTATAAAATACAACCTGTATTTCAAGATTTTCTTTGAGGAAGTTACTGTTATCACCTGCATCTTCTTCTGACAAATAAAATTGTTCATAGGTTTCAAGATCCATAAACACATAATTATTCCCTTCTTTATAAAGATACTGCATCGGCTTTCTCTCAAGAAATGCCTTCTTAAACTTCTCTTCAGGCCTGAATGTCCTTTCTATCACATTACCAGACTCAAGGCTCTTCACCTTTACGCGGACAAATGGTGAGCCTTTTCCTGGTTTAATGTGCTGGTATGAAATGACTACAAAAAGTTCCCCGTCAAGTTCGAAAGTAATACCATTTCTCAATTCGTTCGCAGAAATCATTTTCTACCTCCCATATATAGTTTCCATCCTTATTAATAATATCAAAAAATTGTTTTTAATCAACCTTTAATAGCCCCCTTACTTCTTAACATGTTAAGAACTCTATAGCGATGCTTAAAAACAATAATCGTAAGAGAAATAAGGAAATACTTTTTAGCAAGTATATTTGTGCTCCGTAAAAAAATGAGATAAATCGCAAAAAGAAAACTCAGGGCCTCGCTTTCTTCAAGATAATTAAACCCAAAAATTTTAAGATGCAATAAATTCATTACGAAAAACATAAAAGTGAAGAATGAAAAGACCAAAAGGGCAAGATTTCGATCAATTGCAAAAATACCTCCTAAAAGCGAGGTAATCCCAGTTCCACCTCTCAACTCAAAAAAGAGAGGAAAATCATGCCCAAGAATAACACTACTCATGATAATTGCCTGATAGTTATCATCAAAAAATGGCTGCAATGCAAGATGATAAGATATCATGCCTTTCAAAAAATCTATACAAAAAACAGTTATTCCAACGAATTTGTTAATGTTCTCAAATACATTTGTCGTCCCTGCGTTACCATCACCAAAAAACCTGATATCCTTCCTGTAAAGTAATTTTGTTATAATTATTGCCGAGTTAGCAGAGCCAATTACATAACCTAATGCTGAAAAAAGCATACACAAGCAAAATATACTCATATTAAATTTTAACATCAAATTTAAAAAATTCATAATTAATTCACAAATTGAAATATAATATAGATGGTGAGACAAATGAAAAAAATCCTGGTTGTTGAAGATGAAGAGCATATTAGAAAACTCATAAAAATGTACTTAGAAAAATCTGGATTCAAGGTAATTGAAGCAAATGATGGAAATGCTGCGTTAAGGAGTTTTGAACAGGAAAAACCCCACCTTATCATACTTGATCTAATGCTACCATTTATAAGCGGAGAAGAAGTTGCAAGAGAAATTAGAAAGTCCTCTAACATACCTATCCTGATGCTCACTGCCAAGGCAGATGAAGAAAATAGAGTTCAGGGACTCGAAATTGGTGCAGACGATTATGTAGTAAAACCATTCAGTCCAAGAGAACTCGTCTTACGGGTAAAAAATATTCTAAAGCGAAGTTATCCAGACGAACAGGAGATAAAAATCAAAAATCTTGAAATTATACCAAAGGAAATGCGTGTTCTCAAAGACGGTAAGGAAATACAACTTACAACAAGAGAGTTCAGAGTGCTTTTTGCCCTTGCAAAAAAGTCTCCCGCTGTCCTATCACGGGAAGAAATAATGGATGAAATATACGATGAGTATGACGAAGTCGTTTACGACAGGACTATTGATGCATATATTAAAAACCTGAGAAAAAAATTGGATGATGACCCCAAAAATCCGAGATACATAGAATCAGTATATGGAGCAGGCTATAGGATGCTAAAATGAAGTTTAGAGAAAGACTTGTAATTAGCCATCTTATTGTTAGTCTGGTCTCTGTAGTCACTTCGCTTATACTTATAAACTTTCTCGTGAGGTATTTCTTTATAAGAATTATCATCGGGAGAGGCATCTCTATAGTCATTCCTGAAGCAGGCACGAGATTTCTCAATACTGTAAGAAGCGCGATACTTATCTCGGGCAGTATTTCAGTTGGTATAAGTATATTGGTTGCACTATTCATTTCCCACTACATAATAAAGCCCATTAGAGAAATGAAAGATTTTGCAAGAAGCATCTCTCAAGGTGATTTTAAGGCAAGAATCAAAAAAGAGGGAGAAGACGAAATAGGAGAACTTTCGGAATCTCTAAATTATAT
>Ga0315298_1000908_pt1 | contig 56555 bp, 55 predicted proteins | sample WHS_1_MG_FD_203077 | JGI IMG/M metagenome (GOLD analysis project Ga0315298, IMG submission 203077) | Extremophilic microbial mat communities from Washburn Hot Springs, YNP, Wyoming, USA - WHS_1_MG | ecosystem: Environmental > Aquatic > Thermal springs > Hot (42-90C) | place: USA: Wyoming... | reverse complement strand
GCGCTGGGCGGCGGCACCGAGCTCAGCATGTACTGCGCCAAGCGGGTGGCGCATTTCGAGAGCTATATGGGGCTGGTCGAAATCGGCGTCGGGCTGATCCCGGGCGGCGGCGGGCTGACGTATCTGGCGCGCCGCGCGGCCGAGGAAGCCAAGGGCGGCGACATCCTGCACTTCCTCAAGACCTACTTCCAAGCCGCGGCGATGGCCACGGTCGGCAAGTCGGCGCTGGAAAACCGCAACCTCGGCTATCTGCTGCCGTCCGACCCGATCGTGATGCACGCGCACGAGCTGCTGCATGTGGCCATCGGCCAAGCGCGGGCGATGTTCGACGCCGGCTACCGCCCGCCGATTCCGGGGCAGACCTTCCCGGTGCTGGGTCGCAACGGCATTGCCAACATCCGCGCGCAACTGGTCAACCTGCGCGACGGCGGCTTCATCTCGGCGTATGACGACGAGATCGCCACCCGCATCGCCACCGTGCTGTGCGGCGGCGATGTGGAGGAGGGCGCACCCGCCGACGAAGCCACGCTGATGGCGCTGGAGCGCCACCATTTCTGCACCCTGCTGGGGCAGAGCAAGACCCAGGAACGCATCATGGGCATGCTGCAGACCGGCAAGCCGGTGCGCAACTGAACGCCCTCACGGAGACCGACATGAGCAAACAAGTGCAAGACGCCTACATCGTCGCCGCCAAGCGCACCCCCGTCGGCAAGGCGCCGCGCGGGCTGCTGAAAAATTACCGCCCCGACGACCTGCTGGTGCACACCATCCGCGCGGCGCTGGCGCAGGTGCCCAACCTCGATCCCAAGCTGATCGAGGACGCGGTGATCGGCTGCGCCATGCCCGAGGGCGACCAGGGCATGAACGTCGCGCGCATCGCCGCGCTGCTGGCCGGGCTGCCCGACACCGTCGGCGGCGTCACCATCAACCGCTTCTGCGCGTCGGGCGTGACGGCTATTCAGATGGCGGCCGACCGCATCCGCGTCGGCGAGGCCGATGTGATGATCGCCGGCGGCACCGAAAGCATGAGCCGCGTGCCGATGGGCGGCTTCCACCCCAGCTTCAACCCGGCGATCTTCGCCAACAACGAGCACGTGGGCATCGCCTACGGCATGGGCATGACCGCGGAGAAGGTGGCGCAGCAGTGGAAGGTCACGCGCGAGGAGCAGGACGCGTTTGCGCTGGCTTCGCACCAGAAGGCGCTGGCCGGGCAGGCGGCAGGCGAGTTCGACGACGAGATCACTCCGCTGGACATTGTCGAAAAATTCCCGCGTCTGGGCACTGCCGAGGTGGACATCAAAACCCGCAAGATGACCGCTGACGAAGGCCCGCGCGCCGACACCTCGCTCGAAGCGCTGGCCAAGCTCAAGCCGGTGTTTGCCGCCAAGGGTAGCGTGACCGCAGGCAACAGTTCGCAGACCTCCGACGGTGCCGGCGCGCTGATCCTGGTGAGCGAAAAAATTCTCAAGCAATTCAACCTCACCCCGCTGGCGCGGTTTGTCAGCTTCGCGGTCAAGGGCGTGCCACCGGAGATCATGGGCATCGGCCCGAAGTTCGCGATTCCCGCCGCGCTGGACAAGGCCGGGCTCAAGCTCGACGACATCGGCTGGATCGAACTCAACGAAGCGTTTGCCGCGCAGTCGCTGGCGGTGGTCAAGGATCTCGGCATCAACCCCGCGGTGCTCAACCCGCTGGGCGGCGCCATCGCCTGGGGTCACCCGCTGGGCGCCACGGGGGCGATTCGCGCCGCCACCGCGATCTACGGCATGCGCCGGCGCAAGGCCAAGTACAGCATGGTCACCATGTGCATCGGCACCGGCCAGGGCGCAGCGGGGATTTTCGAAAATGTCTGACGCCGCCGGGGCCTTGCTCACCGACCTGCGCGGCGGTGTGCTGCATGTGGTGTTCAACCGCCCGGAGAAGAAAAACGCGCTGACTCTGGCGATGTACGAGGCAGCCAACGCCGCGTTTGCCCGCGCGGCCAGCGACGCCGCAGTCAGGGCCGTGCTCATCGCCGGGGAAGGCGGTAGCTTCACCGCGGGCAACGATCTGCAGGACTTTTTGTCCAGTCCGCCGCGCGGCGAAGAGGCTCCGGTGCTGCAGTTTCTGCGGCATCTGGCCACCCTGGACAAACCGCTGATCGCTGCGGCGCAGGGCTTTGCCGTCGGTGTGGGCACCACGCTGCTGATGCACTGCGATCTGGTCTACGCCGCCGACGACGCGCAGTTCGTCCTGCCTTTCGTCCACCTGGGCCTGTGTCCCGAGGCGGCGTCGAGCCTGTTGCTGCCGCAAATCGCCGGCTACCAGCGTGCGGCGGAAAAACTGCTGCTCGGCGAGCCGTTCGGCGCCGCCGAGGCGCTGCAAATGGGTCTGGTCAACCGCGTCTTGCCGGTTGACGAGCTGCGCGGCTTTGCCGTGATGCAGGCGGAAAAATTCGCCCGCCTGCCGGCCTCGTCGGTGCGTGCGACCAAGCGCCTGCTCAAGGGGCTGGGCGACCAGGGGCCGCAGGCCGTGCTGGCGCGCATGCGCGCCGAAGAACAACTGTTCCAGGCGCTGCTCGGCGCGCCTGCAGCACGTGAGGCGATGACGGCGTTTCTGCAAAAACGCAAGCCCGATTTTTCCGCGATCGAATAGGGGCGGAATTGGCGCGCGCGGGCCCCGTGGCGTGCGTGCCGGGCTTGGCCGGCACAGGCCATGCACGGCGCGCTGCGGCTGCTGTGTCAGACGCCGCCAAGGTAGCCGTTCTGCCGCCAGGCTTCGAACACCGCCACGGCGACGGCGTTGGACAGATTCAGACTGCGCTGCTGCGGCCGCATCGGCAGGCGCACGCGCTGCGCCGGCGGGAATTGCTGCCGGACCGCATCGGGCAGACCGCTGGTTTCGGCGCCGAACACCAGCCAGTCTCCGGGCTGGAACCCGACCTGCGCGAGCAGCTGGCTGCCGCGGGTGGTGAAGGCGAACATCCGCTCGCGCTGCGGCTGCGCGGTGTGCAAAAAATCCTCCCAACCCGCATGCACCTGCATCGTGGCGTATTCGTGATAGTCCAGCCCGGCGCGGCGCAGATGTTTGTCGTCCACGGCAAAGCCCAGCGGCTCGATGAGGTGCAGGGTGCAACCGGTGTTGGCTGACAGGCGGATGATGTTGCCGGTATTGGGCGGGATTTCCGGCTGAACCAGGACGATGTGGAACATGGGCAGGCGGTTCGGGGTCAGGGCGCGGGGTCTGGCGGCGTGCGCAGCGCGGTGGCCACCCACACGGCCGCTGCGCCCTGACGCAACAGCACGCGGCAGGCCTCGTCGAGCGTCGCTCCGGAGGTCATGACATCGTCGACCAGCAGCAGGGTTTTGCCATCCCAGCGGACGTCGCAGGCATAGGCGCCGCGGATATTGCGCTGGCGGGCCGCCACGGGCAGCAGGCTTTGCGCCGGGCCGTGGCGCACGCGCAGCAGGCTGTAGGCATCGGCAGGGCGTTGCAGCGTGCGCGCCAGTCGCCGCGCCATCTCCCACGCCGGGTTGAAACCGCGTTCGAGCAGGCGCTGGCGCGACAGCGGCACCGGCAGCACACAGTCGGGCAGCGGCAGAGCGGTGCGCAGCCAGCGAGCGCCGAGCAGGGCGCCGAACCAGCCCGCCAGCGCCGGTTCGGCGCCGAACTTGATGCGCAGGATCAGCCGGTCGTTGGGAAAGCGGTAATCGCCCAGCGTCAGCGCGCCGCTCCAGCGGGGCGGATGCACGCGGCAATGGCCGCAGACGGTGCCCGCCGCGGCCACCGCCACGCCGCACAGCGGACAGCGCGGGCGCAGCGGCAGATCGCGCTGCACGCAGTCGACGCACAGCGGCTGGCTGCTGCGCGTGTCGCAATGCGCGCAACGCCCGGGCCACAGCGCGCTCCAGCGCGACGCAGGCAAAATATCGGGATCGACGGTCGGCATCGGTGCACTATATCTCGCCGTCCACCTTCTCCCGCACGGCTTTGACGATGGATCGCCCCGATGAATTCCTCGACGCCCAGCAGCAGGCCCGCTGGCTGGCCGCAGTGGCCTGCGCGCGGGACCGCCTGGCGCGGTTCGAGCCACCGTTCATCTGGCTCGAAGCCGGGAGGCGCATGGCCGAACGCCTGCCGCTGTTGCGCATGCAGCCGCAGCGCGTGCTCGATGCCGGCTGTGCCTGGGGCGACGGCCTCGATCTGCTGCGCAGGCAGTATCCGCAGGCGCAGATCGTCGGCTACGAGCCATCGCCGCGGCTGGCGCAGGTGGCAAGCGCGCGCTTCGTGCGCGGCGGCTGGGTGCGCTGGTTCGGCCGGGCGAGCGCCGTGCAGGTGCGGGCGGCGGATGCGACCGATCCGGAGTATCCGGCACAGGCCGATGTGCTCTGGTCCAACCTCGATTTGCTGTGGCAGCGCGATCGTCCGCGGGTGTTCGCCGCCTGGCGCCGGCAACTTCAGCCCGAGGGGGCGTTGTTTTTCACGACCTTCGGTCCGGATACGCTCAAAGAGCTCACGCAGGTGTGCCAGGACATCGGCTATGCCTCGCTGCCGATGGCGCACACCGATATGCACGATCTGGGCGACGAGCTGGTCCACGCCGGTTTTGCCGACCCGGTGATGGACATGGAGCTGGTGCGGCTGAGCTGGCCGAGCGCCCAGGCCGCGCTGCGCGAGCTGCGCACCCTGGGCGCCGTGCCGCACGGCAACCATGCTCCCGGCCTGCGCACCCCCCGTGCCTGGCGCCGGCTGGAGCAGGCAGTCGACGCCGCAGCCCGTGCCCGTGACGGTCGCGTCACGCTGACTTTCGAGCTGATCTATGGCCACGCTTTCCGCCCGCGCACCGAGCGGGCGCACGCCGGGCAGGCCACTTTCGATGTGGCGCAGCTGCGGCAGACTGCGCGTCAACCCCGATTGCCCAGGCGGCCGACCAAGGGGTAAAACCTGCGTCAATGTGACGCAGAGGATACGCGTCACATAGTTGGATCAAAATGTAACGACGGCGCGTTGATCTGGCGCAAAATCAATTCAAGTGGCCGGTCGAAAATGGATGCGACATGATGCCGCACCTATAATCGGCCCCACTGATCGAGGTCACTCGCCGGTGTTTTTGCCGGCATGGCGCGCAGGGTGATGCAAATGCACAACACGGAGTCTCAGCAGCTGGCAACGCAAACCGCTTTGCAGGACGCGCAGTCCGTCCCGCTGGCGGGGCAGCCGCCCGCGGAGAACTGGTTGCGTGACTGGGTGTTCCGGCGTAACTGCTCGATGTCGCCGCGGCAGCTGCTGGTGTTTTTTGCCTCGCTGTGCGCGCTGTCGCTGACCGTGGCGGCGATTGCGTGGGGTGTGGGCGGTGCGCTGGTCATGCCGTTCACCGGCCTGGAGCTGACCGCGGTGGCGGCTGCGCTGTTCGTCTATGCGCGCCACGCCGCAGACCGCGAGCGTGTGCGTCTGTCGGCGCAGCAGCTGCAAGTGGAGTGGGAAAGTGCCGGTGTGGTGCACAGCGTGAGCTTCAACCCGCACTGGGTGCGGGTGTCGCTGCCCGACAGCGGGCTGATCGAAGTGTCCAGCGGCGGGCGCACGGCGTACATCGGCAGATACGCCCGCCCCGAGCGGCGGGAAACGCTGGTGAAGGATTTGCGGGCCGCGTTGCGTGCCTTGTGAAGTGTGTTCAGGGACAAGACCAATTCTGAGAGTGGGGTGACATGAAAGCAGTACATCAAATCCGACTGGCGGCCGCGGCGACTTTGCTCGGGGCGATGGGCGCGGCGCATGCTGCGGTGCAAAGCCTTCCGGGCGGCCCGCAGGTTCTGGGGCTGTATTTCCAGGATCCGGTGACGCCGATCGCCAAGCAGGAGCGCTTTCTCATGGACATGATGCTCTGGGTCTGCCTGGGCATCGGCATCGTGGTGTTCGGCACCATGTTTTACTCGGTGTTCAAGCACCGCAAGTCCAAGGGGGCGGTGGCGGCGCATTTCCACGAGAGCACCAAGGTCGAGATTGCCTGGACGGTTATTCCGATCCTCATCGTCATCGCCATTCTCATCCCGGCCACGCGTACCGTGATCGCGCAGGAGAACCACAGCGATTCGTTCATGACCATCAAGGTCACCGGTGCGCAGTGGAAGTGGGGCTACGACTACATGGCCGGCCCGGGCAAGGGAATTTCCTTCTGGTCCACGCTGACCACGCCGTATTCCGAAATCTACGAAGGCAAGGATCTGCCCAACAACTTCGTTCTCGCCGTCGATCATGAACTCGTCGTACCGGTGGACAAGAAGATCAAGATCGTTACCACGTCCGACGACGTGATCCATGGCTTCTACGTCAATGCGCTGGGAGTGCAGATGGATGCCATTCCCGGCTTCGTCCGCTCGACCTGGTTCACCGCCGAAAAAACCGGGACCTACTACGGGCAATGCGCGCAGATTTGCGGCAAGTATCACGCCTTCATGCCCATCGTCATCAAGGTCGTGACCATGCCGGAATATGAGCAATGGGTGGCGCAGTGGAAAAAGGCGCATCCCGACAGCATCCCCGCCGCAGACGGCGCGGCACCCAGCAAAACCTGAGCTGGGCAGGCCCGATCACGACAACGCGACACGCGATTCAGTTGAGAGTTCGACGACTCAACATGCTCTGGAATGGCAGGAAAGGAAATCACCATGAGTGCAGTCATTGACCACGCACCGCCATCGGCACTGGCCGGTGACCATGCGCACGAACACCCCCACGGCCTGCGCCGCTGGCTGTTCTCGACCAACCACAAGGACATCGGCACGATGTACCTGCTGTTTGCGCTGTGGATGTTGTTCGAGGGCGGCATTCTGGCGCTGGGGATCCGGACCGAGCTGTGGAAACCTTACGTCTGGCTGCTCAACCCCGAGCTGTTCAACGCCTTCTCCACGATGCACGGCATCATGATGATTTTCGGTTCAGTCATGCCGGCGCTGGTCGGTTTTGCCAACTGGATGATCCCGATGCAGATCGGCGCGCCCGACATGGCGTTTCCCCGGCTGAACAACCTCAGCTTCTGGCTGCTGATTCCTGCGGGCATCCTGCTGACGGCGTCGTTCTTCGTTCCGGGCGGCGCCCCGGGAGTGGGCTGGACGCTGTACGCGCCCTTGACCATTCAGGCCGGCATGGGCATGGATCTGGTAATTTTCGCCATCCACATCATGGGCGCGTCGTCGATCATGGGGTCGATCAACATCATCGTCACCATCCTGAACATGCGCGCTCCGGGGATGACGCTGATGAAAATGCCGCTGTTCGTCTGGACGTGGCTGATCACCGCCTACCTGCTGCTGGCCATCATGCCGGTGCTCGCCGGTGCGGTGACCATGACGCTGACCGACCGTCACTTCGGCACCAGCTTTTTCAGCGCTGCCGGCGGCGGTGACCCGGTGCTCTACCAGCACCTGTTCTGGTTCTTCGGTCACCCCGAGGTGTACGTGATGATTCTGCCGGTGTTCGGCATCGTCAGCTCGGTCATTCCCACCTTCGCGCGCAAAAAGCTGTTCGGCTACAGCTCGATGGTGTATGCATCGGCGTCGATCGCCATTCTGTCCTTCCTCGTCTGGGCGCATCACATGTTCACCGCGGGCATGCCCACGACCGGTCAGCTGTTCTTCATGTACGCCACCATGCTGATCGCCGTGCCCACCGGGGTGAAGGTGTTCAACTGGGTGGCCACGATGTGGCGCGGTTCGCTGACGTTTGAAACCCCGATGCTGTTTGCCGTGGGCTTCATTTTCGTCTTCACCCTCGGCGGCTTCACCGGGCTGATGCTGGCGATGGTGCCGATCGACACCCAGGTGCACAACACCTACTTCGTCATCGCCCACTTCCACTATGTGCTGGTGGCGGGGTCGCTGTTCGGCATTTTCATGGGCTTCTACTACTGGTCGCCGAAGTGGACCGGGGTGATGTACAACGAAACCGCGGGCAAGATCCACTTCTGGACCTCGATGATTTCGTTCAATATCGCCTTCTTCCCGCAGCACTTCCTCGGCCTGGCCGGCATGCCGCGGCGCTACGTGGCCTATCCGGTGCAGTTCACCGACTTCAACCAGATCTCCACCATCGGTGCCTGGCTGTTTGGTCTGTCGCAGGCTTACTTCCTGTTCGCCGTGGTCATCCCCGTGCTGCGTGGCAAGGGCGAAAAAGCGCCGCAGCGGCCGTGGGAAGGCGCCGAAGGGCTGGAGTGGGAAGTGCCGACCCCGGCGCCGTTCCACACCTTTGAAACGCCGCCCAAACTCAACGCCGACGCCACCCGCGTTCTCGGCTATAACTGAACCTCGCAGCCATGGATAAACGCCAGTTGCCACCGGAAAAGCGCCGGCAAAATCTCAAAACCGCGCTGATCATGCTCAGCATTGCGCTGGCGATTTATCTGGGCTACGTCATCAAGGCCAAAGTTTTGGGAGTCTGAGGGACGGCGCGCGCCAACCGGCAACGGTTTGGTCTGCCGCCTCTCGGAAGGCAATATGCCGGAATCGGGTCAACCCTCTCAGCCGTCTTTCCTGCGGGCATTGATCGCGGTGCTTTGGTCATTTGCCGGAATCCGCAAATCGAGTGATCGCAGTAAAGACTTTCAACATGCCAGACCCGAGCACATCATCGCCGCCGGGTTATTGGCTGCGGCCGTCTTTGTGATCGGACTGATTTTTATTGTTCATTTGGTGATTTCCAGCGCTGCGCGCACATAAGAGGAGGCAATATGGCATCGACAACCCAGCCGCATGGATATTTTCTACCGGGGCCTTCACAGTACCCGGTATTGACATCCATCGGCCTGCTGGCAATGGCGTTTGGTGCGGGGCTTTGGTTCAACGGCGTGCCATACGCCGAGTGGCTGCTGCTCGCCGGTTTGGTCTGGGTGGTTTACGTCGTCTTCAGCTGGTTCGGCAAAGCCATTGGTGAAAGCGAATCGGGCAAACACAATCAGCGGGTCGATACTTCGTACCGCTGGAGCATGGCCTGGTTCATTTTCTCCGAGGTCATGTTCTTCGCGTCGTTTTTCGGCGCGCTGTATTACGCGCGTGAGTTTGCGTTGCCCGATCTGTCGGCGCTGCACAGCAAAATTCTCTGGCCGAATTTTGCCGGCACCTGGCCGTCGACCGGCCCCGGCGGGTTGATCCCGGCGGTGCACGAAGCGCTTGGCCCGTGGCCGATTCCGACCATCAATACCGCCTTGCTGCTCAGCTCTGGCGTGACGTTGACCATCGCCCACCACGCCCTGCGTGCCTCGCATCGCGGCAAGGCCATTTTCTGGCTGGCGCTGACCATCACGCTTGGGGTGATCTTCCTCTTTATGCAGGGTTATGAATATCACCACGCCTACACGGTGGAAGGCATCAAACTCTCTTCCGGTATTTATGGCTCGACGTTTTTCATGCTGACTGGCTTCCATGGCTTCCACGTTTTTCTCGGAGCCACGATGCTCACCGTCGTCCTCATCCGGTTGATGCGCGGCAACTTCACCGCCGACCACCACTTCGCCTTCGAGGGCGCGGCGTGGTACTGGCACTTCGTCGACGTGGTGTGGCTGCTGCTGTACGTCCTGGTGTATTGGCTCTGACGCCGGCCTGACCCGATCATGCGCCGCTGCCGCGGCGCATTTTTCTTTCTTGTTACTGGCCGATGTCGTGCGGGTGGATCCAGCCCAGTTTGAAACTGATGATGAGGATCAAGAACAACAGCACGGAAAAGCCGACGCGAAAGGTCAGGGCATACACGGCACGGCTGCTTTTTCCCTTATCCTTCATCACGAAGAACAGGGCGGAGAACAGGCTGCCGATGATGAGGACAAAAGCGATCGGGATCAGGATTTTCATGGTGCGTGCCGGTGCAAATGAGTGAACAGATTACCTCAGTTTCCCCCGCAGCAGTGTCTTTGCACGGATTTCGGGCAAAACAGTGGGTGATCGTTGGACTGGGGCTGCTGGTCATCGGTGTCACGCTGGCTTTGGGTTTTTGGCAGCTCGGCAGGGCACACGAAAAACAGGCATTGCTCGAACAAATGACGCAGCGGGCGCAGGCCACGCCGCTGCAGGTGGGCAAGGACGCCATCGAACTCGCCGCGGACCGCTGGCGCCGGGCCTCTGCGCTCGGCGAATTCGCGCCATCACTGACCGTCTATCTGCAAAACCGGCAACAAAATGAACAACCCGGCTTTTGGGTGCTGACGCCGCTGAGGCTCGCCGGAAGCGATCAATACGTGCTGGTGTTGCGCGGCTGGATTCCGCGCAATTTTCAGGCGATGGATCTGATTGCGCCGTACAAAACGCCCAAAGGTTTGACGCAGGTCGATGGACTGATCGCGCCCCCGCCGTCAAAATTGTTTTCGTTTTTTTCCGATCCGCCAGCGGCCAGAATCCGGCAGAATATCGACCTCGAGCAGTTCGGAAAATTCCATCACATCAAGATTTATCCATATATTCTGCGGCAGTCTGGCCGGATGGACGATGGTTTGGGTCGGGATTGGCCGGCACCGGATTTGGGCATTGGAACGAACTATGGCTATGCTGCGCAATGGTTCGGCATGAGCGCAACCGCCGCCATCCTGCTGCTGTATTACCTCGTGAGGCACGCGCGCAAATCCCGTGGCAACTCTGCAGCGTAGGCCCTGACCGGCGTCGCTGCCCGCCCTCTGCTGTCTCTTGGCGATCCATCACACCGTGAGCACCTCCTTGACACATCCCGTCAATCCCCCAGGCGAACCCGGGCAACGCAAACCGCGGTCGATGCTGACCCTTTGGGTGCTGCTGGCGCTGTCGGCCGCGCCCATCGTTGCCGCTTTTTTTCTGTTTTATGTCGTCCATCCCACGGGCAAGCCGCCTTACGGCAGCCTGGTCGAGCCGCAGCGGCCCATTCCGCCGCATCTGCAGTTGCACACCCTCAGCGGCCAGCCGTATGACCTCAACCGCCTGCAGGGGTATTGGCTGATGGTCATGGCCGCGCCCGCAGCGTGCGATGCCCAATGCCAGCAGTTGCTGTTCTATATGCGCCAGATCCGCATCGCCCAGGGCGACAACCGTGACCAGATCGTGCGGGTCTGGTTGATTACCGACGACGCTGCGGTCAACCCCGGGGTGCTCGCGCCGGCGGCAGGCACGCTGATGCTGCGCGCGCGGCCCGAGCAACTCGCTGCCTGGCTGCCGCACCAAGGCGACAGCCTGCAGGGGCCGATGTGGATCGTCGATCCGTTCGGGCATCTGATGATGCAGTTCCCCGCCCATCCCGACCCGACCAAGGTCCGCCGGGTGCTGGCCAAGCTGCTGTACAACAACGCCGGGATCAAGTTCAAGCATGTGGAGCCTGTGCAATGAATCTTGCAAGCGAAGCCATTTGGCAGTTCTCTCTGCACTGGGTGCAGGCGCTGGTGTGGGTGGTCGTGCTCGCCGGTGTGTTCTGGATGGGGCTGAAAATGCGCTGGTCCAAGCTCACCGCCGTGCTGGTGTTCCTCACCCTGGATCTGGTGATGTTTGGGTCGTATGTGCGCCTGACCGACTCCGGCCTGGGCTGCCCCGACTGGCCCGGCTGCTACGCCAAATTCACTCCGCTGCAGGCGCACGAGCAGATCGCCCAAGCGGTGAAGGAGCAGGGCGGCACGCAGGGCTACGTCAGCCCGTTCAAGGCCTGGATCGAAATGATCCACCGCTACGCCGGCAGCGTGATCGGTACGCTCATCATGGTGTTGCTCGCGCGTGCGATCTGGGCGCGCAGACACGGGGAAGACATCAAACTCGGCCTGCCCATCGTGCTCTTTCTCTGGGTGGTTCTGCAGGGGCTGTTCGGCAAGTGGACGGTGACCATGCGTCTGATCCCGCTGGTCGTCACGCTGCACCTCATGGGGGGGATCATTCTGCTCATGCTGCTGGCGTGGTTCTGGATGCGCAACCGTGCCGATCTGGTCAGCGTCTCCGCCGGCGTGCTCACCCGCACTTTGCTGTGGACTGCGGCGATTGCCGTCCTGGTACAGATTTTTCTCGGCGGCTGGACGAGCACCAATTACGCTGCGCTGGCCTGCAGCGGCTTCCCGACGTGTAATGGCACGTTCACGCCCGATGCCGACTGGGAGCAGGGTTTCACGCTGTGGCGGCACCTGGGCTTGACTGGTAGCGGCCAGCCTATCACCGAGGCGGCGCTGGTGGCGATCCAGTGGGGGCATCGCCTGTTCGCCATCGTCGCCACGGCGGCTGTGCTCGCTGCGGTTGCCGCGATGTGGCGCTATGCGGCGCTGCGCCGACTGGCCGGCTGGATTGCGTTTGCCGTCGTCCTGCAGGTCGTCTTTGGCATCATCCTCGTCACCGAAGGGCATCCGCTGGTCATCGCCGTGGCGCACAACGGTGGCTCGGCCGTGCTCATGCTGCTGCTGACTTTCGGCATTTACCGCGTCAGCGCCCGGGTGCGCGAGCAGGCGCCGTCGGAGTCTCTCGGTTCCCGCTTCGTCAAACTGCAGCCGGTACCGCCTTTGCCCAAACACTGATCGATTTTGCGGAGATCAGCATGGAACCTCAAGTCCTGCCCAACACCCCCAGCCCGCTGCGGATCGCGGCGCAGCTCTACGCCCTGACCAAACCGCGGGTGGTGCAGCTCATCGTTTTCTGCGCGGTCATCGGCATGTTCCTCGCCGAGCCGGCGCTGCCGGCCTGGGAGCCGGTGCTGTTCGGCACGCTGGGCATCTGGCTGGTGGCCAGCGCGGCAGCGGCGTTCAACTGCCTGGTCGAGCAGAAAATCGACGCCGTCATGCGGCGCACGGCGTGGCGCCCGTCGGCCAGGGGCGAGCTCAGTGCCGGCCTGATCATCGCGTTTTCCGGCGTACTGTGCGCTGCGGGCATGTGGCTGCTGTATACCCAGGTCAATCCGCTGACCATGTGGCTGACGTTTGGCACGTTCGTCGGTTACGCCGTCATCTACACCATTTTCCTCAAGCCGGCGACGCCACAAAACATCGTCATCGGCGGCGCCTCCGGCGCCATGCCGCCGGTGCTGGGCTGGGCGGCGGTCAGCGGCCATGTCACGGTGCAGGCGATGGTGCTGTTCCTCATCATCTTTCTGTGGACGCCACCGCATTTCTGGGCGCTGGCGCTGTACCGTGTCGACGACTACAAAAAATCCGGCCTGCCGATGCTGCCGGTGACTCACGGCTCGGAGTACACGCGCACACAAATCCTGCTCTACACCCTGCTGCTGTCGGCCGTGACCCTGCTGCCTTACGGCCTGGGGATGAGCGGCCTGCTGTATCTGGGTGGCGCCGTGCTGCTCGACGCGGTGTTCATCGCCTACGCCTGGATGCTCAAACGCGAATACAGTGATTTGCTCGCGCGCAAGACATTCCGCTATTCCATCGTTTACCTTTCGTTGCTCTTTGCCGCCCTGCTGGCGGATCACTATTTGCATTTCCGACTGGCTTGATGTCCGCATCTTTTTCCGCCACCCGACGCGCACTGCTGTTCACTGCTTCTGCGGCATGCCTGGCGCTGGCTGCCTGCAGCAAACCGTACGTCTTCCACGGGGTCGACATCACCGGTGTGCCGTATGCCAGCGGCTTTGACCTGACCGATTTCAACGGCAGGCCGCGCACTCTGGCCGATTTCAAAGGCAAAGTCGTGGTGATGTACTTCGGCTACACCCAGTGCCCGGACATTTGCCCGGCGTCGATGCAGGTGGTAGCGCAGGCGATGGACGATCTCGGCGACAAGGCCAGGGACGTGCAGTTTCTGTTCGTCACCGTCGATCCGCAGCGCGACACTCCGCAGATCCTCAAAGCCTACGTCACGCATTTCAACCCGTCCTTTCTCGCCCTGACCGGCACACCGCAGCAGATCGATGAGACGGCCAAGGCGTTCAAGGTGTACTACAAAAAAGTCCCCGGCAAGACGCCCGGCAGTTACACCATGGATCACACCGCCGGGTTTTACGTCTTCGACCAGCAGGGCAACATCCGCCTGTTCGAGCGCGAGGGCGTGAGCGCAAAGGATCTGGCGCAGGACATCAACGCGCTGCTCGCCGGCCATTGATCGCCGCTGATCGCCGCTGACGGCCATTCACATCGATGGACCGCGACTGACCGCCTGTGACTGCCGGGATGACGGCCCGTGCTGCGGGCTATATCGGCCGCTTCGCCCCGTCTCCGACGGGGCCGCTGCACTCCGGTTCGCTGGTGGCGGCGCTGGCGTCCTGGCTGGACGCCCGGGCCCACGGCGGGCTGTGGCTGGTGCGGCTGGAAGACGTCGACTTCACCCGCACTCGCCCGGGAGCCGACCGCATCATCGTGCAGCAGCTCGCGCAGTGCGGCCTGCAACCCGATCAGCCGCCGCTGTACCAGTCGCAGCGCAGTGCGCAATACCAGCAGGCGCTCGATGCCCTGGTGCAGCGGCAGCAGGCTTATCCCTGTGCCTGCTCACGCGCGGACATCCTGGCGGAGCTGGCGCGGAAGGGCCGGCTGCCGGCGCGCGGCCACGAGGCGGTGTACCCCGGCACCTGCCGCAGCGGCCTGCGCGGACGCACACCGCGGTCGTGGCGGCTGCGACTGCCGGAGGACGGCGGCAGGCCGCTGCGCTGGACCGACCGTCGGCTGGGAGAACAGGCACAGGTCCTCAGCCAGGAAGTGGGCGACTTTGTGCTGCGCCGCGCCGACGGCGCCTGGGCGTATCAGCTCGCCGTGGTCGTCGATGACGCGGCGCAGGGCGTGACCGACGTGGTGCGCGGCGAAGATCTCGCCAGCTCGACGGCGCGGCAGATCGCCCTGCAGCGCGCGCTTGGACTGCCCACGCCCCGTTATTTGCACACGCCGCTGGTGTGCGACGCCAGCGGCCGCAAGCTGTCGAAGCACGAAGGGGCGGGCGCCTTCGTTCCCGGGCGGCACAGCGTGCAGCAGGCGCTGGCCGTCCTCGGCCTGCAGGTGCAGGGCCAGACCGTGGCCGAGTTGCTGCAGCGCGCCGTGGCAGCCTGGCGGCAACGCTGGGTCAGAGTGCCCTGAGCCGCTGCAGCGCGGCGTCGAGCGTCGCATCCTGCTTGGCAAAGCAAAAGCGCACCACGCCGCGCTGCCTGCCGTCGGGCTCGAACGCCGACAGGGGAATCGCCGCAACCCCGGCCTGCTGCGTCAGCCAGCGGCAGAACGCATCGTCGGGCAGGTCGCTGATCGCGGCGTAGCGGGCACACTGAAAATAGCTGCCGCTGCACGGCAGCAACTCGAAGCGGCTTTGGGCCAGACCGGCGCGGAAGCGGTCGCGCTTGGCCTGGTAAAACGCCGGCAGACCGAGATACGGTGCCGGGTCGGCAAGATAGGCCGCCAGGCCGAGCTGCATCGGAGTGTTGACGGTGAACACGTTGAACTGATGCACTTTGCGGAACTCGGCGGTCAGCGCCGCGGGCGCGGCCACGCTGCCGACCTTCCAGCCGGTGACGTGAAACGTCTTGCCGAAACTCGACACGACGAAGGCGCGCGCTGCCAGGCCGGGAAACCGCGACGCGCTCTGATGCTGCGCTGCGTCGAACACCATGTGTTCGTACACCTCGTCGGCGATGAGCACGATGTCGGTGGGGGCGAGCAGGGCGTCGAGCGTGCGCATGTCCTGCTCGCTCCACACCGTGCCGCTGGGATTGTGCGGGCTGTTGATCAGCAGTGCGCGGGTGCGCGGAGTGATCGCGGCAGCGATGGCGGCGAAGTCCGGACGGAAGTCCGCGCGCAGCGGCACCGGCCGGGTGACGCCGCCGCACAGCGCGATGTTCGGCAGGTAGCTGTCGTAGCACGGTGTGAGGACGATGACTTCGTCTCCCGGATGCACCACGGCCAGCAGCGCGGTGAAAATCGCCTGCGTCGCCCCGGCGGTGATGGTGATTTCGCTCTCGGCGTCGTAGCGCTGGCCGTACAGCGCGGCGATTTTGCCGGCCACGGCCTGGCGCAGCGCGGGCACTCCGGCCATCGGTGGGTACTGGTTGTGGCCGTCACGCATCGCGCGCTCCACGGCGTCGATCAGCCGGGGGTCGCAGGAGAAATCCGGAAAACCCTGGCCGAGGTTGATGGCGCCATGCTTTTGCGCCAGCGCCGACATGACGGTGAAAATGGTGGTGCCAACCTGTGGCAACCGCGATGGCACGGTAGGAATGCGGGGCATGATGGTGCGGACAAGCGGCGCAGCGGCCGTCAGATGGAAAACGCCTCGTGGCCGCCCAGTTCGCCGCGCAGCGTCTGCTCGACCAGTTTGCGCGGCAGACGGGGCGAAATCAGCTCGGTGAACAGCGGCACGAAACTGCGCTGCAGCACGCCGCGCTTGAACGCCACGCGGGTGAGCTGCTGGCCGAACAGATCGCCCACGGCGATGGCGTGCAGTCCCGGGTCACGCTCTGCCGACACGGCCATTTCGGCGATCAGGCCCACGCCCAGACCGAGCTCGACGTAGGTTTTGAGCACATCCGAATCGAGCGCTTCGAGCACGATCTGCGGTTGCAGTTGCGCCTGGGCGAACACCGCGTCGATGCGCCTGCGGCCGGCGAACGCCGGTTCGTAGGTGACCAGCGGATACGCGGCCAGCTCGGCCAGCGTCAGCTCGGTGCGTTCGCTCAAGGGGTGCCCGCGCGGTACCACCGCCAGATGCTGCCAGCTGTAGCACGGCAGTGTCAGCAGATCGGGGCTGTCCTGCAGCGATTCGCTGGCCAGGCCCAGATCGGCGCGTTCTTCCCGCACGGCCTGCGCCACCTGTTCCGGCGTGCCCTGCAGCAGCTGGACCCGCACCGCCGGCATGCGGCGACGGAATTCGGCGATCACCCAGGGCAGTTTGTAGCGAGCCTGCGTGTGCGTTGCCGCCACGGTGAGCTGCCCGGTGTCGCGGGCGACGTAATCCTGGCCGATGCGTTTGAGGTTGGCGACCTCGCGCAAAATGATGTCCACGCTGCGCAGCACCTCGGCGCCCGGCTCGGTGAGCTTGCGCAGGCGCTTGCCATGACGGCTGAAAATTTCCACGCCGAGCTCGCTCTCCAGCTCGATGATGGCTTTGGACACCCCCGGTTGCGAGGTATGCAGCGCGCGCGCGGCCTCGGTCAGATTGAGCTTGCGGCGCACGGCCTCCTGCAAAAAGCGGAACTGATGCAGATTCATCGCAGCACTCGCAATGTCCAGCGGTCGCCGCGTCAGCGAAACCGCACTTGCCAGGCGAACACGACCAGCCCTAGGCCGCCGAACAGCAACATGGGCAACGCCGCGGTCAGCGCCGGCGGCCAGGTGCCCAGGATGCCCAGGCTGGAAAACAGGGTGTTGAGCAAAATGAACGCGATGCCCAACACGATGCCGACCAGCACCTTGCCGCTCACCCCCTTGGAGCGGGTGTGCAGATAGGCGAAAGGCAGGGCGAGCAGCAGCATGACCACGGCACTGAACGGGTAGAACAGCTTTTTCCACAACTGGATTTCGTAGCGCTCGGCGGCCTGATGGTTGGCACGCAGGTGCTCGATGTAACGCCACAAATCGAGCGCCGACATTTTTTCCGGTGACAGCAGCAGCACGCCGAGCACGCTGGGCGACAGCGAGGTCTGCCAGCGCTCACTCGCCAGCCGCGTCACGCGCAGCGCCCCACCGGTCTGCAGTGGCAAGTCGGTGCGCGTGACGTCGTACAGCATCCACGCGCCGTCACCCTGGTATTCACCCCGCGCGGCGTGCAGTTCGGCGCTGACCTGCGCCTGCGAGTTGAGGACGTAAATGCGCACATCGCTCAATTCGCCCTGCGGACTGATGGCGCGGATATTGACCGTCTGGTTGCCACTGCTGCGCGAATCGTTGCGCAGCCAGACCCCCGAGGCGAGCCGGGTGCCGATGCCGGCGTCGTCGCCGCTGCGCAGCCGCGCTGCCAACTGCCCCGCCGCCGGCGCCAGCCACTCGCCGAGCAGGAACAGTGTGAGCACGAGCACGGCAGCCAACTGCAGCAGCAGGCCCAGCGCGGCGCGCGGGCTCAGCCCGGAGATGCGCAAAATGGTGAATTCGCTGCTGGCCGCCAGCGAGGCCAGCGCGTAGACCCCGCCGACGAGCACGGCGATCGGCAGCACCTCGTAGGCGCGCGCGGGCAGGCTGAGCGTGACGTGCAGCAGCGTGCCCGACAGGCTGAAGCCGGGTTTGCCCAGCTCGCTCAGATCGTTGAGCATGTCGATGAAAAACAGCAGCGCGAGAAAGGCGAACGTCACCAGCCCGATCGCGCTGAGCACGTGCAGCAGCAAAAAGCGGCGGACGGTGCGCATCAGGCCGGTGCTCCACGATGCCACAGGCTGTGCCACAGCCGCTGCGGTCCGCCGTTGCCGCGCCACAACAGCGCCAGCAACAGCAGCGCGGCGCTGCCGTGCAGCAGCACGAAGCCGGTGGTGAAGCCCACCCGCCCCTGGCTGATCCAGCCCTGCAGCACGTTGAGCAGGTTGAAGTAGATCAGGTACACCAGGATTGCCGCGATCAGGCTGCCGGCGCGCCCGGTACGCACCGCGCCCGACGCCAGCGGAGCGGCCAGCAACGCCAGCAGCGCCGCGGACAACGGCACCCCCAGGCGCCAGGACAGCTCGCCCAGCCAGTTCGGCACTGCCGGGTTGAACAGATACGCGGTCGGCACATTGCGGTTGGGTTGCGTCAGCCAGTTCACCGGTCCGGTCTTGCCCGGCGACATGCTGCTCAGCCCGCTGGTGGCGTCCAGCCGCATGTCCAGACTGTCGAACGCGGTGATGGTGTAGTTCAGCGCGCCCGGGGTGTGGGCGTAGCGGTTGCCGTTGCGCAAGACCAGAAACGGCTGGCCGTCGATACGCTGCACCTGTGCCGAGCGCGCGGTGATGAGCACGGTCTGCCCGGAGGTGTCGTCGCGAATGAACACATCGTGCGCCACGCCCCCGGCCTGCGCGCCTTTGTCGATGAAAAACACCCGCTTGCCCGAGGCCGATTCACGGAATTGCCCCGGCGCCACGCGCGACAGATCCGAGCGCTGCTCGAAGCGGATGCGCAGCGCCGTGGACTGCTGGTTTGCCCACGGCCAGGCAACGAGCGTGAGCGCGGCGATGAGCAGCAGGATCGGCCAGGAAAACCGCAGCACGCTGGCCAGCAGCTGCGCCCAGCCCACCCCCGTGGTGCGCCAGATGATCATTTCCGCATCCAGCCACATGCGGGTGAAGGTCAGCAGCACGGCGAGGAACAGGGCCAGGGTGATGACGATTTGCAGATAGCTCAGCGCCGTTAGCCCGATGAGCACGAACACGTCCTGCGGGCTGGCCTGACCGTCGGACGCCTGACCGAGGATGCGGATGAGCATCAGCGTGATGACCACGGTGAACAGCACGGTGAACGCGCCGCCGAAATTGCGGCTCATTTCCCGGCGCAGGGTGAGATCGAGGAGCATGCGAATGCGGGCCGCGTGGGGGTGAAGCGCGCCGCGCCTGTGGCCGCAGGCACGCGGCGCGGGGCGATGGAATAATGCGCTCCATCGTCGAGATGGAACCCCGGACATGAAATTCAGTATATCCGCCGTCAAAAAGCCGCTACAAACCAAAACCGATGTGCTGGTGATTTTCGTGCCGGAAGGGCGCACGGGCAGCGGGCTGGCCGACGCCCAGCCGCTGGACGAGCTGATCGCGCAGCTCGTCGCCGAGGGCGATTTCAAGGCCAAGCCCGGCTCGACCACCTTGCTGCTGCAACCGCAGGCAGTGGCTGCGCGCCGCTTGCTGCTCGTCGGTCTGGCGGCCAAGCCCGAACTACGTGACTGGAAGAAGGCCATTCAGGCCGCCGCCGGCGTGCTCAAAACCCTGCCTGCCAGGCAGGCTCACCTGCTGGGTGTCAACGGGCTGGATACGCTGGCCGAGCTCGTGCCGCAGGTGTTTTCCGAGGTGTTTTACCGTTACGACACCACGCGCACGGTCGATACCGACGACAAGCCGGCACTGGAGGCGGTGCACGTCTGCGCCGTGGGCAGTGAGGCCGCGCTCGGCCATGCGCGCGCTGCGCTGCAACAGTCCGAGGCCGTTGCCGTGGGGGTGCGCCTGAGCCGTGAGCTGGCCAACCTTCCGGCCAATTACTGCACCCCGACCTACCTCGCCGAAACGGCCCGGCGGCTGGCCCGGCATCACCAGCTCGACTGCAAGGTGCTCGGCCGCGCGGAAATGGAAAAACTCGGCATGGGGGCGTTGCTCGCCGTGGCGCAGGGCTCGGCGCAGCCGCCGCGCTTCATCGTGCTCGAATACCGCGGTGCCGAGCGCAAACAGGCGCCGCACGTGCTCGTCGGCAAAGGCGTGACGTTCGACACTGGCGGTATTTCGCTCAAGCCCGGCGCCGACATGGACGAAATGAAGTTCGACATGTCGGGCGCAGCCGCCGTGCTCGGGGTCTTCGAGGCGGTTGCCCGCCTCAAACCCAAGATCAACCTCGTTGGTCTGATCGCTGCCACCGAAAACATGCCCGATGGCGGCGCGGTCAAGCCCGGCGACGTCGTCACCAGCCTGTCGGGGCAGACCATCGAAATCCTCAACACCGACGCCGAGGGACGCCTCATTCTGTGCGATGCGCTGACTTACGCCGCACGCTACAAGCCGCAGTCGGTGGTGGACATCGCCACCCTCACCGGTGCCTGCGTCATCGCCCTGGGCAAGGTCAACAGCGGGTTGTTCACCGCAGATGACACGCTGGCCAACGCCCTGCTCGACGCCGGCCGCGCCGCGCTCGACCCCTGCTGGCGGCTGCCGCTGGAGGCCGAGTACGCCGAGGCGCTCAAGAGCAATTTCGCCGACGTCGCCAACATCGGCGGCCGTCCCGCCGGCGCGATCACGGCGGCGTGTTTCCTCTGGCGCTTCGCCAAGGACTACCGCTGGGCGCACCTGGACATCGCCGGCACGGCGTGGAACAGCGGCGCCAACAAGGGGGCCACCGGCCGCCCGGTGCCGCTGCTGGTGCGCTATCTACTGTCGCAGCAGGTGCACTGACGTCAAGACGGGCATCATCATGGCGTGCGCCGTCGAATTTCGCGTCAACCTGCCCGATCCGCTGCGCTACGCCTGCGGCCTGGCACGCACCGCGACGCAGCGCGGGGCGCGGCTGATGCTGACGGCGCCGCAACCCGTTCTCGACGAGCTCGACCACCTGCTGTGGACGTTCCAGCCCGGCAGCTTCGTCGCCCATGTCTGGCAGGACGATCCGTTGGCGGCGTGCACGCCCGTGCTGCTGGCCGCCGAGCCCGATCTGGCACGGGCCGGGCAGGTCGATGCGCTGGTCAACATCGGTGCCGGACTGGTTCCCGGTTGGGAACGGTTGCCGCGCGTCATCGAACTGGTCGGTGACACCGCGGCGGACAAACCGGCGGCGCGGCAGCGGCTGCGCGCCTACCGTGCCGCCGGCCATGAACCCAAAATCCTGCCCTTTGCCGCATGAAATCCGCCCCGCCGCCGCATCTTTCCCTGCCCGTGCTGACCGAGCGTGTCGAGCCTGTGCCGCCAGCCGTGGTGCCGGCCGAGGCCCCGGCTGCGGCTGTCGGTGATCACACCATGCCGGGGCAGACTGCGGCGCCCGCCGCGGGCGGAGCCGCCGAAGCCGAGCTGCAGGCGGTGTGGCAGCGCATCGCCCCGGCGCTGCAGCAGCAGGTGGGCGACGCGGTGCAGGCAGAGGTGCTGGCGCAGGCACCGCAACTGGCCGCGCGGGTATTCGCCGCGCTGGAGCCGGCGTTGCGCCGTGCCGTGGCGCAGGCGCTGACGGCACGTTGAGACCGTTCGGGGGAACGTGCTGTCAACCGGGCGCAGCGCCGTGCATTGAATGCCGGTGTTGTGACCACGGTCTATTCAAAAAACGGCAACTCGGTTAATGTATCGGCCGTCAGAACTCGCTGACTTCTTCACTACACAACATATCCCTTCCCTTTTGGAGGCTCATCTATGAAGCTCAAATATGCCGCCCCGCTGCTGGCGCTGTCTCTGGCCATCGGCACGGCTTACGCCGAAGAAACCGTCACCGTGACCATCGGCAGCGCCTCGCCGCTGTCCGGGCCGCAGGCCAGCTTTGGCCAGGACAATGCCAACGGCGTGCGCATGGCGATCAAGGACCTGAACTCGCAGAACATCGTCATCGGTGGCAAGAAAGTCATCTGGAAGGTCGATGCGCAGGACGACCAGGCCGATCCGAAGCAGGCAACCACCGTGGCGCAGAAGTTCGTCGATGAAAAAGTCAACGGCGTCGTCGGTCACTTGAACTCCGGCTGTACCTTCCCGGCGTCGCGCATTTACAACAATGCGGGGATTCCGGACATCACCCCGTCGTCGACCGATCCGAAGATTTCCGAGCAGGGCTTCAAGACCTTCTTCCGCATCATCGCCAACGACAACGCGCTGGGTTCGGGCCTTGCCGATTACGCCAAGAACAAACTCAAGGCCAAGACCGTCGCCGTGATCGATGACCGTACCGCCTACGGCCAGGGCGTGGCCGACGTGTTCGCCAAGACCGCGCAGAAAGACGGCATGAAGCTGGTCGACCGCGAATACACCAACGACAAAGCCACCGACTTTTCCGCCATCCTGACCAAAATCAAGGCGTCCAACCCGGACATCATTTTCTACGGCGGCATGTATCCGCAGGCCGGCCCGCTGGTGCGGCAGATGCGCCAGCTCGGTCTGAAGGCCACGCTGATGGGCGGCGACGGCATTTGCGCGCCTGAGCTGGCCAAGCTGGCCGGAGCCGATGCAGCCGGCACCATCTGCGCCGAAGGCGGCTCGCCGTTGAGCCAGATGCCTGGCGGCGAAGCGTGGAAGAAACGCTACGACGCCGAGTTCGGCGCCAGCGCGTTCCAGCTCTATTCGCCGTACTCGTACGACGCCACGATGGTGCTGGCACACGCCATGATGAAGGCCAACTCGGTCGATCCGAAGAAATACCTGCCCTTCATCCGCAACGTCGACTACAACGGCGTGACGAAAAAGGACATCCACTTCACCAACACCGGCGAGCTGGTGGGGGCGACCATCACCATTTCCGAATTCGGCAAGGACGGCAAGAAGAGCGTCATCGCCGTGCAGTGATCATCGTGGCAGCGTCGGTGCAGCCCAGCCTGGCCTATTAGCCGCGCCGGGCTGTCGCCGGCTGTTGCGAACCCTGCAAAAAGCGCCCGTCGGGCGCTTTTTTTCCGCCTCGCATACCCAAGAAAAAAGCCGGAAACCTGCAGGTTTCCGGCTTTTCGTCTGGTACAACCGGTCAAGCCGGCTGCAAAGTGGCCGGCAGCACAGAGGTGTGCTGCCGCGCGCTTGTGTGTATCAAGCGATGCGCTTATTTCTTCAGCGACAGCACCCACTCGGCGAGCTGCTTGGCTTGCGCCGGGGTGACTTGCGGGTTGGCGGGCATGGGCACCGGGCCCCACACGCCGGACACGCCGTGCAGGATGGCGTTGGTCAGGGTATCGACCGCGCCGGGTTTGCCGGCATACTTGGCGGCGACGTCCTGGTACGACGGGCCGACCAGCTTTTTGTCAACGGCGTGGCAAGCCAGGCAGTTCTTCGATTTGGCCAGGGCCAGCATGTCTTCGGCGGCGAAGGCCGACGACATGGTCATGGTGGCAGCAGCGGCCAGAGCGGCAGCGAAAACAGCTTTTTTCATTCCAGTCCTCCAGTGGGGGTTAAACAAAACGGGTACAGCCAAGTAACGCATCTTAATCAAATCGGTTGACGAATTCCGCAAGATCGCGCAGAGAATGCCAGCGTGCCGGCATCAGATTGATTTTGCGCAACACGCCGGGACGCGATCGATGTTTCTGTTTGTAATTTTTCAGCCGTTTCCGGGGAGGGCATGTCATGGGTTTTGTCGTTCTGGGAGTCATTTTCATCGTGCTCAAATGGCTCGGCGTGGCGCCGGTGGCCGGCTGGTCGTGGTGGTGGGTGCTGTTGCCGTTCGCGCTGGCCTTCGTCTGGTGGGAGGTCATCGATCCGATGTTCGATATCTCGAAAAAACGGGCGATGAACGACATGGCACAGCGGCAGGAGCAACGGCGGCGCAAATACCGTGAAAGCCTGGGGCTGGGCGCGGGTCGCCGCAAAAAATAGGCCCGTTGCCGTGCACGCCGGCGGCTGTGCGATACACTGCAGCGCGTCAGGAGAGCGTTGCGTGCGACCTGCGCGCAGCCGCCGAAGGCGTAAGCCCGCTTGCGGGTGTACCGCTCAGGCAAAAGGACTGACCACACCGCAAGGTGTTCCTCACTGGAGAGCGGCGCTGCAGCAAGGCGCTCACCGAAGGGGCAAGTCCGGCCCGCGCCGGATCAATCTCTCAGGTACCCGGGACAGCGAGGGGATGAGTGCCGCGCACGATCGTCAGCCGACGACAGGCGTGGAGACCGTGTATCCACACCCCTCACCCCGCGAGATCCGACGTGTCCGATTCAACCCCTTCCGCGCTGCTTCACACCCCGCTGTACGACCTGCACCTCGAACTCGGTGCGCGCATGGTGCCGTTCGCCGGCTATGCCATGCCGGTGCAATACCCTGCGGGCATCCTTGCCGAACATCTGCAAACGCGGCAAAGCGCCGGGCTGTTCGACATCTCGCACATGGGGCAGGTGGCGCTGCGCGGAAGCCACGCCGCGGCGGCGCTGGAAACCCTGGTTCCGGTGGACGTTCAGGGGCTGGCCGAGGGCAGGCAGCGCTACGCCGTGTTCACCAATGCCGCGGGGGGCATTCTCGACGATCTGATGGTCATTCCGCGCCCACGCGCCGACGGCCAGGGGCAGGAACTGTTTCTCATCGTCAACGCCGCGTGCAAGGCGCAGGACCTGGCGCTGCTGCAGACCCTGGCCGATCGCTGCGACGTCGTTCCCCTGCCCGACCAGGCGCTGCTGGCATTGCAGGGGCCGTTGGCGGTGCAGAGTTTCGCCCGGCTGGTTCCCGCCGTCGCCGAACTGGTGTTCATGACCGGTCGCTGGCTGGACGTGCCCGCCGGCGACACGACGCCACTGCGCGTATACGCCACCCGCAGCGGTTATACCGGTGAGGACGGGCTGGAAATTTCCGTGGCTGCGGCCGACGCGCTACGGCTGGCCCGGCTGCTGCTGGATCTGCCCGAGGTCAAGCCCATCGGCCTGGGCGCACGCGACACGCTGCGGCTGGAAGCCGGGCTGTGCCTGTATGGCCACGATATCGACACCACCACCACTCCGGTGGAAGCCGGACTGAGCTGGGCGATCCAGAAAGTGCGGCGCACAGGAGGGGCGCGTGCCGGTGGTTTTCCCGGAGCGGACGTCATCCTGGCGCAGCTCGACAACCCGGCTTTGGTCACGCGCCGGCGCGTCGGGCTGATCGGGCTGGAACGTATCCCGGTGCGCGAAGGCGCCGAATTGCTCACCGCCGACGGCCGGGCGGCAGGCCGGGTCACCAGCGGCAGCTTCGCGCCGAGTGCCGGTGGGCCGGTGGCGATGGCCTATGTGGCCAGCGAATTCACCGCCCCCGGCACCACGCTCTATGCCCAGGTGCGCGGCCGTGCCGTTCCCATGCAGTTGCAGCCCATGCCGTTCGTCCCGCACCGCTACTGGCGCGGCTGAGACGGCCGCGCCGCGTTGGCGCCCTGCGCCAGACCCGTTCTGTTCACGAGTTTGCGTTTCGTCTTTTCCTTTTGCTACCCGGAGTGTTCCATGAGCCTGAAATTCACCCCCGATCATGAATGGATCCGCGTCGATGCCGATGGCGCTGCCACGGTCGGCATCACGCCGCACGCGCAGGATGCGCTCGGTGACGTGGTGTTCGTCGATCTGCCCGAAGTGGGCAAAACCTACGCCGCGCACGACACCGTGGGCGTGGTCGAGTCGGTCAAGGCAGCGGCCGACGTCTACTGCCCGGTGTCCGGCGAAGTCATCGAGGTCAACGAGGCGCTGCGCGCCGACCCCTCGCTGGCCAATACCGATCCGCAAAACAGCGGCTGGTTTTTTCGCATCAGGCCGTCCGATCCCAAACAGCTCGACGCCCTGCTGGACGAAGCCGCCTACGCCGAGCTGCTCAAAAACGCCTGAGTCCGCACCCGCCGTCCACCACCCGCCGATCCGGAGACTTTTGCATGTTGATGTCCACTCAACCCGCGCTGCGCGAACTCGAAGACGCGCAGGCCTTCCAGCGTCGCCACATCGGCCCTGACGCCGCCGAACAGCAGCGCATGCTGGGCGCGCTCGGGATGAGCGATCTGGCCGAGCTCATCGCCGCGGTCATCCCTGCGGCGATTCGCCGTCAGCGCGCGTTCGACCTGCCCGACGCCGTGGACGAGGCGCAGGCGCTGGCCGAGCTGCGTCGGCTGGCGCAAGGCAACCGGGTGATGCGCAGCTACATCGGCCAAGGCTATTACAACGCCATCCTCCCCGGCGTCATCCAGCGCAACGTGCTGGAAAACCCGGCGTGGTACACCGCCTACACCCCGTACCAGCCGGAAATCAGCCAGGGGCGGCTGGAGGCGCTGCTGAACTTCCAGACCATGGTCGCCGACCTCACCGGCATGGACGTGGCCGGCGCATCGATGCTCGACGAGGCCACCGCCGCGGCCGAAGCCATGACCCTGGCACTGCGCGCGGCGAAAAACAAGTCGCAGCGGTTTTTCGTCGCCGACGACGTGCTGCCGCAAACCCTCGAAGTGCTGCACACCCGCGCGGCGCCGCTGGGCATCGACGTGGTCAGCGCCCCGGTCGACCAAGCGCTCGACGGCGATTACTTTGGCGTGCTGCTGCAGTACCCGGGGGTCGATGGCACGGTGCGCGACGACCGCGAGCGCATCGCCCAACTCAAGGCGCAGGGCACGCTGGTCATCGTCGCCGCCGATCTGCTGGCGTTGACCCTGCTCATGTCACCGGGCGAGCTCGGCGCCGACATCGCCTGCGGCAGCGCGCAGCGTTTCGGCCTGCCGCTGGGATTCGGCGGGCCGCATGCCGGGTATCTCGCGGTGCGCGACGCGCTCAAGCGGCAGATGCCGGGGCGGCTGGTCGGCGTGAGCATCGACAGCCACGGCCAGCCGGCGTACCGCCTGGCGTTGCAGACGCGCGAGCAGCACATTCGCCGCGAGAAAGCCACGAGCAATATCTGCACGGCGCAAGTCTTGCCCGCGGTGCTCGCCAGCATGTACGCCGTCTACCACGGCCCCGAAGGGCTCAAGCGCATCGCGCAGCGGGTGCATGCCTACACCGTGTTGCTGGCGCAGGGACTGGAGCAGCTCGGCTTGCCGGTGATCAACGCGCAGTTTTTCGACACCCTCACCGTGCACACTGGGGCACGCACCGCGGCGATCCACGCCGCGGCGGTGCAGCGGGGCATCAACCTGCGCCGTGCAGGGCCGCAGCACATCGCGCTGTCGCTCGATGAAACCGTCACCCGCGACGACGTGGCCGACATCCTTGCCTGCTTCGGCCTGAGCGACGGCGCCGCGCTGTTCGCCGCTGCGGACAAAGGTGTGGCGCCGCGCTGGCCGCAGCAGTTGGCGCGCAGCAGTGCCTACCTCACCCATCCAGTATTCCACCGCCATCGCAGCGAAACCGACATGCTGCGCTACCTGCGCCGGCTGGCCGACAAGGACATCGCGCTCGACCGCGCAATGATTCCGCTGGGCTCGTGCACCATGAAGCTCAACGCCACCAGCGAAATGGTGCCGATCACTTGGCCCGAGTTCGCCGCCATCCACCCGTTCGCCCCGGCCGAGCAGACGCGCGGCTATGCGCAATTGGCGCAGCAGCTCGAACAATGGCTGTGCGCGGCCACCGGCTACGACGCCATGTGCCTGCAGCCCAACGCCGGCTCGCAGGGTGAATACGCCGGGTTGCTGGTCATCCGCGCGTATCACGCCAGCCGCGGCGAGTCGCACCGCGACGTCTGCCTGATTCCGTCGTCGGCGCACGGCACCAACCCGGCGTCGGCGCATATGGCGGGTCTGCGGGTCGTCGTCGTCGCCTGCGACGCGCAGGGCAACGTCGATCTGGCCGATCTGCGCGCCAAGGCCGAGCAGCACAGCGACAATTTGGCCGCATGCATGATCACCTACCCGAGCACCCACGGCGTGTTCGAGACGCAGGTGCGCGAGATCTGCGACATCGTGCACCAGCACGGCGGGCAGGTGTACGTGGACGGCGCCAATATGAACGCGCTGGTCGGCCTGGCCAGCCCGCCGGAGTTCGGCGCCGACGTGTCGCACCTGAACCTGCACAAGACGTTTTGCATTCCGCACGGCGGCGGCGGCCCGGGCGTCGGGCCGATCGGCGTGCGCGCGCACCTGGCGCCGTTCCTGCCGGTGCACCGCAGCGCCGGCATCGATCGTGCCGGGGCGGTTGGCGCGGTCAGCGCCGCGCCGCTGGGCAACGCCAGCGTGCTGCCGATTTCGTGGATGTACGTCCGCATGATGGGCGCGCCGGGGCTGACCCAGGCCAGCCGCGTGGCGATTCTGTCGGCCAACTACATCGCTGAAAAGCTCAGGCCCTACTACCCGGTGCTCTACACCGGCGAGAACGGCCGCGTGGCGCACGAGTGCATCCTCGACCTGCGGCCGCTCAAAGAAGCCAGCGGCATCAGCAACGAAGACGTGGCCAAGCGGTTGATGGACTACGGCTTTCACGCCCCGACGATGAGCTTTCCGGTGCCGGGAACGCTGATGATCGAACCGACCGAGAGCGAGCCGCTGGCCGAGCTCGACCGCTTCATCGCCGCGATGACGGCGATTCACGCCGAAATCACCCAGGTTGCCAGCGGACAGTGGCCGCGCGACGACAACCCGCTGGTCGCCGCGCCGCACAACGCGGCCAGCTTGTTGGCGGCCGACTGGTCGCATCCCTACAGCCGCGAGCTTGCGGCATTTCCCCGCCCCGAACTGCGCGACACCAAGTATTGGCCCCCGGTCGGCCGGGTGGACAACGCTTGGGGCGACCGCAACCTGCAATGCGCCTGCCCGCCGCTGAGCGACTACGCCGAGTGATCCGCCATGCCGAATGCTGCGCATCGCCAACATTTCGCCAGCGACAACTACGCCGGTATCTGCCCCGAAGCGCTGCACTGGCTGCTGCAGGCCAACGCCGGCGGGCATCAGCCGGCGTATGGCGACGACGACTGGACGCAGCGCGCCTCCGATGCGCTGCGCGAGCTGTTCCAGACCGATTGCGACGTCTACTTCGTGTTCAACGGCACTGCGGCGAACTCGCTGGCGCTGGCGGCGATGTGCCAGAGCTACCACGCGGTGATCTGCACCCCGGTGGCGCATGTCGAAACCGACGAATGCGGCGGCCCGGAGTTCTTTTCCAACGGCTCCAAGCTGCTGGTCAGTGAGGGCGCCAGCCCGGCGGCGCGTCGCGGCAAGCTCACCCCCGAAGCGGTCGATGTGCTGGTGACCAAGCGCGACGACATCCACTACCCCAAACCCAAGGTGGTGTCGATCACCCAGGCGACCGAACTTGGCACGGTCTACACCGTCGAGGAAGTGCGGGCGATCGCGGCGATGGCCAAGCGCCATCACCTGCGGCTGCACATGGACGGCGCGCGCTTTGCCAACGCGGTGGCGCATCTGGGCTGCCACCCCAGCGACATCACCTGGCGCGCCGGGGTGGACGTGCTGTGCTTTGGCGGTACCAAAAACGGCCTGCCGGTCGGCGAGGCGGTGGTGTTTTTCGACCGCGAGCTGTCGCAGGACTTCGCCTGGCGGGTCAAGCAGGCCGGGCAGCTCGCCTCAAAAATGCGCTTCATTTCCGCGCCGTGGCTGGGCCTGCTCGAAGGCGACACCTGGCTGCGCCACGCGCGCCACGCCAACGCGATGGCGCAGCGGCTATACGCCGCGATCCGCGACATCGCCGGCGTGCAGGTGCTGCATCCGCCCGAGGCCAACGCGGTGTTCGCGCAACTGCCGCGCCGCGCCATCGACGCGCTGCACGCCAAAGGCTGGCGCTTTTATGAATTCATCGCCGATGGCGGCTGCCGGCTGATGTGCGCGTGGGACACCACGCCCGAGGCGGTCGACGCCTTCGCCGCCGACATCGCCGCGGTCTGCGCCCAAGGCTGAACTCCAACACCGAGGAGGGCACCGTGGCCGTTTCGGTGTTCGACCTGTTCAAAATCGGCATCGGCCCGAGCAGCTCGCACACCGTCGGGCCGATGCGCGCAGCGGCAATGTTCGTCGCGCACCTGCGGCAAGGCGGGCTGCTCGATCGCACTGCGCGCATCCACTGCGCGCTGCACGGCTCGCTGGGCGCGACCGGCAAGGGCCACGGCAGCGACACCGCGGTGATGCTCGGGCTGATGGGGCAGGCGCCCGACACCGTGGACGTCGATGCCATTGCCGCGCGCATCGCCGCGCTGCGCGCAGGCCATCGCCTGCAACTTCCCGGCGGCCCGATGATCGACTTCGACCCGGCGCGCGACATCGCCTTCATCGCGCTGCAGCCGTTGCCGCTGCACGCCAACGGTTTGCGTTTCACGGCGTTCGACGCTGCGGGTTCGGAACTCGCGCAGCGGGTGTATTACTCGGTCGGCGGCGGTTTTGTCGTCAGCGAACAGCTCGCTGCCGACGGCAGCCGCCAGCCGCTGATCGCCCCCGACACCACGGTGCTGCCGCTGCCGTTTCACAGTGGGCAGGAGCTGCTGCAGCGGGCGCGCGAGCACGGGTCGATCACCGCGGTCATGCGCAGCAACGAGCGCCACTGGCGCAGCGACGCCGACATCGACCGCGGGCTGCTGGCGATCTGGCAGGTGATGCAGCAATGCGTCGCCCGTGGCTGCGCCACCGAGGGCGATCTGCCGGGCTGGCTGCACGTGCGCCGCCGCGCCCCCGCGCTGTACCGCCGGCTCGGCGGCGCGCTGCCGGTGCCGCGCGAGGGCGTGTGGCCGCCGGCGCAGACGCCTGCCGACGCGCTGCAACTGCTCGACTGGGTCAACCTGTTCGCGCTGGCGGTGAACGAAGAAAACGCCGCCGGCGGCCGCGTGGTCACCGCGCCGACCAACGGCGCCGCGGGCATCATCCCCGCGGTGCTGCACTACTACACCCGCTTCGTCGCCGGAGCGAGCGAAACCGGGGTGATCGACTTTTTGCTCACCGCCGGAGCGATCGGCCTGCTGTACAAGGAAAACGCGTCGATCTCGGGCGCCGAAGTCGGCTGCCAGGGCGAGGTCGGCGTGGCCTGCTCGATGGCCGCCGGCGCGTTGTGCGCCGTGCTCGGCGGCACCCCCGAGCAGGTGGAAAACGCCGCCGAAATCGGCATGGAGCACCACCTGGGGCTGACCTGCGACCCGGTCGGCGGGCTGGTGCAGGTGCCGTGCATCGAGCGCAACGCGATTGCCGCGGTCAAGGCGCTCGACGCCGCGCGGCTGGCGCTGGCCGGCGACGGCCGACACATCGTCTCGCTCGATCAGGTGATCAAGACCATGCGCGAAACCGGCGCCGACATGCAGACCAAATACAAGGAAACCGCGCGCGGCGGCCTCGCCGTAAACATCGTCGAGTGCTGAGTTCGTACACGCAACAGTGCCTGCGCACTGTTGCGTGACGAACGAAGGGTCTCGGGCCTTGCAAGGCCCGAACCTCCTGAGTCGAGTCAGTTCAGAGGGGTGGCAGTGCCTGCGCACTGTTGCGTGACGAACGAAGGGTCTCGGGCCTTGCAAGGCCCGAACCTCCTGAGTCGAGTCAGTTCAGAGGGGTGGCAGTGCCTGCGCACTGTTGCGTGACGAACGAAGGGTCTCGGGCCTTGCATGGCCAGCGCCACGCGCCGGATTTGGCCGGCGGCAGGCGCTGGCACCGCATAATGCGTCGCTGGGCTTCGTTTCGTTTTCCTCGATATGACACAACCGGGCGCTGCGGCCGAGTCCGCCAAAGTCAAACCGCATTTGCTGCGTTATATCGCCATCGGGCTGATGACGGTGGCGCCGGTATGGGTGACCTGGCTGGTGTTCGATTTCGTCTTTGGCCTGCTCGCCAAGGCCGGTTCGCCGCTGGTCAGGCTGCTCGACGCGCTGTTGCAGCCGGTGCTGGGCGGGGCGCTGAACCAGCAATTGCACCCGGTGTCGCATTACCTGCTGGCGACGCTGCTGACGCTGGCCGTGCTGTATGGCGTCGGCTGGATGGCGTCGATCGTCATCGGTCGGCGCATCATCGCTGCCTTCGAGGCGCTGCTGACGCGACTGCCCGTCGTGCAGACGATTTACGGTGCGACCAAGCGCTTCATCCAAAGCATGCAGACTTCGCCGATGCAGGGGCAGCGCGTGGTGCTCATCGCGTTTCCGACGCCGGAAATGAAGGCACTGGGGTTTGTCACGCGCATCATCGAAGAGGAAGGCACGGGCAGGCAGCTTGCCGCGGTGTACGTGCCGACCGCGCCGAATCCGACCTCCGGCTACATCGAAATCGTGCCCGTCGAGGATCTGGTGACCACCGACTGGAGCATGGAAGAGGCGATGGCTTTCGTCATGACCGCGGGGGCCAATTCCCCAGAGACGGTGCGCTTTACCGCGTCGGCGCCGCCATTTGCGGCGGGCAAGGGTCGATGACGCTCTGCAACAATGGCAAGCTTTCTCACCGCCGCATTGTCACGGGGTTCGCTCCGGGCAGGCATGGGCGGCTTCGACACACTTTGAATTGACACCATGATTTTCCTCACAGGCGGCGCCGGCTTCATCGGCGCGAATTTCGTGCATCACTGGCTGGCCGTGCACGCTGAACCGGTGTTGGTGCTCGACGCGCTGACCTATGCCGGCAATCTGGAAAGCCTGGCCCCGGTGGCTGCCGACCCGCGGTATCGATTCGAGCGCGCAGACATCTGCGACCGCGCCACAGTGGCCGCGTTGCTGAGCAAACACCGCCCGCGCGCCATCCTGCACTTTGCCGCCGAAAGCCACGTCGACCGCTCGATCCACGGCCCGGGCGACTTCATCCGCACCAATGTGCAAGGCACGTTCGAATTGCTCGAAACCGCGCGCGCGTACTGGGCCGAACTGCCCGCGGCGGACAAAGCCGCGTTTCGCTTCTTGCACGTGTCCACCGACGAGGTGTACGGCAGCCTGGGGCCCACCGACCCGGCGTTCACCGAAACCACGCCCTATGCCCCCAACAGCCCGTACAGCGCGAGCAAGGCCGCCAGCGACCATCTGGTGCGCGCCTGGCACCACACCTACGGCCTGCCGGTGCTGACCACCAACTGCTCGAACAACTACGGCCCTTACCAGTTCCCCGAAAAGCTCATCCCGCTGATGATCCATCACGCGCTGGCGGGCAAGCCGCTGCCGGTGTACGGCGACGGACAGAACGTGCGCGACTGGCTGTATGTGCGCGACCACTGCCGCGCCCTCGACCGCGTGCTCGCCGCCGGCGTGCCCGGGCAGACCTACAACATCGGCGGGCACAACGAAGTCAAAAACCTCGATGTCGTCCATACCCTGTGCGACCTGCTCGACGAGCTGCGTCCGCGCGCCGACGGCCGCTCGTACCGCGAGCAGATCACGTTTGTGGCCGACCGCCCGGGGCACGACCGCCGCTACGCCATCGACGCGAGCAAAATCGAACGCGAACTCGGCTGGACGCCGCAGGAAACCTTCGCCACCGGGCTGCGCCAGACGGTGCAGTGGTATCTCGACCACGCCGACTGGGTGCAGCACGTGACCAGCGGCGCGTACCGCCAATGGGTCGACCGCCAATACGGCGCGGCGCTGGCATGAGTGCGGCGCGCTTCCTGCTGCTGGGCGCCGACGGTCAGGTCGGCTGGGAGCTGCGCCGCGCGCTGTTGCCGCTGGGCGACGTCCTGCCCTGCACCCGCGCGCAGGCCGACTTCAGCGACCTGCCGGCGCTGCGCGCTTTGCTCGAGCGCGAGCAGCCGCACGTCATCGTCAACGCCGCGGCGTACACCGCGGTCGATCAAGCCGAGCGCGAGCCGGAGCTGGCGCAGCGCATCAACGCGCAAGCGCCTGCGGTGCTGGCCGAGCATGCTGCCGCGCACGGCGCCTGGCTGCTGCACTACTCGACCGACTACGTGTTCGACGGCCGCAAGCCCGCGCCCTACGTCGAAACCGACGCCCCCAACCCGCAAAGCGCCTACGGCCGCAGCAAGCTCGAAGGCGAACGCGCGATGGCCGCCAGCGGCTGCCGGCACGTGATCCTGCGCACTTCCTGGGTGTACGCCGCGCGTGGCGGCAACTTCGCCAAAACCATGCTGCGGCTGGCCGCCGAGCGCGAGCAGCTGCGGGTGATTGCCGACCAGTTCGGCGCGCCGACCAGCGCCGAGCTGATCGCCGACGTCACCGCGCTGATCATCCAGCGCCTGCGCTACGACCCGGCGCCCGAGCGGCTGAGCGGCCTCTACCACCTCAGCGCGCAAGGTGTGACCTCCTGGCACGGCTACGCGCAGTTCGTGATCGAACGCGCGCGCCAGCGCGGCTGGGCGCTGCGCTGCGCGCCTGAGGCGGTGCAAGCCATCGCCACCGCCGACTATCCGCTTCCCGCGCCGCGCCCGGCCAACTCGCGGCTGGACTGCACCAAGCTGCAAACCACCTTCGACCTGCACCTGCCACCCTGGCAAACCCAGGTGCAGCGGCTGATCGACGAACTCACTCCTCACACCCCATGACGCGCAAAGGACTGATTTTGGCCGGCGGCTCCGGCACGCGGCTGTACCCCGTCACCCAGGCGGTGAGCAAGCAGCTGCTGCCGGTGTACGACAAGCCGATGATCTACTACCCGCTGTCTGCGCTGATGCTCGCCGGCATCCGCGAGGTGCTGATCATCTCCACCCCGCAGGACACCCCGCGCTTTGCCCAGCTGCTGGGCGACGGCAGCCAGTGGGGCTTGAGCCTGCACTACGCGGTGCAACCCAGCCCCGACGGCTTGGCGCAAGCCTTTCTCATCGGCCGCAGCTTCGTCGGCAACGCCCCGAGCAGCCTGGTGCTGGGCGACAACCTGTTCTGGGGTCACGATCTGCAAGCCGCGCTCAAGGTCGCCAGCACGCGGACCACCGGCGCGACGGTCTTCGCCTACCACGTGCACGACCCCGAGCGCTACGGCGTGGTCGAGTTCGACGCCACGGGCCGGGCGATCAGCATCGAAGAAAAACCCGCGCTGCCCAAGAGCAGCTACGCCGTCACCGGCTTGTATTTCTACGATCAGCAGGTGTGCGACATCGCCGCCAGCCTCAAACCGTCAAAGCGCGGCGAGCTGGAAATCACCGACGTCAACCGCGCGTATCTGCAGCAGGGGCAGCTGCAGGTGCAGACCCTGGGCCGCGGCTACGCCTGGCTGGACACCGGCACGCACGACAGCCTGCTCGAAGCCGGGCAGTTCATCGCCACCATCGAAAAACGCCAGGGGCTCAAAGTGGCCTGCCCGGAAGAAATCGCCTGGCGCGCTGGCTGGATCGACGCGGCGCAACTGCAGCGCCTGGCCGAGCCGATGAAAAAGAACGGCTACGGCCAGTACCTGCTCAAACTGCTGCAGGAGGCGGCATGAACGTCATCCCCACCGCCTTGCCCGAGGTGCTGATCCTCGAACCCAAAGTGTTCGGCGACGACCGCGGCTTCTTTTTCGAGAGCTACAACCGCAAGACCTTCGCCTTGGATACCGGGCTGGACGCGGAATTCGTGCAGGACAACCATTCGCGCTCGGTGCGGCACGTGCTGCGCGGGCTGCATTACCAACTCGTCAAGCCGCAGGGCAAGCTGGTGCGGGTGGTCGCCGGCTGCGTGTGGGACGTGGCGGTGGATTTGCGCAAAAGCTCGCCGCGTTTCGGCCAGTGGGTCGGCGTGGAACTGTCGGCGGACAACAAACGGCAACTGTGGGTGCCGCCGGGATTCGCCCACGGCTTTGTCGTGCTCAGCGAATCGGCCGACTTTCTCTACAAAACCACCGACTACTGGTACCCCGAGCACGAACGCGCCGTGGTGTGGAACGACCCGCAACTGGCGATCGCCTGGCCGCTGGGCGGCGCCGCGCCGAAGCTGGCGGGAAAGGACGCCGCCGCGCCCCGTCTGGCTGACGCCGAGGTGTACGTCTGAGCGCTGCAGCATCGCGCCGCAACCCGGCTTGCCAACCGCGGTGGTCGAGCTGTGCTCACGCCCAGCCGCTGCGCAGCCAGCCGGCCCAGTCGGGCGCGCCGTTGCGCTGCGCCTGCTCGGCGGCGGCGTCCCAGTCGTAAGCGACGGCAATGAGAGCTGCGCTCCAGCGGCCGCTGGCCTCGCGCTGGCACAGCGCGTAGCGCGCGTGCGGGCTGCCGTTGCGCATGCGGTGATACCCGCGGTGGTCGTCGTCGAACGCCGGCAGGCCGACGCTGCCGGCGTTGACCACCAGCGGCCCGCCGGGCAGTTGCATCATCCCGGGGTGGTGGCTGTGGCCGCAGACGACGAGTTCGGCGTTGATGCCCGCCAGCCGCTGCCGCACTTCTTCCGGCGTGGCCATCCGCACCCCGGCGGGCTCGGCAGCGTCGACGGTGTCGAGCAGATAGTCCAGATCGCTGTCGGGCCGGCCGTGGATCATCACCACCCCGGGGGCGGGTTGCAGCCGGGCGGGCAGCGCGGCCAGCCACTGATGCTGCGCTGCGGTGGTCTGCTCGAAAGCATATTGGTCACCGTTGCCGCCGCGCTGCTGCGCACACGCCAATAGCTGCCGCTCGTGGTTGCCGGCGATGGTCGGCAGGTTCAACGCCATCAGCCGCTCGGCGGTTTCGCGCGGCCACAGCGGGCCGCTGAGCAGGTCGCCGCAGTCGACCGTCAGGTCGGCGCCGCGGCGGGCGATGTCGGCCAGCACCGCGTCCAGCGCGGGCAGATTGCCGTGGATATCGGAAACGATGGCGATGCGCATGGTGCGCATGATGCCGCAAAATCTGCCGCAGCGGCAGTGCCGGCAGAAAAGCCGGGGCGCTGAAATAATGCCCGCATGCCAGACCACCACCATCGCCTGCTCGACCCGCGCACCGCCTTGCTCCTGACTCTGCCGCCGCTGTTCTGGGCCGGCAACGCCGTGGTCGGGCGGCTGATGGTCGGGCAAATTCCGCCGCTGGCGCTGAGTTTTTACCGCTGGTTTTTCGCCCTGGGCATCGCCCTGCTGCTCGTCGGCCCCGATTTGTGGCGCAACCGCGCGGTGTTTTTCCGCCGCTGGAAGTCGATCGCCATCATGGGCGTTCTCGGCGTAGGCAGCTACAACTCGCTGCAATACGTCGCGCTGGAAACGACCACGCCGCTGAACGTTTCGCTGATCACGGCGAGCGCGCCGGTGTTCATCCTGCTGATCGGCGGCGCGTTTTACAAACAGCCGGTCGGGCGCGCGCAGTGGTTCGGCGCGCTGCTGTCGATCGCCGGGGTTGCGCTGGTCGTGGCCAAGGGCGACGTGGCGCATCTGGCGGCGCTGCACTTCGCCCCTGGCGACCTGCTCATGCTTCTGGCCGTGTTCCTCTGGGCGATCTACACCTGGGAGCTGCGTCAGCGCCCCTTGGGGCTGGCGCCGATGACTTCGCTGGCGGCGCAAATGATCTGGGGGGTGCTGTCCATCCTGCCGTTCATGCTGGCCGAGCGCTGGCTCGCAGGGCAGGTGACGCACTGGGGGCCTCACGTCTGGGCGGCGTTGGCGTATGTTGCCGTGCTGCCCTCGCTGTTTGCCTACTGGTGCTGGGGCAGCGCGGTGGGCAAGGTCGGAGCGCAGATTCCGGCCTATTTCGGCAATCTGGCGCCGCTGTTTGCCGCCATTTTGAGTTGGCTGTTTCTCGGCGAAACCATCCACTGGTATCACCTCTGGGCCGCGCTGCTGATTTTTGCCGGCATTCACGTGGCGCTGAACTCGCGCAAGCAGGTCGTTCCGCTGGAACAGGAATTGTGAAATGCATCACACAATCCGCGCTTGCGTGCCGCCCGCCTGAATCGAGGCGTTGTGAGCCGCGCGCTGCTGCTGCTACAGTGCAGGCCAAAGCCATCGCGCCGCCTTGCTGCAGCAGCCGGGGCCGGCAGCGCGCCTTTCATTCAGCCTCCACCTCCCGCCCTGCATGGTTCCAGCGCAGATCGCCGATGATGCTCCCGACACCTTGTCGTTCGGGGCGCCGCACACTGGCACGCCGTCTATGCCGCAGCCGTCGCAGCCTCTGGTCGGCACGCCGCTGGCGCAGCGCTGGATCGGCCGCCTGTACTGGACGCTGTTTGTGGTCTTCGTCGCTCTGGCGCTGTTTTACGCGCTGAGCACCTGGCGTGGGCAACGGCAGATTCTGTACGCCTCGCTCGACACCAGTTCGAGCTTTTTGGTCAGCGCCACGCAGTCGTACTTCCAGAGCTTTTCCGCCGTGCTCGAAGCCACCGGCTCGGATCTGGCGGAAAAGGCCGATCTGCTCGACCATCCCGAGGCCCTGCAACTGCTGCTCGAACGCCGCCAGGCGCTGCTGCCCGGCGCGTTGTCGCTGTGCATCGTGTCGCCCGACGGCCGTTTGCTCGGCAGTTCGCTGCGCGCCGCGGGTTTGCCGCAAACCCACGCCGACCCGGCTCTGCTCGAAGCCCGCCGCATGCTGCGCGAGCTGCCGCAGCGCGACGGCTTGCTCGTCACCCGCCCGGTGAAAAGCCCGCTGGTGGGTAAATGGGTGTTTCCGCTGGTGCGCGAAATTCCTCCGGGCCGCACGCATCCGGGCTATTTCGTCATCGCCGCGGTGAGCACCGAGAGTTTTTTGCAGCACACGCTGTCGAACACCGCGTTGCCCTACCTCGGCATGGCCGCCGTGCTGGCGCGGCAGGACGGCTACGTGCTCGCGCGCTGGCCGTCACCGAAAGACGCAGCGTTTTTTTCGCAACCGCAAAAGGGCGCGCTGGTGCGCTCGCTGGCCGAAGACCCGGTGCGCAAAGGCGGCCACTACAGCGGCTTCGTCGCTGCCGACGGGTTGCGCCGCATCGGCAGTTGGCAGCGGCTGCAGGCCTACCCGGATCTGGCGGTGGCCGTCTCGGTGCCCGAAGGCGTGCTCTGGGCGCAGTATTGGCGCACCGTCTGGCCGCCGCTGCTCGGGCTGGTGTGCTTTTTGCTCCTGCTGACCGTGCTCTATCGCTATGCCCGCGGGCAGATCGGGCGCGAGTTGGCGTTGGCGCAAACGCAGCAACACCATTTGCGCCTGCTGGCGATCACCGATCCGCTCACCGCGGTGGGCAACCGCACGCTGCTGCGTGAACGCCTACAGCTGGCGCTGGAGACGGCATGGGCGCAGCACGGCGCGTTTGCCCTGCTGCTGCTCGATCTCGACGGCTTCAAACAGGTCAACGATGCCTACGGCCATTCCGCCGGTGATGTGCTGCTGCGCGACACGGCGCAGCGGCTGCAGTCGATTTTGCGCGAAGGCGAAGTGATGGCGCGCATGGGCGGCGACGAGTTCGCCGTGCTGTTGACCGACAATTTCGGCGGCGAAACCGCGGCGCAGGCCGCGGCGCAGCGCATCCTCGGCGCGCTGCGCCAGCCGTTCGATCTGGGCGTGGGGCGGCAGGCGTCGATTTCGGCCAGCGTCGGTTGCGCGCTCTACCCCGAAGACGGCGGCGACGCCGAAACGCTGTTGCGCCGCGCCGATCTGGCGCTATACGCGGCCAAGGCCGCCGGGGGCGACCGCTACTTGCGTTTCCAGCCCGATTTCGAGTACCAGGCGCAGAAGCAGAAAAGCCTGCTGGAAAGCGTCGAAGCCGCGCTGCACCAGGGCCGCCTGCTGCTGCACTACCAGCCCATCGTGTCCATCGGTGGCGACCCGGCGCGGCCGGCAGTCGTTGGTGTCGAGGCGCTGTTGCGGCTGCGCACCGAACAGGGCGCCATCCAGGCTGCGGGCGAGTTCGCCAGTGTGCTCGACCACGGCAGGCTGGCACGGCCGATCGGCCGTTTCGTGCTCGATCAGGCGTTGACGCAAGGCGCGTTGTGGCGGGCGCAGGGGCTGGAGCTGCACGTCGCGGTCAACATCAGCGCCGAGCACCTGCTGGCGGCAGAATTCCTCGACGACCTGCAGCAGGCGCTGCGCAACCACCCCGGGTTTACCGCCAGCGCGCTGATGCTCGAAATCACCGAATCGGCGCCGCTGCGCAACCTGCAGCAGGCGCGGCAGGTGCTGCAGGCTTGCCAGGATTTGGGCGTGAGCGTGGCGCTGGACGACTTTGGCACCGGCGCGGCGTCGCTCACCTACCTGCAGCAACTGCCGGCGCAGTCGATCAAAATCGATCAGTCGTTCGTCCGCGACATGGTCAACGATCCGAAAGATTTCGCCATCGTCTCGGCGGTGATCACCGCGGCCAATCTGCTCGGGCTGGAAGTCATCGGCGAAGGGGCGGAGACGCTCGAACACCTGTCGATGCTTGCGGCGATGAACTGCACCCTGGCGCAGGGCTACGCCATTTCGCGGCCGCTGCCCGCTGCGGCCATTGCGACCTGGGTGCAGACTTGGGTGCGGCCGCAGGCCAATCTACGCGCTGCCCCGTTTCCGCATGAAGTCGAAGTGGCGCAGCAGCGTCGCGTCGAGCGCTTGCAGCAGGCGCTGCGCGGCGAAGTGCCGTTTCCCGAGCACGTGCTCGACGTGCAGGCGGAAAACCAGTGTCACCTCGGCCTCTGGCTGGGCGGACAGGGCCGGCTGTACTACGGCCGCGACCCGCGCTACGCCCGGCTGTTGGAGCAGCACGCGCAAATCCACGAACTGGCGCGGCAGGCCAAGGCGGCGCTGGACATCGGCGACTTGGCCGGGGCACGGCGGCTGGGCGAGGACGTGGCCGAGCTCAGCGCCATCGTGCTCGCCGGCATCCGCGAGTTGAGCGCTTCAACCCGCTGAACCCGCGCCGGCTGCCGCGGCGGCGGCCGACACCACTTCGCCGAGCTCGATCACCGCCAAGGCGTAGAACGCCGAGTGGTTGTAGCGCGTGATGACGTAAAAATTGTCGGTGCCGAGCACGTAATCGGGCGCGGCGTCGGCGTTGGGCAGTTGCACCACGGCGAGCTTGCCCGGGTAGGCACGCGCCTGCGGCAGCAGCGCCAGACCGAGCGCGGCGAGCTGCGAGGCGGAGAAAGTCGGTGTGATGTCCGGCTCCAGCAGGGCGGCGAGCGTGGCCGGCGGTAAATCCGCGGGCAGTTGCAGCGCGAAATGCGTCGGCTGCCCCGGTGTCCAACCTTTGGCGGCAAGAAAATTCGCCACCGAGCCGATGGCGTCCGCCGGGTCGTTGCTCAGGTCGATGTGCCCGCCCTGGTCGAAATCCACCGCATAGCGCAGGATGTTTTCCGGCATGAACTGCGGCATGCCGATGGCGCCGGCGTACGAGCCGCGCACCTGCAGCGGGTCGCGGTCGTCCAGCGCACACCACTGGAAAAAGTCGCCGAGCTGCGCGCCGAAATACGCGCTGCGGTCGCGCGGCGCCTGCGGCGGAAAGCGCAGCGCCAGCGTGGACAGCGCGTCGATCACGCGGAAATTGCCCATGTTGCGGCCATAGATCGTTTCCACGCCGAGGATGCCGGCGACGATATGCGGCGGTACTCCCCAGCGCTGCTGCGCGCGCGCGAACCACACGCCGAATTCCTGCAGAAAATCGCTGCCGGCACCGATGCGCAGCGCGTCGACGAAGCGACTGCGGTACACCCGCCAGTTTTTTTTCGCCGGCGGCCCGGGCAGGATGAGCCGGGCCACCGTCGGCAGGTATTGCGCCTGACCCAGTAGGCGCTCGACCAGACCGGAGGGCAGGCCGTTGCGCTGCACGATGCGTGCCACCAGCGCCTGCACGTCGCGCGCCGGCCAGCCGCTGCTCATCGGCACGGGCGGCGACGCTTGAGCCGCAGCGGAGGTGGCGGTCGAGGCAGTGGAGGCCGCGGCCTGCTGGGCGCGGGCGGTTGGCAGCAGCAGGTTCAGCGCCAGCGCCGCGCCCGATTGCAGGCAACGGCGCCGCGGAGCCGACACGCGCGGCGTCGGGTCGACTGGCGATGTAGGGAGTGGCGACAGCGGCATGGCGGCAAACGGACGAGCCTCTATGTTCGCACGCCGCGGGCTGCGGCCAAACGGCGTTCACTTCTTGCGCCGTCTGTTTCAAACGCTTGTCACAGTCGTTTTGTAACGTTCGGTGTGTTTCGTAACAGTGCTTGTGCACATCGACCCAACGGAGTCTCGCATGTCCCAAACCCCAGCCAATCCTTCCCGCCGCCAGGCCTTGAAGCTGTTCACCGGCGTGCCGCTCTTGCCTCTGGGCGCCGGTTTCGGCGCCTCGGCGCTGCTGACCGCTTGTGGCGGCGGCACGGCGGCCACCGCGGCGACCATGGCCACGCCGACTGCCGCCGTGTTCACCGGCATGGCCGCGCCTTCGCTGGCCGACGCCGGCGCGATGGCCGCCACGTCCGTCGCCTCGACCCTACAGGTGAGCTACAGCGACGGCAGCAAGCAGGCGTACAAACTCGGCTACCAGCAGTTGTTCATGACCGGTGACACGGTGCCCAACCAGCAGGGCGGCAGCATCGTTGCCGCAGGCAATTTCGACATCGACGGCAACCCGATCATGGACAAGTCCGTGCCTGGGCAGGAGCGGCAGTTTTTTTCCGACTGCCCCGACGGCATGAGCTTGCTGCAACCTCTCGCCGGCGCCGACAAGGCCAAGCTCGGCGTCAAGGGCAACCCGGTGTTCGCCGTGGTGCAGTTCGAATACACCACTCGCGACCTGGCGCAGGCCAGCCAGTACGGCCGGCTGCCGTCGCCGATCGCCGTGCTCACCCTCGACCAAGATCCGGCCAGCGGCAAACTCAGCCTGGTGAAGTATTTCAACGTACCGACCAAGCCGGCCTATGGTTTGTGGATCACCTGCGGCGCCAGCCTGTCGCCGTGGAACACCCATTTGAGCAGCGAGGAATACGAGCCCGATGCCTTCGCCGCGGTGGCGGGCAAAGACGCGCGCTTCAACGCCTTCATCAACAACCTGTACAACGACCCCAACGCGTCCGAAGACCCGGTGCGCGCCAACCCCTATCTCTACGGCCACACGCCGGAAGTCCGCGTCAATGCCGACGGCAGCGGCACGCTGGTCAAGCACTTCTGCATGGGCCGCATTTCGCACGAACTGGTGCAGGTCTGCCCGGATCAGCGCACCGTGCTGATGGGCGACGATGCCACCAACGGCGGCGCCTTCCTGTTCATCGCCGACCGTCCGGCCGATCTGTCCAGCGGCACGCTATACGTCGGCAAGTGGAACCAGACCTCGGGTGTCGGCCCAGGAGCAGCCACGCTGACCTGGATCAAGCTCGGCAGCGCCAGCAGCACCGAAATCGAGCAGCTCGCCAAGACGCTCAAACCGAGTGACATCATGGATGTGGCCACCAGCAATCCCAACGACGCCAGCTACACCAAGATTCGCTACTCGGGCAAGGACAACTGGGTGCGGTTGAAGCCCGGCATGGAAAAAGCCGCCGCTTTCCTCGAAACCCACCGCTACGCCGCGCTGGTCGGCGGCAGCCTGGGCTTCACCAAGTGGGAGGGCACCACGGTCAACGCCAAGGACAAGGTCGCCTACGTGGCGATGAGCTATATCCAGACCTCGATGATCGACGGCACGACCGACATCAAAGTGCAAGGCCCCAAAGCCGGCGCCACCTACGCCCTCAACCTGAAAGGCGGGCAGAAGGACACCTCGGGCGCGCCGATCGACAGCGACTGGGTGCCGGTGGACATGGCCGCCCCCGCCGCGCTGATCGGCGAAGACCTCGCCACCCCCGACGCGCTGGGCAACCTGGCTAACGCCGACAAGATCGCCAACCCGGACAACCTCAAGTTTTCGGAAAAACTGCGCACCCTGTTCATCGGCGAAGACAGCGGCATGCACGTCAACAATTTCCTGTGGGCGTACAACGTCGATACCAAGCAGCTCACGCGCATCCTGTCCACCCCGGCGGGAGCTGAGAGTACCGGATTGCAGGGCGTGGACGACGTCAACGGCTGGACGTACATCCTCAGCAACTTCCAGCACCCGGGCGACTGGGAAAGCCCGCTGCACGACAAGGTCAAGGCCACGCTGGCCCCGCTGGTCGAGGCCAACTACAAGGGGCGGTTCGGCGCCTCGGTCGGCTACATCACCGGCCTGCCGCAGACCGCCAAAGTCTGATCTCGCTTGTCTGCCTGCCGAGCTTGCGGCCCGCCGCTGGTGCGGGCCGCTTTTTTCTGCGGGTTGATCCCGGTGTCAGCCTTGCGCAAAGACGGCATACTCCTGCCACTACAGCGCGACGAGCGCATCGACTGTGAGGAGGCCGGCGCGGCGGGTGACACCGCGCCCGGAGGCGATGTCTGCAGAACTGCCCCTGGACTGGATACTGGAAAAAACCCCAAAAGGCCGCGATGAGCTCGCCACCCGCGCGCACCATCTCCTGCCCGGGCAGCGCAACCTGCTCATCATGGCCGACGGCCGCCGTGCGGTGAGCGAACTGCTCAAAGCCGGCACCGACCCGCAGCGTTGCATGCAGGTATTGCGTGCGCTGTTCGACGAGGGTTTTCTGGTGCGCAGCGATAGCGCCGCTGCCGCGTCCGGCTTTGCGCCACTCCCCACTGCAGCACCGGCTGCCGCGCCAGTGCCGCCGGGCTCGACGCCGCATGCCACGCTCATCGCGCTGGTGCAGGAGCAATTCGGCGCGCACGCGCCGCGGCTGCTGCAAAAAATCGAACAACACCCCGACACTCCCGAGGGCCGCGCCGCTGCGGTGCAGTCCTGCGCCAAATTCATCCGCCTGTTCATCGACGAAAAACAGGCCGACCTGTTCGTTCGGCGCGCACAGGAGCTGCAACAAGAGTGAGCCGTTGCCCTGCACTGCTTCGATCAACCCGCCTGTTGCCGTGCCGCCGCGCCACGACAGGGCCGACCTTCTGACTGCGCGTGCCTTTCACATTCACTTGGAGACAACACCACATGAAAACCGTGTTCACCCCCCGCCGTCCGCTGCAAGCTCTGGGCCTGGCTCTGGGCTTGGCGCTATCGGGCGTCACGGCGCAGGCCTGGGCCGACGCCCCCGTGCTCATGTCGCCGCAGTGGGCCAGCGAGGCCTGCACCGCGTGGAACAACACGCCGGAACTGACCAACGGCCTCAAAGGCGAGTTCATGCACGACGACAAGGGGCGCGGTTATAAGCTGGTGGAGATGTACCGCACCGACTGCGGCAAGGACACCGCGGTCGAGCTCAAGCTGCAGTTGCAGAACGACAAAGCCATGTGCGTCTACGGCGGTGTGCCGACGCTCAAACCCAATTTCGACGTCGATTTCCTCATGCACGCCGATACCAAGCGTTGGGAGGAGATGGGCAAGGGCGAATACGGCCCGATGAAAGCCATGATGTTCGGCCGCCTCGAATTCCAGGGGCCGAAGATGGTGGCGATGCGTGCGATGGACCCATTCAGCGCTTTTTTGCTGCTGGTGGGCAAGGTGCCCAGCAGCACGGCGACTTGCCCGAAGTAAGCACCAGCCCGTTGCGCTGGGCATCGCCAGACCGCCCAGCGCAACTCGGGTCCGAATCTTCTCAAGGTTGCGCCGAGGGCGTCGCCGCAGGTGCAGAGGCAGCGCTAGCCGCTTGTGCACTGGCTACTGCAGCCGGATGATTGAGTTGTGCCGCAGCGTCGTCGATGGTTTGCTTGGTGAACGCCATGTTGGCAGTCACGACCACTTTGCCATCGGCCCGCTGCCTCACGTCGTAGCCATTGATGCCCAGTGCGCGGTGAAACAGTTCGGCGCTTTGCCCGCTATCGAGATTGGTGACGGTAATGGTCGAGACTCCGCCCTGCATCGACACCATGATGGGAATGCCATCCGATTTGAACCACTGCACTCGCCAGAAATAATGCTGGTTGTTCCGGCCGAGCTGGTCGTAAAGGCTGTCAAACGAATCCATTTTTGCGCAAATGCTGACCAAGGCATTGCGGCGCACGCATTCGCGCATGATCTGGATTTGCTTGCCGTCGCTTGAAATATTGATCGGGACGGTTTTTCCGTTGTCGATATTGACCAGCATGTAATCGTCCACCTTGGCCATGCCAAGCAAGGCGCCCAAGCTCTGGACGCTGTGCACCAGGCCGCCTAGCGGGTTGTTGTTGGAATTTTCCGCGATCCTTTCCATCAACACGTAGCCGGTGGCTCCAATGTCTCCGTTTTGGAATGCGGCAAGGGTAAATCCTTGCGGCGGCACGATATTGGTCGTTCCTACACCGGGAATGTAACGAAACGCCGCATCCAGTCGGGCGACGATAAAACCCCGCGAAATCGGAATCAGCCGAAACCCGCCGTAGCTTTTTCCCGTGACCGTGGTCACGTTCCACAACATGCCGTTGCGCGTGGCCGTCGCGATGACCACCGGGTCAGCGCCGCTATTGGCCCGCCCGGACTTGATGACATACTGATTCGGTGCAGTGTTGACGATTTCGGTGAAATCGCCCGTGGCGTTGCTATACCCGACACCGACGGTTTGGCCTTGCGGGTCGATGTAACGCTGGCCGTTGATATCAAAACCGTCGCGCTGGATTTGAAATTCCACGCCGGATGTCAACGTCGGCCAGCGATCGAGCTGCTGGCCGAGGCTGGATTCGCTGGTTGCGGCCATTTGACCTGCTGCAGGCGTGGCTGCAGCGGGGCTGGCGGGCAATGCAGTCACGGGTGCGGTGTTTTGCAACGCCTGCGCTGTGGCGGGGTTGGACAATACCGAAAGCGCACCGACGTTGCCCATCAACGCCGTGATTTTCTGCCGAAACGAGCCGACGGCTTCGCAAGCAATCTGGTCGTTGAACGGCAAACCCTGCTGGGTATAAACCTGCTGCATTTGGGCGACGAATTCTTTTTCCCGAGGCGCCCATTGATCCGGCGGTATGCAGGTTGCAGTCTGCGCTGTTGCGACCGTTGCGTAAAGAAAAATCGCCGGGTAAAGCAAAGCTCGCATCGTATGGCCTCCTGAGTTTTTGATTTGAGTGAGATTTTACGGCAGCAAAACAGCGCGGCACGCGCTACGCGCAGCGTGGCACACACCAAGGTAGGCTACCGCAAATGGTTGAGCAAAACTTGCCCAATCAGGTCAAGATAATATCGTATTGCTGCTGTGAAAATGCCGGCTCGACTTGGAGTGACACGGGTTTGCCGATAAAGTCCGACAGGCTGGCCAAATGTTGGCTTTCTTCTTCGAGAAACAGGTCGATGACGTCGGCGGAGGCGACGATGCGAAATTCGCGCGGGTTGAACTGCTTGGCTTCGCGCAGGATTTCGCGCAGGATGTCGTAGGCCACGGTGCGTGCGGTCTTGACCTGCCCCAAGCCGCCGCAGGTCGGGCAGGGTTCGAGCAGCATGTGCGCCAGCGAGTCGCGCGTGCGCTTGCGCGTGAGCTCGACCAGGCCGAGCTGCGAAAACCCGCTGATGGTCACCTTGACCTTGTCGCGCGACAGCGCGCGGCGCAGCTCGTCGAGCACGGTGGCGCGGTGCTGCGGGTTGTGCATGTCGATGAAGTCGATGATGATGATGCCGCCGAGGTTGCGCAGCCGCAGTTGCCGGGCAATCGCCTGCGTGGCTTCGAGGTTGGTGCGGTAGATGGTGTCGTCGAAGTTGCGCGCGCCGACGAAGCCGCCGGTGTTGACGTCGATGGTGGTCATCGCCTCGGTCTGGTCGATGATGAGGTAGCCGCCCGATTTGAGATCGACGCGGCGGCCGAGCGCGCGCTCGATTTCCTCATCGACGTTGGCGGTTTCGAACAACGGGCGCTCGCCGCGGTAGAGCTGCAGCCGGTCGACCACCCGCGGCATGTATTCGGCGGCGAAGGCGCGCAGCAGCTCGTAGTTCTCGCGCGAGTCGATCTGCACTGCGCGCGTGGCATCGCTGACCAGGTCACGCAGCACGCGTTGCGCCAGGCTGAGTTCCTGGTAGATCAGCGCAGGCGGCCCGGACTCGTGCGCGCGCTGCTGGATGGCGCGCCAGGTCTTGCGCAAATAGGCGATGTCCTCGGCCAATTCCTCGTCGCTGGCGTCCTCGGCGTTGGTGCGCACGATAAAGCCTTGCGATCCGCCGGGCTCGACGGCGAGCAGCGCGGCCATGCGTTCGCGCAGCGTCTGGCGCAGTTCGGCGCCTTCGATTTTTTGCGAAATGCCGATGTGGTCGTCCTGTGGCAGATGCACCAGCATGCGCCCGGCCAGGCTGATCTGCGTCGTCAGCCGCGCGCCCTTGGTGTTGATCGGGTCTTTGAGCACCTGCACCATCAGCGTCTGGCCTTCGTAAATCAGCTTTTCGATCGGCTGCGCCGCCGGGGAGGGCGCGTCGCTGCTGTCGGCGGCCACGGGGATGGCCTGGCGTTGCCACAGGTCGGCGACGTGCAAAAACGCCGTGCGTTCCAGACCGATGTCGATGAACGCCGACTGCATCCCCGGCAGCACCCGCACCACCTTGCCCAGGTAGATATTGCCGACCAGCCCGCGCTCCAGACTGCGCTCGATGTGCAGCTCCTGCACCGCGGCGTGTGCCACCAGCGCGACACGGGTTTCCTGCGGGGTGATGTTGATCAGGATGTCTTCGGGTGTCGGGTTCATCACGGCATTGTCTGTGGTGTTGTGGAGCAGGGACTGTCCGCCCGCCAGCCTGCGGCGCGCAGCAGGCTGAGCGTTTCGTACAGCGGCAGGCCGATGATGCCACTGGCGCTGCCGCAGCAATGTGCCACCAGCGCAGCGCCGCGGCCTTGCAGCGCGTAGCCGCCGGCCTTGCCGAACGGCTCGCCGCTGGCGACGTAATCGGCAATTTGCTCCGCGCTCAGCGCGGCAAACCGCACCTGCGACACTTGCAGCGCGTGGTGCCGCGCCGCGCCGCGCTGCACGCTGACCGCGGTCAGCACCTGGTGTTCGCGTCCTGACAGCAGGCCCAGCATGCGCGCGGCGTCGGCAGCGTCGCGCGGCTTGCCCAGAATCCGGCCGTCGATGGTCACGGTGGTGTCGGCGCACAGCAGCAGCGCGGACTGGGCATCGAGCCCCGGGTGCAGGCGTTGCAGCCGCTGCTGCGCGGCGTCGAGTTTGCGCTGCGTCACCCGCTGCACGTAGTCTGCCGGCGCCTCCCCGGGCAGCGCCGCCTCCAGCGCTTCGCTGTCTTCGTCGGGCAGCGGAGCGAGCAGGCAGAAATCCACTCCCGCCTGCCGCAGCAGATCCTGCCGGCGTGGGCTGGCCGAAGCGAGAAACACGGTCAGAGGCGCGGCGGCGGGGGCAGGGAAGGACGACATGCGGCGGGGTGGGAGCAGCGACGAGCTGCTATTGTCGGCGCAAATCCACCGTTGCAAATCCGGCAGCGGCACCCGCGCCCTAGAATCGCCGCCATGCAAATTCACATTCTCGGCATTTGCGGCACGTTCATGGGGGGGCTTGCGGCGCTGGCCAAGGAGGCCGGGCACCGCGTCACAGGCTGCGACGCGCAGGTCTACCCGCCGATGAGCACCCAGCTGCAACGCCTGGGCATCGAGCTGATCGAGGGTTACGGCGCCGAGCAACTGGCGATCAAACCTGACCTGTGGGTGATCGGCAATGTGGTGTCGCGCGGCAATCCCTTGATGGAGGCCATCCTCGACGCCGGGCAGCCCTACACCAGCGGCCCGCAATGGTTAGCCGAGAACGTGCTGCGCGGCCGCTGGGTGCTGGCGGTGGCCGGCACCCACGGTAAGACCACGACGACGGCGATGCTCGCGCACATCCTCGAACGCGCCGGCCTGGCGCCAGGGTTTTTGATCGGCGGGGTGCCGCAGGACTTCGGCACCACCGCGCGGCTGGGCGACAGCGACTTTTTCGTCATCGAGGCCGACGAATACGACACCGCGTTTTTCGACAAACGCTCCAAGTTCGTGCACTACCGCCCGCGCACCGCGGTGCTCAACAATCTGGAATACGACCACGCCGATATCTTTCCCGATCTGGCGGCGATCGAAACCCAGTTTCACCATCTGGTGCGCACCGTGCCGCGCAGCGGGCAGATCGTGGTCAACGCGCAAAGCGAGGCGCTCGCTCGGGTGCTCTCGCGCGGCTGCTGGAGCGAGGTCGCGCGCTTCGATGCGGACGACGGCTGGAGCGCGCAGGGTGATGACGCAGCATTCGACGTGCTGCTGCGCGGCCAGAAAGTTGGCCGCGTGCAGTGGAACCTGACCGGCGCGCACAACCGCAGCAACGCGCTGGCGGCCATCGCCGCGGCGCACCATGCCGGGGTGATGATGGATGCCGCCTGCGAGGCGCTGTGCAGCTTCCAGGGCGTCAAACGCCGCATGGAACTGCGCGGTCAGGCCGGCGGCGTCTGTGTCTACGACGACTTCGCCCACCACCCCACGGCCATCGCGACGACGATTGCCGGGCTGCGCGCGCAGATGCGGTCTGATGCCGCGGCGCGCGGCGCGCGGCTGCTTGCGGTGTTCGAGCCGCGTTCCAACACCATGAAACTCGGCACGATGAAAGCGCGCCTGCCCGATTCGCTGCGCGACGCCGATCTGGTTTACGGCTATGGCGGCGGGCTGGGCTGGGATCTGGCTGCGGCGCTGGCGCCGTTGGGCGGCAAGGCGCGCGCCTTCGACGATCTGGGCGCGCTGGTGCAGGCGGTGGCTGCCGACGCGCAGCCCGGCGACCGCGTGCTGGTGATGAGCAACGGCGGCTTCGGCGGGGTGCACGACCAATTGCTCGCTGCCCTGGACGCACGCGCGGCGCAGCCAGCGGCTGCGTCTTCCTGAACGAGAGGCTTTCATGTCCGGCAACACCCTCGGGCTGCTGTTTGCAGTCACCACCTTCGGCGAATCGCACGGCCCGGCGATCGGCTGTGTAATCGACGGCTGCCCTCCTGGCATGGAACTGAGCGAGGCCGACATCCAGCCCGACCTCGACCGCCGCCGCCCCGGCACCAGCCGCCACGTCACACAGCGGCAGGAGGCCGATCAGGTGGAAATCCTCTCCGGTGTGTACGAGGGCAAGACCACCGGCACGCCGATTGCGCTGCTCATCCGCAACACCGACCAGCGCAGCAAGGACTACGGCAACCTGCTCGACACCTTCCGCCCCGGTCACGCCGACTACACCTACTGGCGTAAATACGGCCTGCGCGACCCGCGCGGCGGCGGTCGCTCGTCGGCGCGGCTGACCGCGCCCATCGTCGCCGCCGGCGCGGTGGCGAAAAAGTGGCTGAACCAGCAGCACGGCGTGACCGTGCGCGCGTGCATGACGCAGCTCGGCAGCATACCCATCCCGTTCCAGAGCTGGGACGTGGTCGAGCAGAACCCGTTTTTTGCCCCCAACGCCGACATCGTTCCCGAACTCGAAGCGTATATGGACGCGCTGCGCAAGTCCGGCGACTCGGTGGGCGCGCGGCTGATGGTCACCGCCAGCGGCGTGCCCGCCGGGTGGGGCGAACCGCTGTACGACAAGCTCGACGCCGACATCGCCCACGCCCTCATGGGGCTCAACGCCGTCAAGGGCGTGGAGATCGGCGCCGGCTTTGCCAGCGTGACGCAAAAAGGCAGCGAGCACGGCGACGCGCTCACCCCGCAGGGCTTTGTCGGCAACAACGCCGGTGGCGTGCTCGGTGGGATCAGCACCGGGCAGGACATCGTCGCGCAGATCGCCATCAAACCCACGTCGAGCATCCGGCTGCCGCGGCCGTCGATGACCCGGTCTGGGGAGGCAACCGAGGTGGTCACGCACGGGCGGCACGATCCCTGCGTCGGCATTCGCGCCACGCCGATCGCCGAGGCGCTGCTGGCCATTGTGCTCATCGACCACGCACTGCGCCATCGGGCGCAATGCGGGGGTCAGGTCTAGCTTCGTAGCAGTGGGTTTACCGATGCGACGGTTCCAGACCTCACCGCAGGCCGCAGTTCAGTTCAGTCCATGACCCCTGACCCCATGCACGGCCTTGCGTACACCCCGCCAGCGCGAACAACGCGCCGAGGGCCGATGCTGTCTTACCTGCTTGGCGCGGTGCTGGCATTTTTTCTCGGTTTCGTCTGGTCGACCTGGCTGTGGGCGCTGGCCGCACTGTTCGCGCTTGGGTTCGTCATCGAGGTGATGGCAGACCTGCGGCGGCTGCTCGGCGAGGGTCAGGTCTAGAAAAATAGCAGGTAGATCCGGAAATGCTACAAAGCTAGACCTGACCCCCTCATACTCTACTCTCATACTCGTTATCCCCCATTCGCGGGGCATGCCGGCGGACTTTACGATGTTTGTCAAAAGTCCTCTGGCAGACAACAACGCATATGCTCTTCGGGGAGGCAGACGCATGATGCTCGACGCAAACAGGGCTGCACGGTCGATGCCGGTGTGGTACGCGACGCGAAGGTCAGACCACACCTCGACTTCGGCAGGGGTGGGGTCTTGACCCGGTTTTTCTTTTTGCTGTGTGTCTTGGCGCTTGTGTTGTCGTCAAGCGCGCAGGCTGCATCGACCAAAGCGGCAAAGTCTGGGCAGGCGGCTGCGGGGACGGCGTTCGAAGTCTGTTTCACCTACGCCGAGCCGCCCGATGCGCTGTATTTGTTCCAACTTCTCAACCAGCGCGCGCAACCGCTGGCGGCGGCCTGGGGGCAGCAGGCCAAGGTGGAGCTCAAGGCGCAGGTGCCGCTGGACTACAGCGCGGTGACGCCGCAGATTTTCATCCAGCACTGGCCGGTGCTGGTCGGGCCGGCGAACATCATCGGCACGGCCACGCGGTTTGGCTACGTGCCGGTCGCAGCGCAACCTGGTGACGCCGGGGTGGTGTTTGCCGTGCCCGTCGATTCCAAAGCGCGCAAACTGGCTGATTTGCGTGGGGAGGTCATTGCCCTGCCGGCGCAGGAGTCGCTGGTGGCGTATCTGGCGCGTGGCCTGCTCACCCAGGCCGGGTTCAACGCACAACAGTTGTCGCAACTGCATTTCTACAAGGAGGGTGGCGCAGCGTTGCTGGCGCTGACGTTCGGCAACGCGGCCGGGGCTGCACTCAGTCCGGCGCAGTGGGAATCGCTCAACAAGCAGTACCCCGGACGGTATCGCCTGCTGCTCGAATCGACCTTGCAGGTGCCGGGCATGGGGGTGGCGCTGAGCAACAAACTCCCCGAAGACGTGCGCACCCGGCTGGCGCAGGCGCTGCTTTCTTCCGACGCGGATTTGGCGCAGGCGCTGGGGCAGGCTGGGCTGCAGGGTTTGCAGCCGATCGCCGCGCAGAATTACGCGGCAGTCGCCGAACTCGGCTATTTCACTCCGCGACATCTGGATGGCGCAAAAACCGTGGATTTTGCCCAGGTGCGGCAGCTCATGGCGCAGGGGGTGACGCTGATCGACGACCGCGCCAGTGCCGAATACGCCGAGGGCCATATTGCCGGCGCGGTGTCGGTGCCCTACGTCGAGCACTCGGACAAGAACATCGGCTTTGACGCCAGCAAGGATCAGTTCGACCTGCTCTCGCGTTTTCCTGACAAGTCGCGCCCGCTCATCATCGCCTGCAACGGCCCGGAATGCTGGAAAAGCTACAAGGGCGTGGTGTTTGCCCTGCGGCACGGCTACAAAACCGTCTACTGGTACCGCGAGGGGTTTCCGGACTGGGTGAAACACGGAGGGCCGGTGAGCCGGTAAAGCGGCTGTACGGCATTGATGGCGGCATCTGCCCCAACGCTGGTCCCGCCGACAGGAATCGAACCTGTATTTGCCGCTTAGGAGGCAGCCGTTCTATCCATTGAACTACGGCGAGATAGGGGCAAGTGGGGTGAACTTGCCGCAAATGGGTCAGCTTATCATGCCCGAACGATGTGCAGCGCAGCGGGGCATTTGACGATCGGCGCCCTCGCCCGTGCCGCGGGGGTGCATGTGGAAACCATCCGCTTTTACCAGCGCCGCGGGCTGCTGGTGCCGCCGCCGCGTGTGCAGGGCGGATTCCGCCACTATGGCGCACAGGACCTGGCGCGGTTGCGGTTCATCAGGTCGGCGCAGCGCCTGGGGTTCAGCCTGGACGAAGTGGCTGAATTGCTGCAGCTCGACGACGGCCTGCACTGCCCGCAGGCCAGCGCGCTGGGCGCGCGCAAACTGGCTGACGTGCGCCAGCGTATTGCCGATTTGCAGCGCATCGAGTCGGCCCTCGCGGATATGCTGCTCGCCTGCTCCGGCAATCCGCAGGCGGCATCCTGCCCGCTGATCGCCGCACTGCATACGGCGCCAGACTGACTCCCTGCAGCTCCGCAGATCAATTCCCTGTTTGTGTCGCAGAAATTGCGCGGACGGGATTGACTCCGTACTCATGTACGGCCTTATCGTGCCGCCGTGTGCATTCAGCGGAGTCTGTCATGTCGCAAACCCAATCTTCCCGCGGGCGCGGTGCGCTTGCCGCCAGCGCCGTGGCGGCGATTGCCGCCTCCACCTGCTGCCTTGGGCCCTTGCTGTTGCTTTCGCTGGGCATCAGCGGTGCATGGATCGGCAACCTTACCCTGCTCGAACCTTACCGTCCGCTGTTCCTCGGCGTGGCGCTGCTGGCGTTGTTTTTCGCCAGGCGACGGCTGTGGCGGCCTGCGGCGGCGTGCAGGCCCGGTGAGGTCTGCGCCCTGCCGCGGGTGAGCGCGGCGTACAAGCTGCTGTTCTGGCTGGTAGCGGCGCTCGTTCTCGTAGCGCTGACCTTCCCCTATGTCGCTCCCTGGTTTTATTGAATTGAAAGGATCTGCCATGAAACAACTCGTCTTGACCCTGGCCGTGCTCGCTGCTGGCAGCGCACCCGTCTGGGCGGCGGAGCAAACCGTGACGCTGGACATACCGGGCATGACCTGTGGCGTCTGCCCGATCACCGTGCACAAGGCGCTGATGGCTGTGCCAGGGGTGAAAGACGTTCGTGTCGACGAGGCGAAAAAAAACGCCGCCGTGACGTTCGACGACAGCAAGACCTCGGTGCAGGCACTGATCAGCGCGACCACCGACGCCGGCTATCCTTCGACCGTGTCGCATTGAGGACGTGGGAATGGCTGCCAATCCGCCTTCCATCGCCGTGGATCTCGCCATCGGCGGCATGACCTGCCCGTCCTGCGCCACGCACCTGCAGGCCGCGCTCGCCGCGGTGCCCGGAGTGCAGAGCGCGCAGGTGCAATACCCCGTGGCACGTGCGCGGGTGCAGACCGACCCACAGGTGGCGGTGAGCGCCCTGATCGCTGCCGTCACCGGCGTGGGGTATACGGCGCGGTTGCAGGCTGAAGCGGGTGACGCGCCGTCTGGTCCCCAACCGGCAGCCGAGGGGGGGCTGCGCGTGGCCATCATCGGCAGCGGCGCGGCGGCGGTGGCGGCGGCGATCGAGGCGGCAGGGCGCGGCGCACGGGTGACGCTGGTCGAACGGGGCACGCTGGGCGGCACCTGCGTCAATGTTGGCTGCGTTCCCTCCAAACTATTCATCCGCGCCGCCGACATCGCGCACCTGCGCCGCACCAGCGCGTTCGATGCCGGCATTTCGCCCTGTACGCCGTCGATCGACCGCGCCCGCCTGTTGGCGCAACAGCAGGCGCTGGTCGAACAGCTGCGCGCGGCCAAATACCAGAACGTGCTCGCCAGCCATCCTGCCATCACCCTGCTGCGCGGCCACGCGTGGTTCGCCGACGCGCAGACGCTGCGCGTCGCACTGGCCGACGGCAGCGAACAGAACGTGCGGTTCGACCGCTGTCTCATCGCCACCGGCGCGCGTCCGGCAGTGGCGCCGCTACCCGGTCTGGACGGCACGCCATACTGGACCTCCACCGAAGCGCTGGCCAGTGCGCAAATCCCGCCGCGGCTTGCGGTGATCGGTGGTTCGGTGATTGCCGTCGAACTCGCGCAGGCCTTCGCCCGGCTGGGCAGCCGTGTCACCATGCTGGCGCGCAGCACCCTGCTGTCGGCGGAAGATCCGGCCTTGGGCGAGGTGCTGGCGGCGGTTTTTGCCGCCGAAGGCATCGACGTGCGCTTGCACACCGTGGCCGACCATGTGCGCTACGACGGCGGCGAATTCGTCCTGTCCATCCCCGGTGGCGAGGTGCGTGCCGACCGCCTGCTGCTGGCGACCGGTCGCGTGCCGAATACCGATGCTCTGGGGCTTGAGGCGTTGGGCGTGTCCCGCGATGCGCGCGGCGCCATCGTCGTCGACGACATGCTGCGCACCAGCGTGCCGCAGATTTACGCCGCCGGCGACTGCACCCACTTGCCGCAGTTCGTCTACGTTGCCGCTGCAGCGGGCACCCGCGCGGCGCGCAACATGACCGGCGGGCAGGCCCGCCTGGACCTCTCGGCCATGCCCGCCGTGGTGTTCACCGACCCACAGGTGGCCAGCGTCGGGTTGAGCGAGGCACAGGCGTGCCATGCCGGCAGGGCAGTGGACACGCGCGTGCTCACACTGGACAACCTGCCGCGCGCGTTGGTGAATTTCGACACCCGCGGACTGGTCAAAATCGTCGCCGAAGCCGCAAGCGGCCGTCTGCTCGGTGTGCAGGCCGTGGCAGCGCAGGCCGGCGAGCTCATCCAGACTGCTGCACTGGCGCTGCGCGCGGGCATGACCGTGACCGATCTAGCCGATGCCCTATTCCCTTACCTGACCACGGTGGAAGCGCTCAAACTGGCGGCGCAGACCTTTCGCCGTGATGTCAGTCAACTGTCCTGCTGCGCTGGATAGATTGCTGAGGGTCAGGTCTAGAACGGTAGCAAATTGCGCTGAAAATGCTACGAGGCTAGACCTGACCCCAGTCGCGCACG
>Ga0315298_1000907_pt1 | contig 56591 bp, 60 predicted proteins | sample WHS_1_MG_FD_203077 | JGI IMG/M metagenome (GOLD analysis project Ga0315298, IMG submission 203077) | Extremophilic microbial mat communities from Washburn Hot Springs, YNP, Wyoming, USA - WHS_1_MG | ecosystem: Environmental > Aquatic > Thermal springs > Hot (42-90C) | place: USA: Wyoming... | reverse complement strand
TTTGATCGCATCTCTCCGGTTATCGTTATGCTGACGTCCCACTTGGCATGGGGCGTAGCAAACAACAGGGCTGAGATGAACTGGGAGCTGATGTCGCCGGTTATTTCGACGTTTCCTCCTTCTAGACCACCACCAACGATTACCGGTGGCCTGCCTTCCTTACCCTCGCACCTAGCCTTCGCCCCGAGTTCTTTGAGTGTTTTGACCAAGGGACCCATCGGGCGTTGCAGAATAGATTTGTCGCCAGTCAGCCGCGTAGGCATGTCCGCGATGGCCGCGATGGCGCTCATCAACCTGATTGTGGTACCTGAGTTGCGGGCGTCGATCACTCCCGTGCGAGGCCGGATCCTCCCACCCGTCCCGCGCACTCGCCAGACGTTGTCCTCTCGGGTCACTTCCGCTCCCAGTTCTTTCACCGCTTCGATAGTGGCCATCGTGTCGTAGCCGATGAGCGGATCCTTTATAGTGCTTTCGCCGTCCGCGAGCAGGGCGATCATGAAAGCGCGGTGAGTGTATGACTTGGATGGAGGTGCGGTTATTTCTCCCGAGAGTTTTGACGGCTTGACCAGAAGCACTGCCATGGTTCTCCCGCTCAGATATAGTCCATTTCTGAATAAAAGCGATGGTCAGAGTTACTGAAACCAGCGTGTCAGCTAAAGTTATTTACCCCTGCTGCTTCAACTAAAAATACAGGGCAATTTTGCATAGGCTGCGCCCATAGGTCAAGAATCTGCTGCTGAGAAATATTATCGTAAATTGCCAATTCAAGGAGGGCACTTTCCTACACGTTTTTAATCCATGCGCGGCATATCACAAAAGGAGGTGTTGGGGTTGTCCGAAGCGGGAAAACGTATCCGGCTGGAGAGGATAATCGATCGCAAGACCAAGCGGACGGTAATCGTTCCGATGGATCACGGGCTATCCATGGGCCCCATCTCAGGGTTAGAGAACATGGCAGCGATAGTGAACAAGGTGGCGGACGGCGGCGCCAATGCAGTGGTGTTGCACAAGGGAATAGTTCGCGCCGGTCACAGGGGTTATGGGCGAGATCTGGGTCTGATCATTCATCTTTCCGGAAGCACTTCGCTCGGGCCAGATCCCAACTGCAAGGTCCCCATCGCGAGCGTGGAGGAGGCGATTGCCCTCGGCGCTGATGGAGTTTCTGTCCATGTTAACGTTGGAGCCCAGAACGAGGAAGAACAGCTTCAGCATCTGGGGGAGGTGGCAGAATCCTGTGCCACCTGGGGCATGCCGTTGTTCGCGATGATGTACCCACGCGGGCCCAAGGTCAAGGACCAGCATGACCCGGTGCTTGTGGCCCACGCTGCTAGGGTTGGGGCAGAGCTAGGCGCCGACATAGTGAAAACAGTCTACACGGGCGATGTGAAGACCTTCAGCAGGGTGGTGAAAGGCTGCCCGGTTCCCATCGTGATTGCGGGGGGGCCGAAGATGTCAACGGATCTGGATGTCCTGAAGATGGCTTCTGAGGCAATGAGCGCCGGTGCCATCGGAGTTTCCATTGGGAGAAACATTTTCCAGCACAAAAACCCGACGGCGATGACCAGGGCTCTGGCGCGCATAGTTCATGAGAACGCAACCACCGAGCAGGCGATACGTGAGCTTAGGCGGTGAGTTTCTTGCGCAGGCTCCTCTGGGTCAAGGCAGATTGGGATGGGCCATGGGAGGCCAGAAAGCCTTTTGTCAACGCGGCCATAGAGTCCGGGGCCGACGCGGTTCTGGTAAGGCCGGAGGAGGCACTTGAGGTCTTAAAGCTGGGCTCAATTTTGGTGGCGGCTGAGAGGCCTGCTCCAGGAGTCAGCATCGTTTTGCTTGATTTGAGAAAAAGCGAGGACGCCGACGATGTTCTGACGCGTGCGAAAAAACTGCACGAGCAGATGAAAGTGGCCGTGCTCGTTGAAGTTTCAAGCAAGGAGATGGAACGAGTTGCAATAAAAGTGGGAAAAATGGTTGACTTTCTAGTGGTTGTCACACCCGACTGGAAAGTTATCCCGCTGGAAAACATGATCGCTGAACTCCAGAGCTCACACGTGAAGGTCTTGGCTGGAGTCAGGGACGCGACCGAGGCCAAGGTAGCCGTCGAAACGCTGGAGGTTGGAACCGCGGGAGTTCTTTTCGATGCAAAGGAACGGGGGGTGGCAGAAATTAAAAAAGTTAGTAATCTTTTTGAAACATTGTTAACCGAAAAACTTGAGCTGGTCCCGGCCAAGGTTAAGACGGTAAAGCCGGTTGGTGTGGGAGATAGAGCCTGCGTCGATACAACTTCCCTAATGTCCGTTGGAGAGGGCATGCTGGTTGGTAGCCAGAGCAGTGGCATGTTTTTGGTTCACTCTGAAACCTTGGCCAGCGAGTTCGTTGCCCCGCGGCCGTTCCGCGTGAACGCCGGGGCTGTTCACGCTTACATCAGGCTTCCAGGCGGCAGGACCAAGTACATCTCGGAACTTAGCGCGGGCGATGAAGTTCTTCTGGTGAACGCAAGTGGAGGAAGCCGAGCCGCCACAGTGGGTAGGGTCAAGATAGAAAGGAGACCGCTCATGCTGGTCGAGGTCGAGCATGAGGGAGAAACTTATAAGACCCTTCTGCAGAACGCCGAAACGATTAACCTTGTTGACAAGGAGGGCAAGCCTATTTCGGTAGCTAGGTTGAGGCCCGGTGACGAGGTCCTCATCCATGTGGAGAAGACTGGAAGACACTTCGGCGTGAAGGTCGAAGAAACGGTTGTTGAGAGATAGCTTGGTGTTGTCATTGGGCGCGCTAAGGCTCGGAAGGCACGTTCTGAAGACCCCTGCGGTCTGCGGTGCAGTATTGGCTAAAAACATCAGGGTGATGAGTTCAGCTGTTTCCCGTGCACTGGAGCAAGGTGCCGACCTGGTCGAGCTGAGAGTAGATGGCCTTCAAAATCAGGAGGGGTGGAAGCGATTGCTTCGAGGCGGCTTCCCCATGATCTTGACCAACCGCCCGAGGAGAGAGGGCGGAGTCTTCTTGGGAAGTGAGGAGAAGCGGGTGAAAACAATTTTGGAGGCCATCGAGGGCAACGTGCCCTGCGTTGACATCGAGTTTTCAACACCCGAGAAACTGAGAAATAGAGTGGTTTCGGCGGCCAATCGGGCTGGGGTTTCGGTTCTAATGTCAAGCCACGATTTGTCGGTGACACCTGCCGTTAAAGTCCTCAGAGAGCAGGTTAAAAAAATGGCTGAAGCCGGATGTGATTTGGCCAAGGTGGTGACCTTCGCCCAAAATCCGTCGGATTCCATGCGCGTGCTGGACTTTCTCGTGGAGGTCCAAGACGAGGTTTCAGTGCCGGTTATAGCCTTTGCCATGGGTGATGCGGGCAAAATTACCAGGATAGCCAGCCTGCTCTTGGGATCTCCGATCACCTATGCAAGTGTCGGCAGAACAACAGCGCCTGGGCAGCTTGGCGTGGCTGAAACCAAACAGCTCCTGCGCAGGCTGATGCCGAAGGGGGATTAAAATGCATCCATTAAAGGTCTTCATGCTGATCGGCGACCCTGTGGAGGGCTCCCTCTCCCCGGCCATGATGAACGCAGCCTTCAGGGCACTGGGTCTTAATGATATCTACGTGGCCGTGAGGGTTCCTGAGAAATTGCTTGCTGACGCCATGGCCGGGATCAGAAAAATGGACATAGCGGGCATGAATGTCACCATCCCCCACAAGATAACCGTGATGAAGTTTCTGGACGAGCTAGACGAGACAGCGATATCCGCTGGTGCTGTCAACACGATAAAAAATAGACAGGGGGAGATGGTCGGTTTTAACACCGACGGCGAGGGGGCGTTGAGGAACCTTGAGAAAAAGATTGGAAAGGTTGATGGAAAAAAAGCACTGCTCCTCGGAGCTGGGGGCGCGGCGCGGGCCATTGCCTTTTCCCTAGCAAAAGCCGGCGCGGAACTCACCATCGCGAACAGGACGTTGTCCCGAGCAAGGGAGCTAGCGTTGGCAATTGAACACACCCTCGGGACGAAAGTTAGCTTTGTGCCCTTGGAGCAGGCGAAGCTCAGAGCGGCCATTAAGGATAGTGACATCTTGATAAATGCCACGTCAGTCGGCATGCGGCCGGAGAAGGATAAAACGCTGGTTACGGCGGAAATGATGCATGAAAATCTGGTCGTCCACGATATCGTTTACAAGCCCCTACAAACCCGTCTTTTGCGTGAGGCGAAGAAGGCAGGGGCAAGGACGATCGATGGGCTTGGCATGCTTGTACAGCAAGGTGCTCTAGCCTTCGAGATATGGACGGGTAAAAGAGCCCCGGTCAAGGTTATGGAGGCCGCCGCCAGACTCGAGCTTGGGAAGGTGGCTAAATGAAAGTAGCGGTCATAGGTGCTGGCGAGATGGGAAGATGGCTGGCGAAGTTTTTCAAGCGTCTCGGAGAAGTTATCCTTTCTGATGTCAGTCCCTCAAAGGCCAGAAAAGTAGCCTCGGAGTTAAAAATCACCGCGAGAGCAACCGAGATTGCTGTTAGGAAGGCCGATTTAATTTTGATTGCGGTTCCGATATCCAAGACACCCGGTGTGTTGATGAAAGTTGCAAAGGTTGCCAGAAGAGGAGCGCTTTTAGTAGACGTGGCTTCGGTTAAGAGCGAGGTGGTAAAGACTATGGAGAAAATAAAGGAGGACGTTGAGTTGGTCTCGATGCATCCGCTCTTCGGTCCGGGCGCTTCGAGTTTAAGGAACAAGGATGTAGTGGTAATCCCAGTCAGGTCTGGTGAGCGGTACCAAAAATTCAAAAAATTCTTGGTGAAGAGCGGTGCCAAAGTCACCGAGATGGATGCGGATGTTCATGACCGGGCCATGGCCATGGTCCAGTGTTTGTCCCACTTTGTTCTCCTCGCCTGCATACGCTCCCTCGTGTCCCTGGGAGGAATGAAACAGGCGGGCGGGCTCCGCACACCGATGTTTTCGTCCCTCACGGATTTAGCCAAGGCGGCCCTGACCGGAAGGCCAGAGCTCTACAGAGAGCTTCAGGTGCAAAATAAATATGCGAGGGTGGTGAGGATTTCAGTGATGGAGGCCTTTCATTCTCTGGACGCTGCCTTTACAAAAGGCGACTTGAGTACCGTCAAGGCGATTATGAAGGAGGCGCTGGCACAGTTCGGGCAGGAGGAAGTCAAACGAGCCTATGATAAATTATACAGGCAGTTTGAGGAGGAGAACTCATGAGGGTGGGGGTGCTTGGCCCGCGCGGAACTTATGCAGAGATAGCCGCTTGGTCACAGTTTAAGGGCAAGGCGGAGATAGTGCCATATCCGATGATATCAGATGTGGTTGAGGCGGTGGATCGGTGTGAGGTTGATGCCGGGGTCATACCCGTCGAGAGCCTGAGAGAGGGATCGGTGGGTGAATCGCTCGATGCCCTTACCTGGGCCGACGTCAAGATAAAGGGCGAAATAGTCATACCAATCACCCATGCTCTCCTGGGAGTGAAAGGGGCTAAGATTGAAAAAATAGCTCAGGTTCTTTCCCATCCACAGGCAATAGCCCAGTGTCGAGACTTCCTGAGGAAGAATCTCCCCAGGGCGGAGCTAGTCGAGATGGGCAGCACGGCCAGATCTGCGGAGCAGGTGAGCAAGCTCAGGCAGCCCCACATTGCTGCCATCGGGCCAAGGGTACTGTCCAAGATATACGGCCTGAAGGTGCTGAAAGATGAGATCCAGGGCAGTGATAAAAACATCACTCGGTTCTTGCTCATCGCCAAGGAGGACAGCCGCAGAACTGGCAATGACAAGACCTCCATTGTCTTCTATACTGCAGACGATAGACCGGGCATACTCCATGAAATATTGGGTGAGTTTGCGTCTAGGAGGATAAATCTCACCAAGATAGAGTCCCGTCCCTCAAAAAAGGCGCTGGGCGATTATCTCTTTTTCATAGACTTGGAGGGGCACCGCGAGGACAAAAGGGTGGTGGAGGCTCTCCGCGGGGTCGAGAGGAAGACGGCCATGTTAAAGGTCCTCGGTTCCTATCCCAAAAAATTCTAGGCGATGTCATGGCGATGAGAGATAAGTTGAAAGTGATTTCTGACGCTCTGAGGATTGAACCCGCCGCCGTGGAGAGGAAGCTTGAAACCTTTATAAAAAGGAAAGTGCTGGAGGCTGGAGCAGACGGCGTCGTCGTCGGGCTCAGCGGTGGAATCGATTCCTCTACGGTTGCGGTGCTCTCTGTCAGGGCGTTGGGATCAAAAAAGGTTACGGGCATCTCATTGCCAGAGGCCGGAGTTTCAGATCCTCGGGACGTTGCGGACGCTCGCTTGGTTGCCAAGAAGCTCAACCTAGTTCTCAAGGTCGTTGACATTGCCCCGATTGTGAAAGCAGTGCGCCAGAGCTTGGTGGATTTCAAATCAGGGGCCAGGCTGCCGAACGCCAACATCCTGCCCAGAGTCCGCATGGTCGTGTTATATTACTATGCCAATCTGCTGAACAGGCTGGTCGTCGGCTGTGGCAACAGGAGTGAACTCAGGACCGGCTATTTCACCAAGTACGGTGACGGTGCTTCGGACATGTTTCCACTTGGGGGGTTGTACAAGACCCAGGTTAGAGAACTCGCAGCTTATCTAGGCATTCCTCAACGGATAATGAACAAAACCCCAACGGCAGGACTGTGGAGGGGCCAAACCGATGAGGGAGAACTGGGCATCCGCTATAAAGAACTGGACCTGATTTTCGCAGGATTGGACCTCGGCCTTGAGCCTAGAGTTATCGCGGCGGCGACCGGGGTGGGGCTGAGCAAGGTAAAGTCGATAATTGAGCGTGAGCGCAGAAACATTCACAAGCTCAGGCCGCCGGACATCCCGGAGTTCTAGCAATCGGCAGTTTTTAAAAGATTTTGCGGTTAGTGATCTTAGCCGTCGACCAGCCATGTTTTAATGGTGGCAACTTTTAGTTTATCGGGAGAAGTATGAAAAAGTTAAAAGGTAGCCAGACAGAAAAAAATCTCCTGAAGGCGTTCGCCGGAGAAAGCCAGGCTAGGAACAGGTACACATACTTTGCAAGCGTTGCTAGGGATGAGGGCTTTGAGCAAATCAGCGCGATATTCCTGGAGACGGCGGACAACGAAAAGGAGCATGCGAAGGTGTTCTTCAAGTACTTGGAGGGCGGAGAAGTAACGATAGAGGCCGCGTATCCCGCTGGAAAGATAGGGACGACCAAGGAAAATCTTCTTGCCGCGGCAGATGGTGAAAAAATGGAGTGGGGGACACTGTACCCGGACTTTGAAAAGGTGGCCAGGGAGGAAAGGTTCGATGAGATCGCCGATTCATTTAAGGAAATCGCGGAAGTAGAAATGCAGCATGAAAAAAGATACAGAAAACTTCTGGAGAACATGAAAAATAACGCGGTGTTTAAGAAGGACAAAGTGGTGAAGTGGAAGTGCAGAAACTGCGGTTATGTGCATGAGGGAAAGGAAGCGCCAAAAACATGCCCCGCCTGCAAGCATCCTCAGGCCTTCTATGAACTGCTCAGTGAAAACTATTAGCCCGAGGTTGTCGGGAGCACCACCATGAACACATAACGCTGCTCTCTAGCTTCCCCTTAGCGGCTGAAAGGCTGTTTAGCTTGAGAATAAAGAGATTTTTTTATTTTTGACTCCTTCGAGCCGAGGCTAGAAAATCTTGAGGATGCTCAGTTTGTTGCTATTATCTTATATCTGTTTGAACAAAATTAGAGAGGGGAGATGTTTGGCTTTAATGGAGATTAGCATCATCCCGATCGGCACTAAGTCAACTTCGACGAGCGACTACGTGGCAGCGGCAATCAAGGTCCTGGAAAGGGAGAAGACAAAGCACGAGATTACTTCGATGGGAACAATCGTTGAGGGCGAGCTGAGGGATTTGTTTAAGCTGGCCGAGAAAATGCACGAGGCAGTGTTCAGCAAAGGCGTCGCGAGGGTCATAACCAACATACATTTGGATGAACGCCGTGACAAGACGCTGAGCATCGAGTCAAAGTTGAAATCTATCAGGGAAAAGCTTACTGAGCGAGGATAGCGATACCGACCAGTGGAGCAACTCCAGTGCTGTCTGGAAAATATCCTACCTAGAAGCGCCACGTCTTAGCTCAACAAGGTCGATGCACATACCCGCCGCGACCGTCTGGCCCGCATGCCTTACAGCAAAACGGCTGAGTTCAGGTATGTCGCTCGCGCGCTCGATTACCATCGGTTTGCTCAGCCTGACCTTGATTACACCAGCGTCTCCCTTTCTCAGGGATTTTGGATTCTCCTCAACAGTGGCCCCTGTCTTAGGATCCATCCTCTGCAGGATCTCAGTAATAGTTCCGGGGACATGAGCCGAGTGGCAGTGAAAAAGGGGCGTGTAGCCAGGGGAGATCTCGGCCGGGACGGCTAGGATGACTACCTTCCCCGTGAACTCATTGGTGACTGTCGGTGGATTTACCAAGTGTCCAGCAACGTCGCCTCGTTTCACGTCCTCTTTGGATAACCCCCTGACGCTGAAGCCTATGTTGTCACCGGGGATCGCCTGTTGAATTTGCTCGTGGTGCATCTCTATTGTCCGAACTTCCCCGCTGCTTCCCGATGGTTCGAACACAACTATGTCCTTTACTTTCAGGATACCGGTTTCAACCCTGCCTATGGGCACAGTGCCCACCCCAGCGATGGAGAAAACATCTTGGATCGGGATCCTCAGAGGCTTGTCAATGGGCTTCTCAGGTTCCTTGAGCTTATCCAGTGCTCCGAGCACCGTGGGCCCCTTGTACCACGGCATCTTTGAGCTCGGTTTGGTGACCCCCTCGCCGATGAAAGCCGCGACAGGCACAAAGGGCAGCTCACTAGCGTTGCGGTAGCCTATGCTGCTGAGCAGGGTGACCATGTCGCCTTTTATCTCATTATACACCTCTTCGCGGTAGCCGACCAGGTCCATCTTGTTGACGGCAACGATGATCTGGCTCACGCCGAGAGTGAACGCCAGCGCCGCGTGCTCGCGGGTCTGTGGCATGATCCCGTCGTCAGCCGCCACGACCAGGACAGCCGCGTCTGCTTGACTCGCCCCGGTGATCATGTTTTTGACAAAGTCCCTGTGTCCGGGCGCGTCAATAATAGTGATAACGTTTTTTTGAGTTTCAATCTTCTGGTAAGCGATGTCGATGGTCACTCCGCGTGCTCTCTCCTCCTTTTCCCGGTCCATTATCCAGGCAAACTTGAAGCTTCCGGCTTCGTCCAGGAGTTCCTTCTCTTTGACGACCCCCATCTCAACAAGCAGTCTGCCAATGAGAGTTGATTTCCCGTGATCAACGTGACCGATGAAGACCAAGTTCAAATGTGGCTTCACGCTAACAAGTCCTATTGTTTCTTGTCAGCAGGAGGTTCGGACGGAGATTCAGTTTTGGGCTGGAGGGGAGGTTCGGTTTTAGACGTGCTTGGTGCCTCGATCTCGAGTTGAGTGGTCGGCTCCGCTGGCGGCAGTACCGGCGTTTCAACCTTTGTAACCGGGCCCTTTGACCACATCAAGTATTTTGAGATGTTTGTCGATGCCGATCTTAAGTCGCGGGAGAGCTTTTCAGCTGCTCTCCTCAGCGGCTCCAAGTAAAGGTAGACGGTTTCAGGTTTCCCTTCCTCAAGCTCAAAAAATTTGTTGGCTATTCGATCGGCCTGAGCAGCACACTGTTCAATCTCTTGCACGATCTCGCCGGACAGAGTTTTAGAGGCGTTTATGCCCTTTATTATCCTGTTGATGTCGTTTACCAGACCCTCCACCCGCCTGTGCATTTTTTCCTCCGTGACGCTCTCAAAACCAACCCTGCCCACAAGCATGTAGGCGCGGGACTGAAGTAACTCAGCGTTAGCCGCCAGGGAGGCCAGGTCGGTGGCCGCTATCTGCACCGCGGCAAAAGTGTCCCCCGAGCTAAGCCTCCTCAGCTCGGCGGCTGGCTCGCCCACGTCGGCCCACAAGGAGAAGTTTTCCAGCGGGATTTGCTTTGCCTCCGGAGACCTCCGGGAATAAGTGAAAAGTATCGCGGAGGAGACGAGAAAGGTAGCGCCGGCGACGCCCATGGTGAGGTAAAACTGTGGACCGGGTGTTGAGATCGACAGCACTATTGCGGCCAGCGACAATATCAAGGGGATTATTGCAAGTGGATACAGGCGCATGTTGACCCCCACCGCTTTAGAACTCCTCACCTTGCTCAAAAAGCTTTTTGGTGGTACTGCGAGCAACTAATGGTGGTTCCGGAGACGATTTTATGGACGATATTTCTCCTCTTCACCCGCGGGCCGAGTCGTTGAGAGTAAGAAAAAAGCTGGTAAACGGGTTCAGGCTGGGTTTGGTCGTTGAGGAGGGACTAACAGCGCACGGGAGGGGAGAAGCGTTTGACTATATTCTGGGGGAGAGAACCACACACGAGGCCAAGAAGGCTATAGAGGCGGCCGCCGCGGCACTGCTCTTGGCTGAAAACCCAGTGATATCCGTAAACGGGAACACGGCGGCCCTTGTGCCCGATGAAATCGTGGAGCTCTCGAAGGCAACGGGGGCGAAGATCGAGGTAAATCTTTTTCATCCCTCCAGAAAGCGGGAGAGAGCAATCGCGGACTGGCTGCGCAGGCACGGGGCGAGGGAAGTTTACGGTCTAGATCCCAAGTTCTCAACCAAAATCCAGGAAATACACAGCAACAGGCGAAAAGTCGACAGGCGGGGAATAGCTTCGTCCGATGTGGTGCTGGTTCCGCTCGAGGACGGGGACCGTACGGAAGCTCTTAAAAAAATCGGCAAGCGGGTAATTGCGATTGACCTGAACCCGATGTCGAGAACAGCCCAGGCGGCGGATATCACCATCGTTGACAACATAGTTCGGGCGTTGCCACTTCTGATAAAATATGTCCATCGCTTATCAAAATGCTGCCGAAAAAGTGTCAAAGAGTTGGCTCAAAGTTTTGATAACGAGTTTAACCTTAGAGCGACATTGAAACTTATTTTCAAGCGGCTTAAGGTTCAAAGCGGTAATCATATTTTTTGACGCCAAACTCGGTTGAAAAAGCCAAACATAGTTAGTTAAAGTTTTTTCTGTTTAAAGAACCCCACCCAGAAACTTGGTGGTTTCAATCACATCTGAGGGCGGCAACCCTTTGAATACCAGCAGATACAACCAGCATTCAAGGAAAAGAAAATCGCGGCTCAAGTATTTTTAGTAACTTTGGGGGGAAGGAGATTGTGCTGGCAATCTCTGTACCACTTCCGCGATTGCAAGGAGAAAGAGGCTAGCGCTGGCAAAAGTGGGGTTGGGTAAATACTAGCACGTTGCTTAAGTTCAAACCACATAAGGAGCGCTGGAGCCCGAAGAAATTTATGAGTTAGCCCGCCCGCTATTAGATCAAAGTAAGGACTCAAGAGCCCTTCACCTGTTATTCGGGACAGGAAGATCTAATTCGGCCAGAAAAACTTGGTTCACCGAACAAAAGATACTTCCACTGAGGCAAGGCAGCGATTGGTGGAGCACAATTGAGCTAGCAATGCGTTTAGGACGGCATCCGAGAACAATGCAACGGTATTTAAACGGAATCCACATGAGGAAGTTAAGAACGTTTGGTCTTGTTGAGTCTGGGTGTGTGGAAAAATCTGGAAGTGGTAGAAGTCCAAGGTATAAACTCGCGAAACAGCATAACCAAAGATTTATGAATTCTATGGAAAAATACAAAATGCCGGGGCAATGCCGGGGTACCGTTAAGGCCCGACAGCTCAGCAGGTAGAGTGCTCGGCTGTTAAACCAAGCGTGGATGAAGAGCGAACCTCAATAAAAAATGACGACGCGCTTGTGCACAGCAACCGAGCGGTCAGAGGTTCGAGCCCTCTCCCCGGCGCCTTTCACCCGCCAACCGCGCTTGTTAAAACTTCTGTGCGGATTTTGTGAGCGGCTGAGTAATGAGGAGTTGTCAGTTCTGCTTTCGACCAGCATAAAATCAAAGGATCAGGAAAATTGGGTTGTCTGGAAGTTACGGGGCACAGTTTGCAACGACAATTGAGAAGGTAAAACCCTCAATTGCACCATGGTTGTGGGCGTCTGTTCGCATTTGGCTGAGGGCCGGAAAGCTAAGGTGCTGAGGCCCTGAAAAAGTGCGCGTCTCGCGGTCGGTCGTGCAGTTTTAGGAAAACCGCAAAGTTTCACATAAACGTAATTATTAAGGCTTCCCTTTTACCAATTTTATTGGTAGTAATATGAAGGTTCTCCTTTTATCTAGAAAAGAGATTGAGGGGCTGATCTCGATGCGTGAGGTCATAGCTGCTGTCGAGAAGGCCTTCCGGGCCAAGGGTCAGGGCAAGGTCCAGATGCCGCCCAAGTCCTATGTGAACTTCGAAAAGTACGGCGGGGACTTCAGGGTAATGCCTGCCTACCTTGAGGACATGGATGCCGCCGGTGTTAAGGTGGTCAACGTTCATCCCAGAAATCCGAAAGAGCACGGCCTGCCGACGGTCATGGCCACCATACTGCTCCTTGATCCAAAGACTGGAGTTCCCCTCACCATTATGGACGGGACCCTGTTAACCAACCTGAGGACCGGGGCAGGCGGAGCGGTCGCAGCCAAGTATCTGGCTAGAAGGGACTCAAAAATCGTTGCGATGCTTGGTGCCGGCGTCCAGGCAAAGACGCAACTTCTCGCGCTGCACGAGGTATTAAAAATAGAGGAAGTCAGGGTGAATGATGTGGAGGCCAGAAATGCCGCGCGTTATGCCAAGGAGATGGGTAGGGCACTGGGGGTTGATATAAAGGTGATCAAGGGCGTGAAGGAAACCGTTGAGGTCGCCGATGTTATTGTAACAACGACCCCCTCGACTAGGCCCATCCTGTTGAACGACTACGTCAGGAGCGGCACACACATCAATGCCATCGGTGCCGATGCCCCGGGGAAGCAGGAGCTCGACCCCGCGATCCTGCTGCGCGCCAAGGTGGTCGTGGACGATGTGGAGCAGGCGATCCACGGTGGGGAAGTCAATGTCCCTCTCTCAAAGGGGCTAATTTCTAGGGCCGACATCTACGCAGACCTAGGGGAGATAGTGACCAGAAAAAAGCCCGGGCGCACCTCGCGGGATGAAATTACTGTGTTTGATTCCACAGGACTGGCGATACAGGACATCGCGACCGATTGGTTTGTCTATCGGAAGGCGCGGAGAATCGGCAAGGGCAGGTGGGTTGAACTGCTTTAGCCACCGGCGGGGCTGATGCTCAGGCTCTTTATGGGAGAGATCTCTCTCTTTATCGTGTCCAGAAAAGTTTCCAGCAGATTGATCGGCACCGTCGCCCCTGCAGCCCCCTCGTGGCCCCCGCCTGATCCTCCAATCCTGGCAGTTATGTGGCGGAGCAGCTCGTTCAGGTCTATCTTCCCGCCCGCCCGGCGCCTGACGCTGATGTCAACGTCATCCTTCTTCACCCGGGTGCAGATCCCCACATCAGCGCCGGTTATCCCAAGCGCGTACAGGGCCGCCTTGCCCAAGCTGCCCACCGGGAGATCGTAGACGATCGCGATGTTGCCCTCAAGGATCACATGTTTTTTCACGTACTCATAGATCTCCCATTCCCTCTTGGTGGCCTTTAGCGCCCGATCCACGAGGTCGGGCATCTCCGTTGGCGGTATCCCTTGGGCGAGCTTAATCACGATGTCTCTCTTGTAATGGTAATCCCCCGCTGCCTCCCCAAGCCCCTGCGTGAGCAAGCCCGCTTCCATGTAGATGGTTCTCCTATCGTACTTGTTTAATCTGTCACGGACGAAATCGGTGTCCTCGCAGTAATCAGCGATGGCACCCCAGAGGGCCACGCGATCCATGTTGGATTTCGTATCCTGGATGAGAAGCTTGAAGGCCAGCTCGGATGAACTTGCTCCGGTGTCAAGGGCGAACTGCGTCACGGGGAAGTCCCGCTTCAGGGTTCCAGGTGGCAGTGGATGATGATCTGCGTAGAGGACCTCGTCCTTCTGGGCGAGTTCCCGCATCCGCTGGAAAATCTGGTCCTTGTGAGCCTCATCTATGGCAACATCAAAGATCATGACTGCATTGCCCGGCTCGATGGCGTTGAGGTCCCGCAACAGGCGAATAGGTCTAGTGAACCAGATCTCGGCGTCCGGGAAGCGTGACCTGGCTAGAGCGGCCGCGCAGATGCCGTCGGTGTCTCCGTGCGTCAGTATCTTTATCGCCAAGCTAGCACCACGCTTAATTTTGATTTTTTGACTATTAACTTTAGAGCCGTGTCTATAAAAAGGGATGATTTATTCATAGCGGAGGGCTTCTATGGGGTTAAGATTGGCCGCTTTCTTTGCCGGCAAAAAACCAGCAACGACGCCCACGAGGAAGGAGAGCGTGACCGCTCCGGCGATCAGCTCAGGTACTATGGCGATGCCGGCGTTTAGTGAGCCAAATCCTCCACTGGTGGAAAGTACAGAGCCGCTAAGCGCTAAGCGAGATAAGAAGATTAATGCCTCCCCCAGCCCCAGTCCCAGAGCCACCCCGATGACCCCCCCGATGAGGCTTATGATGCCGGACTCGAGGACGAATAGCGTCAGGATGTCGCGGTTTGTCGACCCTAAAGCCTTCATTACACCTATCTCCCTAGTCCTCTCAGAAACGGTTACAAACATTATGTTGGTGATGCCGATTGTTCCGACGATCAGGGAGATGCCGGCGATGCCCCCCAGCAGGATTGACAGCAGTCCGGTTATCTGCCCCACGATGTTTTTTACATAGTCGGGGGTTATCAACGTGAAATCCTCGTTGTTTTTTGAGACCTTGTGTGAGCGCCGCAGGGCTTCCGAAATCCTGTCGGCCACATCGTTTATGCTCGCCTCGGGCTTGACCCCAATAATTATTGAATCCACCCGATCCTCGGGCAGCTGAAATATCTCCCTCATCGCCTTCTTCGGAAGGTATACTGTGGAATCTGTGGTCAGCAAGGCGCCGCCGGCCTTGTTCAGGATGCCCACGACTTGGAATTCAGTATCCCGTATCACGATCTTCTTTCTTATACCGACATCCTTTTTGTACTTCTCGTAGGCGACTGAGTTACCTATAACTGCGGCAAGGCGGTCGGAGTCTTTCAGGTATCTGCCCACTTCCACACCCAGCGTGTCCAACCTTTCGAAGTCGCTGGGAGAAATGCCCGCGATGGTAAGTCCCTGCGCTTCATCGCCGGATTTCACTAGCGCCGAGGTCTGAATCTGGCCGTAGGCCACCTCAACCCCGTTCACCCCCTGAATTATGTCGACATCCCTTTCGGTTAATCCACCGGTCGCTCCCAGGCCCAGAACCCCGCCCCTGCCTCCGGGGGTGACGATGATCCGGTTGCCCTGAAGTTTTTCAAGTTGGGCGCTGATCGAGTTGCTGATCCCTTGGGTGGCGGAAACCATACCAACTATGGCCGCTATCCCTATTATCACGCCCAGCGTCGTCAGGGAACTCCGCAGCTTCCGCTGCGTAAAGTTCCTGAAGATCAGGATAAAGGAACCCTTCAGCATACATTATTTTCTCCTCTTGCGCAGAAAATAATAAAGGACGATGACAGCGAGCAGTGTTATGACCGCCAGCAGCCAAGCCGGAATTCCAACGTTGTTCCCGATCTCTTCCTTGGACAGCACGTTGAGATAGACAGCCTTGGTTTCGGTGAATTCCTTTCCAAATGGGTCTCTGTAAACCAGCTCCAAGTTTATAGGATAGCTTCCCCTGGAAACATTTCCGCTGACCCTGAACGATATTTTTTCGATGTCATAATCATCGGACTTCAGGCTGCCTATGTAGATGGTGACCGGGGCGATGTCCTCAATAACCGTGGAGTCGAGAACTCTCAGCTGCAGGAACTGCACCTCCATCGTCCCGGCATTGGCGATCTTTATCTCCATACTGCCGCTGGTGCCCCCCGCCACCTTATCCTGGGTGTTCAAGGTGGTTATCAGGTTTATGTCGCCGTAGACCCTCAGGCCTGCGAGTTCCCTGCCGGAAAAGACCTGCTTCTTCGTTTCGTCTAGGTAGGTCAGCAAGATCGGGATGGAGTAGGTACCAACGTTCAGTTCTTGGTTTATGCTGAGGTTGAACGAGATCCTGGCCGAGCCATTTACCGGCACATCGCCAACGTACTTCTCGCTCAAGTCGGTGCTGAAGAGTCCAGCCGTTTGGTCCAGCGACACAACGAGGTCCTTGGCCGGGCCATCCCCATAGTTCCTCACCTCGAAGGAGACCACCACCTCGCTGCCAGGCTTGATGGTAGCTGGGTCATATTCCAGCTTCTCCACCTTTAAAAGCGGAACCGACCTGACGATCACGGGCACCCAGACCTTAAGCTCCTCCTCCTCGGCGCGGATGCTGCCGACGTGATACCTTACCGTGATCCCCAAGTATGACGTTCCGGAAGGCGCATTTTCGCCCGCCACTATTTTAAAGGAGGTCGATTGGTAGGTCATGGCAGAAATGTTGTTCAGGCTGAATTCAGACGGGGCGGGTGTAAGTCCCAGCCCGGTTTCGAAGCTTAAATCCACATCATAAATCGTGGCCCCGGTCGTGTTTTGAATCGAAATTATCAGGGTGGTCTCGCCCCCGGGCCTCACGAAGTTGTCGAGCAGTGCCCAGCTTAAGTTGAGCGAGCCGTCGCTGGCCGAGGCCTGCTGGGCACAGCTCAGCATGGTTAGGACGATCAGGGCCGACGAGATAATCAAGAGGGTCGTTTTACTCATAACTATCTCCTTTCCTCCTTTACGATTCGCCCATCCTTTAAATATACTGTCCTGTCCGTGATGCCGGCAATGTACGGGTCGTGGGTGACTATCACCAGGGTTATCCCTTTCTCCTCGTTTAATCTCTTCAAGAGGTCTATAATCTCCTTGCCAGAGGCGGAGTCCAAGTTCCCCGTTGGCTCGTCGGCAAGCACCACCCTTGGGTTGTTTGCCAGCGACCTCGCTATGGCCACCCTCTGTCTTTCGCCACCGCTCAGCTCCGATGGCCGGTGTGTCAATCTGTTTTTCAGCCCAACTAGCTCCAAGAGCTCTCGGGCCTTTTCTCTTCGCTCACGTTCACCCACGCCGGCAAACATCATGGGTAGCTCCACGTTTTCAAGCGCGTTTAGCGTCGGGATTAAATAAAAAAATTGGAACACAAACCCGATCTTGTGCCTTCTTATCTCGGCCAGCTTGTTGCTGTTCAACTTGGAGGTATCAACGCCGTCGATGTAGATCTCGCCGCTGGTGGGCCTGTCGAGACAGCCCATAAGGTGCAGCAGGGTGGACTTGCCCGAGCCGGATGGGCCTATTATCGACAGGTTTTCGGATGGCGTGATCTTTAGATTAACCCCGTTCAGGGCCTGGAGGTCAACCTCGCCCATGCGGTAAATTTTGCTTACCTGATGAACGTTGACGATTTCCTTCACCCGATTCACCGGACTTTTATTGTTATCCACCTATGTAGTGCCGCTATATAAATATGTAGTATCACTATATACCGCGAACGTGGCCTCGGTTAGTTCGGGCGGTTAAGGGCAGATGATGCGAGAGCTGAGGTCTTTGAAAACGTTTTTTAGCAACGATGCCGTATGGCTTCATGTGGGCCCGTAGCTCAGCCTGGTCAGAGCGCCCGACAGCTGGTGATGAAGTTGGGCGAAGCTCATAAGTTAGGCTGAGAGACCGGGTGGTCGAGGGTCCGAATCCCTCCGGGCCCACTTTTCCAATAGTTTCTAACTGTAAATCTTTTTTAATTAACATAGACATTTTTATACTTTTTTTGTTTAACATCGAGGGGAGGGAAAGGCACAGACGAGTAAGGTGAGAACTACGAGGAAGATAGGCATTGTCCCCGTTGCCTTGATTTTGGTGGTAGCACTCATTGCGTCTGTTGTCGCCAGCCAAAATAATCTCCCGTTTTTTGGAGGACCTGCCAGCGTTGTGGATGCCCTAGGCAGAACCATTGAGATAAATCTTCCCGTGGGCAGAGTAATCATCACCGGCAAGAGCGCCTTTCCCGTGACCAGCGTGGCCTACATGTTTCCAGAGGCAGTAAGCATATTGTACGGACTAGACCAGCGAACCGCCACCGTACCGCTATTCCGTTTGGTGGACCCCAACATCGAGGCAAAAACCGTGAGCGATGATATCGGGGCGGGATCGGACACGCCCAGCGTCGAGGAGCTGGCCAAGCTGAAACCCGACATCGTGATTTTCAAGACTTCAGTAAAGCTACAGGTCGCTGAATCACTGGAAGCTCTCGGCATCAAGGTTGTCTACGTCGATCTGGAAAACCTAGATAGCTACCGCCGAGACGTTAAGGTGATGGGGAAGATATTTGGCGATGAGGCTAGGGCCAATTCCATCTTGAATTATTATGAGGAAAAATATGGTTATGTACTTTCCAAAGCTTCTTCCTTGCCCATATCACAAAGGCCCAAAACCCTGCTTCTCTTTTATAGCACCAAGGGAGGCACCATCTCGTTTAATGCACCCGGAGCTGGCTGGCTACAGACGAACATGATGGATGTGGCCGGAGGATATCCGCTGTCAAAGGGACTGGGAGGCACGGGTTGGAACACGGTGTCCTTCGAGCAAATTGCCGCGTGGAATCCAGAGATCGTCTTCATCGTGACCTACTCGCAGAACCCAACACCATCGCAGGTAAAGGACAACATTCTCAGCGACCCGATGTGGAAAAACTTGGCCGCGGTCAAAGAGGGAAGAGTGTACGCTGTTCCGGATGACGCCCAACTGATCGCCATTGGAAGCTGGGACGCCCCCAACTCCCGCTGGATCCTCGGGCAGCTCTGGATGGCGAAGAAGATACAGCCCGGTCTCTTTGCCGACTTGGACTTAATCAAAGAGGTGAAGCAGTTTTACATGGAAATTTACGGGCTCAGTGCTGCTCAGGCTGATGAGATCTTGCAACAGATCACCGGTGATTTGTGAGAAGACTATGAGATCACTTGTTCGTTTTCTGGCGATAAATGCGGTCCTGTTGGGCATTTTTTGCCTTTCCCTATTCTTGGGCAGATACTCGGTTAATTTTCAGGAGCTGCTTTCAAGTGGTTTGGCATCGGAGATCCTGTTCAACATAAGACTGCCGCGGATCCTCGCTGCAGCCGTGCTGGGGATGGCGCTGGCAGCGGCAGGGGCTGCCCTTCAATCGGCCTTTAAAAATCCCCTCGTGGAACCCAGCCTCCTCGGCGTAAGTCAGGGCTCGGCCTTCGGGGCGGCGCTGGCCATATTATTCTTTGTAAATTCACCGGTTGTTATCGAAATATCGTCAACCGCCTTTGGGTTGCTGGCCCTGTTGATTGCCTACATGCTCTCCTCGTCCATAAAATATGGTGGGAAGATCCTTCGGCTTGTCCTGGCCGGAATTGCTGTCTCGGCGATCTTCTCGGGCGGGGTTGGAATAATCAAAACAATGGCTGATCCGCTGAACCAGCTTCCGGCGCTGACTTTCTGGCTGCTTGGCGGTCTATCCGGTGCGGGCTGGAATGATCTCCTCTACATGTTGCCGCTGGCGCTCTGCGGGATTGCGGCCCTGCTGCTCCTTCGCTGGCGGGTCAACCTGCTCACGCTGAGAGACGATGTCACCTTTTCCTTGGGCACTGATCCCGGGAAGCTCCGCGCCCTAGTGGTCATTTTCGCGGTACTGGCGGTGGCCGCGGTTACCTCGGTGGCAGGAGTTATCGGCTGGGTGGGGTTGATTGTGCCTCACGTAGCGCGAAAGATATTCGGGGCTGATAACAGCCAAATCATCCCCGCCTCCTTGATCCTAGGCGCCGGGCTCATGATCGCCTTCGACACCGTTGCCAGAACTCTCACCGCCGGGGAGATCCCGCTGGGAATAGTAACCTCGCTATGCGGTGCTCCGGTCTTCCTTCTGCTGCTGTCGCGGGGAGGTGAAAGTTAGTGACAAAAATGGAGCTGAGGGGAGTGAGGTTTAGATATCACGGGCAAAGGACAGATGTCTTGAAAGGTATCTCCTCAGTTTTTCCTGAAGGCAAGGTCACGGCTCTGCTCGGTCCCAACGCCTCCGGCAAGTCAACGCTTTTCAAGATACTGCTCAAGGTGTTAGAACCCAGCACCGGCAGCGTTCATGTCAACGGCAAGGAGATAAGACAGCTGAGCCTGGCCGAGCTGAGCCGGATTGTGGCCTGGGTCCCGCAGGAGGAGGAACCACTATTTCCCTACACGGTGCACGAATACCTCATGCTCGGTAGGGCGCCGCACCTCGGCTTTTTTGACGTGCCCACGGGGGAAGATGAGAAAATAATCAACCGCGTCGTTACCGGGCTGGGGATAGCAAAGCTTTCTCACCGGGAGACGATGAGCCTGAGCGGCGGTGAAAAGAGGCTGGTCTTCATCGCCCGAGCCCTGGTTCAACAACCTGAGGTGCTGGTCCTGGACGAGCCCACGGTGCACCTGGACCTCAGAAACAGGGCCCTGGTTCTCGCGGCGATCAGAAGGGCGGCCGACGGGGGAAAAACGGTGATCTTTTCCACCCACGACGTTAACGAGGCCTCTCTGGTGGCGGACGAGGTCAAGATACTCAACAACGGCAGGATGATTAAACAGGGTGATCCGGGCAAGGTCTTGACCGAGGAGGTCTTGAAAGGAATTTATGGCATGAAGCTGGTGTTTAGGAGGGTGGACGGGAGGCCGATAGCGGAGCTGGCCCCGGACAGTTTCAGGGGGTGAGGGAATGAGGATCATCCTCACGGGAGATAAGGGCATGGGCAAGACGACGGTTTGCCGCAGGGTCATCGAAATAGCCCGGAAAAGGGGGCTGGGCTGCGTGGGCACGATAACCTCGCAGCAGGGGGATGACCTGCTGGTCGAGGACATCTCCACCGGGGAAAAGAGGCTTCTGGCTGTCGTGGCCGGCTCCCGGGAGATCCCGGATGGCATCCTTTCCTGTCACTTCCTCTTCAGCCGTGAGGGCATCGAGTTTGGTCGGAGGGCCCTGAGGAAGGAGGGGGACCTGCTCATCATCGACGAGTTCGGCAGGCTTGAGCTCACCGGGCGGGGCTTCGACAACGCCCTGGCGGCTTTCAAAAACCACCGCAATTCAATACTGGTCGTCCGCGATATCCTCAAGGATGAGCTGCTGGAGGAACTGGAGGGAGTAGACCTCAGGGTGGTTGAAATCACCGAACGGAACCGGGAGGAGGCGCCGCAAGAGATCGTTGAACTGGTTTGCGGTGATTTGAATGCTCATTGACGATCTCATCGCCAGCGTGCCCGACAAAGAGTACAGGGTCAGGGAGGTCAGAGTGGGGTATCTCTGGATCGGGGCCGTGACCAAAAATTGCGGCCTGGCGAAGAACTATGGCGGACCCTACACACCGGCCCCCGCCGGCTTCGGGGAGCTGGAAAAGAAGAGCTGCTCTCAGCTTCTCTCCTATGCCAGGTCGTGGAACTTTCTGGAGGCGGGTATCGGCATTGCCACGCTGAACTCACTGCTGGATGTCAGCGGGAAAAGGAAGAACGCCTTCGATATCCTCCGAGAGGTGGGCCGGAACAAGAGAATAGCGATGATCGGGCACTATCCGGATGTCAAGAGCCTGGAGGAGGTGGCCAGGGAGCTCTGGGTTCTGGAGAGGAACCCTCAGCCGGGTGACCTCCCCGACACCGCGGCGGAGTACCTGATACCCAGAGCCGATGTCGTCGCCATAACGGGATCGGCGATAGTGAACAAATCGATGGAGAGGCTGCTGGAGCTGAGCCGGGGCAAATACACCATTGTCATGGGACCGTCCACGCCGATGTCCGATGTCCTTTTTGATTATGGGGCGGACGTGCTGGCCGGAGTTAAGGTGAGGGATCCAGAAAGCGTAATGAGGAAGATCTCCCAGGGTGGCGGGATGGTCAGCCAGCTCCGCAGGGATGTGGAGTTCAGGGTCATGGAGAAATAGAAAATTTTGGTGAAATTGGGTTTAATAATCCGGAGAGTAAGAAATACTGGGCCCCGGTGGTGTAGGCCGGTCAATCATACAGCCCTTTCGAGGCTGCGACGCGGGTTCAAATCCCGCCCGGGGCATATTTTACCACAATACTTTCTATGCCCTCTCTCCGAAAGCAGCTTAAAAGCCAATCTCAATTACCATTGTTAGGGTGAAACTGGTTTGATTAAGGGCGGAATGAGCTTGGATATTCTTCCTTTGAGAAACGCAATGGTTTTTGGACCTTAATTTTTTATCGAACTCGATTTATTCTCCCGGTTCATTAATTAATGGTATGGCCGAAATAAGAAAAACAATCTCCGTAATCGCGATCGTCATCATTGTGGCGGCGGTCGAGGGCTGGATCTGGACCTACGTTCCCCAGCCCCTGCTGCCGCTGGTCATCGTCGCCCTTGCCGGCGCCGGCGCCATTGGTCTCGTCAGGAGGAGCAGGGCTCTCACCTGGGCGGGCCTCTGCGTCGCCTGGTCCTTTTACCTGCCCGTCCTGCTCGCTCTTTTTCAGGTATCCATAGGCATGGCCCTGATATATGGCGGGCTGCTGGCTTTCTTTTACGGGATTTGGTCTCCATTGCTCTCCCTGGAGGCGACTTCATGGCTAGTGAGGGGCCGAATCTCCGGACTGCAACCGCTTCAGCCAGCGGCACCGGTACTGATTTTCCTTGGCTTTCTCCTCTTTGCCCTGGGACTGGCTCAGGTCGTCAGATCGAAGCTCCGGGGCACAGGCTTGGTGACAGACGGCCTCTATTCGCTGGTCAGGCACCCCCAGTACCTCGGCGTCAGCATTTTGACGCTGGGCGTTGTGCTTTACGGTTTAAGACCCATCGACCTCATCGCCTGGGCCAATCTGGTCTTTCTTCATTTAGTCTTGGCCCTGGTGGAAGAGAAAGAACTGCAGGAAAAGCTAGGAAGGGAATATTCCGAGTACCGAAGGCGCGTCCCGTCCTTCATACCATTTGTCTCAACTAATCTAAGGTATCGGTTGGGAGGTTTTTTACCCCCCGGTTGTAAAAGGAAGGCGGGCCTCGTTGGAATTTATCTCTTGACAATGACCATCTTGATAATACTGCTCTGGATCGGATGGCTGGCAGGTGGCGGGCTGCTCATAAGATAAAAAGCAGCAGAAGATCATGAAACGACTGTCACGCCCGTCTGAGGATAAGCGTTAAAACTAATCCCATGGAACGGTTTTTGGTGAGGTTGTTGCCAAAGCGCAGAGGTCGCTACACAGGTCGCCTTCTGCTAAGCTTGGTTGCAGTGGCTCTAGCGGCGGGCCTGCTCGCCGGGGGAATGGTAGGCTACTCCTTAACCCTGCAGGAGATCAAACAGCTCCAAGTCCAAGTTTCCTCCATCAGGGACCAGATCTCAGGGCTGGAGAGGGAAAACGTTGTCTATGTGGTGCAAGATAACTTTTCTCTCTCTGACTTGTATGATAAAGTAAAGGACGCCGTCGTCGTGATTCGCGGCTATGTTTTAGGTGGCTCGGTCCAAGGGTCAGGCTTTTTGTACGATTTTGAGGGTCAGACCGTGATAATAACAAATTTCCACGTGGTCAACGGGGCCACGGGCATCACGGTGACCTTCCGGGACGGCAACACCTATCCCGCAACGGTGCTGGGATCGGATGCCTACGCTGACCTGGCCGTGCTTTCGACCAATGCCCCGAACAGCGAAATCAGGACCCTCGAAATCGCTAGCTCATCGACGTTGAAGGTCGGTGACACAGTTGTGGCCGTAGGTAACCCCTACGGCCTTACCGGTTCAATGACTGTGGGTATCGTGAGCCAGCTCGGCCGCACGCTGCAGGAATCGACGATCGGTAACTATTCCATCGCGAACATCATCCAGACCAGCGCGGCTATAAATCCGGGCAATTCCGGGGGGCCGCTGCTGAACTACCGCGGTCAGGTCGTTGGGATCACCACCGCAATCGTGGCCGACTCCCAGGGGCTTGGCTTCGCGGTGCCTTCAAACACCATCCTGCGCGAGATAGCATCCCTGATAAAGACAGGGTCTTACACGCGGCACCCCTGGCTGGGCGCTTCTGGACATGACATGAATTACGAGATAGCCCAGGCGATGAAAACTGATGTGACTTACGGTTGGCTGATTGCGTCGGTCTTTCCCGGCGGCCCGGCTGATAGAGCGGGTTTGCGTGGAGGGACAAGGCAGTTCATAACATCAAGTGGTTCAGCGGTGACAATTGGTGGAGACATAATAATAGCAATTGATGGATTCAGAATAGTCACCCTTGATGATTTCCTCAGCTACATGGAAGAGTACACCTCACCGGGACAGGTCGTCAATTTCACCGTGGTTAGAAACAACACCACGATGAACATCTCGGTGGAGCTGGGCACCCGGCCGCCGCCATAGAATTTTTAGGGCCAAATAACTCCGCCCGCCTGGATGGCTGGGCAACGGCAAAGGTTAAAAACGCTGCTCCAGAATGTCCATAGGTGTCTTGTTGGTTAAACGTCCCATGGTGGCGCCGGAGGTCTGCGTTCACCAACACTCCGGGAAGAGATACGAGATCCACGTCAGTTTGCCACAAGTAAAAAAGGAAAACATCGAGCTGAACTTTTCCAAGAAGGGTTTCTGCGTCAAGGCCCTTCGGGGCGATGTCATTTTTGCCGCCTGCCACGCGCTTGAATTTCCGGTTGACACCAACAAGATAAGAACAAAGTATTATGACGTTGAGGGTCTGCTGGAGATAATTGCCCCGATACTGAAGCCTGTAAAGACCAAGAGGATTCCCATCGGTTGAGGTCGGGGACATCATTTAGGATTTATATGCCCGGAGCCAGCTGTTGGATTGGGTGGACTCATGCCCAACTGCGTTGTCTGCGGGAAACCTCTGGAGCCGCCGACGGTGAAATGTGCTGGCTGCGGCGCCGAGATGCATCGTGGCTGTGCTAAAAAAACAATGGGGAAGAGCTACTGCAAGAGCTGCTACAAGAAGGGGAAGAAGCAGTCCCGCTATGAAAGGATGGCCCAGCGCGATGCTTGGGGATAGCTGGGTCAAAGCTTAATCCACCGGCGGAGAGATTTTTTCGGGCAGGGGTATCCGAGCCAGGTCTAAGGAGCAGGGCTTAGAACCCTGTGGCCGCAGGGCCTTCGTGGGTTCAAATCCCACCCCCTGCACCATGTTGATGGACTCAGTTCTGTAGCCAAATTTATAACCATCCAGCGGGATTTTACCGCCTGAGATGGTTTTAAACGGCCAAGTTCTAGTTATTCCCCGGGAGCAAGCGCCATCAAACCGGAGCTTTTTTTTGTTGCAGGCATCAGAAAAGTAGTGGAGGTGAAGAAATGGAAACTCCAGAAAAACTGCTTAAAAAGGTGGGAGTTCAGGGATTGGCGGCGGCGATATTGATGATCATCTTCGGGGCCCTGATCATAGTCTTCCCGGCCCTGATATCGTGGCTCGTAGGGATCTACCTCATAGTTGTCGGAGCACTGAACCTGGCGGGAGAGATGGAGAAGAGAAGCACGCCCAAGAGAGAAGCTCAGGAAAGCGGCGCGCCCTAGGTCGAGAAGTGATAGAACTGAACTTTGACCCCCAAGCGGGACAAGGCGGTTACCTCAACCGTAGTATTTATTTGGGTGAGTAGACAAGTTTGAGAAGCTGATAATATGCCCAAGCCCACGGGACCAACCAATCCACAGGTGAGGAAGCTGCTGCGGTTGCTCCGCGAGCAGGGGAAAAAGCAGAAAGCGAAGGTCTGGCTAGAAATAGCCGAAAGGCTGGAGCGTCCCCGGAGATCTCGCGCTGAAGTCAACCTGAGCCAGATCAACCGCTACACCGAGGAGGGCAGCACGGTGGCGGTTCCCGGCAAGGTGTTGGCCGCCGGAGGGCTGGACCATCCGGTGAAGATCGCGGCCTTGATGTTCTCGGCTGCAGCGAAACGGAAGATCATCGCGGCCGGCGGCAGCGTCCTGACCCTGCGGCAGCTGCTCGACCAGAACCCGTCGGGCAAAAGTGTGAAACTGGTGGGGTGAGAGGATGATTGTAATCGACGGAAGGGAACTGGTTCTAGGCAGGCTGGCTAGCTTCGTAGCGAAGAAGTTGCTCGAAGGCGAGAGGGTAACGGTGTTGAACGCGGAGCACGTGGTCATCTCGGGGAAAGTTGATGCGACTCTGAATTCCTACAAGGCTTGGTTGGCGACTAGAAACGTCGCCAACCCCAGAAAGGGCCCGTTTCACCCCAAGCGGCCGGAGGACATCGTGCGGAGGGCGATAAGGGGGATGCTGCCCTACAGTAAGCCCCGCGGTATCGCTGCTTTCCGCAGGCTGCGCGTCTACCTCGGTGTTCCCGAGGATTTCTCCGGGAAGGAGATGGTTCAGGTGCCCAGGGCAAGCTTGGCGGAACTCGGCACCAAGCGTTTTATAAAGGTTGGCGAGCTCAGCAAGAAGTTAGGTGGTAGTTTCAGATGAAGCCACTGATCGTGATTGGCAGGAGGAAGACCGCGCTGGCCAAGGTGAAGATCAGCGAGGGCAAGGGCCGGGTCTTGGTGAACAATCGCGCTATTGAAGTTTTCGGCCCAGAGCTAGCGCGCCTGAAGATACTGGAGCCGCTTCAGCTGGTGCCGGAGCTGGCCCAGAGCGTTGATATAAAAGTTGAGGTTAAGGGAGGGGGCTTCATGAGCCAGGCGGACGCCGCACGCACGGCGATAGCCCGCGGGCTCTTCGAGTGGTCGAAGGACTCCAAGGTCCGGGAGACCTTCCGGCGTTATGACTGGACGTTGATAAAAAGTGATGTGAGGTTTAAGGAGACAAAGAAGCCTGGAGGGCCCGGAGCGAGGGCCAAGTTCCAGAAGAGCTATCGATGAGGTGTTTGAATGAGGCCTGTGCGCTGCTTCACCTGTGGCAAACTCCTCGCCGACAAGTATGACAAGTTTACGGAGCGGGTCAAGAAGGGCGAGGATCCCAAACACGTGCTGGACGACCTAGGCCTGAAACGCTACTGCTGCAGGACGGCCGTTCTTACCAGCGTTGATTTCTCAGACGAGATCGCGAAGTTTAAAAAGTAGCACAACGGCTTTTTAGCCCAGGTGGATATAACTTTACTCATATGACTACAGAATGGTATCTGGATTTTGTCGACACAGGCTACAAGCCCTCGAAGGATGACCTTATAGCCCTCTTCCGGGTCGTGCCGGCTAAGGGCATCTGCATGCCCGAAGTCGTCGGGCGCATTGCCTCCGAGAGCTCGATAGGGACTTGGACAAAGCTGACCACAATGACCACAGAGAAGAGACGGCTCATGGCCAAGGCCTTTTATATCAAGAGGCCATGGGTCAAGGTCGCCTATCCGGTGGAGCTCTTCGAGGGCGGCAACATGCCCCAAGTGCTCAGCTCCATCGCGGGCAACATCTTTGGGATGAAGGCCATTGAAAACCTGAGACTGGAGGACGTTACCTTTCCGCCGCCGCTGGTGAAGTCGTTTCCCGGACCTCAGTTCGGGATAGCCGGGGTAAGGAAGATCTTCGGAGTGAAGGACAGGCCGTTGACGGTTTCCGTTCCGAAGCCAAAGGTCGGGATGACCAGCCAGGAGCACGCTGAGGCAGGTTACGAGGCGTGGATGGGCGGGCTTGACCTACTCAAGGACGATGAAAACCTTTCCAGCCAGAGCTTCAACCAGTTTGAGAGAAGGGCTAGGCTTTCCTTCAGGATGAGGAATAGAGCCGAAAAGAAAACCGGTGAGAGGAAGAGCTATCTCATCAATGTGACCGCCGAGACCAAGGAGATGTTGAGGCGCGCCAAGCTGGTGAAGAGCTTGGGCGGCGAGTACGTGATGGTGGACATCCTCACGGCGGGCTGGGCGGCGGTGCAAACGCTACGCGAGGAGTGCGGGGAACTTGGTCTGGCCATCCATGCCCACCGGGCTTTCCATGCTGCCTTCACCCGGAACCCGAAGCACGGTATGTCCATGCTGCTGGTGGCCAAGGTGGCCAGGCTGCAGGGAGTTGACCAGATGCATGTGGGCACGGTGGTGGGCAAGCTGGAGTCGCCGAAAGAGGAGGTGCTCGCGCTGAAGGAGGGGATGACCAGCAACTGGATAGAAGGGGCCGGCAGTGTTCTTCCGCAAGATTGGTGCGGGATTAAGCCTGTCTTCCCGGTCAGCTCCGGAGGACTTCACCCGGGCCTCGTGCCTGAGGTCATAAAGCTCTTGGGTAAGGATATTCTGATACAGATCGGCGGCGGTATCTGGGGCCACCCCGATGGAGGGCGTGCCGGGGCAAAGGCGCTGAGGCAGGCCATCGAGGCCACTCTTGATGGCATTTCCCTAGATGAATACGCAGAAACCCACCAGGAGCTGAGGCGTGCGCTGGAAACTTGGGGCTACACCAGGCCAAGGTAAAAAACGGTGAAGGTAGTGTCGCCATATAAAGTTGAATTGATCACGCCGGAGGAGAAGGACGAGCTGTTTGACCGAAACCAGCACCGCTACCTTTACACCAAGAAGGCAAACATCTATGGCTGCTGCCTGAAACTGCTGACCGAGCTCGAGGACATAAAGGACAAATGGGAAGAAAATTTTTACACCATGGATGAAAACGTTCGTTCCCACGGACGCCTCGTGGTTCTCCGGGAAAGGGAAGGAGAGCTGAGCGTCAAATATGACCCCTACACGAACACGGCTTTTCTGACCAACGTCAATTACTACGGGTGGGTGAAGAGCATCGCGCTCGCCGTGGCCGGTGACGTGCTGGAGGACGAGCACGGAATCTACTCGGTCCACGGAGCGGCGATAGATTTCGGCGGCACCGGCGTCAGCATCATCGCACCTTCTGGCACGGGAAAGACAACTCACTCGTGGGGTTTGCTCAGGCATCCCGAAGCGAGGCTGGTGTCAGACGATTGGTTCTTCGTGAGGGTGTTTGATCGGGGTCACCTGGCGTTCGGCTCGGAGAAAAACTGCTACATCGAGGCCGACATCGGGAAAATCTGGGGGGAATACCTGCCGCTGGTGGAGAGATCGCATTTTGATGAAAAGGGGCGGGCGCTGATGAACGTGAGGTGGATAGTTGGCTCGGGAGGAGTGATACCCATGACCACGATTAAAAAGATCATTTTCCTGAAGAGGGACTGCTCTGACGAGAGGCAGGCCTACAGGATCTCCCCTGAGGAGGGCTTGGATTACCTGCTCGCCAACGATTTCTGCAACCCGCACCAGCTCGTGAGGGATCACAGGAAGATGCAGCTGAGAAAAAAATTCTTCAAGAGGCTTCTGGAGCAGTCCGAAATATTTATTGTGAACACGGTGCCGCCGCCGGCTGAAACACATGAGAATATATTACGCATGATTAAACCATGAATCTTGAAGGTCATCGGTCAATTTTAACTGTTTCAGGACAGGCTCATGTAATAATGGAGTTAAAGCGAATAATGTATTTTCTTATATCCCCAAGATGTTAGTCCTTTGGGGGGCCGTGGGGTAGCTTGGTCTAGCCTCTCAGCTTGGGGTGCTGGTGACCTGGGAGATCGATACTGAGTATCGGTCCGGGAATTCAAATCCCGGCGGCCCCACCATCCATGCTGGAACCTTTCTCGCCTGAAATCGCCTGACATCCTCCACCGGGGTTAAGTGTGGGGCTGCTCAGGTTTAATTGTGGAAGAGCCAGTGAAATTCTGGTGATGGTTATATACGACCCTGTGAGGCTGGCCCAGGAAACCAAAAAAATCGTGCTGAGAGGGGCCAGCAGAAAATACTACCGAACCGCGAGAGCCGGTCGATGGTACGGTGGCATAGCCACTGCGGACTGCTGCGGCTGTTGTCTGAAATGCGTCTTTTGCTGGAGTGGAGCACCCAGAGATCACCCAGAGACGATTGGAAAGTTCTACACTCCTGAACACGTATTCAAGAAACTGACGGCGTGCGCGGAAAAATTCGGCTACAAACAACTGAGGGTGAGCGGTAACGAGCCAACGATAGGCAGGAAGCACCTCCTCAGGCTTCTAGAACTGGTTGACGGGACCCATTACAGGTTTATCCTGGAATCGAACGGGATACTTATCGATCGCGAATACGCCGGTCAACTTTCCGAGTTCAAGCGCCTCCATGTGAGGATTTCACTCAAGGGCACGGCGCGCGAGGAATTTTCACTGCTCACCGGGGCGGTGCCGGAAGCGTTTGACCTGCAACTGGAGGCGCTGAGAAATCTGATAGATGCTGGGGTGCCGTGCCACCCCGCCGTGATGCTGTCTTTCAGCTCGGAAAAGAACTTTGAGAGTTTGAAGCACCGGCTCAGGGGGATAGATTCCTCTCTGGTAGATGAGGTGGAAGAGGAGCACGTTTTTCTCTACCCTCACGTGGCCGAGCGGCTGAACAAAGCCGGAATCCGGCCGAGGGTGGCCCACAGCCCGGGCAAGATCCCCGATGAGCTGGTCTAATTCTTGGCCGAGCTGTTGTGGTCGTGCAGAGCAACGCGAGCTGAGTTCTGTTAATATCTATCTCAACATACTCAGGACCCCGGCACCGCGCATTTTTCCCTGCTTGAGCAGAATTAGGGCATCGTTTGCCTCTTCCAACCCAAACTTCTGAACTTCGGGTTTGATCGGGATTTCAGCTGCCAGAGGCAGGAATTCTTGCACGTCCCTCCTGGTAACATTGGCCACGCTTTTCAGCTCCTTTTCCTGCCACAGATGTTCGGTATAGTTCAGCTCCGGTATGGGCGTTGCCTTTCGGATTGCGTTTATCACCAGCCTTCCCCCCTTCTGCAAGTTCCTCAGAGCCTCGCGCACCGGCTCACCCACCGGAGTAAAATCGATGGCGTGGTCAAGCTTCGTCGGGGGCGTGTCTCCGGTTGCCCCGATCCAATCGGCCCCCAGTTTCCGGGCCAGATCTTGGTGCTCGAACTGGTTGGGCCTGGTGAAGACAAAGACCCTCGAGTGAGGGTAAATGTGTTTGACAACTTGAATGACGAGGTGGGCTGAGGCCCCGAATCCATATAGGCCGAGGGTCCTACCATCTGCTATCCCTGAAAGCCTTAAGGCCCTGTAGCCAATCACCCCGGCGCATAATAGCGGGGCCGCCTGCAGGTCGGTGAATTTTTCGGGTATCGGGTAGGCGAAATCCTCCGAGACAGCTGTGTACTGGGCATAGCCTCCGTCGGCATCCTTTCCCGTCCACTTTGCCTCATCGCACAAATTCTCCTCGCCCCTCCGGCAATGTTGGCATCGGCCACAAGCCCAGTTGATCCAAGCAATACCCACTCTGTCTCCTTCTTTAAATTTGGACGCCCCCGGCCCCAAGCTCTCCACCCTCCCGACAATTTCATGACCTAAGATCATCGGGAACCTTGATGGCGCCACCCGGCCCTCAATTTCGTCCAGTTCGGTGTGGCAGATCCCACACGCAGAAACTCTTACTAGGATCTGTTTAGTTTCTGGAACGGGAACAGGTAGGTCTATCAGCTCTAAGGGTTTTTCCTCGACCGAAGAGATCTTCCTGATGACCATGGCCTTCATCCGATCTCCACCCAAACTCGTTTATAGAATAAACACGCCTTCATAAAAGACAATTGACCTCAGACAGTATCTGCCACCAGAGTAATTATTTTACAAGCCATGAAAAGTTTGCTGTGCAATTAATTTTGCACACGTAGGTATTTATAAATTTCATTGTTCCTTCCTTACATGGTGTGAACGCCATGGGGATGAGGGAGGAGCTCAGCCTGATTGTCGAGATTTCCGATATCTTGGGCATAAGCGCTACCGGCAGAAAGATATTGGCCCTTTTGGCAAAGAGTAAAAGGAAGCTCTCGGTGGCCGAGATCATCGCGAGCACAAAGAGATCTGAGCGGTCCGTGAAGGCGCACCTGAAAGCCCTGATCGACCTAAATCTCGTCCAGAGGGAAATATCGGTCACAAAGAGCGGCAGGCTCGCCTACCGTTACTTCAAGGTGCAGTCCGTTGACCTTATCTTCTCAGCAAGGCGAGCGATGCTCAAGCGGCTGCGCAACTTGAAAAACAGGTGGGGTGAAACAAAGTAAAAATATTGCCACGTCACCATCGGTTTCCCTCGCATCCGCTGAGAGCTCCAATCTTTGCCCGGGGGAGGCTGCTGAATGAGCGAAATCGTCTTAACTGCGGAGCATTCGCTGATGAGTGATTATGGCGGCTCCGAGTTCGTGGGCTTCGCGGCGTGCGCTCCAAAGTTAATTCCCGAGTGGCTTTACAAGCTGATCATTTGTCCGCCACTTCCCCAGAACAAAGGCATCGTAAAGTATGCCCCGGGTGGGACCCGGAAGATTGAGGCAGCTCTTCTGGAGAGGGGCTTTGATGTGGTGGTCGCGCACCCAGACCATTTGAGCAAAGTTATTGACGACAATACTAAAGTTTTGGGCATCACGTCAAACGACCCGCTCGGCCTGGGCCCGGCATCCAGCACTTTTTCTAACCTGAGTGGCATGGAAACCTATTCGGCGATTTTTTTCAGAAAGCTGCTCAGGGATCCGGTAATCAAGGAAAATGAACTAAGAATAATCGTCGGGGGACCGGGAGCCTGGCAGCTGGCGGATGAATCAGTACGGAGGAAACTGGGAATAGACTGCGTCGTCGTCGGGGAGGGTGAGAAAACTGCGGTGAAAATGTTTGAGAGGGCGATAAAGGGAGAGAAGTTGCCCGGGGTTGTTGAGGGGGAGCCAGTGCCCGAGGAGGAAATCCCCTCCATCAAACACGCCACGGTGAACGGGATAGTCGAAATTGCTAGAGGTTGCGGCAGGGGCTGCCGCTTCTGCAATCCAACCCTTCTGAACTTCAGGTGCAGGCCAATCGAAAAAATATTGGAGGAGGTAAGGGTCAACCTTGCTGCCGGCCTCGACAGAATTCTGTTGCACGCCGAAGATGTGTTGAGGTATGGTGCCAAGGGGGTGATCCCTGATGAGGCCAAGGTCATAAAAATGTTTGAGGAAGTGAAAAAACTTACGGGCTGGGGGGCATATATATCGCATTTCTCCTTTGCCTCTGTTATGGCGAAACCAGAGCTGGTAACTCGGCTGAGGCAGCTGATGGAAGTCCCAAACAGGAAGATGCCCTGTATTGCAGGGCAGGTGGGGATAGAAACCGGATCACCACGGCTTTTGGAAAAACACATGAGGGGAAAAGTGGCGCCCTTCAAACCAGAGGATTGGCCGGAGCTGGTGACGGAGGCCCACAAGTTGTTGCAGGACAACCGCTGGGTGCCTTGCTCAACGTTAATCGTCGGACTTCCCGGCGAGTCCCCTGACGATGTGGCCAAAACAATTGAACTTGTGGATGATTTAAGTGGCTACAAGTCGCTAATAGTTCCTCTCTTCTTTGTCCCGCTGGGGAGGTTGAACCAAGAAAAATCCTTCGGGGTTAAAGATATGGGTCCCGAACACTGGAGGCTGCTGGCCGCATGCCTGGAGCACGATTTGAGATGGATCGATGAACTGGCAAGGGATGAATTCAGATCGCTGATCCACAAATTTATTTTCGGTCGGGTGTTGATTGGAATACTTAAACGGGGAGTGAGCCGGTATCTGAAATCTATGGAACAGGGTTTAAATCCGCTGCAAAGGTAGTGCCGCCATGCCCGAGAGGCAGGATGTAACAGCAATTCAGTTTTGTCTGAGTTGCAAAGTTTTTGAATTTTAGCGGTTCACCATTCTAAATCCCGAACAAAGCGGGGACACGGAGGCAAGAGATCTCAGCGATTATCGTCGCTTTTACAATTATTTATCCAATCAGTTTCTCACCTGCTTGGCGGTAATTTACAGTACGGCTTATATCAAAAATAAACAAGGTTTATTTGGTGCCAAGGTGAGGCATGAGCTGCCCAGCCCCAAGGATGCGCTGGCGGTTCTCTCTGGAGTAGTCGGCGGTCTGTTTGGTGGTTTGATAACTGCCGGCAGAAAAACGCTTTCAGCTAAGCCCAAGGGCGAGGCCGAGGTTTTTCTCGTGAAGACCTGGGACAGAAGGGTTGGGGTCAGGCTTCTTCTCAGGCAATTCAACATGGAGGGTTATTCCGGAAAGAGGGTAGCCCTGAAGGCCAACTTCAACAGCGCCGACCCTTTCCCGGCCTCCACACACATCGACACGCTCCGGGAAATCGTCAGAGTTTTGAAGGAAGCTGGAGCAGCCGATCTGTCGCTGGCGGAGAGAAGCGGCATGGGCAACACGCGGGAGGTGCTGGAGAAAATGGGGGTGCTGGTTTTAGCGAGGGAACTTGACTTCAACGTGTTGGTTCTGGATGAGCTGGGAGCGGAGGCGTGGCAAAAAATCGAGGCTGACGGAACCCACTGGGTCAACGGCTTCTATATCCCCAAGCTCTTTCTCAAAGCTGACAAGGTCATCCAGACCTGTTGTCTCAAGACCCATCGTTTCGGGGGCCACTTCACCCTGTCCCTGAAGAACTCCATAGGCCTAGTTGCGAAGAGAGTTCCGGGCTTGGCGTATGACTTCATGATGGAACTACATGCATCACCTCATCAGAGAACCATGATAGCCGAGGTGAACAGTTTCTACAAGGTGGACCTAGTGATCATGGATGCCATCAAGGCTTTCGTGAGTGGTGGACCCGAGCACGGTAAAGTGGTAGAGCCCAACCTCTTGCTGGCGAGCGGTGACAGGGTCGCTATAGACGCGGCCGGCCTAGCCATTCTCAGGAGCTATGGTTCAACGAAGGAAGTGATGGAGGGAAGCATATTTCAGCTTGAGCAGATCCGCAGGGCAGCGGAACTGGGTGTGGGCGTTAGCTCCCCCTCAGACATAAAGCTGACACCGCTGGACGAAGGGAGTTCAGAGGTTGTTGAAAAAATAGAAAGCATACTAAAGGGCTAATTTCCAAGGTTGGCTTGGGCGTGCCTTCGGGCCAGAAAGAGTTAATCAACTGAGATGAAACATATTTTGGGGAAGAGAGTGAAGGTTGGCATAATAGGCTGCGGCGCGATAGGCAAGGCCCTAGCCCAAATGATCGAGGCGGGCAAGGCAGGTGACACTGTGCTGAGCTGGGTTTATGACCTGAAGCGGGAGAACTGTGAAAATTTGGTCAAGAAACTGAAATCTAAACCCAAGATCGCGCGTGAGATCTCCGAAATATATGCCGATAACACTACGGAAGTCATCGTGGAAGCCGCCTCGCAGGGCGCCGTCAGACAGTATGCGCTAGATACCATCAGATCAGGCAAAGATCTGATTATCCTTAGCGTCGGCGCCCTGTCCGACGATGGGCTCCTTAGGAGCCTGCAAATGGAGGCTAGGCGCCATCGCAGGAGGATTTATATCCCTTCAGGCGCGGTGATCGGGATGGACGGAGTCAAGTCTTCGGCGCTCGGGGAAATTCAAGAGGCCATCCTGACGACGCGAAAACCGCCCTCAGCTCTACGAGGCAATGAGTTCCTAAAAAAGAAAAGAATAAAGCTGGCGAAACTGAAGAGACCTAAAGTCATCTTTAAGGGCACAGCCCGTGAGGCGGTAAAGGCCTTCCCCGCCAGCGTTAATGTTGCTGCCACGCTAAGCCTGGCCGGGGCGGGATTTGACCGGACGAGGGTAAAGATCATTGCCGATCCCCGAGTCAAGAAGAACATTCATGAAATCAGGGTCAGGAGCAAAGCCGGCGTGTTGTTTGCGGAGTCACACAACGTGCCGCTTCCCAAATCCCCCAGGACAAGTTATCTAGCGGCGCTTTCGGCGGCGCGAACGTTAAAGAATTTGAGCGATACCATCCAAGTTGGCACATAGTTAATATTACTTCATCTCCCCTGTTTTTGTGGTGGCCGCATGGACCAAAATCAGTTGAAGGGGGAAATACTGAAGTTGAAGGCGGAGAGGGAGGCCATTATCTTGGCCCATAACTATCAACGTACGGAGATACAGCTCTTGGCCGACTACATCGGGGACTCGCTGGAGCTAGCGAGATATTCAACGAAGGTGAAGGGAAAGGTGGTAGTCTTCGCCGGAGTGGACTTCATGGCACAGACCGCCGCGATGTTGAACCCGGATAAGACGGTTTTAATTCCCGACCCAGGCGCGTGTTGCCCGATGGCCGCGCAACTTCCACCAGAACTCGTCAGGGAGGCTCGGGAAAAGCATCCCGGCGCGGCGGTGGTCCTTTACATCAACACCCTCGCCGAAACTCGGGCCGAGGCCGATGTCGTCTGCACTTCTGCCAATGCATCCCAGGTTGTCAACGCCTTGGACGAGGACGAGATAATTTTCGGACCGGACAAGAACTTGGCTTGGTATGTTCAAAGACGGACGGACAAGAAAATCATCCCCTTGCCTGATTTCGGTTACTGCTACGTTCACCGGATGTTCACTCCCGCCGATATCCTCCTGAAGAAGGAGAAGTTCCCGGACGCGGAGGTCCTTGTCCACCCCGAATGCGATCCCGAGGTGCAAAATCTTGCGAGCCACCTGTGCAGCACCAGCCAGATGTTGATCCGGGCCAAGGCCTCGCCAGCGAGGAGGTTCATCATTGCCACCGAGATAGGGATGGTCGAACGCCTCAGGCGGGAGTTCCCGGCGAAGGAGTTCATCCCGGCACTCGAAACAGCTGTTTGCGTGCAGATGAAAAAACACGACCTACAAAAATTATACGAGTCCTTGCGCGATATGAAGTATGTCGTAAGCGTTCCGGCGGACGTTGCCGTTAGGGCACGCAGGGCGACCGAAAGGATGCTTGAGCTCTCGGGGAGGGCCACCCGTGACTAAGGCGTACGTCAGGCAGAGGATCAGGGAGATGCTCGCCGAGGATCTGGGCAGGGGCGACATCACGTCCAACACGCTTTTCAGCTCGAATCTTAGAGCCAGGGCCGAGGTCATCGCGAAGCAAAAAGGGGTGCTGGCCGGGGTGGAAGAAGCCGTGATGGTTTTCAGGGAAGTTGGGGTAAGGACCAGAATTCACCGCCGCGATGGCGACAGCGTTTCTCCCGGCGATGTGATTTTAAGCCTAGAGGGGCCAGCAAGAAAAATACTGGCCGCCGAAAGGGTGGCGCTGAATCTGATGATGAGAATGAGCGGGATTGCCACGGCGACACGTGAGCTGATAGAACTGGCAAGGAGAAAAAACCCCAGGTTGATAATCGCCGCGACAAGAAAAACGGCCCCGCTGCTAAAATATTTCGACAAGCGCGCCGTGGTCGTCGCCGGAGGTTCACCTCACCGGTTCGGACTGAGCGATCAAGTCCTGATAAAGGACAACCACCTAAAACTTGTCGGCTCCATCACCGAGGCTGTACGCAGGTTCAAGGAACGCGGCAAGTTTGGGAAAATAGAGGTGGAGACCACCAAGCCTAAGGAGGCTCTGGAGGCGGCGAGAGCCGGAGCCGACATCGTGATGCTGGATAACATGACGCCATCGCAGATCACGCGCGCGATAAGGTTGCTGACGAAGGAGGGGCTGAGAAAAAGGGTTATCCTTGAGGCCTCAGGTGGCATAGTTCCATCAAATGTGGCCGAGTTTGCAGCAACCGGGGTCGACATCATATCGACCAGTTACATGACGATGCGTTCGCACGCGGTAGACATGAGCCTGAAGATTAAGGAAGCCGTTGGGGCAAAATAATGGCCCACCAAGTTAACACCGGTTGATCAGGGGGCAGATTTCCTCAAGTTGGGCCCAAAGGTAACATTATCTGCCTGCATAGCAAGTGTTTTTAAGCTAATCGATGACAAAAGTAGCAGAAATCGGGGTGATTTTATGGCTGAAATGACGCCCAATGCCCAGAAAGTCTACGATGCGCTGAAGAAGCTAGGCGCGACAAGCCCTGAGGCACTGAAGACGGCGGATGATGTCATGCGCGCCGCCCGCCTCCCCAAGGGGATGGTGAACAACGCGCTGATGGAGCTCGTCGCGAAGGGCTTTGCCAAGCGCGTGGCTAGGGAAAAGGCAGCGGGGTACCATCTCATAAAGTGACAGGATGGAGCTGGCCCTTCCCCGATTTTTAATTTTGCCCGGCCTAGTGTAAACTGGGTTCAAACAAACAGTCGAATACTTTCGGCCACCCCTTTCCAAAAATAAAAAATTATGGAAGAATTAAATACTGGTGCAAAGCCGAAATTACTGGTCGAGGTCGGTGTGAGTTAATTTGGTGATGGGTTGAAAAGAACCGGAACCGCGGAACTCCCCCTTCATTACGGGGCCTGCCCGGCTTGGCTGTTCCAGCGGATGGTGAGGCTCTCGGGGGCCATATCCCAGGCCATAATTCTGGAACACGGGAAAAAGGAGTTTTTGCGGCGGATGGCTGACCCCTTCTTCTTCCAGTCGCTTGGCTGCGTCGTGGGCTTCGATTTTCATTCCTCCGGATTGACCACAACACTGACGGGTGCACTGAAAGAAGCGCTGAGGCCTGATGAGCTTGGCATAGCTGTCTGCGGCGGAAAGGGTAAGGCATCAAAACTTGCTCCCCTTGAGATTCAAGGTCTGGCAGACGTTTTTTCCTTCACCACCCAGAGGACCGACGAGCTGAAGTACGCGAGCAGGATGGCTGCGAAGGTGGACAATGCCTGTGTGCAAGACGGTTATCAGCTCTACCACCACGCTTTCATAGTTGCTGAGAGTGGAGACTGGGCCGTTGTCCAGCAGGGCATGAACGACAGGTTCGCGAGGAGATATCACTGGCTCTCCGAGGGCGTGAATAGCTTCGTCGACGAGCCGCACTCTGGAATAATCGGTGAACGCAGGGAAGAAAGCACGCTGGACATGACTGCCCGAGAAAGCGGCGAAGCCCGAAAAGCAAGCGTGGACCTTGTGCGCGAGAATCCGAAAAAACTGTTGCTGAGCGTGCGCCGGGCTGAGCAACGCTCCCTTGACGAATATGGGGGAAGGATGCAGCCGGTGGCGAGGCTCGTCATGCAGGTACAACACGCCATAACCAAGCTGCCGAAACAGACCGTCGCGGCTCTGCAGCGGGCATACGAGTTTCAGCCGCAGAACTACGAGGAACTGGTGGCGATGGGCGGGATTGGCCCGAGGGCTGTACGGGCGCTGGCCCTCGTGTCAGACCTTATTTACGGCAAGCCGCCTTCTTGGAAGGACCCAGTCCGCTTCTCGTTCGCGCATGGCGGCAAGGACGGCGTGCCGTACCCGGTTGACAGGGAGACCTATCAGATGACGGTTGAAATACTTGAGGACGCGATCGATGGGGCAAAGGTCGGTCGGGATGAGAAGATGAAGGCCGTTCGGAGATTGCACGAATTTCTCGACTGACTAAAATTGATGAAAGTTGGTGACTGCGGGTATTTAATAGTTCAGGTAAAAAATTAAAGTGGTGTGTGCATGGTGAAGGAGCTGGAAACAGCGGAGGTTGAGGTCGTTGATGTAAAGGAACTGGACCTGAAGGAGCCCTTGATAGTTACTGGGTTTGTCGGGGCCGGCCTGGTGGGCTCAATAGCAGCCGATCTGATCATAAACCAGCTGAAGATGGAGGAGGTGGCCTACATCAAATCAAGATACCTCCCACCCGTCGCGATATTTGTTGAAGAAAAGCTGAGGCACCCGTTCAGAATTCACGCCAGTAAAAAGGACAACCTGTGTGTGGTGATCTGCGAAATACCTCTGAGGGAGGAGGGGCTTTACTCAATCTCATCAGCGCTCCTAGATTGGGCGGAGAAACGCGGCACTAAGGAGATACTGGTGCTGGAGGGGATACCCGTCCCAGGACTGCCGATGGATCGCAGACCCTTCTGCGTGACCGAAATGGGCAAATGCGATCACTTCAGGGACAGGGGAATAAACATGCTCAGGAAGGGGATCATATATGGCATTGCTGGCGCGATACTCAGCGAATGCCTGACGAGGAAGATTGGGGGGACGGCGATCCTGACCCCGGCAATGGCGACCATCCCTGACCCCGAGGGTGCTGCGGTGCTTATCGAGGCGTTGAATAAATCTCACGGGCTGAAAATAGACACCGCCGATCTTATCGCAGGCGCGAACGAGATAAGGGAAAAGCTAAAGGAGATAGCGGAGAACTACGAGAAGACAGCTAGCGCAGCAGAACCGGAGAAAATGTACGCCTGAGCCCGGGCCACCTCAGACCGGAATTTTCCGAGTCATCTGCAAGGCTGGCTGGTCAAATGGATGCCATCGGGGAGGAGGGGCTGAAATCACTGCTGGATGTTAAGGTGATTGCAGTGGTGGGGATGTCCAAGGATCCCTCCAAGTACGGCCACAGGGTTGGGGCCTACCTGAAGGGACACGGTTATCGAATTATTCCCGTCAATCCATTTGCTGACGAGGTTCTGGGCGAGAAGAGCTACAGAAGTTTATTGGACATCCCTGAGGGGCTTCAGGACAAAGTGGAGCTGGTCGATATCTTCAGGCCTTCGGAGGATATCCCAGCGATTGTGGAACAGGCGGCTGAGCTGAGGCGGAGGCATGGTAAGCTCAGGGGGATCTGGATGCAGCTCGGAATAGTCAATGAGCGGGCGGCTGAGTCGGCGAGAAAAGCTGGGCTTGAGGTGGTCATGGACAAGTGCATCATGGTCGAACACAGAAGATTTAGTGGAGGTGCCTCTACCTGATTACTAGCTCATCAGAATCTGTGTCACGACATCTATCGAGTTTTGAATGTAGGGCTGGACATCCCTACTATGGTAGGTCCTGTTGTGGCCGGGCAGTATTGTGTCAGCCATGCCGCTGTTTGCGAGCCCCAGCAACAGATTGAGTGAGTCTATCTGCATCTGTAGGCTGTTTTTGTCCGTCATCAACAAAGTCATATACTCCAGCTCAAACGTCATATCCTCCGGGGCCACGTCATCGTCTGCTTGGGATATCGTGGTGTCCCCGCTGAAGAGGGCATCGGTTTTCATGCTGGCATAACTCAGGCTTCCCAACGTGTGCCCCGGCGTTGGGACCACACTTAACCCAAACAGCATTTCACCACCATGCAATACCCCCGTTGGTGTGTATCCGGTGTAGGTGAAGTCTCTTGGCACGCCTGGAAAGTTCATGCCCATCTGAATCAGATAAACGTCCGCCATGGAGGCGTAAACTGGGATACCGGCCTCCACGAAGTAGTGGCCTGAGCCCGCATGATCGGCGTGACCGTGCGTGAGCAACACGGCCAAGATCGGTTTGTTGTGGAACCTCTTGCCAATTTCCTGCGTGAGTGAGGTGTAAAGAGTCTCGGCACCGCAATCGATCAAAACAACCCCGCCCCCGACGCTGAACGCGTAGACGTTAACTTTGTAAAACGAGCCCGGAGGCAAGCCCAGTTCAGGCGACAGCGGGATGTATTCCTCGAACCTAGTCACGCCACGCCGTTCCTGGTAAACCCTTATCCCGGTTGATTTTTCAGCTTTTGCTTGGACGGGAGAAGCAGTGGCCGCCAGCACAAGCAAGGTGAGAATTAAAATTGCAACGACTGTGCCTCTGAGAAACCTTGGTCGCGCGGAAACAATCTTCTCAAGAAACCTTGTCGACATCGCCTACGATATTGCGTTGTTGGTATATAAACCAATCTTTTCGGAAAATAAAGTCCGGCGCGGAATCCAAGCGCCCGTGCCAGTCAGGTCGTGCAGGTGAAGCCTTAATAATAGATGTTATAAATTTTTAAACGGTCCCGCGGTAACTCAGCCTGGTTAGAGTGGTCGGCTGTAGACCCAGACGGCGCTGAAACCGACAGGATTTCGAGATATAAAATCTCAAGTCCCAGTAAATGTCGCCGGTTCAAATCCGGCCCGCGGGACCAGCCTAGCTGAGAGCTTGACAGCGAACAAAATATTTTTTGATGGGGCTGGTTCTTGTATCTTTGAGAGAGCATACATCATAACAAAGCATTTTTCTCTCGCTAAACTTCCCAACCCTGACGGTGGTTTTCCCCTGTTTTTACATATTATGATTATCTGCTTTACCAAATGAGAAGATTATAAAAATAGTTGTGGATTCACCTCCAATCGTTTTAAAAAAGGCGGTTGTCTTTTGACTGTCCTTTCCCAAACATATCTCCATCACGATGTCGGGTGTTCAAACGCGGATCAGCCGCTGAAGCCTTCCTCCGCGGGACCACACAAACTTTTAAAACCCAACGCACAACAATAATCTTGGTTGGCGGCCATAGCGGCGAGGAAATACCCGGTCTCGTCCGATCCCGGAAGTCAAGCTCGCCTGCGTTTCGGGGTGTACTTTTGTGCGCAAGCCAAAGGGAAACCCGATTCGCTGCCAACCGCTTCTGTTTTTGATATAATGATACAGTAAACTTTCCAGTACCCCGCGCAGGTTTATACTGAGGCCTAGATGGCCTGCGCTGGCCACAAATGGATAAAAACTTTAAACGGTAAAGAAGCTTAATAACTTCGGGCCCTGGTGGTGTAGCCCGGTCTAATTCGGGCGCCGCAAGACCCCGGAGACCAAACATGCAGGCCTGTCGAGTCTGCGCCCCGGGTTCGAATCCCGGCCAAGGAGCTCGCCTCCGCCGACGGGCGCCATATTAGCCCAGGGCCCTTAAAACGCTCGACTGGCGCTGGTTTCCAAAGCTTTTTAAACGTCACCGAAAGCAATATTTAAGTTAAACACAACATCTTGAAAGACGCTTTTGGTGTTCCCATGCAGATAGAAATCAAAAAACGCGACGGCGACGAGTTGGAGTTCGTGCTTTCTGACGCGAGCCCAGCCTTCGCTAACTCCATCCGCCGGGCAGCGCTGCGGGATGTACCGATCCTAGCGATTGACGAGGTGGAGTTCAAAGTGAATGACTCCGCAATGTATGATGAGATAATCGCCCACAGGCTCGCTATGGTGCCTCTGATCACGCCGCAGAAGGGCTATGTCCTGCCCGGTGAGTGCGGCTGCAGTGAAGGGCGTTGCGAGAAGTGCTCGGTCGACCTCGCCCTGAAGGCAGAGGGACCAAGCATGGTGTTCAGCGAATCACTGAAGCCATCCGACGAGCAGGTGAGGCCGGTGAGCAGCTCCATCCCGATAGTGAAGCTCGAGAGCGGGCAGAGGCTGGAGCTAGTGGCCATCGCCCGTCTGGGTTTCGGTAGGGAGCACGCAAAGTGGCAGCCGGGTGTCATCGCTTACAAATACATGCCGGTACTGGAGTTCAATCCCAAACTTTGCAATGCCTGCGGTGATTGTGTCAAGGCATGCCCGAGGGAGATACTTGAAGTCGTTGAAAAAAAGGTCCGGGTTAAGGACCTGTCCCAGTGTACCGTGTGCAAAACCTGCATGGAGACCTGCTCGACCAAGGCCATCAGGGTCTACGGTGATCCGACCAAGTTCATCTTCAGGGTTGAGTCGACGGGATCGCTTCCGCCAGACCAGATAATACTAAAGGCGCTAGATTCTCTTCAGGCGAGGTTCGAGGAATTTCCCAAGCTCGTCAAAAAGCTCTGATTTTTAAAACCAAGAAATAATAGTTCAGCTGGCGCGGGGGTAGCCTAGCCAGGTCAAAGGCGCCAGCTTGAGGGGCTGGTCTCTCAGGAGTTCGGGGGTTCAAATCCCCTCCCCCGCACCAGAATTCAATTCTAACTTAGCGGGTTGCATTATAGCAAATTTCAATGCGGGGGCTAATCTCAAGTCACCATGTCATCAAAGGTATTGATTTTATAGAATTTCTTTGAAATCGAAAAGCGGGAGAGACATGAGGCTGGTCTATGGAGAATATGGTATAGACTTTGAGGCGCCAGTTTACATATCCGATGAACAAATAGAGAAATTCATAACATTTATGCAAAAACTTTGCCTACCATAAAGGTCACGTCGTTTCTCATTTTATGTTAGCTAGATGGTTCAAGCATGCCAGCGCACTTTATCTGCACAAGTCCCTATGAGTCTAGTGCCGTTTACTGAGGTACTGAAGCCGATTGCGTATAACGGTTTCAGCATATACGAAGTTTCGGCGAAGCCAAAATTTGGGCGAACGAAGTGAGCCGTATATGCTGTGTTAAGTGACCCCAATAGGGACAACGTGAAGCACCGCAGAGTGCCCAAGCCCGCCCATATTATTTACCTCTTTCTTTCAATCTTTCTTGGATTGCATCGCCTGTTAATTCCTTGATTGCATCCTGAGCAATCCATTTAGCAGTTTTTGATTCTATCTTTTGTATCTCTTCTGCAGTTTCAATTGCCTTCGTATTCAAGTCAATATTTCGTTTCCCAATCTGCCTCAATGCCCAGTTAACTGCTTTTTTAACAAAATTTCTATTATCCGCGGCTTCTCTTTTTATGATGGGGAGAAATTTCTCAAATTGCTCATCTTTTGCTTTCTTATCTTTAAAAGCTAACCATGCCATTAAAGCAAACCCAGCTCTTTTAATAAATTCTTCGTCCCTTCCACACCATTCTATTGCTTTTTGATAAGCAAATTGGGTATAGGTAAAAAGATTCTGGCACACCTGATCGCAGATTTCCCAATAGTCAAATTCTTTCACCCAATTTTCCATCTGTTCTTCAGTTACAGACTTTGGGTCATCAATCATACTGGCAAGTATCTTAGTTTCACGAAGGTTTGTCTGCCAAAGCTCCATAGCAAGCTCATGGTTTATTCCTAAGCCTTTAGCAATTTCCCTAAGATTTGGAATTGAAACACCAAAAGCTCTTTTCGGTGTAATCCCAAATTTTGCCATACCTTTTATTGCCTCGGGGTTTGATAAGGATTCTAATTTCTCAATAATCTTGCCGACTTGCCTTTTCCTATTCATAAATCTCATTTTTTCATTTTGACGGGTTGTCTCAAAATCGTTCTCCATTTCTCCTCAGGGACCTTTCCTGAATAACCAGCACTAACTAAATAGATTTCATGGTGAAGCCCGTTTTTCACAAGATTCTTTTCTTTCATCAGTTTTTCCATTTTTGCAAATGATACAGGTTCAGTAAAATATGGGCCATTATGCAAAATCTGAACACATTTTCCTTCTTTCATCTTTTCAAACTTAACTTCGTTTACCAAATCTATCTTTTTCTTCTTTATAACTTCCTGCCTTGCTTTCTCAACTATCTCAGAAGTAACAAATTCAGGTTGGCGGATGAGAATTTTCCATCTCCATTCTTCACGAGGAACTTCTGTATATGGTTTATCAGAATCTACCCACCAGAGACCCTCTAATTTTGTAACAGAAAAATCTTTACCTTCTTTTTTAATCAGCATTTTGACACCATAGGCAAAAGAATATAAAGCACCTACTTTAGCCTGAAATTCATCGCCGCCAGGAGCACCTTTACCTTCTATTGCCAAGAATTTTTCCCCTTCAATCTCAACAATCTCAGGGAGGGTTTTTGCTGTATAGTATGTTTTGTATTCTTTTGTTAGGTCTATTTTTGTTGCCATAATTCTGTCACCTCCTTTCTTAATGCGGGCTTGGGCATTTCATATAACTTTTTATATCTGAACTCTGTTCGCGTATGCATCCATTTTGGTATCATATCTGAATTTACCTTTTCATTATTGTATCCAACGGGCTTTTAATTCTACCTAAATCTTTCGTGGCGACATGGGTGTAAATCTCCGTCGTTTTCTGCTAGTGGCTAAGAGAATCTTATGGCGGGCGGAGCCGGTCACATCGCGCGCTTTTTCCTATTTTCTCCCCACCGGCATCACATACAGCGGCTCTTCGTTCTCCGGGGCGCCTAAGACTTCCCGCACTTGGTCGTCATAAAATGCTCCGACGGTCACGGTGCCGAGTCCAAAGGCGGTTGCTTGCAGACACACGTTCTGGGCCGCGTGACCTGCCTCCATGTGCACGTACCTGATACCCCTGTCACCGTATTTCAACGTCGTCCTCGCATAGACCGCCATGATGACGATGACTGCGGCACCTTTCTTCACCCAGTCCTGCTCCAAGGCAGCAGTGCACAGCTCCTGCCTCTTATCGCCGGTAAGCAATTTGACCAGCTCATGCTCCTGCGACCGATACTTGTAAACGCCTGCATCGAGGTTCTCCACCTCTCCGGCCACTAGGTAGACCTCAAGCGGGTAAAGACCACCAGCGGAGGGCGCCGTCCTGAAGCCCCTAGGATCGGTTATCCCCTGCGCGGCCCAGAGCAGCTGCGAAACTTCCTGTAAAAACAGTGGCTCTCCTGTGTACTCCCTGACCGATCTCCTTCGCAGCAACGCCTCCTCAACAGATACATCGCTGTCGTACCTAGGCTCCGGGAGCTTTATCACGGTTCCATTCAACGTTGGGGATAGTTCCGGCGTCGTGGGTCTAGGATAAAAAAGCATGAAAAGAGATGCGAGTGCCAGCCCGACAACACCCAATACCACCATGATGGCACCTACAGTTCTCCTGTCCAAATTTCCCACCCCATTTCAACATTCGTCTTGCACGGCTAATTAGGCGATTGGTGAGGCGGCTGGACCATCAGGAAAACTTCTCTCATAGCACCAATCCAAGGTGTTTGCTAGTTACCTCGAAACAAAAAATTGGATTTATTTCCGGTAAAGGTGGAGTTGGATAGGATGAAATTTTTAGCGCAATAAAAGACAATCCCACTGTTGGGACAGAAACACAACGCCGAATCCCGTAAATGACTTTTCGCGCCGCGCCCGTTCTCAGTCTGGGAATTTTCCACTAGACCTGGTTCAGGAAAGATGCGCGTTTGTCGCCTCAATTTTATGTTATTCCCGAGCGATTCAACAGCCAGAAGGGGTTCAGCGCGTGCTTTTGAGATTTCTCAGACATTGTCCTTCCAGCTTCTACGTTCCATCACCTGCGCCTGTAAGCTGCCAATAATTTGTCCCTTGAAAGAGCAGCACAGGTCGCGCGCAGGTCAACGAGGGAAATCAGCTCGTCCTTGACCCCTTCTTTAAATTGCAGTGTGGCCTTGACCGCCGACTCTTTTTTAACAAGCCCTTCCTTCTCTAGCTCCTTAAGAATCCTGTCCAGCCCCTCTGTGGCGAGCCCCCCTGCCCCTGGTTGGTATGAACTCAAAAAGCCAAGCTCTACAAGCAGTTCAGACCTCCAAATGGACCCGTTGTAGAGCACTAGGGCTCGGAGCACGTCCAGCTTGGCCCGGGGTAAACCCCCCTGCTTCTCGCAGGACAGTATTTCGGAAACGCGTTTTTCGATGGCTGACTTCATGAGCTTCAGTACTGGTTCCACGCGGTAGTGCTTAAATTTACCTGAGGTGGGTTTTTCCATTTACTAAGCAGGTTCAGGAGATGGCCTTTTTTAACCCACTAATGGCCCTGATAAAGTTTTCTGAAGACGAAACCCTTCCGAATAACCCGCCCTGCGCGCTGATCATCTCCAAGCCCACCTCGTGAAACTTTGGGTTGTAGGAAGCGACGCAGTCCCTGAGCACGAGGCACTCGTAGCCCCGGTCGCTGGCCTCCCTGACGGTCGAGTGCACGCACACATCGGTTGTCACACCTGTGACGATCAGGTACTTTACCCCCCAGTTCCTCAGAATGATTTCTAAATCCGTGGCGTAAAACGCGCTGTGCCCGTGCTTATCCACCACGATTTCGTCCTCTAGAGGCGTCAGCTCATCTATTATCTCATGCCCCTTCTGACCCCTCACCAGTATCCTACCCATGGGGCCCTCGGCACCGATGCCTCCCACCTTGGCCCTGCCGCGCCCCCGGAAAGGATAATCAGCTAGGTCAGGCCGATAGCCCTGCCGGGTGTGAACCACCTTAATTCCAGCAGCACGCGCGGCTTCCAAGACTTTTCTTAGGGGTTTGACCACCATCTGCAGCAGCGAAACGTCGTGGCCCTCTAGATCTCCCAACCCCGTCTTAACAAAATCGTTCTGCATGTCGATTATCATCAGGGCTGAGGCATCGGGCTCAAAATCAAAATCGTGCGGTTGGGCTACCACCTTGATTTTTTTATCCACGTTCTTTCCCCACCTAGATAGGTTGAACGGCTTTTTAAAGACTGTGAGTTGTAAGGGCGCGCCAGATTTGGCTCGTTGGCGGTCCTGGTCCTGTCCCAGAACCCTGTCCCGGCTTTTACTCTATCTCTACTTTTTTGACTTTCTTTTTCTCCGCCTTAGGGACCACTACCTCTAAGATGCCGTCTTTGTAAGATGCCTTGGCCTGTTCAGGTATCACCCTCGTCGGCAAGCTGACCGACCTGTAAAATCCTTTGTAGGTCCTTTCCTCCCTCAGGTAGTCCCTCTTCTCGACCTTTTCCTCGGCCTTTTTTTCCACCTTCAGCTCCAAGCTGTTCTCCGTCACGTTCAAGTTTATGTCTTTCTTATCCACGCCCGGGACCTCCAGAGATATGACCAAGTCCCTGTCCGTTTCCTTTATGTCCAACAATGGCTCCCTGAAATGGCGTAGATCCCTGAACTCCTGCAGCGCTCTTTCCCTAGTTTCAGGCCCTGCCCAGAATGTATCGAGCAGACGGTTCATCTCCCTCCTAAACCTGTTCATTTCCTCAAACCAATCTCTCCACATGTTATCCAGCCCAGATATTTCTGACTTTAAAAATATAAAAGCCATGACCCGTCTCATGATCTTGAGGGCGTCGTCCCTTGCTCACGGCTAGGCCCGTTCCAGCGCCAACGCATATCTTCCCCCGATAAACAGATTGAAGGGCAAACGGTGTTCACTCAAAATTTACTTTACCGCTTAGTCACCAGGCATCCCCATCAACAGGCCGCTGCTCAAGCTACGTCAGGAGCCAAGGGTTTCCGATCCTGACCCTTTGAAGTCCTTCTTCCTTACAAATTTGAACATACCTTTCCGCATCATCTCTCCTTGTATACGGCATGTCCTCCATATGATAAAGGGGGTGAAAAGCCAGAAGCGAGTAGGGAATGGTCGGATCGAGGTCGGCGATAAAGGATGCGAGTGACCGTATCTCCTCACCATCGACATAACCCGGAACGAGGAGAGTGCTAGCTCGGGCCAGCGGGACCTCCGGGCGTTCCCTGTGACGCTTGGCCAGCCAGCGGAAGTTTTTGTAGGCCACGCGGTGCCCAACTCCGGATAGAGCATAAAGGATTTCGGAAGACCAGCATTTCAAATCCGCTTTTACGCCGCCCCCGCTGTTAAGTGAGAGTTCGGTGAACTTTTCGAGGCTGTCGAAATTCATGCTGAGATTCGTCTCTAGGCAGACGCGCAGGACGTGGCCGTTCCCTTCGGCTGCTTGGCGCATCATCTTCGCCGAAGCGATCACGAAAGGCATCTGACTGGATGGGTCACCTCCAAAATAGCATGCGCAGCCGACCTTTTCATCGGCCTTTTCCGCCAGCTGGGCGGCAGAGATCGTTGGGCCTCCGGCTGTTGTCAGCTTGTGAAAACTGTAGTTCTGGCAGTAAATACAGTCGTAGGTGCAGCTTCCCAAAAAGATCGAAAGATTGTAAAAGCCGATGTCTCCGCGAGGCGTCCGGCACCACTTGGGATATCCTGCGCCGCTTGACCCGGCACAGAAATCAGCGGGCACACAGTTGGTGGGGAGCGGGTCGTAGTACCAGGTCAGTAGCCCCTTTTCCGGAGTGCCGAACATCCGAACTAATCTTCCGCCGGAGTTCTCAACCGCGCCGCAAAATCCCTTTTCCCCGGGAGGTATCCGACAGACGTTGCCGCAGTCGTTGCACTGGACACCCTTCTGAGCCTTCGGAGGACAAGGTGGCAGCCCGTAGCTCTTGCGAATCCTAGCATGTGCCGCGGCGATGTAGGGTCGTGCGTCTTCGAAACGCTCCCGCACACACGCGGGGCAAACTTTCAGGGCCTCAGAGATATCATTGGCCTCTTTGCCGCAAATCTCGCATCTGCTCTTACAGCCACTTTTCTTGGCAGCAAAAAATAGCCCGCCGGTACCAACAGCCATTTACCATCACGCTTGTTAACTTGCTCCCAAATGATAAAATTCTTCCGAGATTTCCCTGATCACGCTCGGACCATTAAACCAGAAGTCAACCGTGAAGCAGGGCGAACTAGCACCGGCTTAAAGGATGAGAAGACAGCAAAGGCTAAAACAGTACAACCCAACCTATATATGTGTGATTATGGAGCGTTGCTTGAATGTTTGAGGCAAAAAAATTCATCAGAGAAAAAGTTGAATGGTTGAAGGAAACAATTGGTAATGAAAAGGCTTTGGCCGCAGTTTCTGGCGGGGTTGACAGCACCGTCGCGGCAATGCTCGGGCACATAGCCATCGGGGCGAACCTCACGGTCGTGTTCCTGGACGATGGATTGATGAGGGAGGATGAACCGCAGCAAGTCTACCATCGTCTGAGGCGTCTCGGTTTAAACGCCAGAGTGTACAAGCTCCAGGATGAGTTCTTCGCCGCCCTGAAAGGTATAGCAGACCCTGAGGAGAAGAGGAAAGCCTTCAGGGAGGTTTTCTACAGGTCCCTCGGCAGGATCTCGAGCCAGCTCGGCGCCAAGTATATGATCCAAGGCACCATCGCGGCCGATGTCGTTGAAACAAAGGCCGGTGTGAAGACGCAGCATAATGTTCTGGAGCAGATAGACGTTCATCCGCTTGAGAGGTATGGCCTGAGAATCCTTGAACCGCTGAAGGACATCTACAAGCATGAGGTTAGGGCCGTCGCCAAAGCACTGGGGATGCAGCCGGAATCTACGAGAAGGCCGTTCCCCGGCCCTGGCCTGTCAATCAGAGTCATAGGCGAGGTGACTCCAGAACGGGTGGAGCTGGTCAGAAGGGCTACTAGGATCGTAGAGGAGGAAACGAGAAACATCCCCTGCTTCCAAGCGTTCGCGGTGCTGCTTGAAGACAAGGCCACGGGAGTGACCAAGGACCGCAGGAGGAAATACGGCGAGATAGTGGTCGTCAGGGCTGTGAAATCAAAGGATGCCCTGACTGCGGAACCGGTCGCATTACCTTGGAAGATCCTGCGCAGAATAGAAAGGAGGATAAGAGATGGGAACCCAACAGTCACGCACGTCCTCTACGATCTGACAGGCAAACCTCCGGCGACAATAGAGTTCGAGTAGAAAAATAGATAGGACGGCAACCTCAGGTAGATGTTGATGACGAGATTACCTCTGCTCAAGGAAGCGCTAGAGAAGGCCATCGTTGTCAAGATGGGAAAGTATGAGTATTTCGTGAACCCAACACAGGGCGTCGCGCCACCGCTGAAGCCCAACCTCCTGAGGGAAATCGCCAGCAGGATTGTTGACATAGCCGATTTCGACGTCGACAGAATAGTGACCATCGAGGCCATGGGCATCCATGTCTCGGCACTGGTCTCAACGATGACCAATGTCCCGATAACGATCGTCAGGAAAAAGAAGTTCAACCTGCCCGGTGAGGTAGAAGTCTTGGTGAAAAGGAGTTACAGAAAGATCGCCGGCAAAGGGAAAGGACAAAAGTTCTATATAAACTCGGTCAAAAAAGGTGACCGGGTCATAGTAATAGATGACGTCATGTCGACCGGGGGCACTGTTTTGGGGGTCCTGCAGGGCCTGAAAAAAGTCGGTGTGATAGTGAAGGATGTGATCATCGTGATGAACCGTGGAAAAGGACCCGAGAGGGTGAAGAAGGAGACAGGCTTGGATGTAAAGACGCTGGCAGATATTGAGATCAAGGACGGAAAAGTTCACATCCTGAGAATCGACTAGATTGAAGACAGAAGCAACTCCCGCCGGTCAAAGCAACCCGAAAGATTTACAATAATTTCTTCTCGTATCTGATCCTCAGGTTGCCGTTCTTGCCCCACTCAAATACGGGGACGTTTCGCCTCAGCCGCTTGAACCTTTCGCCCAGCGCATGTGAAATTATGGGAAGGGCTATCGTGGCATCGGAGTAGCACATGACCTTCTTGGCGCGCAGATTGATCTTGCCCCAAGACTGCGCCTCCTCAAAGGTACACCCCGAGAGCCCACCCCACATCGGCGCGTCCATGGAAATCTGCAGCGCATATTTATGGCTTCGGTCGTGGCGCGTCTGGTAGCCGGCTATGACCGCCGTCTGCTGGATGAAATTCTTCGGCACCCCACCCCCCACGTAGATGACCGAGGTAGTTCCCGCCATTTCGGTTATCCTCGAACTTTCATCGACGTCCTTGAGGGAATCCAGTATTATCCGCCTGTTTTTCCTCCTGTTAGCGAACATTATAGAGAAACCGAGGGAGCTGTCGTTCAAGGCAGGGCAGAACACCGGGATACCACTGTGGTAAGCGCTGGTGATGATTGAGTCCTTCTCAGCACCGCAACTGTCAAGGAATTTGCCCAGTTCGTAAATTATCTCGCGCGAAGAGTACCTGTAATGATCCGAGAGCTGGGAACAGAATTCTTTTTCTATCCAGAGGTCTGTTTTGTAAAACTCAGTTTCGTCGGCGAAGACATCATATATCCGGTCCACGTAGTGCTTCCTCAGCTTCACATCATCCACAAGGTGGCTCCCGACGTAGTGCTTCTTTCCCCTAGACTCATAGAGATCGTGATAGAGGTTGGCGCCGGTTGAAACCAACACATCAATCATCCTGCGCTTTATCAGGTAGGAAACTATCCTCCTCATGCCGGCTGGGACCATCGCCCCGGCCAGACCAAACCAGATTGTATTCTGTTTCTCCTGGAGCATCCTAGCCCAAACGTCGACAGCTTCGCCCAGCTTCCTGCCCTGAAAGCCCATCGCGAGCAGGCCATCCGTCAGGCCACTGATGCTGCGCCCGGGCAGCACGTCCAGTGGGCGGGTTGGCGTCTTCAGTATTTTTGATCGCATGAATTAAAGTATGAAAGGACGGTTAATAATTTTTCTATATTCGGGACCGCGCCTGAAACTGTTTGGCTTTGGCAAAATGACACTTTAGCCCGGCTGGTGCCGTTATTCAGCATTAAACCTCGGTCTGCGGGACCTCAGGCTCAATTTTCTGCTCAACCTGACGTTTGATGCTCCGCGCGATTTCGTTGCCGATGTAGGGAACACGCGCCAGCTCCTGCTCGCTCGCCTTTTCGATGTCTGAAAGCTTGCGGTAACCCGCCCTGAAGAGGCTGCGCCCGCGGACCCGCCCTATCCCGCGCAGCTGCACGAGCTCGAGAAGCTCCTCACTGACGCCGTGCCTGACCCGCTGCTCCAGCTTTCTCAGCGGAGCCAAGGCAGCCCTGACCCTGAAGAGGCTGGCAAGCTCGTGTGCCGAGTAGAGCAGCCACTTTGCGGTGTCAGCCGTCCGGCGAATGTCACCGGCACCGATTCCAAACATCTCGTGAATGTCGTCCTCACGTGTTTCATTTATCCAAGCCTGCAGCATTTTTGCCGTCTTCAGCTCCGCGAGCATCGCTTCAAATTTTTCGGGCTCCCTTCGCTCGTCCGGAATCTCGGTCAGCAGATCATCCGCGTGTTCTAAGAAGAAGGCCTCTAGATCAGCATAATCGTCCTGTCTGAGATAGAGCACCTCCATGTCGGGCGTGTGGCAGATGAGATGAAGCAGCCCGATTTCTGTTGGCGCTCGCGTGGCCACACCCTTGAGGCCGTCGCGAAGCATCACGGCGGTGAGTGGATCAATATAAAGCATTGAGACGCGTTGCCCGAATTCAGTCGCGTGCAACTTTTTTACATCCCTCTTTATCATCCCCTCCCGCTCAAGAAAATCCAGCACCCGCTGAACCACCCGTTCGACATCAGCAGTCCCGTACTGGTGGGCAAAGAATGTCCCGCCCATAAATTCAAGCAACGCTTCTTCTCCGTCTACATAACCAGCAGCTACTGAGGAAAGTACGTGGGTTCTGAGGGCGGGCTCTGTCGCCAGCTTCGATGTTATCCGCTCGGGCTCGGATTTGATAAATTTCTCAAAAAGTGCCTCGACCTCACCTCTATCCTTCGCAATCAACACAGCTTCACCGCAACTGTCGTACTGTGGTCTGCCGGCCCTCCCTGCCATCTGGTAGAACTCAAGCACAGGGATGAGGACCTGACCATAAGGCTCAACGTATCTCTTGTAGTCACGGATTATCGTCCTGCGCGAGGGCAGGTTGACGCCCATCGCCAAAGTGGGGGTCGCGCAGACCACTTTAATCAAGTTCTTCCTGAACGCGTCCTCGACCGCCTTCCTCTGAACGTGGTGCAGGCCAGCGTGGTGAAACGCGACGCCGCTACGAACGCAGTCAGCCAGCTCTCGGCAGGTTTTGGTTGACTCGCCCAGCGCGCCATCGATGACCTTGGCAACTGAAACCAGCTTTTTCTTCTCATCAGGGGACAGGGTTCGTAATATGCGTCTCGCAACTAGCGCAGCTGCGGCCTGTGCTGAGCGGCGGGTATTAACGAAAACTAGAGCCTGTCCTCCCTCCTGTACAGTGCTGACTGCGAGCACCGAGAGGTCATCCTCGGCTTCAACATCCAGCTTAAGCTTGCTCCCGTCATCGAATGTGATCTTTTTGCGAAAGTAAACCCCCTTCTTTAGCGGGACCGGGCGCCATTGGCTTTTCACCAGCTTGGCCTTGAGCCACTCTGCAATCTCATCCGCATTTTTTACTGTCGCGGAGAGAGCGAGGATCTGGAGATCTGGGTTGACCTGCTTGAGCCTAGCGGTCAGGATCTCAAGAGTCGGACCACGTCCGGGGTCATCGATCAGGTGGACTTCATCCAAGACCACAACAGAGACCACATCCGCCAGCCACTTCGCGCGGTGGCGCAGGAGCGAATCCACTTTTTCCGAGGTGGCGACAAGGATATCGTACTGGGCGAGCCGGGGGTCAGCTATATCAAAGTCTCCAGTGCTTATGCCGACCTTCACCCCCAGTCCTCCGTACTTCTCCCTAAAGTCCTCAAACTTCTCGCTAGCAAGAGCACGTAGTGGCACGATGTAAAGGCACTTTCCCTTTTCCTTCAGTACCGACTTGAGCATGCACAGCTCTGCGATGAGCGTCTTACCTGCGGCGGTTGGTATTGCCATGACTAGGTTTTCGCCATCGAGGGCACCCTTCTCAACCGCCTCCCCCTGAGGGGGATAGAGGCGGGTAACGCCCTGCCTTTGCAGCGTCAGCGAAAGCTGAGCTGGCAGCCCGTAACTTTCGCATATTTCCTTAACATCCACGGTGGCACCGTCAAGAAGATTAGCCCTTATGTTGATTAATTTTGGGGTGATAGAGTGGACGCCCTTTCGCTGGCCTGCCGGAAGATACTCCAGAGGATTTTGAGCAGAGAGATAGTCAACGCACAGGATCTGTCGAGGAGCAAGAACGAGACCTGCCGTGAGTTTGGGCTGGTCAGACCACCGAGCAATTCCGAACTCCTTGCTGTTGCGTCACCCGAGGAAAAGACCAAAGTGATTAAAGTTCTAAGGCTTAAACCGGTGCGCTCGATCTCTGGCGTCTCCGTGATCACCGTCATGCCCCGGCCTTATCCCTGTCCCACCAAGGAGCCGTGCATCTATTGCCCGGGAGGGCCGGACTATAACACCCCGAAATCATACACCGGCAAGGAGCCGGCGGCCGCTAGGGCGCTTCAGCATAACTACGACCCCTCGAGTCAGGTTAAAAGCAGGATCGAGCAGCTCCGCGCCATAGGGCACGAAGTGGATAAAGTCGAGCTGATAATATTCGGTGGCACGTTGACGTGTTATCCAAGGGAATATCTGGCATGGTTTACGACGCAGTGCTTGAACGCCATCACTGGTTCGCGCGCGACTACCATCGAAGAAGCCAAACAGGCGGCCGAGAAGGCACCCGTCCGCGTCAGCGACATTACCTTTGAAACCCGCCCGGACTACTGCAGAAAGCCCCATGTGGATCTTCTACTTGACTTGGGAGCGACGCGTGTCGAGCTGGGCGTGCAGACCATCTACGAGGATATTTACAGGGTTGTGAAGCGCGGGCACACCGTCGAGGATGTCGCAGAGGCAACCCGCATAGCTAAGGATTCCGGACTGGCGGTCGTCTATCACATGATGCCGAACCTCCCTTGGTCCAACTACGAGCGCGACTTTGAGATGTTCAGGAAGATTTTTGAGGATGACAGGTTCAAGCCGGATGCTCTAAAGATTTACCCCACCTTGGTCATTGAAGGGACAGAGCTGTATGAAATGTGGCTGCGAGGTGAGTACAGGCCATACTCGTTTGAAAAACTCGTTGACCTCATCGCAGAAGTAAAGAAACTGGTCCCAAGGTGGGTCAGGATACAGCGCATTCAGCGCGATATACCGTCTAACCTGGTGGTCGAGGGCGTCAGGCGCGGCGACCTCAGGGACCTGATCCAGAGGCGATTAAAGCTACAGGGCGCAGGCTGCCGGTGCATCAGATGTCGTGAGGTCGGGCACGTTGAGTACAAGACAGGGTTCAAGCCCAGTCCCGACGACATAGAACTTGTAACCGAAAAATATCACGCCTCGGCTGGCGATGAGGTCTTTTTATCTTTCGAGGACACCAAACACGATGTGCTAATAGGGCTCCTCAGGTTAAGAAATCCATCCGGAGAGGCGCATAGACCTGAGGCAAGGTCCACCCAAGTCACGCTCGTGAGGGAGCTGCATGTATACGGACCGCTCGTACGGGTGGGTAGGGAAGCAAGCACTGGTGAGTGGCAGCATCGGGGCTGGGGAGAACGTCTCTTGGAGGAGGCGGAGCGGATCTCGCGTGAAGACTACGGTGCGCGGAAGATCCTGGTGCTGGCAGGAGTTGGGACGCGGGACTACTACCGGCGCTTTGGGTACGAGCGCGACGGGCCCTACATGTCCAAAAAAATCGGCTAAACCCTATTCCTCGGGCCGGGTTGACTCAATATGCTGTGTTGCATAATTCGACATCAAAATCCTTATAAGTAGCTACATCGTAGCTACTATTGATGAAGAGAAAGAAAATCACCGAACAGCCCATGAAGATCGTGATGCTGGGTTATGA
>Ga0315298_1000906_pt1 | contig 56592 bp, 56 predicted proteins | sample WHS_1_MG_FD_203077 | JGI IMG/M metagenome (GOLD analysis project Ga0315298, IMG submission 203077) | Extremophilic microbial mat communities from Washburn Hot Springs, YNP, Wyoming, USA - WHS_1_MG | ecosystem: Environmental > Aquatic > Thermal springs > Hot (42-90C) | place: USA: Wyoming... | reverse complement strand
TTCCCGATAATTTTAACTCCTGGAATTAATTCTGTTATTCCATCTGTAAAGAACAATCCTGCGCTTATGCTTGACAGGAATTCCTCGCGGTAAGGTATTCCAATAAAGCGCTTTTTGTCAACCGATACAAAATACTTGTTCTCAAAGGCAGATGGATGAATGTAGATATTCTTTGGGCCGGATAAGAGAAGGATTGGGAGTAAACCACCAGTATGGTCGTAATGGCCGTGCGAGATTCCAATCCCTTCTATGTTCTTTAAGTCAATGCCTGAATAATGAGCGTTTTGAACAGCAGCATCTGAAAATCCACAATCCCAGAGAAATGTTTTTCCGTTGAATTCAAAGTGGATGGATAGACCATGTTCGGATTTAAAGGATTTATCTATTGGAGTGTTGTCGCAAAGGATTGTAATTTTTAGTTCCATGACAATCTCCTGATTTTTTCAGTTCAACGGAACGTTTACAAATTCTACTGAAATTCCTCTTGACCAGAACATGATTATATTATATATTTAATTTGGACATATGTCCATTACATTTCGAGGAGGTAAGTTGCCAAGGCCAAGAAAGCCAAGATGCGTTTATTGGGAACCAGGAAGGATTGTGTTCAAACCACAGGGAATTCCCGTCCGTTCGCTTGAGTTTATAAATATGACGGTTGAGGAACTTGAGGCAATGAGGCTTGCTGATATTGAGGAAATGTATCAGGAAGATGCTGCGGAGAAAATGGGTATATCACGTCCAACCTATCACAGAATATTAAGAGAAGCACGCAGGAAGGTTGCAAGCGCGATCGTTGGCGGGAAAGCATTGTGTATTGAGGGTGGAGATTATGTTTTATCTCCATCTGCTCGAATACTTGAGTGCATCGAATGTGGCTATAGGTGGGAAGAGAATCGAGTGCATGTTAGGGCATGTGAGGTTTCATGTCCTAAATGTGGTGGGAATGCAAGAAGGATTGTCTGCAAAAGTATGCATCCAGGTAGGTTTGGTGCTACTCGTGCGCGTTTCAGGGGCGGTGCTCAAGAGTCCAAGGATGAAGAAAGCGAGGTTGAATAAATTGAGTGAGATGAGTCATGAGAAAGAAGAAGGAAACCCCAAAGAAAAAGGCAAGTTACACGATCTACCGAAATTTCACCCTCATCAATCTTCGAGGATAGAAAAAACTCTTGCGGTCATGAGTGGAAAAGGGGGTGTTGGCAAGTCTGCCATTACTGCACTGATTGCGATTACATTGCGAAGGCGTGGATATGAAGTTGGAATCTTCGACGCTGATGTTACCGGCCCGAGCATCCCTAAGAGCCTTGGCATAAAAGGGGAAATTCTTGTAAGTGAAGAAGGAATGGTTCCACGCTTGTCTTCTACCGGTATCAAGGTTATATCAATGAATTTGATACTTCCTCGTGAGGATGAGGCTGTGATCTGGAGAGGCCCTTTAATAAGCAATGCCATTGGTCAGTTTTACGAGCAAACAATCTGGGGAGTTCTTGATTTTCTTTTGATTGATCTTCCTCCCGGGACTGCTGATGTTCCACTTACGATCATGCAGTCAATACCTCTTAATGGGATTATCATGGTAACTTCTCCTCAGGAATTAGCAGGCATGATTGTTGCAAAGGCAGCACGTATGGCTTCACTTCTTGATGCTCCAGTTTTAGGACTAATAGAAAACATGTCATACATGACTTGCCCTCATTGTGGAGGGAAAATTGAGCCATTTGGGAATTCGAACGGTGATGATGCTGCAAGAAAGATGGGAATTCCATTTCTTGGCAGGCTCCCTCTGGAAGGAGAGGTCTCAAGACTTGCAGATGATGGAAACCTTGAGAGTTTTGATTCGGAAGAGATTGAGAATGTTATGGGTTCTGTTGCAGATTTGATAGGTGGATATCGGGAGGATGAGAAATGAGCATTGATATGGATAAGGAAAGGAAAAGGATCGCTATAATGATTTCCCAAGGTGAGGTTTCAAAGCATTTTGGCCGCACTGAAGAGTTGATGCTGGTGGATGTCGAGGATGGGGAGATTAAGAGACGGGAAATCTTACCACTTACTTCTGATGGATGTACTTCCCTTTCAGATACGCTTAAGAGTTTGGAGGTCGAAAGTATAGTTGTTGGCGGAATTGGCGGAGGAGCGAAACAAAAACTTGAAAGGGTTGGAATTGTCGTATATTCGAGCACATGTGATTCGATTGAGGATGCCTTAGGGGAGATGCTATGCGGGAAATTGACTCCTGGAGTAGAGCCCTGTGCTCACGATGAGGAAGGCTGTGACCATCCGCGTGGGAAATGTAATCATTAGCTTCGTAAAGGAGGAAATCGTGATGAGAAGAGGCTTTGGGAGGGATAAGGGAAAAAGGAGAGGCGCTAACTTTGAATTAAAACCGGAGGAAAAGAGTAGAGATGAAGTAGAAGTCAGAAGCGAAGAGGCGAAAGAAAAGCCTGAGAAAAAACAAAAAGAATCGAAAGGTAAACCCGAGAAAAAGCATCCAATTGTAGACGCGATAAAAATTTGGATTGAAATTGGACTTGGAGTAATAAAGGTTGTAGATAACGCAGTTGAGTTAAAAAGAAAGATATTTCCGAGTAAGGGAAAGGATGTCTCATCAGGGGAAAGTAGTTAGAGTTTATTTTTGGAGGTGATATAGATGCCTGCAATGAGAAAATTTGTCTGTTACGATTGCAATAAGACCTTCGAGGTACCCTACGGAACAGGAGGCCCTGGTCGCGCTATGAAATGCCCCGAGTGTGGAGGAAGCAATATTCATCGAGCGGAAGGAGACAGGGGTTTCGAAAGGGCTTCAGGAAGAGGAGCCGGATTTAGCGATGTTTGGCAGGCACGCGGCTTTGCTGCGAGTTGTGGGCCAAGCGCTTTAGGCAGGGGCCGGGGTGGCTCTGGCAGAGGACCTCGCTGGGCATAGAAAAGTAATATCTTTTGCGCAAGAAAGTTCCTTGATTAGGATAATCTTACAATTAGCCTTCAGTACGCCAGGTAAATCCTGGCTTTTTTCTTCAGTTGATTTGATTTAGAATTTCAAATCATGATAATCAACCTTTATGCTTTTTTAGAATTTTCACATGCAGGATTTATAAGGGGGCAAGATGCCAAAAAATGATAGGAAAATTACAGGTGGCATATCCTTCGAGTTAACAGATGAGCAGGTCATGGTGATGCAAACTGTCCGTGAATTTACAGAGCGAGAAATAATGCCGAAAATTGCTCATCTTGATCGCGAAAAGAGACTCGATATGTCAATTATTAAGGGAATGATTGACCTTGGGCTTCTTGGTGCTACCATACCGGAGGAATATGGTGGTCAGGGGCTTGATTTTATCTCAACTGCTTTAATTTGCGAGGAGATAGAAAGAGGGGATGGAAGTTTCAGAACGCTTCTTTCAGTTCATCTTGGCCTGAATTCACTTACGCTTCTCGAGTTTGCGAATCAGGAACAGAAAGAACGTTATCTTTTACCTCAGGCCAGGGGTGAAAAAATCGCTTGCTTTGGACTTACCGAGCCACAGGCTGGATCTGATGTAGCAGCAATTGAGACAACTGCTCGCAAGGACGGAAAAAAATACATCTTAAATGGGCAGAAGACCTGGATTTCATACGCTAACGTTGCAGACCACTTTCTTGTTTTCGCTAAAACGGATAAAAAGGCTGGCCACAGAGGCATTTCCGCATTCCTTCTTGACCGCTCCATGGATGGCATAGAAACTCGGGATATCGAGCACAAAATGGGTTTCTGGGCAGGCTCCACTGGAGAAATATTCATGACAGATGTTGAAGTTCCGGAAGAGAACCTTCTTGGAAAGGAAGGCGAGGGATTTAAGATTGCAATGTATGCGCTTGATATGGGAAGGTTCACAGTTGCCGCAGGTGCAATTGGGACAATAAGAGCGGCACTCGAGGCTTCAGTAAAATACGCAAGGGAAAGGTATGCCTTTGGGAAACCTATCGGGAAATTTCAGTTCATTCAGGAAAAGATTGCTGAGATGGTGAGGGGGCTTGAGACGTCAAGACTTCTGGTCTATAAGGCAGCCTATCTTAAGAATAAAGGGGTCAGAAACACGAAGGAAACTTCACTTGCAAAGTGGCACGCGACCGAGTGTGCATTCAAGGCTGCTCATGATGCTGTACAGATACATGGCGCCTATGGTTATTCAGCCGAATATCCAGTGGAAAGAATTTTTAGAAATGCAAGAGCACCAATTATCTACGAGGGCACAACAGAAATCCACAAAATGCTTCAGGCAGAACACGTGCTTGGGTTTAGGAAATTAAATGGTTAAACCTTGAGAAATTTTTTCTGAAAATGGAGGTAGCAATGGAATACCAGGACATAATCTATGAGGTGGAAGAGGGAATTGCGATCATTACCATAAACCGTCCTGAAAGGCATAATGCATTCAGATCCAGGACTTTGGACGAACTTGTAGGTGCTTTTGAGGAAGCAGAGGATGATCCGGGCATTGGTGTTGTTATTCTCACCGGTGCAGGCGATAGGGCTTTTTGTGCCGGTGGCGACATATCGGAAATGGGGAGCCTTAATCCAGGAGTTGGTCGCAAATTTCTTGGAAAGTGTCTAAAGTTGTCCGAGACAATGAGGAATCTTTCAAAACCAATAATAGCAGCAGTTAACGGCTACTGCCTCGGTGGTGGAAACGAGATTAATCTTTTTTGTGATTTAACAATTGCAGCGGACAACGCTGTCTTCGGACAGACTGGGCCATCAGTTGGCAGTGCACCCATCTGGGGAGGAACGCAACTTCTTCCAAGAACTGTTGGTGAGAAAAAGGCAAGAGAGATGGTTTTCCTTTGCCAGAGGTATTCAGCTGAGGAGGCAGTCGAGATGGGTCTTGCCAATAAGGTTGTGCCTAAGGAAAAATTGATGGAGGAAGCAATTTCCTGGGCTCGAAGGATTCTCGAGATGAGCCCGCAATCGATCAAGCTTACCAGAACTTCAATGAATTTTGCCTCTGATCTCCTGCATCCTTCTTTTACTCATGGAAGGGAAATGCTTGCTCTCGTTTATGGGTCTGAGGAGTTGACTGAAGGAATGAAGTCTTTCGAGGAGAAGAGAAAGCCCGATTTTAAGAAGTTCAGAAAAGAATAGATGTTTTTATTTGATTGAAGGAGGTTTTATGGACATTAAGAAAGTATTGGTTGTTGGCGCGGGAGTTATGGGAAGTGGAATTGCGCAGGTTTTTGCTCAATCTAACTACGAGGTTATCCTTATTGACAGAAATGATGAACTTACAAGAAAAGGACTTGAAAGCATAAGAGGCGGACTTCTCAAGGCAGTCAAGAAAGGGATCATCAGCGAAGAGGATAAGGAAAAGGCAATTTCAAGGATTACGGCGACGACTGATTGGGAGAAGGCAAAGGAAGCAGATTTCGTGGTTGAGGCTGTATTTGAAGACCCGGATGTAAAAAAGGAGACTTTCAGGAAACTTGATGGATTGTGCAGGCCGGATGTAATCCTTACCTCAAACACTTCTTCGCTTCCAATTACACCTATGGCTGCAGCAACTAAGAGGCCCAACAAGGTTATGGGAATGCATTTCTTCAATCCTGCACCAGCAATGAAACTTGTTGAACTAATAAGGGGATACCTTACCGATGATGAAACGGTTAGGGTTGTGAGAGATTTAACGTTGAAAATTGGTAAAACTCCTGTCCTTGTCAATGATTCTCCCGGATTTGCTATGACGAGAATTTTTTGCACAATGCTAAACGAGGCAGTTTTTTGCCTTTACGAAGGGGTTGGAACGCCTGAGGCAATAGATGAGGTTATGAAACTTGGCGCAGGTCATCCTATGGGACCTCTTGAGGTAGCAGACCTTCTTGGCCTTGATATTCTTCTTCACATAATGGATACGCTCTACGAGGAATTCCATGATCCCAAATACAGGGCTTGCCCCCTGCTCAGAAAGATGGTTGCGGCAGGTGAACTCGGTAAGAAAACAGGAAAAGGGTTCTATAGTTATGATTGATTGGTGTTAAGATGTTTGAATTTTCCTCTGAACAGGAACTTTTCAGGGAAACGGTTCGGCAGCTTGCCCTGAAAGAAATTGCTCCCCATGCAAAAGAAATAGACGAAACTGGGACATATCCTCAAGGATTGCGAGAGCTTCTTCATTCGACAGGCCTTTTTTCTCTTATGCTTCCCGCAGAATATGGGGGTGCTGATGGTTCAAATGTTACCTTCTGCATTGCGGTTGAGGAACTTGCAAGGGTATGCGGATCTTCTGCACTTGTGGTTCTTGCACATGCTGTTGGGCTTTATCCTCTTGTTATTGGCGGAAGCGATTCACTTAAACAGGAATACTATTCGGCAATTGCGCAGGATGGAGTCATTGCAGCTTTTTGCCTTACAGAGCCGGAGGTAGGTTCAGATGCAGCCTCAATAACCACTGAAGCAAAACTGGATGGTGATCACTACATCTTAAAGGACATTAACCAGTCCAATAATTTACTGACTTATTATGAACAATACAGGATTATATAAACATGAAACTATCAGAATGGGCAAGAAAAATAAAGGTAATTCAAAAAAATGAATAGCAGGGAAGCAGTTACAAGAGCTTACGATTATAGGCTTCCAAAAGAGGCCCAAGAAGATGCTTTGAGAACATTGGATTTTGTGCTTTCAAAAGAAAACGATTTGATAAGCAAGTTATGGAATGAGGATTTCTTGAAAGCAATCAACAATACAGTTCCCAAACATATAGGCAGGTGGATGGAAAATTATCTTGACAGACCCAAGGATACCCCTTCTCGCGTATGGAGAGGAATCTTGGAACAAATAGGTAGGGTTTTAAGAAGTCAGGCTGATAAAAAGGAGCTTTTTTACTTTCTTAAAAATATCACAACTGATGAACAGCAATGGTGCTGGCAGTTGTGTAAAGATAATGGAAAACCTTTTGTAAAAGCCAACTACATATATTCTTTGAAAAACGCTGTTGAAAGATATAAGGAAAAACACAACGGAGAATTCCCAAATAGTTATTTCGATATAACTCAATGCCCGAAGTTTAAAAACGGTATTCTTACCTATGCTGCTGATGATGGACAAGCAATAAAATACAAGCTTGAAAATGATACCTTAAAAGTCAAACTCAAACTGCTTTCCAAAGAAGGTAACTTCCTATGGAGAGAAACTTCTTTCAAGCTACCCCCTATAGTCCTTAAAAGATTAAAAGAAGAAAATGGTTCACTTAAATCTCCTGACCTGCGTTGGTATGATGGTAAAGCGTTTCTTGATTTGAAAGTAGAAACACAAGTAAACGAGCACTACAGGGATAACTCAAATAAGATGTTTGTTGATTGGGGCACAACGAGGAAACTTCTTACAATAATCATAACTACAGCTGAGGGAACTCAAATTGGGCAACCTATATTTTTGAAATATGAACCTATTTTTAAGAAACTGCATAGAATACGCCAGCATATTGACCATCTTAAAAAGGGAAGAGCTAAGGTAGCAAGAAGAAAGAACAGAAAGCGGTGGGATAGATACACAGCTTTGATAAACCAAGCATGGGCAAAAGCAAGAGAACCCCAAAAAGAACTTGCGCATATTGCCTCAAATGCTATTGTTGATTTAGCTGAAAGCTATGGATGCGATGAGATATATATTGAAGACCTTTCTACTCTTAAGGCACAGAACTTCGGGCGCCTGTTAAACAGAGTAATTAACAATACTGTGAGGGGTCAAATTTATGATAAGGTCCTTTATAAAGCCAAGTTGAAAGGGATAAGGTTAAACTACGTCAAAGCATGGCACACTTCGACTACCTGTCCTGTAACTGGCAAGAGGGGTAAAAGATACACTGCTCCAGATGGTAAAGAAAGAAAAGGAGGAGGCTGGTTTACCAGTGATTCTTTTAACGCTGATGCTGATTATGTAGCATGTAAGAATTTAGCAAGAAGAGTTCTTTTTGATTTCAAACTCTCCTATCCAAAAGCTCTTGCCTATAAGGAGAGAGCTATTCTCGACAAGCAGTTCGGTCGAGGGATAAGAGAGCTACAGAATCTACAGAGGGCTCTTTCTGGTTGGCATGGAACCTTGAAGGTTGTACCTTTAAGCGTGTTCAGTCCAATAAGAGCTTGCAGTAGAAACTGTAGGGTGGAATAGAATTCCACATTTTACGAACGGTGCCTTAGACTATGCAATTTCATACGCAAAGGAAAGAGTCCAGTTTGGAAGACCAATAGCAAGCTTCCAGGGAATTCAGTTTATGCTTGCTGATATGGGAACATTAGTTGAGGCGGCAAGGCAACTTGTATATACGGCGTGCGAGCTTGTGGAAAAAGGAAGCCGCGAAGAGCGATCGAGATTCAGTGCGATGTGTAAGTACTTTGCAACAGATGTTGCCATGAGCGTTACAACGGATGCAGTACAGATTATGGGAGGCTATGGCTACATGAAGGATTACCCACTTGAGAGGATGATGAGGGAGGCAAAATTAGGTCAGATAGTTGAAGGGACAAACCAAGTACAAAGGATTGTCGTTGCAAGAAGTTTACTTGGAAAGGTTTGAAAAAGATCGAAAAGGAATCGGCTATGGAAGATGATGTTTTGATAACCAGCGCGGCAAGACTACCTGTTGGGCGTTTTGGAGGTTCGCTTGCGAACGCGGATGAAATTGAGATGGGTTCTCGTGTTGTCAGGGAAGCTATTGCAAGATCGAATATTACCGAAAATGATGTTGACGAGGTCATAGTTGCGTATGGTTATCGGACAGGTAAGCTTCCAAACAATGTTGCTCGAGTGATCGCAGTTCGTGCTGGAATTCCGATTGAAGTGCCATCTTTCACCGTTAATAAGGCATGTGGCGGTGGATTAAGGGCGGTTACACTTGCTGCGCAGGCGATAAAAGCTGGAGATTCGGATGTAATAGTTGCTGGGGGAGAAGAAAACATGAGCAAAGCGGCATATCTTCTTCCTTCAATAAGATGGGGCAGGAGAATGGGGCATGATGAAATTATTGATCCGCTGATTCTTTTTGACCCAATTTCTAAGAATACTATGGGGGAGACAGCCGAAAATATTGCGAGAAAGTTTTCCATTGGAAGGGAGGAACAGGATCGCTTTGCCCTCGAAAGCCAGAGGAAGGCTTTGAAAGCGGTAGAATCGGGAATTTTCAAAGAAGAGATAGTACCGATTGAGGTCAAGGGTGAGAAGGGCAATATTTTTCTTTTTGAAAAGGATGAAAGCCCAAGAACTGGACTTACCCTTGAAAAGCTTGCTTTACTTCCGCCTGCTTTTGTCAAGGGAGGAACTGTAACTGCTGGAAATTCATGCCCTATGAATGATGGAGCAGCAGCAGTTGTTATAATGAGTGGCAGAAGGGCAGCAAGTCTTGGTGTCAAACCCCTTGCAAAGGTCCTGGGTTATGCATCATCCGGGGTGGAGCCTTCTCTTATGGGGATAGGACCAATTCCTGCGACGAGGCTGGCAATTGAAAGAGCTGGCATTTCTATTTCAGACCTTGATCTTATAGAGCTAAATGAGGCTTTCGCGTCACAGGCAATATATTGCATAAGAGAACTTGGATTTGATCCTTCAAAGGTTAATGTAAATGGTGGGGCGATTGCTCTCGGGCACCCGGTGTCTGCAACTGGGATTGTCCTTTTAACCAAACTTCTTTATGAGATGAAAAGGAGAAAATCAACTTTTGGCCTGGTTACCATGTGCATGGGCGGCGGAATGGGGATTTCAATGGTCGTCGAAAGAATAACTTGGTAGAAAGGAGGAATTTTGCCCGAAAAAGGGAAGCCCAATTCTCCTGATATTAAACAGGAGTTAATAAAAATTGCTGAAGATAGAATGAAGGCAGCCCCATACTATAGACTCTTAGGCCTGGAAGTAGTTGGTCTTTCTTCTGGAGAAGCCAGAATAGGAATGAGGGCAGGAGAGCATCTCCACAACACTTCGGGTATCGTGCACGGAGGTGCAATTGCCTCCCTTGCAGATGCTGCATCCGGGGTTGCTGTCGCCACAAAAGTAAAATCCGGATCGAGGAGAATCATAACCATTGAGCAAAAGGTAAATTTTATTTCTCAGGTGAGAGAGGGATACCTTACTGGAATAGGTAGAGTGGTTTATGAAGGTGGTAGGATCTGGGTTTCTGAGTCTGAAATAATTGATGAAGGCGGAAGACTTGTCGCAAAATCAGTTGCTACCCACATGGTAATAAGCAGGTAGGTTTTTGTTGATCAATTATTCATTTATGCTCTCATTGCTTATGGTCAACTCTCAAGTTTTGATTTTGGCAAAAGGATAGAGTTTATGAAGGTTTTATTCGTGCATTACGAAGAGGATCACTATAGTCGAGAGAAACCGATAACGGCCCATGAGCGAGTTCCTTTCGGTATCTCCTATATTTCTTCTGTTTTAAGGGAGGAAGGTCACGAAACTTCTGTTGTTGTACCAACAGGAGAATCCGTAGAAGTTGTGGAAGAGTATGTAGGCAAGTTCGAACCCGGGTTGGTATGCTTTACATCGGTTTATTCAACTTTTCATTTCCTGTCAATGATTGCCGGGAGGATCAAGCGCAAGTTCCCGGATGTTTGGCTTGCGGTTGGTGGAACTCACCCGTCCTTAAATCCAAAGGAATGCATGGAATCTCCCTTTGATATCCTTTGCGTTGGGGAAGGTGAGTACCCAACGCTTGAACTTGTAACAATGCTTGAGGAAGGGAAGTATCCTACCGGTATTGCAAATCTCTGGATAAAAAGAAAGGGAGATATTGAGATTAATCCACCGAGACCTTTCCTTCCCAATCTCGATTCACTTCCTTTTCCTGATCGTGAGCTCTGGCTTCCCTGGCTTGCCGCGCCTCTTTCCAGGCCCTCAATTCTTGCAGGAAGAGGTTGTCCATTTGACTGCACTTATTGTTGTAACCATGCACTCAGGAAAATTTCGGATGGAAGATACGTTCGTTTTCGCTCGCCTGAAAACATAGTTCTTGAGATTAAGTGGTTTAAAAATATTCTTCCTTTGCTTCAGGACCTTTACATAGAAGTTGAGACGCTTGGAGCAAAGAAATCCTGGGTTTATGACCTTTGTGATGCTCTAAAAGAAATGAACGCCGAGTTTGATATTCCAGTTGCTTTTGGTTGCAACTTAAGGATAACGCCGGGAATGGATACTGATAGGCTGTTTAAGGCATTGAGTGATGCGAATTTTTATTTCGTTAATATTGGCATCGAGTCGGGAAGCGAAAGAATAAGGCGTGATGTTTTAAAGAGGTATTATTCAAATGAGGACATAATCCGTGCTGTAAGGAGTGCAAGAAGATACGGTCTTAAGGTTGGAACGTATAACCTTATAGGTATTCCCGGGGAGACAAAAGAGGATTTTCGCCAGACTGTGAGACTGCATAGGGAATGCAAACCTGACTGGCACATGTTAAGTGTCTTTTTCCCTTATCCGGGTACGGAACTTTATAGACTTTGCGAGAATATGGGAGTTTTGGATTCGATAGATAATACTCTTGAAAGAAGGAGGGCATCTCTTGATCTTCCTGGTTTTTCGAGAGGGCAGATCAGGCGGAGATTCAACTGGTCTCCTCTTATTTTTAACTTTGGTTTGATCCCTTGGAAGGAAATTATTTACCAACTGATAATGTGCAGAGTTCATTCAAGTCCTCTACTGCTTTCAATAAGAAGATATGCAAGGGAGGTTTTGAAGAGAAGGATTAAGTCAGGGAGAATAAATAAATCATCTTGAGATTTTCTGCATTAAAACCTTAATGATTCCTTCTTTTTCTTTTGACCATGTTGATCTTACTGTTGTTTCTGTCCATGATTCATAAAGACCTGCAACTCTTCCTGCTATTGCTTCTGGGTGGAAAGGATTTAGGACAGTTACCTCAACTCCGGCAGAAGTATTAATTGCGCTTGCAGGATTTCCCACTCCTCGCCAGCAAAATTCCTCGTAGATCGCATCAAGCCCGGCTTTGCCCATTGAAGCGGGGCGAGTATAGTTTTCCCGAAAATATTTTCGCTCAAGAGCTTCGATAAACGTCTGAAGTTCCTCACCAAATTCCTTTCCGAGTTCTCTCATAACCGCGTTGAAACTTTGCACTGGCAGTGCAACGACTCTCATTCCGGTCAACTTATGCCTGAGGATTCCCTTTTCAAAGTCGAGATAAATATTACTGGTAACTTCAAGTGGAACACCACAACGCTTACACTTATTGAAGATTACGTTTCCGGGGACGTATTCGCTTGATGGCAAAGGTATTGCTACACCTGCTTCTGGTTGATCGCTTACCTTCTTGATGGTCAATATGTATTCTTCACTTCTTACTCTTTGCCAGTCTGTTTCAACTCCTATTCTCTCTAAGTATTCAAACACTCCGGCACCATCACCTGCGATTAAGGGAATAGAATGTCCATCTTTTATTTTTACCCGCGCAAAATTACCGCTTTCGTATTCAAGAATTTCGGCTCTTCCCATACCAAGCCCGGCCATATAATTAAAAATGTAGTTTCCAATTACTCTCACACCGAATTCTGGTCTTGCAAACTTTCCTCTGGGAACTTTGGCAAAGAAAGAAGGAAGAAGGGTTTCTATAAAACGCTTTCCAACTTCCTTTTCGGCGCGATAGATAATATGTGCAATATCTGTTCCCACCCAGTTCTGGATTCCATTAAAAAGGTTTACAAGTTCATCGACGTCAAGATATACCAGGCGAGTTCGCGCACTGTCTCTTCCAAGAATTGTGCCGTCGGAGGTCCACTCAAGAAATTTTCCATACGGAACCGGGAAACCGCAATATTTACAATATTTCATTTTTTGCGTACCTCCAAAGAAAAATTGATTCTTAACGAATGGGTGTAGTTAATTTTATCACTCCTTGATTTCAGTCCGCACGATGATTTCCGAGTTCGTTTCTCCAAATTAATGCCGAGAACTAAGCGTAATTACTCACCGAGTTTTGCCCTATCCACAGCTTATAGTGGAGGTCTCGGGTGACACAATAGCAGCAATATGCCTGTTTTAAGGTTAAAATGTCGTAATATATTTAAGGGTCTCCTATGTTTTGGAAGTGAGGAGTCGATGGAGAATTCAAGTAATTCTGCACTTTTTGCTGGTGCTCATCCGGATGATATTGAGTTCATGATGGCTGGGACTTTACTCCTTCTTCGAGATGTTGGGTACGAGGTTCACATGTGGAATCTTGCAGATGGTTGTTACGGTGGCTTTGGGAGCTGTGATGAAAATGCGAGTGTAAGATGGAGTGAGGCAAAGAAATCAGCCTCTATTGTAGGTGCTCATCTCTACCCGCCAGTTTCATCCGACCTTTCAATCTTTTATGGGAAAGAGTTAATCGCGAAGGCATGTTCCATAGTGCGTGAAGTAAAACCAAGGTTTATTTTTTTGCCTGCACCTGATGATTACATGGAAGATCACGTGAACACATCGAGAATTCTTGTGACGGGCGCCTTCGCAAGGGGTATGCGTGCTTTTGAATCTGATCCCCCAAGGGATGCCTGGGAAGGTTCGGTAACAATATATCATGCTCTTCCCTATGGTTTACGTGATCAATTGGGGAGATTTGTTAGAGCCTCACACTACGTTGACATTTCAAGCATTCTTGAAAAGAAAAAAGAAATGCTTGCCTGTCACAAATCACAGAATAAATGGGTCTCTTTCAGTCAGTTAAAGACTTCATCGATTGAGTTCATGGAGGAGATATCTCAGATTGTGGGCAGAATGTCTTCCATTTTTCGGAGTGCTGAAGGCTGGAGAAGGCATTCAAGTATTGGCTTTTGCAGAGAAGAAGATGATCCATTGCTTGAGGTTCTTGGGGAGAAGTGTTTTATTGATAAGGACTACGAGAGATGGTTAAGGGGGGAACTGTAATATGAGGAATGTAAGCCGGATTTCGCCGGATTGGTGGGATTACACAACTCTTCCAAAAGGACTACTTGATGAGGCTCGTTGTATTGAGAAAAGGAACATTCAAAAGCTTAAAAGGGAAGGTTTCGATATTGTTCTTTATGAAACGCTTGAAGAATTTTATCTTGCTGAAGCACTCGAATACGTCGAGGCCTGGGAGAAAGCGACTCCGGATAATCCAGCAGGAATTTGTGGTCCGATAGGACCGATTGAGCAACTTCCCCTCGTGGCGCGAATAATTAACGAGCTCGGGTTAAAACTTTCGAACGCACATTTCTGGGGTATGGATGAGTGGTACGAGGATGGGAAGCCGGTTGATCAAGGTCATCCTCTTTCTTTTGTAAGGACAAACATGGAACTTTGGTACGAAAGAATTCGCCCCGAATTGAGAATGCCACCTGAAAACATCCACTTTCCGGTTGGGGATTTGGATGAATACAGTGAAAGTTTCTGTCAAATCAGGTGCGTTATTATGCAGGGTGGACAGGGGGAAGCAAAGCACTGGGCATTCAATGATCCACCAAGGAGAAAGGAACCTTATGTAAAAGAACCTCCTCTAGCTTCTGAGTATATGAAGCTTAAAACAAGAGTTGTTGATTTACATCCGCTTACTGTTATTCAGAACGCAAGAACTTCTACTGAAGGCAATGCGTCAATTGTTCCTGTGAATGCTGCTACAGTTGGGCCTCATGAGACAATGAAGGCTGAACGCGTTTCAATCTGGCATCCTGGAAACCATGATAGTCCGTTTGGAATAAGGCTTACTTCGCTTATGATTTCCAGGCGAATCATGGATACTTCTGTTCCGATGTCCCTTTTAGCCGAGCACCCGGATGTGAGATTTCATATATATTTGGGAGCACTTTAGTTTATATAAGCCTCAATTGATTTGGCGTTAAATTTATCTTTTATTACTCAAATTCTCACTTAGGGGAGGTTTTTTGAATCGCTATGGAAGAAAAAACTTTAATCGAAGATAAAGAGGCTCAATTGCAGGGGGAGTCCGTGGATGTGAGCCGCTCAATTCTCGGGAAAAGCGCATTTGCTGCATTCAAATATTCAGACTTCCGACTCCTTTTGCCTGGCGCGCTGCTTTCCAACATTGGAACATGGATACAATGGTCTGCACTGCTCTGGCTTGTGAGAGACATGACTCGTTCAGAAACCTGGGTCGGAGTTGTAAACATGGCTAACTTTCTACCCGTTCTTTTTTTTGTTCTATATACGGGATCCCTTGCGGATAGGCTCAACAGGAAGATTCTCATTCTTTCAAGCCAGGCTATAATGATGGTTTCTGCACTTTTTCTCGGAATATTTTCATCTCTTGGATTTCTTTCATTAGCGTTAATAATTACATTTACAACGATTAATGGAATTGCTTTTGTGTTTAACTTTCCAGCATGGCGCTCAATCGTATCGGATCTGGTTCCGGGAGATGACCTGCTAAATGGCGTTGCATGGGATTCTGCAAGTTTCAATATGGCACGCTTCCTGGGCCCTGCTATCGGTGCATTTATAGTTAATAAAATGGGATTTTCCTGGGCATTTTATGTAAACGCTATGAGTTTTCTTGCTGTTCTTGGTGCGTTAGCCTTGACAAAAACAAAAACACCTGGCTACAAGTTGCAAAGTGGGACTCGAAGACACATATTTGAAGGGATAAAGTTTGTCACAAAAAATGTGTGGGCAAGAAATGTGCTTATATTGCTTGCTATTTCTTCTTTTTTTGGAGTTCCGTATATCGTTTTACTGCCAGGACTTGCCAAGGATGTTTTACACTCTGAGGTTCTTGGATTTGGTTTTCTTCTTGGAGCCACGGGACTTGGAGCTGTTATTGCTGCTCCACTTGTCTCGGTTTTAGGAAGAACTTTTACAGAAAAAAGAATCTTAAAGCTTGTAACCTCAATTTTCGCCTTAGCGCTTTTAGCCTTTTCTTTTTCCAGAAATTTTGCCCTTTCGACATTTATCTCTGGCATTCTTGGTGCATGTTATTTGAGTATTAGCGCAACCATAAATTCCTTGCTTCAGTCAAGGGTTGAAAGGAATTTTCGTGGCCGGATAATGAGTTTTTACATTCTCGTCTTCCAGGGAGTATTTCCACTTGGAGGAATCACATTTGGTTTCCTTGCAGATTTAACATCAATTCCTATTGCTCTCCTTTTCTGTGGATGCACTATAACAGCACTTGCACTCGTTATTCTTGTCTTTCCAATCCTCGATGGCATCTAACAAATCTTTGTTTCTTTGAGAATTGAAAGTTGAAATTCATGCCGAACTATCGTTATTGCAGAACGGGATTTAGAATTTCAAAGATAGAAGACTTTGAGAAGTTTGCGACCATTTTGTAATAAAATGTATGACCTCTACTCAGATTACTAAATCTCAGAGCTGTATCAAGTCCATAAATTTTTCGCTCTCTGCCGACATCAATTACGAACGCACGTTTAATTCCTGTGTATTTCTTTCCTTTATCTTCTGGGTATTTATAAATATATGATGAAGGTATTTTGTTGATATAAAAATAGTATTCAAGAGGTTTACGGACGTTAGGCTCGATGTATATGATGTCACCGCTTCTTAAATTTTCTCCGAAGAATTTTGTAACTTTTTCTGCATCTCTAAATGTTACCTGATCAGGTGGTTGGTATGGTGATTGGCTCCAAACGGTGCAGATTCCAAGGAAAACTGCGATCAGGAGACATAAGATTGGGAAAAGATCGAAGGACAACAAATGTTTCCTTTTATCGAGCTTTTTCATTATCTCGTCATAAAGGAAGCATAATCCAACTGCTGAAAATCCAAGAAAGAGAGGCAAAATTGGGAGCCATACTCTTGACGGTGGGCATCTGCGTTGAGCGATAACAATAAGAATACAAGATCCAATCACAGGATATAAGAGGTTAACACGGCTTTTCCCCGTTCTTTTATGCAAAATAGTTGAGAATATTAAGCATAAAACGATAACAACTGAGATGGGAAGGGGTAATCCGGCTGTCCATGATTTCCAGTATTCATGAAGGCTTGAAGGAATACTTCGAAAAAATTCTTCCCAGGTTAGTGCTTTAACCCATGGATTTGAAGTTATCGAGGAAAGTCCTGATTTAATAATTATTGGCGAATAAAGCAGAACAACGAAGCAAATGGTACAAATACACAAAATTGTTAATTTGAGAATGAAAGCGGATTTCTTTTCTCCTACTTCTCCGAAAATTAATGAAATTACCATCCATAATACTATTCCCACAAAAAAATAAAGCATGGTTGGAATTGTATAGAATCCCAATGCAAAGAGGATTGTGAGCCAAATCCAATAAAATTTCTTAGGCTTTTTCATAAGCTGAAATCCAATAATAATGCTCGCGAGTACGATTGATGTCTGGATTGTAAAACCTCTTGCATTGGTTGAGTATTCAATAAGCTGAGAAAACGGAACCACGAGAGCCATCGAAAGAAGTGCCACTTTCTCATTGTACAACGCTTTGAAAACAAAGTAGGTCAGGGGGATCAATAACAATCCTGCTGAGAAAGCGGGCAATCTTATTGCCCAGGGACTGTTACCAAAAATCTTTGTTGTGAAGTGAATAAAGAAAGTGTTGAAAAGATGGTTATTGGGATAAGGGTAAGTCGAGAGTCCATATTTCAGGGGAGGAATTGCAAAATATAGATAATTTACCGTTTCATCATGGCACATGGGCTGAAACAGGAATGCGAGTCTTAGTCCAAGTCCTATAAGCAAAAGAAGTACGAATGTTAATTGATGGTTGCCGAGCGCTATTCTTCTTGATACGCATTTGCTGTTCATTTGTTCTCCATTCTGACCTTATATTCTAAACATTTTTCCATTACGATTTCGAAATTGGTTTTCCCGCGAGATATCGGTTAATATAAAGGCATAGCAAAGATTTTGAAGCTAAAGGTTTTTACAGACATTCCTGAAAAGTTTTCCAAGGGATGATTTTGAAGAAAGGTATGAATTGATATATACGGTAACACTGAATCCAACATTAGACATAACATATCACGTTGAGAAGATAGAGTTTGGTGAGCCCTTAAAGGCGGAAAAAGTTGAAAAAAGTCCAGGCGGTAAGGGAATCAATGTCTCTCGTGCTCTTATGGCTCTCGGTTATGATTCTATAGCAATGACCATCCTTGGTGGATACTCGGGAGAACAGGTTTTGGATTTGCTTCAAAAAGAGGGATTAATACTTCAGGTTGTAAGGATAGATAGTGATACAAGAACTAATGTAGTTATTCTCGGGATTAAGGATGGTAAAGAACTCGTTGTTCGCTCGGAGGGTCCAAGGATGGCCTCGGTAGAAACAGAACGTGTAAAGAGTCTTCTTTTTGATACGCAGGTTATCCCTGAGATGCTTGTACTCTCCGGGTCATTACCAGCAGGAGTGCCTTCAAACACTTATGCAGAGCTTGTAAGTTATGCAAAACGGGCAGGTTCAAAGGTTATTGTAGATTGTTCTGGTGAGGCGTTGAGGCATGCTGTTAGGGAAGGACCACATCTTCTAAAGCCTAACAAGAAAGAACTTGAAGAGTTAGCAGGGAAAAGGTTTGAAAATGAGTCACAAATCGTTGAGTTTTCTCGCAAATTAGTAAGTGGAGGGTGCGGCATTGTAGTTGTCTCTCTTGGCGATGAGGGCGCAATCTGGGTTAGTGAAAACATTGTTTTGAGGGGTAAAGTGCCAAAGGTCAAGGCGGACACAGTTGGTGCAGGAGATTCAATGGTTGCAGGTATTGTGGTTGGCATTTCGCAGGGACTTTCCGATGAAGAAATTTTTCGCTATGGACTTGCCGGTGGTCTTTCTGCAGTTATGAATGAGGGGGCCGCGCTGGTTGATCGCAGAAGTTTTGATGAGGCTCTTGGAAATGTCCATATAAAGCCTATGAATTGATTTCTCTTAGTTCAAGGTAAAGAAATTGACTCTTGATAGTGCAAAGGTCAGAGAAAAAGTTGTTGTACTTCTAAGCGGAGGGATTGATTCTGCCACCGCTTTGGCGATTGCAAAAAGCGAAAACAAGGAAATATATGCACTTACTATTGACTATGGCCAGAAAAACCGGGAAGAAATTGAAGCGGCAAGAAGGATTGCTTTGCAGTTTGGGGTTACAGAACACAAAGTTATCCTTGTTGAACTCGGAAAGATTTGCATTTCTCCAGTAATGGTAAGTTACCTTATGGTTGAGGGGAAGGTATACTCTGAAGCTGAAGGGAGGTCTCCCAATTATGTTCCGGCAAGAAATCTCATTTTTCTTTCGCTTGCACTTTCATACGCTGAGACTGTTGGTGCGTCATGTATTCTCATAGGGGTTGGCGCAGAGGATAGTTTTGGTTTCCCTGATGCAAGAAGCGAATTCCTTGATGCTTTTGAAAATTTGGTAAATATTGCAACTGGATTTGGAGATAAGAGAATTAAAGTATTGGCTCCTCTTAAGGAAATGTCGAAGGGGCAGATTATCCTGAAAGGGAAGAGCCTTGGAGTTGATTTTTCAATAACTCAGAGTTGCTATGAGCCGGAGAACGGAATGCCCTGTGGCAGATGTGAGAGTTGTATGGCGAGAAGAATGGGCTTTGAAGAGGCAGGTATAGAGGATTCTTAGCGGTATAAATAAATGGAGCATGTAATTTTTAGTATAGTTCAATCTTTTAAAAGATTTAAGGATTGGCGATGAGCAAGATTTTTAGCCTTTTTACCGGTGAAAAACCAAGATACAAAATTGAAAAAGAACTCGGTAGGGGAGGATTTGGTGTAGTTTTGCTCGCTTACGATAACGTACTCCAAAGGCGGGTAGCGCTAAAACTGATCTCATTCCCTGAAGGAATTTCCAAAGAAGAAAGAAAAGTGCTTGTTGAACGTTTTTTCAGGGAAGCGAGGGCAGCAGCCGGGCTTTCTCATCCGAATATAGTGACTATTCATGATATTTCAAAGATGCTCGATAAGTACTTCATATCAATGGAATATCTGGAAGGTGAACCGCTTTCAAAAATAATTTCTAAGGGGCCACTTAATCAGGATAGGGCTCTCCATATTGCAGAACAGGTTCTTTCAGCGCTTGGATATGCCCATTCTATGGGGGTGATTCACAGGGATATAAAGCCCGACAACATTTTCATCCTTCCTAAGGACAGGGTCAAACTTGTTGATTTCGGTCTTGCCAGAATCCAGACTTCTTCTACTTTCACGGGTAGTGGAATAGTTATGGGCAGTCCTGGCTATATAGCCCCGGAAGTTATAGATGGAGGTAAGGCTGATGAGCGTTCGGATATATTTTCTTTTGGAGTTGTTCTCTATGAAATGCTAACTGGGACAAGACCATTTGGACCAAATGATCCATTTGAGAGCTTCGTAAATGTTATCTATCGCGTGGTTTCGAAGGAAGCGGAGCCACCAAGCAGTCTGGTGCCAGAAATTTCAAGAAAATTGGATGAAGTCCTTGCAAAGAGCCTCTCTAAGAATCCCGATGAAAGATTCCAAAGCACAGATGATTTCAGAAGAAGTCTTATTGAGGCGAGCGGCATTAAGGCAGAAGTCGAAACTGTACATGAAGAAAGTACTCCAGAGCGCAGCGAGGAATTTATGTATAAGGAAACTTATGCGACAGTTGATGCGGGGAAGTTTGGGGAGGAAGAACTTAGGCGCATAGAATTTATTCCTGAAAAATTAGGGGGTCTGCCTGAATCTCGAGTGCGCAGTCATATCAGGCTCATCGCTTTCTTTTTGCCTCTGTCATTGTTGCTTGTGGCCGGAGTTGTATTTCTCGCTCTTTTCCTTGTTGGGGCTTTTCGAGGCAGTGATGTTATCGTTCCAAATGTTGTAAATTTGCCAAGGGAAAATGCAATAAAGGTTATAAGGGGTGCCGGGCTCAGGGTAGGAAAAATAGAAGAAGTTTTTGCCTATGATATCTGGAGGGGGAAGGTAGCGCGGCAGATGCCAGAGGCAGGAACGAAGGTTCCAAAAGGAACGACTGTTGATTTGAAAGTGAGTTTGGGGCAGGATGTGGGGATGGTTCCTGATGTCAAAGGAAAGTCTGTGACTGAGGCGCTTTCAGTTATGAAGGCTTATGGTTTTCGTGTCGAGAAAAGAATCGAAAAATCTGATTCCGTCCCTCCGGATCACGTAATAAAAACCGAACCTGAAGCAAACAAGCTAATCTCAAGGAGTCAGAAAGTCATAGTTTATATAAGTGGGAAATAAGAAGTCTTTGAGATTTTAGCTTTTTTATCCTCCTCCTATTGGAGTAAGTTCCTCTTGGATTCTGTCAAGCAAATCCTTAAGGGTTGCGGATTCTGCATCGATACCGCTCATTTCAATAAACCTTCTTAAGAGGTACTGCAAATACTCAAGTTCCGGGTTTTCCACTTTCGACTCCTTTCCATGATTGATCTGGTACCTTTGATAAATTATACGACAAAAATCTAATGAGGTTTCAAGTTTTTGGTTCAGAAACCGGATTCTTGCAACTACGGGCAAGCATCTCTAATTCAAGGTTGAATTTAGCGCATTTCAGTTTGATGAGTGGTATATTTTTGCTGAGGTGAATTTAAGAAAGGGGGTAAAGTATGGAATTCCTTGGTAGACGTCTTGAGATCATAGATAGTGACATTACAAAACTTAGAGTAGATGCTATCGTGAACGCGGCAAATAAATCCCTTCTTGGTGGCGGTGGGGTGGATGGTGCTATCCACAGGGCAGCAGGTCCAGGTTTGCTTGAGGAGTGCAGAACGCTCGGTGGTTGTGAAACCGGAGAGGCTAAGATTACCGGGGGATACAATCTACCAGCAAAGTATGTGATTCACACTGTTGGTCCAATCTGGCGCGGAGGTAAAAATAACGAGGATGAACTACTTGCAAATTGTTATAGAAATAGCCTTGAACTCGCAAAGAAAAATGGAATAAGGACAATTGCTTTTCCTGCAATTAGCACGGGAGTTTACGGTTTCCCCATTGAAAGGGCTACGGAAATTGCACTGCGAGAGATCAAAGAATTTCTGTCCAGAGATGAAACAATTGAAAAGGTTATCTGCTGCTGCTTTGGAGAGAGAGACTACAATATCTACATCGAGGTTGCTAAGAGATTATTTTCTTGAAAACGCTTTTTGATGAATACATGGGTTTTTGAGGGAGTGATAGAAATGTCAGATATTTATGAGAAACTTGCAGAGAGAATTGGTATGGCAAACTCAGAACTCATAAAGAAACTTTTTAGTGAAATTGCAGGCGAAGACGAGGCAAAACTAATGCTTTCCATGCCTGCGACTTTTGAAGGTTTGTGCGACTCACACCCGGAATATTCAAGGGAAAAGATAAACGAAATGCTTGGTGTGCTATTCAGGAAGGGCCTTGTATTCAAGAAAGAGTCACCACAGGGGACTCTATATAGAATGTGCAGGGACCTCATGCAGTTTCATGATGCTTCAATCCTTTGGCCGGAAGCTCCGCGTTCTTTTTTGGATCTATGGCAGGAGTTCATGGAAACTGAGTGGCCTTCTTTTTCTGAGGTTGTTCAAAACATCCTCCCCAAGCCTGTAACAAGAATCGTACCTGTAAGCGAGGCGATTGATTCCCGCCAGAGGATTCTTTCCTATGAGGACACAAGGAAGATGGTTGAGAATGCTGGCAAAATTGCGGTGACAAAATGCACCTGCAGGTTGACTGCAAGGAAATGCGATCGTCCGGTTGAGATATGTTTACAACTTGGCAAGGCTGCATCCTATGCTATTGAAAGAGGGACGGGAAGGGAGATAGGAGTTGAGGAAGCACTTTCTTTGCTTTCTCTTGCGGAGGAGGTTGGTTTAATCCATACGACAATGAATCGTTCTGAGGGGTCTCACTTTATCTGCAATTGCTGTAACGATTGCTGCATGATATTTCCAATGCTAATAAACAGGAAGTTAAACATGTGTGACCCTTCGCGATTTGTTGCGCGTATAAATGAAGACTTATGCAATGGTTGTTATTCTTGTGTGGAGCGCTGCTTCTTTGATGCTATTGCTGTTGAGGAAGATAGCTCGAAGGCGGTTGTTCATGAGGAGCTATGCATGGGGTGCGGGCTTTGTAGGGTAGAGTGTCCCGAAAGTGCTATAAGCCTTTTCGAAGTTAGAAGTCCTGACTTCATACCAACTTGACAGCTTCTTCTTTGAAGATATGAGGAACTTTCAAGAGAAAATGGTGGAGAGGCCAAAATCTATTGGTAAGTTATACCTCAATGGTGAATATACTTCTTGCTGCCTCCCTTACTTCCCAGTTCAGGCGTGATGGGCAAGAATTTATTACCTCGAGCGCGGCTGCAATTTTCGCAGCATAAAGCACATGATTATAAGCGTTTCCTATTTCGATTCTGATTGTACTATTTTCCACTTGGAAGGAAAGAGGATATCCAAACCCTCTTACTCCAAGGCCAAGAAGGTATTCTTTCCAAAAATTTTTGGATTTTTCAATATCCCCCGGAAGCGTTTTCTTCTGAATTTCTTTTTGAATTTCATAAATCAGGTCAAGCACATCTTCGCCAAGTTCCTTTTCAAGTTCGCGAAGCAATGCATTTACTGACTGAACAGATACCACCACTTCTCGCTTTCCTGTGAATTTGTTTGTAATGATGCCTTCCTTTAGATTCCAGGAAAATGTATTTGCTGCAAGCAGTGGGGCATTGCATGTTGGGCATCTTTCATATTCGAGTTGCCCACTTCCCGCAGTAACCTTCTCGAGGTACAAACGTTCCTCGGTTTCGCGCTTACCTTCCCCGTGTGTCATCTTTATCACAAGGTCACTTTCTTCAATTCCATATTCAACGTTTGACCCTTCCATCTTTTCGATTGACTCGTAGATCCCAAGTGAACTTCCAACAAGGAGAGGAACAACACAGGGGTTCTTGAAACGAATTACAAGAACTTTGCCAGGTATGTATTTATCTAAACTGATTCTTCCGTCTCCGAGCCCGGCAATGTCTTTTGCAATGAGAATTCTTACAAGAAGTTTGGTCAACCACTGAGGACGAAAGAATCTGTTTGCTGGAAGTTTTTTTGCATATCGAATTGGAAGGTTCTCAAGAAGAGCCTTTCCAATGTTTTTCTGTGCTTCGATAAGGAAGTGTTCAACTGAAATTCCCATACGTTCGGCAAGTTTTTCGAATATGCTTTCGAGTTCTCCGGAGGGCAGAAAAACAATCTTTGCAATTGTACCGACTCTGTCTTTGCTTATTATTGTCCCATCACTTCGCCAATCAAAGTACCTGGCAAATTTTCTGGGGAAGGAGCAATTTCTGCAGTTTATCATTTGCCTATTCTAACTTTGCCCTCGCCTTTTCTGCTTTCTTGGCAGCCTTTGCTGCTCTCTTATTGGCTTTTTTTGCTTTCTTCTCTAATTTCTTTGCCTTTTTTTCAAGTTTTTTGACTTTTCTTGCTTTCATGAGAATCTCCTTTCATTTCTTCTTGCAACCTCCACTGCCACAAGACCTTTCAACAGACTTATCTGTATTTCATGTTAATCCGAAATGTGTGATTTGGGCAAGTGCCTTTAGAAAATATTAAATCAGAGAAAAATCTATTTTCTAAAAAGAAGTATTAATTACAAATCGTCCAATTTGCTACTCCTGTTCTACTGTAGTATCATTTCTTTGCATTTCTCATGGAAACACGCCTTACGGAGGCTTCAATGGCAGGGATTCTTAAGGAAAACGAAAGCATAAAAGAATTCTGGCTCGAGCCCTATTCAAAACATATTGAGCCAAAAATGATTTGCTCGACTGGTATTAGCGGGAAGCCGGCAGAATGGGTTCCTTACAGAAATGAGGAAAACTTTGAGTTGAAAGCATCACCCACGAATTACAGGTGCGTACTTTTAGACTTTGGAAAGGAAGTTGGCGGTTTTCCCAAACTTGTTTTTGGAAAAGGAAGCTTAAGAAGAATTGGCGTGCAGGCAGTAGAGTCGGTAGAGCACATTCTGAACCCAATACTTGCGGAAAGTTTCTCAAGGGCTGATCCTGCACTATGTGTAGAAGGGTTGAGTGTTAAGGCTGGTAAAAGAGTTGATCTTCCGCACTTTGGAGGTTTCAGGTATCTATGGCTTTATCCAGAACATCCAGGAAGGATAGCACTCGATAAGGCTTGGGTTGAGTATACACCCCATATTTCAGATCCTGACTCCTGTGGGTATTTCCTTTGCAGTGATGAAAAACTAAATAGATGCTGGTTTGTTGGTTTCCACACTCTTGAGATGTGCACGGTTAAGCCAGAACTTGGTGGTCCAGAAGGGAATAAAAGGATAGGTGAGGGGGAGTGGGTATTAATTGATGGAGCGAAGCGCGATAGACTTATTTGGACGGCAGACCTTGGGCCAGCAGGCTCGGGAATTTATGTAAGCAACTTCAATACGGATTCAATAAGGGACTCTCTCATTTCTCTTGTTTTGCATCAGGGAAGGACCGGATACATTCCTGCCTGCAGTCCGACAACGCTTACGGGAAAGCTAAATTCATCTTTTTTTGGAGATTATGTCGCGTGGTGGATTGTATGCCTCTATCAATACTATATGCATACCGGGGACAAAGAAACGGTAATGGAGTATTTCCCATCTGTTAAAAGAGCCTTAAGCTACATGCACTCACAATGCAGAGGAGGTCTCTTCAGGCAGACTCCACTTAATATGCTCGAATGGTGTTTTTCGGTGGTGAGGCTTGGAAAGCCTTCATATACGAATGTTATGTATTACTGGGCTCTTAATTGTGCTGCTCATCTTGCGCACGAGATTGGAGAAGAAGAAATTTCTACGGGATTTGTCTCTCGCGCTTACCGTCTGGGTGAGGCAATTGAACGAGAACTCTTGAATGCGGAGAAAGGCGTTTATGTTGACACGACTGTTGACAAGAACAGGGTTCCACAGGATGCGAATTCACTGGCGATTGTTTCCGGCATGGTTACAGAACCCCAGACGCAAATAAGGATACTCGAGTACTTAAAGGAAAAGACCTGGGTTGAATGGGGGGCAACAAATGTTGACATTCCCTATTATCGTTTGACTCCGGGACTTCAGCCGCATAATAAAAGGGTTATACCCTTTATGAATTACTACGAAGCACAAGCACGATTTATTGCTGGTGATCATGAGGGCGCGATGGAGTTAATGAAAAGATGCTGGGTGAAGATGGTTGAAAGTGAACCGAAAACGACTTTCTGGGAGTGGAAAGGCAAGGAAGGAGGGATAGATAATCACCTATCGTCACTTTGCCATGCATGGTCTGCAGGAATCGTCTCATTACTTACAAAACATGTTCTTGGTATAAGACCTGCAAGTGCTGGTTATAAAAGGTTTTTCTTCGATCCAAGTCCTTGTGGATTAAAGTGGATTGAGGGGAGGATCCCTGTTCCAGGCGGTGGATTTATTGAGGCAAGAATTGAGCGGAAAAGGAGTGGATACGAAAAGAAGTTTTCCGCACCAAGGGGTATTAAGCTTGAGGAAGGGAGATTGCTCGTCCATGCATAAATTGTTATATTATGTATTGGAGTCGTGAAAAAAAGGGGGAATGAGAAATGAAGGTTATAGCACTTGGTGGTGCAGGTGACATGGGGAGCCGTGCCGTTCGAGAACTTGCAAAAGAGGATGAGGTTACTGAGCTTTTGATTGCTGACTACAATGAGGAAAAGGCAAGAGGCATTGCGATGGAGCTTGGCGAGAAATGCAAGGCGATAAAGGTGGATGCAAATAATCATGCATCACTTGTTGATGCAATCAAGGGAAATGATGTTGCAATGAGTGCTATCGGTCCTTTCTACAAATACGAGGTAAAGGTTGCAAGCGCAGCACTTGATGCGAAAGTGAACTATGTGAGCATATGCGATGATTATGATGCAGCGGAGAATGTTTTCAGCCTTGACGAAAAGGCGAAGAAGAGTGGAATCACAATTCTCACCGGTTTGGGATGGACTCCAGGAATATCGAATGTGCTTGCAAGGGTTGGCTCGGATCGCCTTGATTCGGTTGATGAGATAGCAATTTCCTGGGGGGGGAGTGCATCTGATTCTGAAGGACTTGCAGTAATCCTTCATACAATACACATATTCACGGGTTTTGTTCCCTCTTTCCAGAACGGAAGGATTAAGATGGTACAGGCAGGTAGTGAAAGGGAAAGGATTCGTTTTCCAGAACCGATGGGTGAAATTTATGTCTATCACTTGGGTCACCCTGAGCCTGTAACAGTTCCAAGATATATAAATGCAAAAACGGTCACATTGAAGGGCGGATTAATGGAAGACGAGCTGTGTACAGTTGCGCGCCTGCTTGCAAAGCTAAGGTTAACGGCGACCGATATCAGGAAAGATCGTGTTGGGAAAATTACTAAGGCGCTTGGACCGGTTTTGTTCAGAATAGGAAAACCCGAGACCCCGATTTCTGCAATCAGGGTTGATGTGAGTGGCATTAGAGGCAAAAAGAGAGAAACTTTTACTTTTGGCGCTGCGGCTCACATGAATGACCTCACCGGTATTCCACTTGCTATTGGCGCTTTGATGCTTGGTCGTTCACTTATTTCGGAGAAAGGAGTGAACGCGCCAGAAGGATGCGTTGACCCAGAAATATTCTTAGAGGAACTTGGGAAAAGAGGCATAAGGGTTTACGAGGGAAAGAACTTCGAGATTGCCTTGAATTAGTGGATAGCGGTTAACCTAACGAATCAGAAGGGTGCTTGGATATTATATTGTTGGCCTATCGCTGTGAGGTCGAGCGACAGGGTAATTCTAACTCTCAAGTTTTCAAATGGAACATTCACTACAAGTGCTTTCATTTTCACAACCCTGAAGGTTTTTGCGTCAAACCAGATATCCATGATTGCATCGCTTGAGCCTTCTGGATGCCAGATGCCGAAGAAGCCGGTTACATACTCTGTATCAACTCTGTACTGATAATGGTGACAGCTGGACTGACCAACAATTTCTGTGCCTACATCTTCAACATTTGAGAATTTGGCCCAGAGATTATTAGGGTCTAACTTTGATGCTATCTTCTCCTGAGGTTGCCATGCGCCTGAAGTAAGGACGAATGGTCTATTTTCCACGCGAATCTGGCGGATAAAAATTGGTTCTCTACCAGGGAAATTAACGCTTATATCAGATGCAGCCCTATTGGGTGTTTCACAGGTGAGGACACCTGAGCATCCAAATTCACCCGTTTGAGAACTATCAAGCTGACCAGATAAAGTTAATTGGAAGCTTGGCAGGCCTTTCATTGTTGAGACAACTTTTTTGAGATTGCGAGTCTTTCCGCTGAAAAGAGTTTTGCCTCCAAAGAGAAAAAACCATATGCAGAGAGCAATTATTGATGTTAAAACAATCAAAATTAGCCACTCTTTAACTCCCCAATCAGCAAGCCCGCCTGCAAAACTTGCCTTTCTTATGCGTGGTTTTACAACTTGCTCAGTGGCGTAGTAGTCGCTTGCGGGTTGACTTATAGATGGGGTCATGTCAGTGAGAGTGGTTATTTCGATATTGCTTTTTTGAGGTTCTTCAGTGGCAGATTCGAAGACCCTGTCTGCTTCTCTTGATTTGGCTTTCCCAAGGGCCGAACCACAATTCTTGCAATATTGTTGCTCATAAGGGTTTACGGTTCCGCACCTTGGGCATGCTACTTGCCTCGATGTGAAATCAGCAGCGACATCAAGAAGCTGAATCTCCGGTGTGCCTGTTTCGTCAATTTCGGGCGAGTAGGTATGGTCTTCGTGCATTGTTTCAGGAATGATGGGTTTGGGAGTTTCAGTTTCCTCCGCAGGAATCTTTTTCAATCTTCCACCAATTGGTGCTTCCTCGGAAGCACCAGCGGGTATGAAGGCTTCTGTATCCACGATCTCATCTGGCGCTTCTGGTATTGTGACGGCATCAAGGTCCTTTCCGCATTTCATGCAGAAGCGTGCCTCGTCTGGATTATCAGTTCCACAAAGTTCGCACCTTTTCAAATTAACTCCCGACTAAGTGAAAATTTTTCATTCATGGCACTTAAGTATATTCTACAACATGATGATGTTTCTACTTAAGATTTATTCTCAGAAGGTTACACTAAAGGATATAATTGTTTCTGACGTTTGAAGCCAGGTCGAATTTGTTCTATCCTTTGCCTTGAAATAGTCCCTTTTTGAAATTGTCGTGAAAGGAGATGAGATGCAGGTCATACGTTTAAGTGAACCGTGTTATACACAGAAGCCTGGTACTGATGTGCAACACTTGCCGCTTGAACTTTGCAAAAAACTCTTTGGCTGGGATTCTGCATGTCAGTCTCTCGAAATTGTGACCAGGGTTAAAATCCCCAACGTAGAATTTTATGCGATCGTTGCAGTTGACGATTCAGGGATCACTCTGGCGGCTCGGGAGCAACTTGGCAGGCACCATTATTTCATACCATGGAGCAATATCGTCGCAGTTCATGGTCATATTGCAACCTGACAGATGAGGTTTATGAGGATAACAAGTGAAGATTTGTGTGATAGGGGATGTGCACTCGAATCTTCCAGCGCTCGATGCGGTGCTTGAGCATGCAGGTGTTGCGGATCAATTCTGGTGTGTGGGTGATTTGGTTGGTTACGGGCCATATCCAAGTGAATGCGTGAAACTCGTTAGCGAGAAAGTCACTTTTTGTGTTGCAGGAAATCATGATCTTGGCTCGATTGGCAAAATAAGCCTTGCAGACTTTAATCCTATAGCAAGAATCGCATGCGTTTGGAATGGAAATAAACTGGATGGGAGTGAAAAGGAATACCTGAAGAGCCTTCCTCTGATTATAGAACATGAAGGAGTCAGGATTGTCCACGGTAGCCTCAGAGACCCAATCTGGGAGTATATTCTAAGCGGAACTGAAGCAATGGGTTCTCTAAGCAAGATGGAGGAAGGTGAAATTTGTTTCCATGGACATTCTCATGTTCCTGCAATATTTTCCCTTATGGAAGGAAAGTTGCAACTCTTCGCTCCTGTAGTGGATGGGCAATTTTTTGAGTTTTCAAACAAAGGTAGATATCTTGTAAATGTTGGCAGTGTAGGTCAACCAAGGGATTCTGATCCAAGGGCATGTTATGTTGTTTTCAATCCTGACGATAGAACTGCAATATACCACAGGGTGGCATATCCGATTGAGGTCGTTCAGGCAAAGATGGATGATGAGGGTCTGCCCGGTGTACTTTCTGCCCGACTATCATTTGGTGAATAAGTTCTTAGGCTAAATCTTTTAATGGGGAAGCTTGTTGAGAGGACAATAGAATGGCTGAAGAGGCAGTAAAATCCTGGGCAAAGAGAAGATGGGATTTCCTATTCCTTGGTTTTGTGCTTGTCTTATCGCTTGTCCTGATGCTCAGGTCCTATAACCATATACTCTCTTTTGATGAGGCCTGGAATGCTGTAACAGTAAGCGCTTCTGTTGCGGGGAAAACTTCAGACATTTTTTTCTTTAACTTCTACAGGCATCCGCCATTATATCTTGGGCTTTCGATAATTTATGCTCACTTAGCGGGAGATGGTGTTTCATTTATGAAATTGATTTCGATGCTCTCCGGGCTTGGCACCATCATCGTTTTATTTTTTACGCTTAAGAATTCTTTAGGTAAGCGCGCTGCATCTTTTGGCTCTTTTCTGCTTGCTACTATGCCCGTTTTTTTGATTTTTTCAACCTGGGTCAAGCAGGACGCGCTTGCTCTTTTTCTTGCTTCGCTTTTCATCTACTTTTTCCTTAAAGAACGTTACGAATGCGCTGGTATATTCCTTGGTCTTGCCTTGCTTACGAAGGAGATTGCCATATTTGCTTTACTGGGTGCAGGTGCGTATTGTCTTCTCAACTACTCGGGAAAGAAGATAGCCGGATTTTTCAGATCCACTTTAATAGGTTTTTTAGTCTGCTTCTGGTGGTTTTTATTTTTTTCAAAAACGGTTGGGGAATTTACGAAGTTTTTCCTTGGAACATCTCCTGTTAATGCTATGTTTAAAAGGCCATGGAGTTACTACATAGTGAGGCTTCCTGCTGATTTTTCGTATGGGACTGTCTTATTAGTTATTCTTGGATGTGCTTTTTTGATCAAAAAAAGTCATAACCGGGAATCATCTGTAAATGAATTAGTACTTCTTGCTGCACTCTGGGCATTTTTAGAAATTGCGATTTTGACTCTTTCGGCTGGGAAACCACTGTGGATGATACATTCGGCATCTTTCCCGCTGGCAATTCTTGGTGGTTTCGGGTTTGACAGGTTATATTCCGTTTTATCCAGTAGGCGAACTGTTTTTTTTGTGCTTGCTGTTTTTTTTATTTTCATTTGCCTTCTACAGGGTTTTGCCTTGAATCATAACTCCTACATGGAGAAAAGCAAATCCTGGGGCGACACTTTTGAAGACTGGAATATTGCTCAAAAGTTGAATTTACTTATGAGTAAAAATAGCATACTTCTTATGAGTATTGACGATCTTTCTCCGAACTTGATGTACTACCTCAAGACATACAAACCTGATTCGATCATAGAACTTCCCGTAAGTGACAAGGATGGAAATATTTTGACAAGTGCACCATTTGGGAGAGTAAGTGGGAAGAACATATATCTTATTGATGGGGATTTTCCTGTTGGACTTGTATTATCTTATGTGAGTAAAATTCGTCCGGATTGGGTCATGGTTAAAGAAAGGGCTGATGGAACCTTATCAACAGGGATTGCCCGGGCTCTTTCAAAACTTGCACCTTCAAAGCGGGTCGAAAGGGCATTGATCTTTAGAGGTTCTGATCTTGAGCCGAAGAGGGTAAAGTGTGAACCATGAACGGATGGAGCCTCAACGTCGGGTTTGAAAAAGGTTCTGATCTTGAGCCAAAGAGGGTAAATTGTGAATAGTCGGTGGTGAAGGTTGAATAGAATTTCTCTTTCGAAAAAAACTGTGATCTTCATGCTTGTTGTCATTATTTTTGCTGCTTTGCTCTTAAGGATTTTCAACATAGGACATGTGCTTGCATGGGACGAAGCCTGGAATGTTCACTCAATAGTTGATGCAGCAACTGGCAATACATCCGATGTATTCTTTAAGAACTTCTGGAGACATCCACCATTATACCTTGGGTGTGGGATTCTGGTTGAGATGTTATCAGGGGCTTCAAGGTTTGGTCTTGCTTATGTGATGGAGTTTATTTCCCTAACTTTCTCAATTATTCTACTTTTCCTTGTTTTTCTTTGTGCTAAGGATTGGTTTGGCGATATTGCTGCGCTTGCCTCATCATTTGCTTTTGCGGTCATGCCAGCGGCAAGAATTTTCGATACATGGATTAAGCAGGAATCGATGACTCTCGTTTTTTGCCTTCTTTACCTGTTGTTCTTTTTCAGGAAGAAATATATTGTCGCAGGATTGTGTCTTGGAGTTGCTCTTCTAACAAAAGAAATTTGCGTCTTCATACCTGTTGGACTTTTTCTTTTTCTGATAATTTCGAGGAGCTTTGGCAAGTTAAAAGAGTTTTCCGAGGGAATTGCAGTTGCCGTGGTTATTTCAGCATGGTGGTATCTTTTTTTCGCTTCAAGCACAGGTCAGTTTATTGATTTTTTCTTTGGAAAGCATGAATCTGCTAAGGTTTTTTGGGCACCATGGTATTTATTCTGGAGGAGATTACCGCAAGATTTTGGCTGGATTATTCTGGTCTTTGCTGGAATTGGTTTACTTTCAATTATTTGGCGCTTGAAGGCCCGTGGAATAAAGCGTGAGGGTGAACTTGAAGAAGTTGATTACGGACTTCTCATGGCTATCATTTTCTTTGTTGTTTATCTCGTGATGACGGTCTCATATGGAAAACCACCATGGCTTGCATATTCAGCATTTCCCTTTTTTGCAATTCTTGCAGGTTTTGGTTTCTCGCTTGTTTTGAATGCTCTTACGTGCTTCAGAATTCATTTTGTCGTAGTTGTTCTCGTTCTAACTTTGGCACTTAGCATAATCGTTGGATACAACTCATTTATGATGGGCGCGGATGTAACTTTTTCAGGTGGTCTTGTGGTTAAGAGGGCTTCTGAATATGTAAACAAGGAAATTGGAGAAAAGGGCAAAATAATGCTTAGTGCTTTTGACGTTTCACCAGTCCTTTTTTTCTATCTTAAGAACTATAGTCCTGGTGGAATGGTTACACTTGAAAGGAATATTGAACCTGAAAGTGCCATGCGGATTTATTCGAAGTACAATATTTTTCTTTTGGATAAGGGAACAACTCCGATTGAGGCTGCAAACTTGATTTCCGTTTTAAGACCTTCATTTCTCCTTGTAAGATACCGCCCTGGGTATAGGGGGAAGAACGCAACGTACCTTGCTGTTTCATTCGCTTCCCTGATCAAACCGAAAAAGATAGGTTCAATATGGCTATTTGATTTAAGAGATTATTATGGTGGCGATAATCGCTAAAAATGCTTGCTCTGGCTACAAGCAGTGAATTTCCGTTAAGATATAATTGAGGAAACAATTATATGCTTTAAGGTTTTTCTATTGGATTTTGGCGTGGAAGGTGTGTTGAAATGGTTTTTCGCAAATTTGTGATAGCAATGCTTGCTGTAAGCATAGTTTTTTCACTATCAATTTTTCCTGGCTGTGGGAAAAAAGAAGAAAATAACCAAAGTGCTATAGGTCCTGAATATGTAACTGCTTACGAGGCAATTCAGTTCTGTAAACCTAAGGCTTCTAAGTGGGAAAGGCACAACTGGGTAGTTTATATCACGGAGGAGGATCCGGAAGGTCTTACAAAAGAGGGTAAAGCAAGGATCTGGGTGGCTTACTTTTTCACTCCCGAATTCGAGGAAGATAACATGCTCATGGTTCAGTATAACCGGGGGAACGTTTGGCCACAGACCCCGGCAGACTGTAAGGGAGGGGAAAGAGGTAGAAAAACTTATTCTGAAAATGAGCCGAGAAACTTCAGAGTCGATTCGCCGGAAGCATACCAGATTGCGATGAGGGAGGGAGGAAGCGAATATCTCAAGTCTCACCCGGACGCAAAGGTTCACGCGATACTAAGATGCAAGGCTGACTATGATGCTGTAAGCGAAGAAATGCCTGCTCCTAAATATGAATGGATATGGGATATATATTATCGTGTCCCATTGAGCTTAGAGATATTTCACGTTTACATTGATGGGATGACTGGCGATTATATAACTAAAGAAACAAATCAACCCCCGGGACAATGATCCCTCTTGTTTGCTTTTATTTGGAATGTTTGCATTCTTTATGTAAAGTTTTAAAGTGATATTGAGGCGATTCGTAAAGGTTTTGATTTTATATCCTAATAGGATTTTATGTTAGTCTTAGACTTGAGTTCAATTAAGATATGCTCTTAGAGTCATTCAAAAGGAAGAAATGAAGGAGGAAATAAGTTATGCCAAAGTCGAGATGGCAGTTGACTTCAGAATCTGTAACTGAAGGACATCCGGACAAGATTGCTGACCAGGTAAGCGATGCGATTCTTGATGCCATAATCAAGGATGATCCTCCTGCACGAGTTGCTTGCGAAACACTTGTTACTACTGGACTTGTTATAGTTTCCGGTGAGATAACAACGGAAACTTATGTGGATATTCCCTGGGTTGTTAGACAGACTATTAAGGAGATTGGCTACACCAGGGCAAAATTCGGATTCGACTACGAGACATGTGCCGTTCTTACTTCTATTGATGAGCAATCCAAGGATATTGCCCTTGGGGTAGAGCATTCTGCCGAAGAACGCAATTCCACTTTTGAGGAAGATGAGTTTGATAGGCAGGGTGCGGGTGACCAGGGGATGATGTTTGGTTTTGCCTGTACCGAGACAGAGGAACTTATGCCTATGCCTATTATGCTTGCCCATAAACTTGCAAGGAGACTTGCTGACGTGAGGAAAGCGGAGGTGCTTCCATATCTCAGGCCAGATGGAAAGACACAGGTAACTGTTGAGTATGAAGGTTTTAAGCCTGTGAGGGTCAGCAAGATAGTGATTGCTACCCAGCACAGCGAGGAGGTTGATCTCGATCTTCTTTTGAAACCTGATATCTTAGAACACGTCATAAAACCTGTAATACCTGCTGAACTTATGGATCCAAAGCCTGAGATTCACGTAAATGAGACTGGAAGGTTTGTAGTTGGTGGCCCGATGGGGGATACAGGCCTTACGGGAAGGAAGATTATTGTCGACACTTATGGCGGGATGGCAAGGCATGGTGGTGGATGTTTTTCAGGAAAAGACCCAAGCAAGGTGGACCGTTCAGGCTCTTACATGGCAAGGTATATCGCAAAAAATGTTGTTGCTGCAGGGCTTGCAGATCGTTTTGAAATCCAAATTGCGTATGTCATTGGTAGAGCTCGACCTCTGTCTGTTGAATGCGAGGCATTTGGTACCGAGAAGGTTCCGCTGGAAACGATAAAGGAACTCGTGTTATCTCATTTCGATTTGCGCCCGGCTGCAATAATAAAACACCTTAGACTTTTGAATCCAATCTACAAAAGGACAGCTGCTTATGGTCATTTTGGCAGGAGAGAAGAGGGCTTTACCTGGGAAAGAATAGATAAGGCTGAAATTTTACGAAAAGAAGCTGGTTTGTAGCAAATCGGTTTATAGTCTAAGGTTTGAGGAAAGTAATTGGAGGGGGAGGAAATGGTACCCGAGATACGGAAACTTGGAGATGCAGTTCTTCGGGAAAATTGCCGTGAGGTGCGGGAAGTTGACCATGAGATAAAAAATCTTTTTTTGAGGATGGATGAGACTCTTCATGCTCACCCCGGAAGGGTTGGGCTTGCTGCAAACCAGGTAGGAATTCTAAAGAAACTTTTCATCTACGATATGGGGTTCGGGACGAGGTGCTTCTTAAATCCACAAATTATTGAGAAGGAAGGGGAGGAAATAAGGGAAGAAGGATGTCTGAGTATTCCTGGAATTACAGTTCCGGTTCCTCGTGCAACAAGAGTAAAGGTTCGCTTTGAGAGTTTGGATGGATATAGACTGATACTTGAGGCATACGGGTTTACCGCTCGTGTTATTCAACACGAATGCGACCATCTTGAGGGTGTTCTAATTCTGGACAGATGCGATCCTGCTGAGAAGAGGAGAGCGCTTGCGAAATATGAAGAACTTCAGATAAAAGGTCAAGTAGTGAACGTTTGATTATAAACTGGCGGTTGAACTTGAAACTTCTTGTTTTCGCAAGTGATGAGTTCGCAATAGAGCCAATAAGAAGTCTTTATCAAAGCAAGCATGAAGTTATAGCACTTGCTGGAAGTCCTGATCGGCCTGCAGGAAGAGGCTTGAATCTTGCAAGAACACCGGCCTTGGAAGAGGCTGAAAGGCTTGGCATAAAAATCATTCAGTTGGAATCCCTTTCACCAGACGAGTTAGAAAAGCACGCTATAAACTTGACATGGGATGTGGGTCTGGTAGTTGCATTTGGTAGAATAATTCCTCCCTGGCTTCTTGCTATCCCTCCCAAGGGTTTTATTAACTTACATCCCTCCCTCCTTCCCAGATACAGGGGAGCTGCCCCTATAGAACGAGCGATAATGAGTGGAGCAAGCATTACTGGAGTAACGACAATTATGATGAACGAGAAACTTGACGCGGGGGATATAATTGCCCACATAGAAGTTCCGATTCTTGAAGACGACACGGCAAAGACTTTATGCGAAAGGCTTTCTCGTGCTGGTGCGAGACTTCTTGTCGAAACGCTCGATGCACTGGAGGAAGGAAGCCTAAAGCTTATTCCCCAGGAAGAAGAGAAAGCAACTTATGCGCCTCCCATAAGACCGGAAGATTGCCTTATCGACTGGGGTGAACCTGCAGAAAAATTGGAGAGGAAAATTCGAGCTCTCAACCCGAAACCTGGCGCATACACATATTTTAGGGGGAAACGATTGAAAATATGGAGCGCGAGGGTTACAGATGTTCCACAGGAGGGAGAGCCAGGGACGATTCAGGAAATTCGTGGGGAAGGATTTATTGTGAACACAGGAAGTTTTGGCCTCCAACCTCTTATTGTTCAATTAGAGGGGAGAAAAAGTTTAAATTCGGCAGAGTTTTTAAGGGGACAGCGGATCAGAAGCGGGGAGCGATTTAATCTGCGGCCATGAGTCAAAGTGACCCAAGGGAAGTTGCACTCGGAATTATACTTGAGTACGACCAACGTGATGCATTCCTGAATGCCATTCTTTCAAAAAGACTTGCATCTTCCGCGCTTGAGAGGCGAGACAGGGCATTTGTGACTGAACTCGTTCAGGGGACTGTTCGTATGAGGCTTGCGCTGGATCATGCGTTAGGGCAGTTTTCTCAAAAGCCGCTTGATTCGTTGGACAAGGAAGTACTATGGATTTTAAGGCTTGCCGCCTATCAAATGCTCTACATGAATACCCCGCCTTATGCAGTAGGGGACACATCTTTGAGGCTTGCGAAGAAGGTTCGATTTGAGCATGCTGGTTCGTTTGTTAACGCTTTGATTCGCGCTCTTGCACAAGGCAGAGACAATATCGTATATCCAGAGAAGAATAGCGATCCCGAAGGTTTCATTGAATCTTTTTATTCACATCCACGCTGGATTGCAAATCTTTTGATTGATCAGTTCGGTATTCAAAGGGCTTTTAAGATTTGTGAGGCTAACAATAGTTCAAGGCCGGTCTCATTAAGAGTAAATCTCACGAAGGCTAAACGGGAAGAAATTGCAGAAGATTTAATTCGAATAGGTGCTAAGATTGAATTTTCAAAAATAGCTCCTGAGTGTATTCTTGTTAGAGGAGGCGGGGATCTGGCATCGCTTGAACATTATAAGAAAGGGCTCTTTTCTTTTCAGGACGAGGGTTCGAGCTTAGTTGGGCATGCCCTTTGCCTCGAATCTGGTATGAGTGTCCTGGACTTGTGTGCGGCACCGGGTGGAAAAGCAAATCATGCTGCAGAATTGATGAAGGGAAAAGGAAGGGTAGTTGCAATTGATATAAATCCTTCGAGGGTTGAGCTTATTAGAGGTGAGGCAAAGCGACTTGAAAGCGATATTGTTGAAGCCTTTTGTATGGATGCGAGAAAGGTTAGCGAGAGCTTAGAAGAAAGGTTTGAAAGGGTTTTGCTTGACGCTCCTTGCTCGGGTCTTGGGACGCTTTCAAGAAGGCCTGATTTAAGGTGGAGGAGGAGCCCAGAGTCGATTGACGGCCTTGTTCAATTGCAGAAGGAACTGATTCGAGAAGCGGGGAAGGTAGTTTCTCCGGAAGGATTGCTCGTTTATTCAACATGCACAATTACAAGGCAGGAGAACGAGGAAGTAGTTGAGTGGTTTCTAAGAAATTTTCCTGACTTCGAATCTTTTTGTCCCGGAGATAATTTTCCTGGTATTTTTTCAGAATATTCAACAGGGAACACCTACATAAGACTTTTTCCTGATGTGCATGGATGTGATGGTATGTTCATTGCAGTATTACGCCGCATGAAGTGATATATTACGAAAAAGAAGGTTTTCCTGGTTAGTCTTTTGTTGAGCGTATTGCGGGAGGTGCAGTATGATTTCTATGCAGGCAATTTCGGACTGGATCAGGCGTGAAGTAGAGGAATCAGGCGCAAATGGAGCTGTATTTGGGCTTTCAGGGGGTCTCGATTCTTCAGTAGTTGGAGTGCTTTGCAAGAAGGCTCTTGGGGAAAGGTGCCTTGGTGTCATTATGCCCTGTCATAGCGCAAAGTCTGATATTGAGGATGCAAAAGAGGTGGCAAGACTTTTCGAAATCCAGACTAAAATAATTGACCTTTCCTCCATTTTCGATTCATTTGTAGATTTACTTCAGGATATTTCAAAGATTGCGAGGGCTAACATAAAACCGAGACTGAGAATGATAACCCTTTATGCTTTTGCTAACGATATGGGATATATCGTTGTGGGCACAGGCAACAAAAGCGAGTTAAGCGTTGGATATTTCACGAAATATGGTGATGGAGGTGTTGATATCTTGCCATTAGCAGGAATATATAAGACGGATCTTCCACCGCTTGCAAGGGAACTTGGGATTCCCGAAAGGATTATTGGTAAGCCACCGAGCGCTGGGCTCTGGGATGGACAGACTGACGAAGGTGAGATGGGCATCAGTTACGAAGAACTGGACGCAGTTCTCAAATCTTTGGAAAGTGGAACATGTGATACAGGGGATGAAAAAGTTCAGAAGGTAAGGAGCATGGTCGAGAGAAGCACCCACAAAAGAACTCAGCCTAAGAGTTTTTCCTTTGGTTGAGTCGGCCTGAAAGCGAGAATGGTTTTCCTTAGGGATTGGTATTTGGGAGTAGAACCACCTTGAAGGCAATAGCGATACTTCTTGACAGATCAGAATATTCGGAATTCTTGGAGAGGGATTTTCTTTCAACCGGGGTGAAACTTGAGAAGTTGGAAAATCCTTCAAGAATCCCCTATGTATTGACGGACGAGTTTTCAGGCATTGTCCTTGTAAATCCCAGTATATCGATAGTAAAGGAAGTCCGGAATGTCCTTGATGAAGAAGGTGGCTGGTTTCTGAGATTGCCCCTAATTGTTGCATTAGATGACATTGATTTTCGAGAGAGTGCGGAGGTTCTAAAGGAAGCAGATGACTTTGTTGTAAAACCGGCAGGCGCAAAGGAAATCCTTTTGAGACTAAGGATTCTTTCTTTAAAACGTGAAGTGCAGGGTGATGTCCTTTCGTTTGGTGACCTTGTCATAAATCTTACAAGCTATCAAGTTTTTATTTCCGGGAAGCCTGTTGATTTTACTTATAAGGAGTTTGAGCTATTGAAATTGCTTGCTTCAAATCCCGGACGTGCTTTCAGGAGGGAGGATCTATTAAGGAAGGTATGGGGATATGATTATTTTGGAGGAGCTCGTACAGTGGATGTTCATATAAGGCGCATTAGACACAAGATTGAACGCGAGGGCCAAACTTTCATCCGAACGGTCAGGGGGGTAGGTTATTTGTTCGAGTTTCATGAATCTTAAGTTGAAATTTGCGTTTCTATTCCTTTTCCCACTCATCAAGTGCTCTCCAGTAACCCTGTTTGATGAGTTCGAGGTTTGTAAGCCTTTCCTTTGTCATCCTATTTTCCATATTAAGAATTTCAAGCCATGCTTCGTTTACTCTACGTGAGAACAAAAACCATGTGCGAGGGATTTTCCTAAAAAGCAATTTTTCTGTTATGGAAGCGATATAACGATAATAATCCCCTGTGATTTGTGGCGGAGTTACGAAAAGATATCTTGCCATCACCAATCCGCCTGGTATTCTTCTCCTTGCTCTTTCATCTTCAAATATTCTCCTGATAGCGTTTTGAAGGGAATACGGGTCTCCTGTTATTCTTACGGTAATTGAGTCTGCAAGTTCGTCAGAGTGTTGAAATGTGAGATTCAGAAGCCTCACCAAGAATCCCTTTGAGCGTTCGAGTATCAAAATAGTGATAAAGACTGAGCCGTCTATTGCAACAACACCAAAAAACGAGCTGCTGCTTTCTGCAAGAATGATGGAAATTAGTGAAATGACAACGAACGCAAGAAGCAGGATTCCAGTTAGAAACTCGAGATTTAAAAATTTCGGAGGTCTTGCGTTTTCGCCAATTATGATATGGGAAAGTTCGTGAGCCATGATTGCATTTGCCTCACCAACAGGAATATTTGCATCTATGAGGCCTCTTGTTATGGCGATTATGGGTTTTCCAATTTCGTCTATACAGCCGAGAGCATTTGGTGCAGGGTCATCGATTACGATCAAATCCGGTCGCTTAACGCCTGCTGCTATACTCACACCATCGAGTGCGTTCTCAAATTTCAAGTATTCTTCCTGGTTGTAATCGCTTGTTTGCATTTCAAAAAACTTACGAAAACTATTTTTTGCGTACAAAATTTCAGATATGTACCTATTTGCGATGGCCAATATGACAATGGCACAAAGTGCAATTGCAATTACTTTTACGAAAACGATGCTGCTTTCCGTGGAATATCCGTGCTCGGAAAAAAGAATTTCAAGGTTTCTTAATTTAGAATCATAGTACCAAACTGTCCTTGTAAAGATTAGAACAGCCACGCTTGATAGCATGGCGGTAAAAAATGGCATGAGGAGTGCAGTCTTTTCGAGAAAGACTTTTCTCCTGTAACTTCTTATGCTTGCTATAACTTTTGGCTCAAGTGACACTAAATTCTGCCTACATTGTTTAGTCTGAGGATCAATTTAATTATAGCGTTTTTGTTAATCAAGTTAACTGTCGATTTCATGGCGGAAGAACACCTATGAATATTTTCAAATGAAAAGTTGGCGATTACTTTGGTTTTAGAGCATTGCGATTTGAGAGTTCGTTTTGGTTTGGATAATTTAACATACATGTAACATTTTTGAAAAAGGTATGAAACATGGTTGGGTCATAAGTATTAGCAGGAAGATTTTTCAAAAGGAGGTTTACCATGGGCGATGAGGATAAAGAGTACGTTCTCGAATCGGTTCGCGAGCACGATGTTAAGTTCATAAGGCTGTGGTTTACGGACATACTTGGATTCTTAAAGAGTTTTGCAATTACAAGGGAAGAATTGGAGGAAGCGCTTGAGTCAGGAATGGGCTTTGATGGCTCATCTATCCAGGGGTTTGCAAGGATTGACGAAAGCGATATGATTGCTCAGCCAGACCCTTCAACCTTTGTGATCCTTCCGTGGAGACCAAGCGGTCATAGCACAGTTGCAAGGATGTTCTGTGACATTCTCGAGCCTGACAGGAGGCCTCATGAAGGGGATCCGCGATATGTTTTAAAGCGAAATCTGGCAAAAGCAAGGAAAATGGGATATACGTTTTATGTTGGTCCAGAACTCGAATACTACTATTTTAAGAATTCAGACCCTCCTCCAATAGTGCTCGACCGGGGAGGATATTTTGACCTGACCCCTCTTGATGAGGCAAGCGATTTAAGGCGGGAGACGGTTTTGATCCTCGAGGAGATGGGAATTGGTGTCGAATACAGCCATCATGAGGTTGGTCCGAGTCAGCATGAGATAGACTTGAGATATACGGATGCTCTATCTATGGCTGACAACGCGATGACCTATAGACTTGTAGTCAAAGAGGTTGCGCTTAAACATGGAGTACACGCTACATTCATGCCTAAACCCCTTCAGGGTGAGAATGGCAGCGGGATGCACACTCATATGTCTCTTTTTAAGGGAGAGACAAATGCGTTCTTCGACCCTGATGATGAGATTTTCCTTTCAAAGGATGCAAGATATTTTATTGGCGGGCTTATGAAATACGCGCCAGAGATTTGCCTTGTTACAAATCAGTGGGTGAACTCTTACAAGAGGCTTGTACCCGGCTATGAAGCTCCTGTTTATATATCCTGGGCGAGAAGGAATCGTTCGGATATGATAAGAGTTCCCGTATATAAGCCTGGTAAGGAAAAATCAACCAGAATCGAATTCCGCTCACCAGACCCTGCGTGTAATCCTTATCTCGCATTTGCTGCCATGCTTGCTGCAGGATTAAGGGGAATTGAGGAGAAATTAGATCCCGGGGAGCCAATTGAGCGAAACATATATGAGATGAGCGAAGAAGAGCGTAAGGAGATGGGAATAAAAAGCCTTCCTGCAGATTTATGGGAGGCTATAAGCATTGCGGAAGGAAGCGAACTGTTGAGAGAATGTCTTGGTGAGCATGTTTTTACCACGCTTATTAGAGACAAGAAGGTAGAGTGGGCAAAATATCGTGAGGTGATCACAGAGTACGAGCTTCAAAGCAATCTTCCGGTGCTTTGAGGTTGGAGATTGTGCATTTTTACGATGAAACTTAGCAGTGAACTTCCTAAAGAGGGCATTCTGCTTTGAGTTAATCGCTTTTAATGAATGACACATAATGTCTTATATTGATATTTAGCATTGAAGCCAAACCTTACGCGATGTTACAATTCCTCAAACGATTGGCGAGAGATATCTTTGAAAGAGTGTGAGAAGTGAAGGAATATATCTTTTTCTGGGGTTGTACAATTCCAAATCGTCTGCCCTTTATTGAGAAATCAATGCGTATGGTTCTTGAAGTTCTTGGTGTGCCTTTCAGGGAGGTCGAAGGTTTTACATGTTGTCCTGAGAAATACCTTGTTGAGACCATGTCAGAAGAGACATGGTATTTCACTGCTGCGAGAAATCTTGCTCTTGCCGAAAGGGAGGGTGCGGATCTACTTGTTGCATGCAATGGTTGCTACTCAACATTCCGTTCTGCTATTAGTGCGTTCAATAGGTCGAGTTCGCTAAGGGAAAAGATTTCCATGAAACTTTCGGAAATAGGTCTCGAGTTCAATTTTAGATCGAGTGTGAAGCATGTAGTAGAAGTGCTTTATAGTCAGATTGGATGCGAGGTTATTGAAAGGAAGGTTAAATCGCCTCTGTATGAAATGAGACTTGCTGCTCACTATGGTTGCCAAATACTTAAACCTTCTCCGGTTGTAAGGGTTGATGATCCGCTTCGGCCTGTGAAACTTGATAGAATCATCGAGGCTTGCGGGGCTCAGAGCGTCGACTACAACACGAAACTACTATGCTGTGGGGAAGCGCTTGCGAGGTCGGGAATGCCCGATGAATCTCTTTCTGCAGCAAGACTCAAACTCTTAGAGCTCGACCAGTTGGGAGCCGATGGAATCGTTGTTATGTGCCCTGCTTGCTTCCTTCAATTTGAAACACAGCAGAATTTGATCCAGAGACAAAAGGAGGATTTACATATACCCGTTTTCTATTTTACGGAGATCATTTCTCTTGCACTCGGGCTCGATCCTCGCGAGATGGGTCTTGATATGCATAGAATTAGTGTCCAGAGATTCTTCGATCGATGGAGAGAGAAAGAGGCTTTACGAGCTTCTCTGCCGGATGTGTTTGATTATGAACTTATGAGAGTTTGCACTTCCTGTGAGTCATGCGCAAATGATTGTCCTGTAGCACAGGTCGATGAGACATTCCATCCACATGATGTATTGCGACAAATACTTAATGGTAGTCTCGAAGATGTTATTAAAGGTGATGAAATCTGGAAGTGCCTTGAGTGCGGGACATGCGTTGAACTCTGCCCTAATAATTTTGGAATGATGAAGGTTTTTAAGGAAGCAAAGAGACTTGCAATTCGAAAGGGTAATGTTCCTGCTGAGACAGTTCAAGCATATAAGATGTTCAAGGATTTAGGTGTTTTGGGTAAGGTAAGAGGAAGGGCAAGGGAAAAGCTCGGCCTCGAACCTATTTTAACGACTGGAATTGACGAACTTTCAAAACTCATAGAGGGTGAGGGGGAAGAATAGTTGCTTATTGGTAAGTTTAAAAAATGGCGTGTGGAAGAGAATAGGGTCCCTTCTGCTTGCGGTCTTTCAGGTTTTATAAACACCTCTAAGAAGCTCATTGGAGGAGAGGTAATTCTCGATTCGATGAGCGTGATGAAGGAGCGTGGCAACGGGCTTGGTGCAGGCTTTGCCGGTTACGGCATTTATCCTGAATATTCGGATTTTTATGCATTCCACATAATGTTCGAGGATGAATCGGGGAAGAGAACATTCGAAGATATATTTTGCGAAAAAATGGAGGTAGCGTGTGGAGAGGAAATTCCAACAAGGTCAAATCCAAATATTACCGACCCCCCTTTGCTCTGGCGTTATTTTGCTTTTCCGCGCGCAAATGTCCTGAGTGAAGCCGGATTGGATGCAGATGATTTCGTTGTTCGTCTTGTAATGAAGATCAATACCGATGTTCCAGGAACTTTTGTTTTCTCGAGCGGTAAGAATATGGGTGTTTTTAAGGCAGTTGGTTTTCCCGAGGATGTTGGAGATTTCTTTAGGATTGATGAATATAAAGCATATACATGGATTGGACATGCTCGCTTCCCCACAAATACTCCAGGCTGGTGGGGAGGTGCGCACCCATTTAATATACTTGACTGGTCTGTTGTGCATAATGGAGAGATATCTTCCTACGGAATAAACAAAAGGTATCTTGAGATGTTTGGTTATGAATGTACCCTCCTTACTGATACTGAAGTGATGGCTTACCTCTTTGATTTACTTATTCGCAGGCATCACCTTCCACTGGAGGTTGCCTGCAAGGTTGTTGCTGCTCCCTTCTGGAAAGATATTGATCATTCTGATCCTGAAAAGCAGGAATTTTATCGCTCCCTTAGAATGACATACTCAAGTGCACTTGTTAATGGTCCATTTGCAGTTATAGTTGGATTTTCGCAAGGGATGTTTGGCTTAAATGATCGAATAAAATTGCGACCGCTTTGTGCTGCTGCTCATGGTGATGTGGTATATATCGCAAGCGAAGAGGCTGCAATAAGGCAAATTTGTCCAAGACCTGAGAAAGTCTGGGCTCCTAAGGCAGGAGAGCCAGTAATTGCGAGGCTAAAGGGTGGTGCGTGATGCCAGGAAATTTTGTTCCAAGCGAATTCATTGTAAATGTTGACCATCAAAGGTGTCGTCGCTGTAAAAGATGTATTCTTAACTGCGGTTTCGGGGTATTCGACTTTCAGAATATGACCACTGCAGATTCTTCCAAGTGTGTTGCATGCCACCGCTGTGTTGTATTTTGCCCTGAGGAGGCAATAACTATCACTAAGAATCCACTGGCTTTCAAGGAGCATGCTTCCTGGGATGTCCGCCTTAGAAAGGCAATATGGAAGCAGGCACAAACACCAGGCATGATTCTTACAGGTATGGGAAATGAACTTCCGTGGCTGGGCATATTTGATCACCTTCTTATTGACGCATGTCAGGTTACCAACCCATCCATAGATCCGCTAAGGGAGCCCATGGAATTGAGAACCTATCTTGGGAGGAAGCCAGAAAGTTTGAAGGTTGAAGGGGAGAATGGTGATTATGCTTTAGAAGATCCCGTTTCGAACAACATTAAAATCGAAGTTCCAATAATATTCAGCGGGATGTCCTACGGGTCTATAAGTCTTAATGCACATAGAGCGCTTGCTATAGCGGCCGAGAGGCTTGGAACTCTAATGAATACAGGAGAGGGAGGGCTCCACAGGGAACTATATCCTTACAAAGACCACATTATTGTTCAGTGTGCATCGGGAAGATTTGGAGTGCATTCAGAGTATTTGAATGCCGGCGTTGCAGTTGAGATAAAAATTGGCCAGGGGGCAAAGCCAGGAATAGGAGGTCACCTGCCCGGGGAGAAAATTGGACGCGAGGTTTCTGGGACAAGGATGATACCTGTAGGCACTGATGCACTTTCTCCCGCTCCTCACCATGACATATATTCGATAGAGGACTTAAGGCAGTTGATTTACGCTTTGAAAGAGGCAACAGGCTACAAGCCTGTATCAGTGAAGATTGCAACGGTTCACAACGTTGCTGCAATAGCAAGCGGTATTGCAAGAGCAGGAGCTGACATAATTTACTTAGATGGCTTCAGGGGCGGTACAGGTGCAAGTCCTGCAATTGTAAGAGATCACGTAGGAATACCAATAGAGATTGCTGTTGCGGTGGTTGATGAGCAGTTGAGGAAGGAAGGAATCAGAAACTTAGTTTCTATAATTGCTGCTGGTGGGATAAGACAAGCTGCTGATGTTGTTAAGGCTATTGCACTTGGAGCAGATGCTGTGGCAATAGGTACTGCCGCTTTGATTGCTCTTGGATGCAGGCTCTGCCAGAAGTGTTACACTGGGAATTGCTCGTGGGGGATTGCTACTCAAAGACCTGAATTAACTGGAAGACTTGATCCAGATTGGGGAGCAGAAAGGCTTGTCAACCTTGTGAACTCATGGGCTACGGAAATAAAGGAGGTTCTCGGTGCTCTTGGTGTAAATGCTATTGAAAGTTTGAGGGGAAATCGGGAGAGGCTTAGAGCCCTTGGGCTTGATCAGACAACGATGGATATACTGGATGTAAAACCTGCCGGGAGGTAGGGATGGAGATCATAGAGGCAGTTGGAATGAAAGATGAAATCAAGACGGCAAGGATTGATGCATTGGGAATGCATTATCGAGAACTTAATGAGAAAGTTCGCAAAGCAATTCGCGATGGTTATCGAAGGATTATGCTTGATCATGTAAACGGTCAGCGATATATCGGGGATGGACTTTCAGAAGACGCAGAGATCGTAATCAATGGAGTTCCCGGGAACGACCTTGGTGCTTTTATGGATGGGCCTTCTATCTACGTTAACGATAATGCTCAGGATGCAGTTGGGAATACGATGAACAGTGGGAAGATAGTTGTGAGAGGGCATGCGGGTGATGTAATTGGATATGGAATGCGAGGCGGTAAGATTTTTATAGCCGGCGATGTTGGCTATAGGGTAGGCATTCATATGAAGTCTTATGGCGAACAGGTCCCAGCTATAGTTATTGGTGGTCATGCTGGCGATTTCTTTGGCGAGTACTTGGCTGGAGGAATTATGGTTCTCCTTGGATTGGGACGTTCGGCGAGTCCTGTTGGGGACTACCTCGGAACAGGAATGCATGGTGGCACAATATACGTAAGGGGAAAATTAGATGATTCACAGATAGGGAGGGAAGTCAGGATTTATCCGATTGATGAAGAGGATGAGAAGATTCTTGGAAGACTACTGGAAGAGTTTGAAGAAGAAACCGAAACTAATTTATCCAACGTTGATGCCTTAGAATTTTTTAAATTAAAGCCTTTTTCCCACAGGCCATATGGTGACTTGTATGTTTATTAGTGAGTCACACTGACAAGGAAACTATGAGAAACCTTTCACCATATAGGTAACCTAAAAAGTTTCTTTTCTGTTTTGGCTATATATTACTTTTAAGAGAAATCTTTGGATGTTTTGAAGGACTGGAGCGATTTTTTGGGTAATAATGAAAAGTAGGCTTTATATTTCCTGAAGGAGAAGCATTGTTATGGGAAGAAAGATGAAGCTTGCACCGTCAATACTTAATGCTGATTTTTTAAAACTTGGAGATTGCATAAAAAGAGTTGAACCTTTTTCTGATTACATTCACCTTGATGTAATGGATGGACACTTTGTGCCAAACATTACCTTCGGGCCAATGGTTGTAAGGGCAGTGAGAGAGGCGACTGACCTTCCGCTTGATGTGCACTTGATGATTTATGACCCTCCCGAGTGGGTTGAGACATTCAAGGAAGCCGGTGCAGACCGCATATCCTTTCACCTTCGTTCTTGTAGAGATGCAGAGAGCGTCCTAAGGGCTACAAGATCTCTTGGTGCATCTCCCGGGCTTGCTTTGAGTCCTGAAGTTCCAACATTCGAGTTGAAACCATTTCTTCCACTTGTTGATTTTGTTATCGTGATGTGCGTCTATCCCGGTTTTGGTGGGCAAAAGATGATGCCGGAGATGCTTGCAAGAGTTGGGGCAATTAAGCGGGATGCCCAGGAGTTAGGGTTGGATGTAGAGATAGAGGTGGATGGGGGGGTCAAGACCGAGAACCTGGCATTGGTGATTGATGCCGGTGCCGACACAGTGGTAGTGGGACATTCCATATTTGCAAGTGGTGATATCGAGCGTTCTGCTCGGGAAATACGACTTATCCTTGACGGGGTGACTCAAAATTCTGGTGGGAATATCGAAGGAAGAGCTTTAAAGGCTTGAAAAAAACTAAAGTTTCTTGCCTCTTTTGAGGTCATCTGCTTCGTTTTTCCAGTCTTCTATTTTGTCTGACCTCTTTTCGATTGTTTTCCCGAGATCAGAGAGCTTTTTACCAAATACTTGTGGATCGAATTTACCTGCAGAAATTTCCGTTTGTGCTTCTTTAAGAAGGTTTTCAAGATCATACATGGAACTGATGTTGAGGTCGATTATATCGATTTGTAATTCAGCATATTCCCTATAGTCTTCGACGCCACCAAGTCTTGTGATTTTTTCATAATAGGACTCCGCCTTTTTAGCTTCGTTTGCAAGCGTGTTTATAAGGCTATATATTGGCTCGACTTGATTTTTAAACCATGCTGGATCGGGGCTTTTTGCTTCCCTTAACTTTCCTCCCAACTCTTCAAGCAACTTTGCTACACTTGCCTCAATCTCGTCACTTTTCTTTATTATTGAAGGATATAATGAGTCAGCCTTTTTCATCAATGCTTTTGCCTTTGCTCTTCCTCCACCGCAACCAGCGCTTAAGGGAAAGAAGAAAATTGCAACACAAATAAGAAGGGCTATAGTTTTACTCTTTTTGCTAAAATAATCTCTTTTCTTTTCGTAAATCATTAGCATCCTCAGCGAGTTTATCAACCTCTTTAGAAAGTTGATCGAAAGCTTTAGCGAATTGTTGTATCCTGGTAAATGATTCTACCGGATCCACCTCTTCGCCTTTTTCTTGCCTCACAACTATTTCCTCTACGAAGTGTAGGTAATTTAGGGTTTTCTCTGTAAGTTCGGTTAGCTTTTCAAGTCCTTTTATTCGAAGCTCTGAATAGTTAGCATAATCTGTTACCCCTTTAAGCCCTAAGACCTTTGAAAATTCTTTCCTTGCTTTAATGTAACCCGAAACGATTCTTTTTGCACTCTCATCCATCATATTAAGCCTGGCACTTATTTCAGTTGAGGAAATTTGCTTTTGAGATTCAAGCAACTTTTGAACGTCTGTAAATCCTTTTGTGAAATTTTCGCTATCACTTTTGAGAGAAATCAGTATCCTTTCACCACTGATTACCAATTGCTTTGCTTTATCTTTATCGCCCCCGCAGCCGCAAAGACAAAATGCAAAAGAAAGCAGAATAAATAAACAAATGGAAAACAGTAGATGGGATACATGATTCTTGATATTTCCTTTCCTCTTCAAGGTCCTAAGGCCTTTTCACTCTTTGAATTTTTTAATATCTTCATTCAGTTCTTTCCCGCTTTCAATAAGTCTTTTAAGTTCTTCGGCCCATTTTCCGGTCTTCTCTGCAAGTTCTTTTGCCTCAGGAGGGTGATCCGATTGGAGTGCACTTGCTGCGGCTGAGAGTTCACTTGTTAACTTTGCCATTATTTCTGTAAATAATGATGCGTTTTTGAGAATATTCTCATGTAATTGAATGTATTTCTTGTAATCAGGAACTTCTTTATCCTTCAGTATGTTTTGAATTTCGTTCAGCGCTTGCCTGTATTGCCTTACGATCTCATCGCCAGTTCTTTTGAAAGTCTCATAAGCCTCTTCAAGTAAAGATGCGGTCAGCTCTGTGCTCGATTCTAAATTACTTGTCAGTTTGTCGAGGTCATCTGAGAATTCATTAACGCCGGAGTCGATTTTTTTTATTGTGCTCTCAATCTTTTGAAGGTAGCCTTCCTCTTTATTTTTTCCGCATCCATAAAGAAGAATTGAAGCTATGACTAAGAGGGAAAGTGACACGCACGCAAATTTTCTCATTCTTGCTCCTTTCTGCTTTTCGACATGCCGTTCTTTTGCTTTATTTACAGTGAAAATATTATCCTTAATTTAGGCTCTATGGCAATAACCTCTAAGTTGGGCCAAGAGGTTCTTACTCTACATTTCCGAGTAAGATTCAATATTCTGAAAGCAAGTAATGGATTACGAATTGAAGTATTCCGCAATGAGTCTAAAACTATGGTGTTTTAGATAGAAGCGATGTATTACTGAAGATATGTCGGATTCAAAAGTTTGTATTGTTAATTTACCCGACTTCTGTTATTATATTTTAAAATAATGGTTCTTCGGGACGTGGTGGAATTCCCGACCGGCGGTGAAAGCCCGCGAGCCTTAGGGCAGACCCGGTGGAAATCCGGGGCCGACGGTGAAAGTCCGGATGGGAGAAGACCTGTGTTTAGAACGCACTGGAACTTCTCCCGTGCGTTTTTTATTTTAAAGAAGGTTCTGAGAAGAGGGTTGATGGAAAAAACTATTATGGAAAGTGAATTAAGCGAATTAGAGATTGACGAAAAATATATGTCCCATGCGCTTGAACTTGCTGAGAAAGGGAGAGGAACCACACATCCAAATCCGATGGTAGGAGCGGTTATTGTATCGGGTGGAATAATAGCAGGAGAGGGCTATCACAGGGCTCCTGGCGAACCTCATGCTGAGGTTGTTGCAATTGAGAATGCTCGAGAAAAGGCACGCGGATCAACTCTTTATGTGACTTTAGAACCTTGTGCACATTCCGGAAGGACACCTCCATGCGTCGATGCAATTGCCAGAGCAGGAATTCGAAAGGTTGTCTTCGCTATGCGGGATCCTAACCCCTGTGTCTTAGGAGGTGGGGGAAGGATTCTGAGTGAAAGAGGAATTATTGTAAAAGAAGGGGTATTAGAAGAGCGTGCACAAAAGTTGAATGAGGAATATGTAAAAAGGGTGACGGCTGGCATTCCATTTGTGACACTCAAGATGGCGATGACCCTTGATGGAAAAGTTGCAAGTAAGGATTCTTCCTCTCGTTTCATAAGTTCAGAAGAATCAAGAAGGGATGTTCATTCCATGCGTGGGATTGCTGATGCAATCATAGTTGGCATTGGAACAGTTCTTGCTGATAATCCTTTGCTTACTGTAAGGATGGGAGTAAAACCTCGAAGGATTCCCGCAAGAGTCGTGGTTGATTCTCATGCAAGAATTCCCACATGGGCAAGAGTTCTTGATACTTCTGAAGCCCGGACGATAGTTGCAGTGAGTAGAGAGGCGCCTGTTGAACGAATAAGGATGCTTAAGAGTCGTGGTATTGAGGTTATTGAGAATTGTGGAAAGGAGCATGTTGACTTAAGAAGGTTGCTTGAAGTCCTTGGCGAGATGGGCATGACTTCAGTAATCTTAGAGGGTGGACCACGGCTTGCATATTCTTTTTTGAGAGAAGGTCTTATTGATAAGTTCGTCTTTTACATTTCCCCAAAGATTTTTGGAGATGGTCTTAGCCTTTTTGTGGGTGGATTTGAATCCCCTAAAATCGAGCGCTCTCTTCGAATTGAATCGGTTGAGAGAATTGGACCGGATATAAGGGTCGTCTGTTACCCTTGAACAGGATGGAAAGATGTTTACGGGTATTGTTGAAGAAACAGGGAAAGTCCTGAGACTCAATGTTCGAGATGGAGCAACTATTGAAATAAAGGCCGACTCCGTTGTAGAAGATCTTGGGATTGGAGATTCTATTTGCGTTTCGGGTGTTTGCTTGACAGTTGTTCAGGTAGGAGATGGGAAATTTACTGCGGATTTAAGTATTGAGACTCTTAAGAGAAGTACGCTTGGGAATTTGTCCCCCGGTTCACTTGTGAATCTTGAACGTGCACTTATGCTTGGCAAAAGACTTGGGGGTCATATTGTGCTTGGGCATGTTGATGCAGTTGGGACTATTAGACAGCATTCAAGAATGGCTAACTCTTTCCTTATTGGAATAGAAGTGGACGATGAGCTTTCAAAATATATTGTTCCTAAGGGATCAATCGCAGTAGATGGAATTAGCCTCACGGTTGTTGATTGCAGGAAGGGATGGTTTTCTGTTTCTGCAATTCCTCATACGATTAATGTGACGACATTGGGTTTTTCTGAAGTAGGGGCAAAGGTAAATGTTGAAGTAGATATGCTTGCAAAATATGTCTTTTCCTGTGTTGAGATGATGGGTGGCGAAGATCGATTGAGGAAGGCGCTCGAGGAAGGTGGATACATTTAGGAACATGTTGGTTTATAAGGTGAGGTGAGAAGGGTCATAAAAATTTGGAGGTGAAACTATGACATTCAGCACTATTGAGGAAGCAGTAGAGGAACTAAAGCAAGGGCGTATGATAATTGTGGTCGATGATGAGGACAGAGAAAACGAAGGGGATCTCGTTTGTTCTGCTCAGATGGTCACGCCTCAAATTATTAATTTCATGAGCAAGTATGGACGTGGGCTGATATGTATGCCTTGTATTGGATCAAGGCTGGACGAGCTTGATATTCCCGCGATGGTAGAGCACAATACAAGCGCTCATGAGACTGCTTTCACGGTTTCGATTGGTGCCAAGGGTAAGATAACGACTGGGATTTCAGCATACGACCGCTGTGCCACCATTCAGGCTGTTATTAATCCAGAAACTAAACCTTCCGATATATGTAAACCCGGTCATGTTTTTCCACTTCGAGCAAGGGAAGGTGGCGTATTGACACGTGCTGGACATACTGAGGCCGCTGTTGATCTTGCAAGACTTGCCGGTCATTTTCCTGCCGGGGTGATATGTGAGATCATGCATGATGATGGAACTATGGCCCGAGTGCCCGAACTGGAAAAATTTGCAGCCCGGCATGGTTTGAAGATGATTACTGTCGCTGATCTCATTAGATACAGGATTTCAAAGGAACAGCTGGTAAAAAGGGTTTCAGAGGTAAAACTGCCAACCGAATATGGAGATTTCAAGGCAATAGGATATGAGAGTCTCGTTGATGGCTCATTTCATCTCGCTCTCGTCAAAGGAGAGGTAAAGGGCAAAAAGGATGTCCTTGTAAGGGTTCATTCAGAATGCCTAACTGGTGACGTTTTTGCTTCTAAGAGGTGCGATTGTGGCAAACAACTTGCACTTGCGCTGAAGAAAATCGAGGAGGAAGGCGAAGGGGTATTCCTTTACATGCTTGGACACGAGGGAAGGGGCATAGGGCTTGCCAAAAAGATAAAGGCTTATGAATTGCAGGATCATGGCCTTGATACTGTTGAAGCAAATGTGGAACTTGGGCTACCACCGGATGCCAGAGATTATGGAACCGGGGCTCAAATACTTCGCGATCTTGGAATCACCTCCATGAGATTACTTACGAATAACCCTGCAAAGAGGGTCGGACTTGAGGGGTATGGACTATCTGTGAGCGAAAGGGTTCCTCTTCAAGTTGAGCCCTGTGAGGAAAACATTAATTATCTTAAAGCAAAGAAAGAAAAGTTGAATCATTTTATTGATGTCTGTTAAGGATTTTTTCATTCAAAAGAAGTAAGTTTTAGTTAGTCAAAAGGAGGGAAAATGAGTACATACGAAGGCAATCTTATGGCAAGGGGACTTAAGTTCGGGATCGTTGTTAGTAGATTCAACGATTTTATAAGCAAGAATCTCCTCTCTGGTGCACTTGATTCTCTTAAGCGGCATGATGCGCAGGATGAGGACATTGACATTGTGTGGGTACCTGGTTCTTTCGAGATACCGGTTGTCGCAAAAAGACTTACTGCTTCCGGGAAATATAATGCGGTTATTTGTCTTGGGGCCGTGATTCGTGGTAGCACTCCTCACTTCGACTATGTAGCGAGCGAAGTTTCAAAGGGAATTGCGAAAGTTAGTCTTGAATCCGGAGTTCCAGTTTCATTTGGAATAATAACAGCTGATACTCTTGAGCAGGCAATTGACCGTGCAGGGGCAAAAGCGGGAAACAAAGGATCTCAGGCTGCTCTTTCAGCGATAGAAATGGCAAACCTTTTGTCCTCACTTTCTTAATTGAAAATTTTTGGGTGCTATAATTAAAAATGGAGGTGAAGATTTGGGTGAGGTATCTTCGAATGATGCCGTAAAGAAGGTTTCCACTGTTATCCTTCAAAGACATAGAGGTGATGTTATCGAAAGCATTCCAGTAGAAAGGTCTCCCTCCTCTTCATTCTATTCCTTCCTTAAACAAACGAGGAAGAAGTATTTCAGCAATTACATTGAGTTACTTGATGACGCGATTGAAAACAACGAGCCGACGGACTTTTTTGGCAATGAAACCTACCAGAGTTACTCACACGCTAAGGCTGGTTTTGAATTGAAGGAAGTTCTTTCAGTTCCAAATGCTGTAAAAGCAGGCATAACATCTGTTCTTGAAAAGGCTTGCTCCTCTGGGGAGGTCGCTGCAGGTGATGCTTTGCGTTTCCTCGAAGTGCTTGATGAAGTGCTTGACCAGGCGCAATTAATTCGGTCGCAGGCTTTCATCCAGACGCGTGATGAGGTCATACGGTTTTATCATTCATGCCAGGAAGAGATTGATAGATTTCCCTCAAACCTTGCAGCAACGCTTGATTTTTCAACCCTAATGAAATCTGCAGTAAAGAAAGCGATTGATTTGATTGAAGCCGACAGGTGTGCACTTTTCACCCGTGATCTTCTCACTAATGATCTGCGAGTCATGGCTTCGAATTTCGCGCATGAACGAGTATTTGGCGAAATTCCTGTAAAACTTGATGATAAAGTTTTGAAGGAACTTGTATATGAAAGGGAACCTGTTTTACTTGATGGACCAAAAAGGTCATTACCACTTGTATCTTCAGTCATTAGGAAGTTAAAGGTAAAATCGCTTTTATTGGTTCCACTTATGGTTCGCGACAGGAATCTTGGCGTCATGCTTCTCGGTGCTGAGGAAAATCCCAAGGAGTTTACGCCAGAAGTAGTTGAACTTGCGGTCAGGTTCGCAAGCAGGGTTGCTCAGGCGATGGAAAACGCGAGGCTCCATGGAAGCGAACAGCAAAAGCTGAAGGAGACAATGGCACTTCTTGAGGTCGCGAGGCTTGTAACTTCTACTCTTGACATTGATCTCCTACTTAGCCGTCTTTCTCAAATAACTGCTGATGTTTGCGAGGTTGAGAAGTGCAGTGTGTATCTTTATGTTTCCGAGAATGGCAGATTCTATCCGGTAGCGACATTTGGAAGTTTCGATAATTCAGATTGGGAGATGCAATTTGAGGATGGGATTTGTCCAAGTGAATTAAGTGAAGATGAAGTTGATCTATTGATAAACAAGCACGAAGTTCTTATATCCGATCCATCTCTTTCTCCATTTATTCCTGATGAAAGAATTGAAGATTCTAAGACAAGGTCAGTTGTAATTGTTCCAATTTGCTCTCGTGAGCGTATACTCGGCTTGATAGTTCTTTATCACGGAAAAGAGCAGGATGAAATCGATGCAGATATGGTAAGTCTGGTGACCGCAATTGCCGGCCAGGCCGCAGTTGCACTTGAGAACGCTTCTCTTTACGAGAACCTGGAGATGAGTTATTTCTCAACGGTCAAAGCGTTAGCAAAGGCAATTGAAGTAAAAGATCCATTTACCTTTGGGCACTCAGAGCGTGTTACCGATTACGCGCTTGCAATAGCGACAAGGCTTGGTCTTTCTGACTGGGAAAAGCGGAACATCAAGTATGCGGCTGCTCTTCATGACATAGGAAAGATAGGAATTGCAAGGAAGATATTAAACAAGCCTGGAACATTGTCTGAGGAAGAGTTTGTTCATGTCAAAACACACCCGCAGCTTGGTGATTCTATAATTGAGCCAGTCGCTTTCTTGAAGGAATCAAGGGAGATAATTCTGCACCACCATGAGAGATATGATGGGAAAGGGTATCCTGATGGTTTGAAAGGCGAGGATATCCCCTTAGGCGCAAGAATACTTGCTGTGGCTGATTCCTTCGAGGCAATGATGTCAGATAGACCATACAGACGTGCGCTGGATCTTGAAGATGCTTTGAGAGAACTCGAAATCAATGCAGGGAAGCAGTTCGATCCAAAGGTGGTGGAGACTTTCATCGAACTTGTTCGCTCAGGTGGTATCTCGCAGGCTGGCAAGACAAAAGAGCCAGCCCCGAGGTGTGAAGAGTCCTGAAATTACTTGCTAACATTTAAATAGCATTTATTCCTTGAAAATGGGGACCGTAAAGGTGAAAGTACTACCCATCCCAGGCTCGCTTTCAGCCCAGATTTTTCCTCCATGCTGCTCTATAATCTCCCGGCAGATTGCAAGACCAAGTCCGAATCCTTTCGTTTCACCACTTCCTGGAGTTGGCGCCTGAAAAAATCTGTCAAAGATATGGGGAAGAGCAGATGGAGAAAT
>Ga0315298_1000905_pt1 | contig 56649 bp, 51 predicted proteins | sample WHS_1_MG_FD_203077 | JGI IMG/M metagenome (GOLD analysis project Ga0315298, IMG submission 203077) | Extremophilic microbial mat communities from Washburn Hot Springs, YNP, Wyoming, USA - WHS_1_MG | ecosystem: Environmental > Aquatic > Thermal springs > Hot (42-90C) | place: USA: Wyoming... | reverse complement strand
GGATCGCCGGATTGCCGTTCGTCTGGGTCAGCCCGCGATATACGTAATCCGAAACAATGCCGACGTTCATGCTCAGCGCATGAACCTCCGGTATCGGCGGCTCCCCTTCTATCTCCTCCGCCACCGCGGCGTGACTGACCAGCAATGCCAGAGGCGCTATCCATAATATTTTTGGTCTCATTGCGTTTTCCATTTTTGAATTTTTGAAATGACGCGCTATACGGCCGCCATGGCGAGTTCCGCCATCTCGTCCACTGAAAGCACCCGATCCGCATTCAGGATGATCACGAACTTGCCTTCCACCTTGCCCATGCCCTTGATGAAATCGGCCCGGATCTTCGCGCCGAAATTGGGGGCTGGCTCGATTTCGTCTCCCGGGATGTCCAACACTTCGTTGACCGCATCCACCATGACCCCGACCACCTGGGTCGCTTCCTCGGCATCGAGATCGCTCCTGACTTCGATGATGACGATGCAGGTCCGCCTGCCGACCGTCGTCGCCGTCTTGCCGAAGCGCGCGGAGAGGTCGATCACCGGAACCACCGCGCCCCTCAGGTTGATGACCCCGCGGATCGAGGCAGGCATGCGCGGCACTTCGGTCAGCTGGCCGTATTCGATGATCTCCTTGATCGCCAGGATGCCGATGGCAAACACTTCCCCGCCCAGCATGAAGGTCAGGTATTGCTGCTGTTCCTGCCCCTCCACCTGGACAGTTGTTTCAGTCTTGACTAGTGCGCCCATGGCCGCCTCCTCAGAATGCGACGAAGCCGGCTTCGGCGGGGGCTGCGGCGAGCGCGGGGGCGGCCATCTTCGGCGGCTTGGACTTGGCTGCAGGCTGCGCCTGGCGAGCCTGCGCATGGGTCTCTTCGCCCACCTTGAAGAATCCCACCAGCTGCTGCAGCTGCTCGGCCTGGCCGCTCATCTCCTCGGCGGTCGCGGCAAGCTCCTCGGAGCTGGATGCGTTCTGCTGGGTGACCTGGTTGAGCTGGTTCATCGCGTTGTTGATCTGCCCGACCCCGGAACTCTGCTCCTGGGAAGCCGCATTGATTTCCTGCACCAGGTCGGAAGTCTTGTTGATCACCGGCACGATCTCGTCCAGCAGCTTCCCGGCCTTCTCGGCAAGGCCCACGCTGCCCTTGGCGACTTCGCCGATTTCCTGGGCCGCGACCTGGCTGCGTTCGGCAAGCTTCCTCACTTCAGCCGCAACCACCGCGAATCCCTTGCCGTGCTCCCCGGCCCTCGCCGCCTCGATCGCGGCATTCAGCGCCAGAAGATTGGTCTGGTAGGCGATGTCGTCGATGATGCCGATCTTGTCCGCGATCCGCTTCATCGCGGTCACGGTCTCGGTCACGGCGCTGCCCCCTTCCACGGCCTGCTTGGCTGCGGTCGAAGCCATGCCGTCGGTGACCTTGGCATTCTCGGTATTCTGCTCGATGGAGGCGGTCATCTGTTCGATCGACGCCGAGGTCTCCTCGACGCTGGCCGCCTGCTCGGAAGTCGCCTGCGACATGCTCTGCGCGGTAGCGGAAACTTCTTCGGATGCCGAGGCGAGCGCAGTCGCCGAACTCCTCACCTCGGTGATCACCTGGGAAAGCTTCTCCACCATGCCTTTCATTGCGAACAGCAGACTGCCGTTGTCACCTGCCCTGACCGAAACTTCCACGGACAGATCTCCTGCGGCAAGCTTGCGAGAAATATCCGCAGCATAGTCAGGCTCTCCGCCAAGTTGCTTCATCAGATTGCGGGAAATCATCAATCCCATGGCTGCGACGACAGCGATGACCAGAAGCGCGATGGTGATCGAAAGCTTGGTTGCAGTGGCCTGAGCCGTTGCCGCCTCGACAGAGCCCTTTTTGCCTATATCGACGTTGTACTGGATATGATCGTCGAGCGCCGCCTGGATTTTGCTCGCGATATCGATGTCCTTGTTCAGCTGTGCCAAACCCTGATCCACATGCCCTGCTTTGAACTGATCGATGGTCGGAGTGGTATCTTCCCCATATTGCTCGATCAGTCCCTTCTCGGCATTCAGCATCTGCCTGTCTTTGTCGTCGGCTACCATCTCCTTGTCGTATTTCTGCAACCCTTCCGCAAGGCTGGCCTTGAATCCCTTGACTGCAGCCTCGATTTCCGACATCTTTCCGGCATCGGCATAGAATATGGCCGATTTGTTGACCGCTATCCTGAGTTCCTCGAAATCCTTCAGCGCGCCGTCCAGTACGACCAGACTCGGCACCGTGTTCACGTTGGCAAAATTGGCCGCCGTATAAACCCGCTCTATTTGGTAATAGCCAAGGCCTGCCAATCCGACGAGGCCGAGCACGGCAGAAAAAATCAACAAATACATCCTTTGAGCTACAGTCATGATTAACTCCCCATTTAGGTTGATTGAAATGTTTACCGCTTGCGATCAGACGATATTTCCGACAACGTATGTCCCAACTCCCTATCAGTGGCCTGCTGCACCAGCCGCTGCACGTCCAGGATCAGCGCCACTTCCCCGCTGCCCAGGATGGTGAAGCCGCCTATCCCGCGCACGCCGCCGAACACCCTGCCGAGCGGCTTGATCACGGTCTGCAGCTCCCCTTCCAGGGTATCGACCACGAACCCTGCGCGATGGCCGGCATACTGCACCACCACCACGTTCTGCCTGGAAGAAGGCAGCCCCTCGACTTCGAACAGATCGCGCAGCCTGACGAAAGGCAATACTTCGCCGCGCAGGTTGAGATAGCCGTTGTCGCCGGAATCCCGCTCGGCGGAATCGAGCTCGATGCATTCCACCACCATGTCGAGCGGAATCACGTAGCTGGAAGTGCCGACGCCGACCAGAAACCCGTCGATGATGGACAGGGTGAGCGGCAGGCGGATTCTGGTGGTGGTGCCTTTCCCCTCCTGGCTTTCGAGTTCGATGGTGCCGCGCAGATCCTGGATATTGCGCCTCACCACGTCCATGCCCACGCCGCGCCCGGAGAGGTTGCTCACCGCATCCGCGGTGGAAAATCCGGCCTCGAAAATCAGCTGGTAGACTTCCTTGTCGGACAATTCCGCATCCGGCGCAACCAGCCCCTTTTCGACCGCCTTCCTGAGGATCCTGTCGCGATTCAGTCCGCCGCCGTCGTCGGACACTTCGATGACGATGCTGCCCGAGTCGTGAAAGGCATTGAGCTTCAATGTGCCCTGTGCGGGCTTGCCGCGCGCTTCCCGGATTTCGGCTGATTCTATGCCGTGGTCCATGGAATTCCTGACGAGATGGGTGAGCGGATCGCCGATTTTTTCCACCACGGTCTTGTCGAGCTCGGTCTCCGCCCCGTTGATCACGAGGCGGATGTCCTTGCCCAGTTCGCGGCTGACATCCCGCACCACCCGCTGGAAGCGGTTGAAAGTCGCGCCGATCTGCACCATGCGCAGGGAGAGCGCGGTATCCCGCACCTCCTCGACCATGCGCGACATGGTGGATGTGACTTCAAGCAGCTCTCCCATGGCGGTTTTCTGGGCGATGAGGCTCGCGCTGGAGCCGACGATGATGAGCTCTCCCACCAGATTGATGAGCTGGTCGAGCTTGGCGGAATCGACCCTGATCAGGCTGTTTTCGTGGCTCTTGCTTTCCTTGACCTGCTTCTGCTTTTCCAGGGCGGCTTCGACCACCGGCGCCTGAACCATGCTCTGTTCGACCAGCACTTCGCCGATGGGGCGAAGCTCGCTCTGATTCTGGATCTTCAGGGCCTCTGCAAGCTCGCCTGCGGTCAACGTGCCGCACTGGACCAGAATGTCGCCGAGGCGCATTTCGTCTTCAGGCAACTCCCTGATGAGGGCCATGTATTGCGCAATCTTGCTGTGCGGCGGCAAAATGCCGATGCGGCAGTCCTCGCGCACGAATTCGAACACGCCTTCGATGGCCGCCTTGTCGGCATCGCTCTCGAAGGCGATCTCGAAACCCAGATAGCAGGATTCTGGGTCGATTTCAGCCAGGCGCGGCACGCCGTCTGTCAGCGTGTGGATGCTGACGATGCGCCCCATTTTGCCGAGGTAGCGGATGAAGGAAAACGGATCCATGCCGTAGCGCAGCACGTCCCTGCCGAAGCGCAGCGAGATGTGCCAGCAATCGGATTCGACTCCGCCGCCCAGGCTTTCGAGCTGCGCCTCGCTCTCGACCGGCATTGCGGCTTCCTGACGATGCGAACCGAGATATTGCGTCAGGCCGTCCGTGAGCGCCTTTCCCGAAGCGGCCGCCGCCTCGTCGGGAAGCGCCGCCTGCGCGACGCATTCGACGAGGAGATTCAGGTGGTCGCAGACCTGCAGCATCAGCGCAGTCATCGCGCCGTCCATTTTCAGCTCGCCGGCCCTGACCCTGTCCAGCACGTTTTCCGCGATGTGGGTGAATTCGACCACGAAATCCAGGCCGAAAAGCCCGGCCGAACCCTTGATGGTATGCGCTGCGCGGAAAATGGCGTTGATGGCGTCATCGTCGGCCATGCCGCGCTCCATATCGAGCAGGGATTCCTCCATGTTCTGGAGCAGTTCCCTCGCTTCGACGACAAACGTATGCAGTGCTTCGTCCAGATTCATGGCGTCGTCCTCAGTGGGTGGTGATGAGCATGGGATCTCCGAAGAATCCGGCCAGATCGGAGAGTTCGAGGGCTTCCTGAACCGCAGCGCTGTGTCCGGTAAACGCGAGCTGCATGTTGCGCACGATGGATTCCAGCTTGAGCGCCATCATGAGCTGGATGCCGGAAGCGTCGATTTCGGTGACGCCGGACAGGTCGATTTCGAGATCCGCTCCGTCGGTGCAGGCCGGCAGCAGCACTTCCTTCAGCTCCATGGCCCTGGAAATGGTCATTTCCCCTTCGACGACGATTTGCTGTCTTGCATTGTTCATGCTGTTTTCTCCTGGATTTCAGGCTGCGACCAGCTTGGATACGGCAGCCAGCATCTGATCGGGTTTGAAAGGCTTCACCACCCAGGCTTTAGCGCCTGCTGCCTGGCCTGCCTGCTTCATGCTTTCTCCGGCTTCGGTGGTGAGCATGATGACCGGCGTGAATTTGTAGGCCGGCAGCTTCTTGGCTTCCTTGACGAAGGTGATGCCGTCCATGTTGGGCATGTTCACGTCGCTGACGATGAGATTGATTTTCTGCCCGTCGAGCTTGGAAAGCGCATCCTTTCCGTCGCAGGCCTCGATCACGCTGTACCCTGCCCCCTTCAGCGCGATGCTGACTACCTGGCGCAGGGAAGCTGAATCGTCGACTATCAGTATGGTTGCCATGATTTCTCCTCAAAAAAATGTGATTTCGTCTTCGGCGGATTGATTGACCTCGCCGCCGTGATTCGCCTGTTCTTCGGTGGTGGCGTAGCTGCTCTCCAGGGCCTCGAGAACGGACTGGACGTCGGGTGGCTGCAGGCGCCCGCTTTCCGCAAATGCCGCCTCGCTTTCCCTCAGCTTTTCCGGGAAGGACGCGACGCTGTCCCTGACATGCGAGAGGATCTGGCTGACCCTGTCCTGGAACTGCAGCTGGACCATGGACTCGGCGATTTCACGCTTGATGCCTTCGCTGGCTCTGCGCAGGATGCCCGCCGATTCCGAAAGGCTGTCGGTGGCCCCCCTGAAATCCCCGAGCACGGACCTGATGGCTTCTTCCGACACCACCACCGAGGATGCTTCAAGTTCCGCCGACTCTTCCGCGGAAGCGAATGCCTTGGCGATGGCATGGCTGATCGATTCGATCATCGCCGTGATCTGCTTTCCGCTCTCGCCGGATTTGTTGGACAGCTTCCTGACTTCGTCGGCCACCACGGCAAACCCCCTTCCCGCTTCCCCCGCCCTCGCCGCCTCGATGGCGGCGTTGAGCGCAAGCAGATTGGTCTGGTCGGCGATGTCGGCCACCGCTGCAGCCATCGATTTGAGCTGGTCGATGTACTGAACCAGATTGCCGACTTCGCCGAGGAGTTCTTCCTTGTTCTTCAGGGCTGCCTGGAGCGATGCGATCACCGAATTCAGACTTGCCTCGCTCCTCTCGAACACCGCCACCAGCCCGCCTTCCGCAGAACCGGCCGATGCGCTCGATGCCATCACGGCATCGTCGAGCTTTTCGACGGTTCCGGAGAATCTGCCGGTGAGCTCGACCACCGCCTGTTCGGTCTGGCTCCTGCCGGTTTCGATCTGCCTCTCCCATACCGGAAGAAGGGACTCGCCCAGGGCGCCAAGCCCTGCGAGGTATGCCCTGGCATCTTCGCGAAAGGCCGTTTTCATGTCCTGCTCGCGGGAAGCGAGCAGCCTGGACAGCTCGCTCCGCCTTGCCTTCTCGCGCCAGGCCACCGCAGCGACCGCGCTCGTGATCACGCCCAGGGCAAGCGCGATGCCCTGCCACGAAAATCCCCCCAGGTACAGCACGCCGCCCGCGCCTGCCACTGCAGGCAGAACGGGAACCCAGCTTGTCGCATCTCCCTTCATCGGTTCTCCTCTTTTTCGTTGCGGCAGCCCCGGATCACTTCGAGAACTTTGCCGAAATCCCTGCTTTTGTCGAAAACATGATCGGCCCCCATGGCGAGGCACCGGCTTCGATAGGGCGCCTGCGCGTGGCTTGAGAAAACCACCATGCTCGCTGCCGCGCTTTTGCCGGCCACCGCCCTGAGCACATCCAGTCCGCTGCCCCGCAAGAGCTTCAGATCCAGCACCACGACGTCGGGGTGCTGCTCCAGAATTCCCGGAATCGCTTCCTCCGCCGAATCGGACTCGCACACCCGGATGCCGGCATCGATTTCGCGAATGCCGTCTTTCAGCCGCTCCCTGACCAGAAGAGAATCCTCAACCAGATAAACCATCATGTTCTTGCCAGTCTTTTTCTCTGACCGCGATGAGTGAATGATGCAGTTTTCCGCAACGGGAAAACATCAGCAGGCGCTGAATCTTGACCTAGGAATGCCGCGAGGGCGGTAGGAATTTTCCGACTGGATTGTCAGAAAAGCTTAATCGAGCTGGCCCGAATCGACGAGGCCGTGGCGGATGCCGTATTTGACCAGGGCAGCCATGTTGTCGACTGCCATCTTCTGCATGATGTGGGTTTTATGGGTGCTCACCGTCTTGACGCTCAGGTTGAGCGCCTCGGCGATTTCGGAAATGCCGCCGCCCTGCAGCAGCAGCATGAAAATCTGATATTCGCGGTCGGACAGCAGGGTATGCGGCAGCGCGTCGGACTGCGGGCGCAGTGAGAAAGCCAGCTTCTCGGCCATTTCCGGGCTGAGGAACATGCCGCCGCCCGCCACCTTCCTGATGGCAGAAACCAGCTGCGCGGATGCGCTGTCCTTGGAAAGATAACCCGACGCGCCGGCTCTCAGGGTGCGCACCGCATACTGGTCTTCCCGGTGCATGCTGAGGATCAGAATGGGCAGCCTGGGCTTCTCGTCCTTGATCAGCTTGATGAGTTCCAGCCCGTTTCTGCCCGGCATGGACATGTCCAGCACCACCACGTCCCAGTCTTCGCTGCGCACTTTTTTCAGGGCATCGTGGCCGTTGTCGGCCTCGCCCCCCACCGCCATGTCTCCGCATTCGGCGAGGATCTGCTTCAGCCCTTCCCTGAGTATGGTATGGTCGTCGACCAGCAGCACGCGGATCACCGGATCGCCTCCCGGGTCGGCAGCCTGACGCGCACGGCAGTGCCCCTGCCCGGGCTGCCCGAAACAGCCACGTCCCCGCCGAGCATCTTCACCCTTTCCTTCATTCCCAGCAGCCCGAAGGAGCCTTTCTTGGCGCTTTCCCGGAACCCCCTGCCGTTGTCGCTGACTTCCAGTTCGATTTCGCCGTTTTCCTCGAAAAGGCTGACTTCGACCCGGTCCGCTTCGGCATGCCGGGCGACATTGGTGAGCGCTTCCTGGATGATCCGGAAGACGCAGGTGGCAAGCCGGTCGTCGAGATCGAATTCATCGCGGTTCATGGCCAGTTCGCAAGCGATGCCGGTGCGCTCTCCGAACTGTTCGACCTGCCATTCGATGGCGGCCGCAAGCCCGAGATCGTCGAGCATACCGGGGCGCAGGTTTTCGGCGATCCTGCGCACCGAATCGACCGTCCCGTCCAGGATCTTCGACATGGAGCGCAGCTTTTCGTCCACCCCGGCTCCCCCCTCCGGCAGCTTCCGGCCGAGCCAGTCAACGTCTATCTTCAAGGCCGTGAGCGCCTGCCCGAGCTCGTCGTGGATCTCGCGCGCGATGCTCTTGCGCTCCTCTTCCCTGACCGTGTCGCGGTGAGCGGAGAGCTGTCCGAGCGCCTCCCTCGACCAGCGCAGCTCTTCTTCCTTCAGCTTGCTGTCGGTGATGTTGAACAGCACCCCATCCCATACCAGGCTGCCGTCCTCGATGCGCCGCGGCGTGGCCCTGAGATTGACCCATTTCACATGATTCCCGGAAAGCGCAATCCGCCCTTCCCAGTTCCAGACGCCGAGCGCTGCCGCCGAATGGTTCCGCGCCGCAATGAAGGTCTTCGTGTCGGTTTCCGTGAGCAGCGCCATGAAGGCATCCGGATCGCTCGCAAGGTGCGACGGGGACAGGCCGCATATCGCCGCCGAGCCTTCGCTGACGTAGGTAAAGCGCCCGCTCGATCCGTCCATCCGGTACTGGAAAACCATGCCGGGGACATTGTTGGTCATGGCATGAAAGCGGGCTTCGCTCGCCGCCAGGGCCGATTCGGTTTCCTTGATCCGGGTGATGTCCTGGACATTCACCACCCTGTAAGCCATATTCCCTGTGGAATCGTTCACTTCCGTGACATTGATCAATACCGGAAAACTGCTGCCGTCCTTGCGGACATGCGTCGCCTCCCAAACCCGCTCTTCAGGGACACAGCAGGGAATCTGACAGCAATCGGGCGGAAAGAAGTCGGTCAGGGCGGCGCCCTTCAGCTCCCCGATCTCGTAGCCGTACATGCGCGCGAATTCCGGATTCATGTTCTCGAATCTTCTTCCGTCTGCGCTTTCTATCGCTATCCCCCACTGCGCATGTTTGAAAATCTCCGCCCAGCGCTCGATATCCGCTTCCATGCCCCTGCGCTCGCGCCTCACTTCGGCTTCGCGCAATTCGCGCTTCAGTGCGGGCGCGAGGCGGGGAAGATTGTCCTTCATCACGAAGTCGTGCGCGCCCGATTTCATCAGGGCGACCGCCGCTTCTTCGCCGATGCAGCCGGAGACGACGATGAAGGGAATGTCCAGGCCGGAAGACTTCAGGATGTCCAGCGCTCCCACGGTCGAAAAATCGGGGAGATTGAAGTCCGAAAGCACCGTGTCCCAGGACTGTTCATTGAGCGCCTGCTTCATGGCAGGGCCATTTTCGACGCGCAGGGGAAACACTTCGAATTCGGCGGAAAGAGCTGCGAGAACGAGCGCCGCGTCGTCCTCGGAATCTTCGACCAGCAGCAGCCTAAGCGGACTTAGGCCGGGCGGCATGCTCCTGGCACCTCGTTGAGATCGAGCCAGTAATGTCCGATCTGTTTGATCGATTCGGTGAACCTGGAAAAATCCAGGGATTTCTGGACATAGCTGTTTGCGCCCAGCTTGTAGCAGTCCTCCAGGTCGCATTCCTGATTGGAGGAACTCAGGATGACCACGGGCAGATGGCTGGTCGCCTCGTTGGCGCGCATCTGCCTCAGCACCTCGAAGCCGTCCACTCTCGGCATTTTCAGATCGAGCAGCACGAAACCGGGCGGATCTTCCGCTGCACCGGAAAAAAGATAATCCAGCGCTTCCTGGCCGTCCCGCGCCACCACGACCTTGCCGGCGAGTCCGTTCTCGCGCAGCGCGAGCAGGGCGAATTCCATGTCGTCCGGATTGTCCTCCACCAGCAACATCGCCTTGTGTGCCGTCTTTCCCATGTCATCCTTCAAGCGTGAAATAGAATGCTGCGCCGACATTCACTTCTCCTTCCGCCCAGATGCGCCCGCCATGGCGGTGTATGATGCGCTGCACCGTGGCAAGACCGATTCCGGTTCCATCGAATTCTTCGGTCTTGTGCAGCCTCTGGAAGGCGCCGAACAGTTTTCCGGCGTATTTCATGTCGAACCCTGCGCCATTATCGCGCACATACAATATTTTTTCACCCCCCTGTTCGAAAACGCCGAATTCTATTTTCGCCTCATTCCTGATTGAAGTGAATTTCCAGGCATTGCCAATCAGGTTCTCCAATGCGATCTTCATCAGGCGAACATCCGCAATTCCCCTGACATCAGGCTGGACCGCCCATTCGACCCGTCGATCCCCGGCTTCGAATTCCCGGATCACGCTCTCGACGATCCCGCTCAGATCGACTTCCTCCCTGCAGATTTCGCTGCGGGTGACGCTGGAGAGTTCCAGCAGATCCTCGATCAGTTCCCCCATGCGCCGGGTCGCTCGCCTCACCCGACCGAGGTAATCCCTGCCCGTATCGTCGAGCTGCTCAGCATGCCGCTTCAGCAATATTTCGCTGAAGCCGTCTATGCTCCTCAACGGGGCGCGCAGATCGTGGGAGACGGAGTAGCTGAAGGCCGCCAGTTCGGTGTTCGCCGCCTCGAGCTGGCGGGTGCGCATCTGCACGCGCTCCTCGAGTTCGGCATTGGCCTGCCTCAAGAGCGCTTCCGCCTGCTCGCGCCGGTTCTGCTGGTCGAGATAGCCGATGGCAAAGGAAACGTCTCCGACAATTTCCTGCATCAGGCTGACGATATCCTCCTTGAAGAAAGCGACCTCGTTCGAATATACATTGATCAGGCCTATCCTTTTGTCGCCAAGATGCAGGGGGAATCCGGCCGAAGACCGGTAACCGCGCCAGGCGGCCTCTTCCCGCCAGGCTGCCATTCTCGGGTCGCTCGCGATGTCCGTGCAGATTTGCGCAACCCCGGTCTTCAGCACCAGGGAAGCCGGCCCGTTGAGTCCCATCAAGCCGGTTTTCCTGAGCAGATCGAGATATCCCGCATCGTGTCCGGCATGCACTACCGGGATGATCTCCCCGGTCTCGTCGAGCAGACCGATCCAGCCCATCACGAACTTGCCAGAATCGACCATGATGTTGCAGACATCCCTGAACAGGCTGTCCCTGTCGCGGACGCGCACGGTTGCCTCGTTCACCCGGCTCTGTATGAGATAGAGCCGGTTGAGCCTTTCCAGCTTTTCTCCGGCCTCGACGACCCCCTGCTGGGCATGCTTCCTGTCGGTGATGTCGATGAAGGAGACGATCACCTCGCGGATGGCGCCGGTTTCGTCCACATCGGGAAAACCGTTGACCAGCGCCCAGCGCGTCGGCTCCTCGCCCTGGAATTCCACGCCGACCACGTGATTGTAGAAAGGCCGACCGTCGGCCAGAACCCTGTTCTCCGGCAGCTCTTCCAGCGGCATGGCGCTGCCGTCTTCCTTCAAGAAACGCGTGAACAGGTTCGGAATGTGCACGCCGGAGAGAACCGCATCGAACCCGAAGAAGCGCCTGGCTGCGGCGTTCAGGTAATTCACCGAGCCGTCGGACGCATGCACCACGACCGCTGTCTGCAGGTTTTCCAGAAGCTGGCTGGTATATCGCTCATTTTCGCGCAGCATCTTTTCAGCCTGTTTGCGCTCGGTCAGATCGCGCACGATGCAGACGCAATGCCGCTCTCCCTCGAAGCTGAATTCCCCCACCGCCATCTCGTAGGGAAAGACCGAGCCATCCTGCCTGCGCGCTTCCCCGTCGATGCCTGCGCACCCCCCGTCGATGCAACTCGCATTTTGGGGATAATTCCCGCCTGCGCAATCGGAAAGCTGCTTGAGCAAGGGGAAGTCTTTCCCGCCCGCCACAAAACCCGGCCCGAACATTTTTCGCGCGGACGGATTGAACGAGCGGATCACGCCCTTGCCGTCGGTGGTGACCACGCCTTCCGGAATGTTGTCCAGGATGGCTCTTGCATGCGCCTCTGCGCTGATCAGTCCGCGCACCAGGGGGCGCATGCGCCGATACAAGAGCCACGAGGCCAGCGCAGAAACGACCAGGAGAAAGCCGTAGGCGGAAATCATCCGGTTCCGCGCCGGCAGATAGAGCTCGTCGGCATCGACCTTTTCCACCATGCCGAGGCCGAGGCCGCCGATCGGACTGTAGGCGGCGACCACCAGTTTCCCCCTGTAGTCGCGCCCGACCGCGACCCCGGACTTCCCGGAAAGCGCATGGCTCATCGACAGGAGCTGGCCGTTCATGGCGAGGGGAAGCCGGATCGAAGTCTCCTGGAGGCGGGAGGGAAAGCAGTCCATCTGGCCATTGTCAGGCGCGCAGACCACGACTTCGCGGGATTGGCCCAGGCTGTGCGCCAGATCGAATTCGGAATCGAGGTCGCGCAGATCGGTTTCGACCCCGATCTCGCCGATTTCGCGCCCCCCCCGGTAGATCGGCGCATCGGATTCCAGGCGCAGCCCCTTCTTCCAGAACAGCCAGGAAGGATGGACAAGCATCAGGCCGACCCTGTTTTCGAAGCGCTTCGAGCGCTCGCCGACGGCAGCGAGCAGCCTTCCCCTGCCGTCGCTGACCCAGATGGCCCTGACCCCCTCGGCCTTCTGCAATTCGAGTATCTTCTGCAGCCTGGCCTGCAGCGTGCCGGAATCCCCCTGCAGGTCGGAAAGGACGGCGATCTTGTCAGCTTTCCCCATCGCGCTCGTCACCGATTCCTTGAAGTGGCGGGCATTTGCCTCCAGCGCATCGGAAAGGGTGGCCTCGAATCCCGTCATGATTTCCTTGGCGAGAATGCCCGCCCCGCCCATTCCGGCGACCAGCCCCAAGCTCACCAGCAGCACGATGCCCTGGGCGGCGATCTGGCGGTCCTGCCTGCCTTCGTAAAAGGAAGCCATGGCCGGCGTCTGGCGCAGGGAATAGAACAGCATCATGCACAGCGCGAGCAGTCCCGCCGAATCCACCCGGTTCACTTCGTATCTTCCGAGCACCTGCTGGAACAGCGGGATATTCAGGATCGCATTCAGCAGATGCCCCAGAAGGCTGCCGAAGGCGACGACGTAAAGGATCAGCCAGAGGAGCTGCAGCGTCAGCAGGGAAGCCGAACCGGAGATCCGGTTCTTGAGCGCGATGAGGAAGCCTGCAGCGAAGAGGGCAATGGCGAATTCCGGGGCAGCCACGGCATTGGCAAGCCCCAGCAGCGCAACCGATGCGCCCAGAACCGAAATCGGCAAGGACGGCCTTCCCGAATCGAAGGCCAGAGCCAGCCCGCAGAGCGCGAATCCCAGGGCCGCAGCGGCCTGAACCATGCTCCAGTTGACGCCGATCAGCAGCCCGATCGCGACGAGCGAGATGCCGAGCGGAAGCCGGATTTTTGCGTACCTTTCCCGAGTCAAACGCTTCCCCGTGAGATGCCGAAAACCCCCAGATCCCAGGGTTTCCGAGTTCTTTATTTTTGGTTATCTGGATCACACAACGAACTCCATAGATTGTAACTATAAAACGCGGATTATGGCTACAGGAAATTCTGACGGGGTCCGATTTGCAACCAGAATTGCGCTCCAATTCGAGGATTGCATTGCGAACGTCAAGGCAGGAGCCATCCGCCTGTGCTAGGATGGCTCCTTCGAGATCCGACCCGAGAAGATGCCTGCAGAATCCACACTCAAGGGCCTGTCCAGCGCCGAAGCCGGCGAACGGCTTTCGCGATACGGGCCCAATACCGTCAGGGAAACCGACTCCCACCCCTGGCTGGCTTTCCTGAAGAAATTCTGGTCGCCCATACCCTGGATGCTGGAAATCACCATCGCTTTGCAGCTTGCCCTCGGCAAGGCGGACGAGGCGCAAATCATAGCAGCCCTGCTGCTCTTCAATGCGATCCTCAGCTTCGTTCAGGAAAACCGGGCCAACAAGGCGTTGGCCCTGCTGAAAGGCAGGCTGGAAATTCAGGTGCGCGTGCTGCGGGATGGTCTCTGGAAAAAGCTGCCGGCGCAGGAACTGGTTCCCGGAGACGTGGTGCATCTGCGCATGGGCGATCTGGTGCCGGCAGACGTCAGCCTGCTCGACGGTCAGGTTCTTCTGGACCAGTCCGCGCTCACCGGAGAATCCCTGCCGATCGAGGCCGGACAAGGCGCGACCGCTTATGCCGGCGCCATCGTGAAGCGCGGCGAAGCCTCCGGAGAAGTCGCGGCGACGGGGTCGCGCACCTATTTCGGCAGAACCGCGGAACTGGTCAGGACAGCAAAGACCGCGAGCCATCTCGAAAAGCTGATCTTCTCCATCGTCAGGTACCTCATCGCGCTCGATGTGGTTCTGGTCGCCGCCCTGCTTGCCTACACCATGATCTCCGGCATTGCGATCGCCGAAGTGATTCCTTTCGCACTCATCCTGCTGGTGGCCTCCGTTCCGATCGCCCTGCCTGCGACATTCACGCTGGCAACCGCCCTGGGATCCCTGGAACTGGCGAAGAACGGCGTGCTGGTGACGCGCCTGGCCGCAATCGAGGAAGCCGCGGCAATGGATGTGCTGGCAAGCGACAAGACCGGGACCATCACCCAGAACAGGCTGGCGCTGACGGCGCTTCACCCGCTCGCCCCACATCCGGAAGCCGACCTGCTGCGCCTTGCCGCGCTCGCCTGCGACGACGCGACCCAGGACCCCATCGACATCGCCATTCTGGATGCGGCAAGGTCGCGGGGAAGGCTTGATGATATTCCCCGCAGGCTGGGTTTCGTGCCTTTCGATCCGGAAACCAAGCGCTCCGAAGCCCTGTTCGAGGAGGCAGAAGGCCAGCTGCGCGTGGTCAAGGGCGCGCCCATGGTCGTGGCCAGCCTGGTTCCGGGCAAGCCCGACATTGCCGCCGATGTGGAACGCATGGGCGCTCAGGGGCTGCGCGTGCTGGCCGTCGCTGCAGGCAGGGAGGACAGCCTCGCCCTGGTCGGACTGGTCGGCCTCAAGGACCCGCCCCGGGAAGATTCGCGTCTTCTCATCCAGAGCCTGAACGACCTGGGCGTGCGGGTCATGATGGTCACGGGCGACGGCCCGTCCACCGCCAGGGCCATTGCCGAAGAAGTGGGACTGGGAATGCGCGTCTGCCCCCCCGAAGCGCTGCAGGAGGAAATCGCCAGGCATGTGCTCGACTACGACGTTTTTGCGCATGTCTTGCCGGAAGACAAGTTCCACATGGTGCAGGCCTTGCAGGCGACGGGCCGCGTGGTCGGCATGAGCGGGGACGGCGTCAACGACGCCCCCGCGCTCAGGCAGGCTGAAGTCGGCATCGCGGTCGCCAATGCCACCGATGTCGCCAAGGCCGCCGCCAGCCTGGTGCTGACCAACCCTGGCCTGTCCGACGTGAAAGCCGCGGTGCAGACCAGCCGGCGCATCTACCAGCGCATGCTGACCTATACCCTGAACAAGATCATCAAGACCCTGGAAATCGCCATTTTCCTGAGCGTCGGGGTGATGCTGACCGGGGTGTTCGTCATCACCCCGCTGCTGATCGTGCTGCTGCTCTTCACCAACGATTTCGTCACCATGTCCATCGCGACCGACAATGTCACCTATTCGCAAAAACCCGAGCGCTGGAACGTTCCGGCGCTGATGATCACGGCCGGCACCCTCGCCGCGCTGGTGCTGGTGCTTTCGTTCGCGGTGTTCTTCGCCGGGCGGAACTGGCTCCACCTTCCCCTGAACCAGCTGCAGACGCTGATTTTCGCGATGCTGGTCTTCACCGGGCAGGGCAATGTCTATCTGGTTCGCGAGCGGCGCCATTTCTGGAAATCGAGGCCAAGCCGGTGGCTGCTGCTGGCATCGGCCGTCGACATCCTGGCAGTCTGCGTGCTTGCCACGCAAGGTATCCTCATGGCCCCCATTCCCCCGCCTCTGGTGGCGGGCCTGATGGCGCTGGTGCTGATTTACCTGCTCTTCATGGACTTCGTGAAGATCAGTATCTTCCGGCGCTTCGGTTTCTGATTTCGCCCCGGATATGGGAAAATTCGGGTAGCTTGAAGAACGGGGAGAGTGAAATGAAAAAGGATTTCTGGCTGGAGCGCTGGGAGAAGGAGGAGATCGGCTTTCATCAGGACGACTACAACCCTTGCCTGCGCGAATACTGGCAGCGGCTGGAGCTTGACCGGGGCAGCCCGGTATTCGTCCCGCTGTGCGGCAAGAGCCGCGACATGATCTGGCTCGAAGGCCGGGGACACCCCGTGCTGGGGGTGGAGCTGAGCGCGATCGCGGCAAAAGCCTTCTTCGACGAGAACGGGCTGACTCCGCGGCATGCCAGGCAAGGAAAATTCGATTCCTGCGAATCGGGCGGCATCCGTATCCTGTGCGGCGACTTCTTCGACCTCGACCGCTCCATGCTCGAAAACGTCCGCGCAGTGTACGATCGGGCTTCCCTGATCGCGCTGCCCCCGGCAATGCGCGAGCGCTACATTTCCCACATGGCCGGCATTTTGCCGCCCGGCACAAGAATCCTGCTGATCACCCTGGATTATGCCGGGGAAGAGATGCAGGGCCCGCCCTTTGCCGTTTCGAAACAAGAAGTGGCGGAAAGCTACGGCAGGCACGCGAAAGTCACGCTGCTCGCCGAAATCGACGCGCTCGACCTGGAGCGGAATGCGCGCTTCAAGCAGCGCGGCCTCTCCCGCCTGCAGGAATGCGTCTTCCTGGTCGAATTGCGCTAGCCGGCCCAATTCATCGCTTCAGGCCACCCCGATAAAGATTGCCAGCGCGCGGTTCACCGCCACCATCGCTTCGTCGTCCAGCCGACCGATCACCTGGCCGACCTTGTCGCGCGAGACGGATTGCGGTTTGTCTATCATGACCTGAGACGGCTTGAGCAGACCGTTGATTTCGCTCGGTTTCACTGTGATGCGAAACAGCGGAGTATCGCGCAATTCGCCAGTGACAGGAAGAATCGTAACGGAAGGATGCGCATCAAAAAGGTCGGACTGGATGACCAGCGCCGGGCGCGGCTTGCCCAAGTCACCCTGCAAGGCAATCGTCACCAGATCGCCGCGTCTCACTGCCAGCCTTCCGAGTCGGCCAAGCCTGCCAGTTGATCGAGCATCTCGCGCTCATGCGGATCGCCCTGCAACAACATCGACTGGCGACGGCATTCCTCGGCGAAACCCGCGCGCCGGGTATCCGGCACCCAGATTTGCACCGGGCGCAGCCCGGCAGCGCGCAAAGCAGCGCGGTGGCGCTGGACCCGCTCGGATGTACCTGCTCCCATTTTAAAACCTCCAGAAACACATGTTACATGAAACACATGTTAGCCCCGCTTCTCGTTACATGCAACACTTTCAGCCATACGCCTCATGTCGATATTTTTCATTTTCATTGACATGTCTTCCGGATATGCCGAGGGTCCGGACATGCAAGGAAAACGGGGTTTTCTTATCGCATCGCGAAGCAAGTGTTCGAAAAACGCCGGCTTTTAGCCTGCCGGGATCAGGGAAAATCCTTTTCGGCGAATTTCAGCCGCATGGCTCGGTGGGGGATGCCGGCATCCATGAAAACTTCCCCTTCTGCGGAAAAACCCAGCCGCGCGTAAAAGGGCATCGAATCGATCTGCGCATCCAGGACGGCTTCCGAAAAGCCGTCCCGGATTGCCTGTTCGATCGCCCGCTTCATCAGCAGGGTGCCGAGCCCCATCGAGCGGAGTTCCCTTCTGACGGCGACCCGCCCTATCTTGACGCGATTGCCGCAAGGAAGCAGCCTCAGCGTCGCGGCGGCCACCTCCTCCAGGAGCAGCAGGAAATGGAGCCCCGTCTCGTCCAATTCGTCGATCTCCAGTTCCGGCGGCACGCGCTGCTCGGAGACGAAAACCTCCCTTCTGAGTTCGAGCGCCTTCGCCATCAGGGGCGAGTCCCAGCCTACCATTCTGATTTCCATGGAATCATCCTACCACGGCCAAGGCTCGATCCATATCGCGATCCGCGCGGCCTTCGCCCGGAAATTGCCATGGGCGCTTGCAGGCCCCATAATCCCGTGAAGACCATCAATGCACCGGAAAACATGACAGGCTACGCACTCGAACTCGCGGCGATGCTTCTCGTCATCCTCGCCGCATCCGAACTCTTCACCAACGCCCTGGAGCATCTGGGGGAGAAGCTGGGCATTTCGGAAGGGGTGACGGGATCGCTCTTCGCCGCCATCGGCACGGCGCTGCCGGAAACCATGGTTCCGCTGCTCGCCCTGCTCGCCGGGACCGACAACGTCGGCGTCAACGAGGAGATCGGCGTCGGCTCCATCCTGGGTGCGCCGCTGATGCTCTCGACGCTCTCGACCTGCCTCATGGCCCTTGCCGTGCTAAAGGGACGGGGATTGCAGGGCCGAATCAGTCCGGAGCGGAGCGGCTTCGTGCGCGACATCAACTTCTTCCTGCTGGCATTTTCCATCTCCGCAGCGGCGATGTACGTTCCGCAGGAATTGCGCTACCTGCGCGCGGGTCTCAGCCTGACGCTGGTCCTCGTCTATTTCGTCTACATCATGCTGACCCTGCAGGCCTCCGGCCGGCTCGTGGAAGAGGGCCACGGCACCGAGGCGGGAGCCGGCATGTTCCTCGCCAGACTCGGCCTGCCGACCAACATCCTCACCATCCTGATGCAGCTCGGCATGGGGCTCGCCCTGCTCGTCTTCGGCGCGAAGGGATTCATTTCCGGCGTGGAGGGCGTATCGCGCCTACTCGGCATCTCGCCGCTCCTGCTGTCGCTGCTCGTGATTCCGGTTGCGACCGAACTCCCCGAGAAGGTGAACAGCATCCTGTGGGCGAGGCGCGGCCGGGACACGCTCGCCTTCGGCAACATCACCGGCGCGATGGTGTTCCAGGGCACCCTGCTCCCCGCGATAGGCATCATGCTCACCCCCTGGCAGCCGCGCATCGAGGTGCTGAGCGGCGTCGCCCTCACTTTGATTGCCGCCGCATGGCTCAGAATCAGCGTCCGCCAGTCCGGGCTTCCGGTCTGGTCGCTGCTTCTGAACGGCATGCTCTACGCGGCCTATCTCGCGATCACGCTCTAGGGAACCGCATTGGGCGCCGCGACCGTTTTCAGCCGGGGCAGCAGCGTAATGATTGTCTAATTCCGCCCGGTTACACTGCACGCATTTCTGCAACCCATGCGATCGAGGAAACCATGATCATGATGCTGCGCATGACGCTTCTTGCCGCCCTATTTGCTGCCCCCCTTGCGGCTCCGGCTGCCGGGATTCCGTTGACAACCATCGCGGATGTTCCGCTGCCGGGAAACGCGACGCGCCTCGATTATGCGAGCCTCGACCCCGCAACCCGGGAGCTGTTCATCGCCCATCTTGGCGACAGCGCGGTCATCGTCTTCGATGCGGTGCATGACAGGGTCCTGGCCGACATTCCGGGCATCGGCCATGTCCACGGCGTCCTGGCGGTGCCGGAGCTGGGAAGGGTTTATGCTTCGGCGACCTCGACAAACGAGATCGTCGCGATCGACGCGAGAAGCCTGAAAATCATCGCGCGCATTCCGGGAGGCGTCTATCCCGACGGCATGGCCTATGCGCCGCGCCAGCAGAAGCTTTATGTTTCGGACGAGCACGGAAAGACGGAAACCGTGATCGACGCGCAGCGCAACCGGAAAATTTCGACCCTCCGCCTGGGCAGCAAGGTCGGCAATTCCCAGTACGATCCCGCTTCGAGGCATGTCTTCGTCAATGCCCAGACATCGGGCAGACTGATCGAGATCGACCCCGAAACCGACAGGATAGTCGCAAGCCATGCCCTGCAGGGATGCGCCGGGCCCCACGGGCTGCTCATCGACGCACGCGACCGGCTCGCATTCGTCGCATGCCAGGACAACGGCAGGCTGCTCGTTTTGGACATGAAATCGATGGAAGTCGCCCGGTCATTCTCCATCGGGAAGGACCCCGACGTGCTGGCTTTCGACCCCGGCCTGCGCCGGCTCTATGTCGCGGGGGAAGCAGGCATCGTTTCCATTTTCGATCTGTCCGGCGGGATGCACAAGGCATGGGAGGGCTTCGTCGCAGAGAACGCCCATGTGGTCGTCGTCGATCCCGCAACCCGCAATGTCTATTTCCCGCTGCAAAACGTCAACGGCAGGCCTGCGCTCAGGATCATGAAGCAGGTCCGGTAAGCATTGCCGGCTCGCGCCGACCGGAACGCCGGCAGGTTCGATCGCGGGACCTGCCCCTTTCCAATGGGTTCGGAAGACTTCCAGATTTTGCAGGTAAGGAATTTCCCGAGGGTGTATCATTGAGGGGAATGGTGGGCCAGACAGGAAGAAAATATGAGCGAAATTCTTTTTCTCGTGGAACAGTCACCCGAAGGGGGATTCGTCGCACGTGCGCTCGGAGAATCCATTTTCACCGAAGCCGACACCTTGCCGTAATTGCGCAAGATGATTCAGGATGCGGTACATTGCCATTTCGATGAAAATGCCATGCCCAGAATCACCCGTCTTCACATCGTGCAGGAAGAGGTCATGCCGCATGAGGCTGCCGCGTGACCTGACCCGTGAGGCCGATTGTCCGCGCCGCAGAATGCGTCATACAAGACCTGCACCGCCCCCCGCTTCAGAAACCGATATTTCAAGACCAGGCACCGAAAGAACTAGGCCGCTTCCTTCGATGCCTCTTCTATCAGGCTTTCAGGCACGCCGAGCTTTTTCAGCGCCTCGATCAATCTCGCTTCGTGCCCGATCATGTACTGCGCTTCGTCCCGTCGCAGCCCTTCGCTGATGTAGGCTTTCAGCAGCGTCTGGTATCCAGAGAATCCCTTGTGCGGCGCGATTTCCTTCATCGATTCGACCACATCGACAGGGATGCGAAGCGTGATGGAAGTCATGGGTCGATCCTTGGAAAGGCGCTTCTTGAGCTTATCAGAGATCATATTCAAGTTCCTCTTCGGGGGATGCGCGTCGCGCAGAAATGATGCGGATAGATTCGGACTCGATCTCGATATGCACCACATAAAGCAACCGTCCGGCTGTATCGAAGCCTATGGCTGCCTGACGTCCTTCTTCGTTGCGTGAAGCATCGACGAGCACGAACAGGGGGTCGCCGAATACGGTAGCCGCCTCTTCGAAACGAACGCCATGCTTGCGCCAGTTCTGCCTAGCCTTTTCTTCGTTCCAGACGAAGGTATCGCCGCCGATTTCGAACCGGATATCCATTTCGATTGATTATCGGAAAATGTATTGCATATGTCAATACATGATTCGGAAACGGCCTTTGATTTCACCCCCGAAATTCTGCCCCAATCTCCAACGCGCAGCTGATTTTCAGCAAGCCGCAGAATGCGTCATGTCAAGACCTGCACCGCCCCCCGCTTCAGAAACCGATATTTCAAGACCAGGCACCGAAAGCAGAAAGCAGAGACCAGGCACCGAAAGCGGCACCAAATCCCTTTGCTTTTGAAGACTCGACAGACTATATTAACCGCTATGAGTCCGACGGTATTCCGTGAAGTTGAGGTATCCAACGTTTCCAGGAACGGGTTCTGGCTGCTCGTCCACGATCAGGAACTCTTTGTTTCTTTCGACCAGTTCCCTTGGTTCAGGGAAGCGCCCATCGGCAAACTCACGAATGTCGAGCTGCCATCACCCCATCATCTCCATTGGCCTGATCTCGATATCGATCTTGCCGTCGAATCGATCCTGCATCCGGAAGCCTTTCCATTGCTGAGCCACGGCTGATACGGGACGCGCCGCCGCGTCATAAACCGATATTTCAAGACCAGGCACCGAAAGTTTCAAGACCAGGCACCGAAAGTGGCACCGAAAGCTTTCAAGACCAGGCACCGAAATCGGGAATTGCCGGATCGTCAAAGACATCGACCCCTATCTGTATGCTAATCGCTCTAGTGGCCCTGCATATTCGGCAATTAGCGATTGCAACGGATCGGATCCCCGATAAAAAGTTTGGGAATCAAACCCATCTTCTGCAGTCAGCTTCGCTTCTTTCCTTATAGTTGAAATGGCACCCTGATTGACTTGGTTTTTCCAGCCAGGAAACCCAACTTGGGCGACCTTAACATCAATTTGCTCCCTGGGTCCGAAACCAAACAACTTTCGTCTTTCCTCTACACGAACCAGGTCGATAAAGTTTTTGTGAGGATTCTTTAAGCGATAGCCAAAATCTTGAAGTACTCTATCAAGCTCTCGATATGTAATTGTGTAGAATTTCCTATCTAGGTTACGTGATTTTCGCTTTAAGAAGTCGGCAATAAACTCAACCTCGGGATCCTGGCTTTTCTTTTCTAATTCCCGGTATCTCGGATATTTCTTGAGTTTATGATCAGAAATATCCACAGCAAAATCCTCGAGCTCCTTTTGATTTATGGTTGGTACTCGATTCATCTTGTGTAGAAACAACAAAAGGACAAGTAAGCCAGTCCGCTTATTCGCATCATGAAACGGGTGATCTGTAATGAGGCCAAACAAAAGAGTCCCTGCACGTTCAAATGACGTGATCCATTTGTTTATTCCACCATATGATACAAACTGTCGATAAACTGCTGAATGTAGCAAATTCGGATCCCGTGGCCCAACACCTCCAAGTCCTGTATCTAATGAATAAAAGTAATCTGCGATAAGGAAGTGTGATCGCAAGACGTCTTTCATGCCGACGGTATCGTCAGAGTGGTAAGGATCTTCATCTCCGAAGTAATGTACCCATCGCAAATATTCTTCTTCGATTCGAGCATTGTCGAAAATTATATCTGTACGATCCATATCTATTTATTTTTATGAGTAATTAGGGTCAGACTCGATTTATCACCCCATCGATTTGACCCAGTCCAAAAACCAAAAAGGCGCGGAAGTCCGCGCCTTTTTTAGTTCTTCACCTCGAAAAAGTTCTTTTGGCTTCGGCCGAGCGCTCTCGCGCTCTTAACGCCGCCCCCTGCAAGGGGACGGGTTAGCCTTCGCCGAAAGAATTTCTTCATTGGCGTCTCATCAATCCCAGGAGAGAGCGCCGCCCGTCTGGTATTCGGTGACTCGGGTCTCGAAGAAATTCTTTTCTTTCTTCAGGTCGATCATTTCCGACATCCACGGGAAGGGGTTGGATGCATTCGGATAGAGCGTATCCAGCCCGATCTGCTGGCAGCGCCGGTTGGCGATGTAGCGCAGGTATTCCTTGAACATCGGCGCGTTCAGCCCGATCACGCCGCGCGGCATGGTGTCTTCCGCATAGCGGTATTCGAGGTCCACCCCTTTTTGCATCAGTCCCTTGATCTCGTCCCTGAAGGCGGGCGTCCAGAGGTGCGGATTTTCCAGCTTGATCTGGTTGATGACGTCGATTCCGAAATTGCAGTGCATCGATTCGTCCCGCAATATGTACTGGTACTGCTCGGCGGCGCCCGTCATCTTGTTGCGGCGCCCCAGCGCCAGTATCTGGGTGAATCCGACGTAGAAGAACAGCCCCTCCATGATGCAGGCGAAGACGATCAGGCTCTTCAGGAGCTTCTGGTCGTTCTCGGGAGTGCCCGTCCTGAATTCGGGGTTGGTGAGGGTGTCGATGAAGGGCAGCAGGAATTCGTCCTTCTCCCGGATCGATTTGACCTCGTGGTACATGTTGAAGATCTCGCCCTCGTCGAGCCCCAGGCTTTCCACGATGTACTGGTAGGCGTGGGTGTGGATCGCTTCCTCGAAGGCCTGCCTCAGGAGATACTGGCGGCACTCGGGGTTACTGATGTGCCGATAGGTGCCGAGCACGATGTTGTTCGCGGCGAGGCTGTCGGCGGTGACGAAAAAGCCGAGATTGCGCTTGATGATGAGGCGCTCGTCCTCGGTCAGGCCGTTCGGGTCCTTCCACAGCGCGATGTCCCGGTTCATGTTCACTTCCTGCGGCATCCAGTGGTTCGCGCAGGCGGCGAGATACTTTTCCCAGGCCCACTTGTACTTGAACGGAACCAGCTGGTTCACGTCCGACTTGCAGTTGATGATCTTCTTGTCCTCGACCGAGACCCGTCTCATCGAGATGTCCTGATCGTCCGCTTCCATCCTGGAAGCGGTGCGGCTTGGCGTGCTTTCTTCGAAATTCAGCATATTGTATTTTCCTCCCTCACTGGCATGCTTCGCACTCCGGGTTGTCGATCGAGCAGAACTTCGTCTCCTCGACCTGAACCGCGTTGAGCGATCCCGCATTGGTCGTCGATTTCTCGGCGGACGTCGCCCCGAGCGTCCTCAGGTAATAGGTCGTCTTGAGCCCCCTCACCCAGGCGAGCTTGTAGGTTTCGTCGAGCTTCCTGCCGGATGCGCCCGCCATGTAGATGTTGAGCGACTGCCCCTGGTCTATCCATTTCTGGCGGCGCGACGCGGCTTCGACCAGCCAGGTGGGCTCGATCTCGAAGGCGGTGGCGTACAGGTTCCTGATTTCCTGGGGAATCCTGTCGATCTTGGCGAGGCTGCCGTCGAAATACTTGAGGTCCGCGATCATCACTTCGTCCCATAGCCCGAGCGCCTTCAGATCCTTCACCAGCTCCTCGTTGGTGATGGTGAATTCGCCCGACAGGTTCGACTTCACGTAAACGTTCTGGTAAGTCGGCTCGATGCTGGCGGAAACCCCGACGATATTCGAGATCGTCGCGGTCGGCGCGATCGCGAGGCAGTTGGAATTGCGCATGCCGTACTGGGCGATCCTGCCGCGCAGCGCATTCCAGTCTAGGGTCTCGGAAGCGTCCACCTCGACGTACCCGCCGCGCTCCTCCTGAAGGAGCTTCAGCGAATCCTGGGGCAGGATGCCGCGATCCCACAGGCTGCCCTTGAACGTGCTGTAGCGGCCGCGCTCCTCCGCCAGCTCGGTGGAAGCCCAGTAGGCGCAATAGGCCACCGCTTCCATGGAACGGTCGGCGAATTCCACGGCATCAACCGAGGCATAGGGAATCCTCAGCATGTGCAGCGCATCCTGGAAGCCCATGATCCCGAGGCCCACGGGACGGTGCTTGAGGTTGGAGTTCCTGGCCTTCTTCACCGCGTAGTAGTTGATGTCGATCACGTTGTCGAGCATCCGCATCGCGGTCGAGACGGTTCTCTTCAGCTTCTCGAAATCGATCTTGCCGTCGGTCGTGACGTGCGCGGAAAGGTTGACCGATCCCAGGTTGCACACCGCGATCTCTTCATCGTTGGTGTTGAGCATGATCTCGGTGCAGAGGTTGGAGCTGTGCACCACCCCGACATGCTGCTGCGGGGAGCGGATGTTGCAGGCGTCCTTGTAGGTGATCCAGGGATGCCCCGTCTCGAACAGCATGGTCAGCATCTTGCGCCACAGCTGCTGGGCCGGAATCTTCTTGAACAGGGTGATTTTTCCGGTCTCGATGTCCGCCTCGTAGGCAGTGTAGGCCTGCTCGAAATCGCGCCCGAACCTGTCGTGCAGATCCGGCACGTCGGAAGGCGAAAACAGCGTCCATTCCCCGCCGTCCATGACGCGCTTCATGAACAGATCCGGAATCCAGTTCGCGGTGTTCATGTCGTGGGTGCGGCGCCTGTCGTCCCCGGTGTTCTTCCTGAGCTCCAGGAATTCCTCGATGTCGAGATGCCAGGTTTCGAGATAGGCGCAAACCGCGCCCTTGCGCTTGCCGCCCTGGTTGACCGCAACCGCAGTGTCGTTCACCACCTTGAGGAAAGGCACCACGCCCTGGGACTTGCCGTTGGTTCCCTTGATGCGGGAGCCCATCGCGCGCACCATCGTCCAGTCGTTGCCGAGGCCCCCTGCGAACTTGGAAAGCAGCGCATTCTCCTTGATCGCCTCGTAGATCGCATCCAGATCGTCGCTCACCGTGGTCAGGTAGCAGGAGGAAAGCTGGCTGCGCCTCGTTCCCGAATTGAACAGCGTCGGGGTGGAACTCATGAAATCGAAGCTGGAAAGCAGCTTGTAGAACTCGATGGCGCGGGCCTCGCGGTTCACTTCGTTGAGGGCGAGCCCCATCGCGACGCGCATGAAGAACGCCTGGGGAAGCTCTATCCTGCGCTCCTGGATATGCAGGAAATAGCGGTCATACAGGGTCTGCAGCCCGAGGTACCTGAATTTCAGGTCGAGTTCGGCGTCGAGCGCCGCGCCCAGCTTCGTCAGATCGTACTGCAGCAGGCGCTCGTCCAGCAGCTCGGCTTCCACGCCCTTCTTGATGAAGCCGGGAAAATATTCGGCATAGCGCGACTTCATCGCCTCCTGGGAGACGTCCTCGCCCAGCACTTCGCTCCTGATGGTGCGCATCAGGAGGCGCGCGGTGACGAAATCGTAGGCGGGGTCCTTCTCGATCAGCACGCGGGCGGAGAGGATCGCGGATTTCAGCACTTCCTCCATCGGCACCCCGTCGTACAGATCCCTCAGGGTGGCCTCCGCGATGATCCTGGAATCGACTTCCAGCCCGGTGCAGGCGGATTTCACCATCGCGTCCAGATGCGCGATGTCGAGCGGAACCCGCTCCCCGCGGTCCAGCGCGTGAAGCTGCGGCGCGGACGAATCGGATGCGGCATGCTTGGCCCGCTCCCTGGCCCGCTCTTCCCGGTAGAGCACGTAGGCTCTCGCCACGTCGTGCTCGCCGGAGCGCATCAGGGCGAGTTCGACCTGGTCCTGCACGTCCTCGATGTGGAAGGTGCCGCCGTGGGGCTGGCGCCGCATCAGGGCATTCACGACATTGTCGGTCAGCTGGGCCACGATCTCGCGCACCCTCGCGGAAGCCGCGCCCTGCCCGCCGTTGATCGCGATGAATGCCTTGGTGAGCGCCACCATGATCTTGGAAGGCTCGAAAGCGACGACTGCGCCGTTGCGGCGGATAAGCTTGTATTGCTCGTAGGGGGAGTTCTGTAGATCCGGGTTCGAATCCTGCGCCATCGGCATGAACGTCGAAGCGGGGTTTCCTGTGGCAAGCTGCATGGCTACGTCTCCCTCGTGATTGATCTGGTGTTCCGTTGCACCGCAACACTATATGTTGTGTCTTTGCGGCATGTCGAGAACAAATTCTAGTGGCTTATGCGGCAAAGCGCAACACTATTTTTATGCCCCGGAAAATCAAGAAGATAGCTTTTCGAGGGCGCTTCTGTAGCGATTCCAGTCGAAAAACGGGCCGGGATCGGTCTTCCTTCCCGGGGCGATTTCGTCATGCCCGGCGATGTCGCAGCCGGGATGCCTTTCGAAAATGGCGAGCGTCAATGCCTTCAGCGCAGCGTACTGTTCCGCCGTGAAGGGGACGAAATCCGTCCCTTCGAGCTCTATCCCTATCGAAAAATCGTTGCATTTCTCCCGCCCCCGCCAGCTGGAGACGCCGGCATGCCAGGCCCGCTTCGCGGTCGGCACGAACTGGAAGATCCGCCCTTCCCGGTTCACGAAGAAATGGCTCGAAACCTTGAGGCCGGCGATCCCCCGGTAATAGGGATGGGCCGATTCGACGAGGGTATTGGTGAACAGCTCGATCACGCCCTTGCCGCCGAATTCCCCGGGGGGAAGGCTGATGCTGTGGATGACGACGAGATCGATAGCGCATCCTTGCGGGCGTTCGTCGCAATTGGGAGAAGGGATGTATGTCGCGCCATCCAGCATGCCGTCGTCGCCTAGCCGCATCACTTGATTCCCAGCCGCTCCATGCGATAGCGCAGCGCCCTGAAGGTCACGCCCAGAAGCTTGGCCGCCTGAGTGCGGTTGAAACGGGTTTTCTCCAGCGCTTCCAGAATGGCTTCCTTCTCCATCCTGTCGAGATAGTCCTGCAGCGGCAGCTCGCCCGCCGGGAGAGCCGTCTCCGAATTGTCGGGTTCGAGCTGGAGATCCGCCAGGGTGATCAGCCTGTCCGAGCAAAGGGCGGCGGCGCGCTCGAGGATATTCTCGAGTTCGCGGACATTCCCTGGGAAATCGTACCGGGAAAGGGCATCCATGGCATCGGGGCTGATTTCGCAAGGCGTATCCTCCCCGTTGATGCGGGAGAGGATGGCGCGGGCGAGCAGCGGCACGTCCTCGCGCATCTCCCTGAGCGGGGGCATCTTCAGCGCGATGACGTTGAGGCGGTAATAGAGATCGTGGCGCAGCCTCCCCTTTTCCACGCATTCGGCAAGGCTCTGGTGGGTGGCCGAGATGATGCGCACGTTCACCGCCTCTTCAGCGGACGCGCCCAGCCTTCTCACCTTTTTTTCCTGGATGGCGCGCAGCAGCTTGACCTGCATGAGAAGCGGAAGATCCGCCACTTCGTCGAGAAAAAGGGTGCCGCCGTCCGCCGCCTGGAAGAAGCCTGCCTGGTCCTGATCCGCGCCGGTGAATGCGCCGCGCCTGTAGCCGAAGAATTCGCTCTCCATGAGATTCTCGGGTATCGCCCCGCAATTGACCGCGACGAAGGGCCTGTCGCGTCTGGCGCTCTTATCGTGGATCAGCCTCGCGGCGAGCTCCTTGCCGCTTCCGGACTCCCCCCTGATGTAGACCGGGGCCTGGCTGCGCGCAAGCTTTCCAATCATCTCCCGCACCTGCATCATGGCAGGAGAATTGCCGAGCAGCCCGCCGGACTCGGGAGAGGCCGCCCCGGGCAGGGTCAGCGCCGAATTGACGAGCACGCGCAGCTGCTCCAGCGAGACCGGCTTGGCCATGTAGTCGAAGGCGCCCATCTTGAGGGCGGCGATCGCATTGTCGAGGCTGCCGTGCGCGGTGATGACCGCAACGGGAAGGGAAGGATGGTGTCTCCCGATGTATTCGACCAGCTCCAGCCCTTCGCCGTCCGGCAGGCGCATGTCGGTCAGGCAAAGATCGAAGGAATGCCTGCCGAGCGCTTCGGTCGCCCCCCTGACGTTTCTGGCGCAAAAGGATTCCAGCCCCATCCTCAGCAGGGCCAGTTCGAGAAGTTCGAGAATGTCCGGCTCGTCGTCCACGACCAGCACGCGCTTCATGCCTTCCTTACGCTTGTTCACCGTCAGCCCCCCTGCATTCGATCCTGAAGTGGCCGCCCGGGCTATCGCCGACATAATCCAGCGTGGCGCCGTTCGCAGCAGCAATTTCCCTCGCGATATAAAGCCCCAGCCCGGTCCCCCCTTCGGAAGTGGTGAAAAAGGGCTCGAACAACTCGGCCTGCAAGGACTCGGCAACGCCCGGCCCGTCATCCATGATATCAACATTCACCCTGTCCGGCCGGCTTCCCCGGCCGATGCGGATGCGGATGCTCTCCTCGCGCTTCTGGGAATGGCGCCAGGCATTTCTGGAAAGGTTCCACATCACCTGATTCAGGTGGCTCCTGTCGAAAACCAGCTTTGACGAGGAGTTCAGCTCAAGGGCGAAGGATGCGCGGGGCACCTTGTGGATCCGGCAGAACTGGTCGAGAAAGTCCGGAAAAAAGCTTTCCGGGCTGAAAATTTCGGCATTGGCGCTGTCCTTGCGGTTGAAGCGCAAAATATCCTGAACCATGCCGTCGAGCCGCTTCGAGTTTTCCAGGATGATGCTGAGCAGCCTGGATTGCACGGGCTCCGCCGCCGCATCCTCGGCAAGCAGCTCGGCTGCATAGGTGATGGAGGCGAGGGGATTCCTGATTTCGTGCGCGATATTGGCCGTGAGCCGCCCCAGGGCGGCAAGCTTGATCTGCCTCGCCTGATTCTGTATCCGGCTCCAGTCCTCCAGGAAAATGACCGAACAGCCTCCGTCGACGGGGGCGAACCTGACCCGGATCCGCCTCCCGCTTCCCGCCGTCGCAAGCCGATCCTCCCGGCCATTGTCGGCTCTGGCATGCCAGAGCCTGGCGATCTGGGGCACTTCCCTGTCGAGGCTTGCATCCAGGAGCGCTGTCCCATTTACGGCCAGCAGGCTTTCCGCCTGGAGATTCCAGCTTAGTATCTTGCCCGACTCGTCCACGACGAGAATGCCGTCCTGCAGTTCCTGGATCACCCGGTGATTGATTTTCTCCATGCTGGCAAGGTCGGCGCCGCGCCGCCTGGCAAGCTCCACGTTTTCGCGGCTCGACTGGGCGAGCACCCGCATCAGCCCCCCCATCACGAAATAGCCGATGGAGAGCATGCCCGCCAGCACATAATGGGAGGTCGCGGACTGGAAATAGAGCAGGTCGTAGGTATGCTCGAGCAATACCGCAATGCAGGCCAGGGATGCGAAGAACAGCATCATCCTCCCCTGGCGGATGAGTCCGGATGCGGCCAGGGAAACCAGCAGCAGGAGCCCGAGACCGCTCTGTATGCCGCCGCTCGCGTGCATCAATATCACGATGAAAACGATGTCGAGACAGACCTGGACGGCCAACTGGGCGTTGAAATCCGGCTTGCGCCATGCGATCGGCAGTATGAATGCCAGCCCCACCGCCAGATAGGCGGCGCTCCCATAAAGAAAGAGCCTGGGATCGAAGGTCCCGAAGTCGAACTCCCCGCCCAGGAAAAACGTCGCGACAAGGAATAGTCCGCCCAGTATGATGCGATAGATGTTAAAATAATGCAGCAGACGCCACAGCAGATCGTCGTGGCTCGTTTCCGTCTCGGGGGCGAGGATGTGGTTGACCAGGTTCATCGCGCATGCAGATGGCGATGTTCATCGCAGCAGAAAAAGCGCCCCCCGGAGGCGACGCTTTCATTTGCAGGCTGATGGACGCCGCAATGGGCGCACTTGACCATGTCTTCAGACTTTGGAACAGACCGCTTCGGTGCGCGATGCTTGAACAGGGAATGGGCGACAAAGAATACGACAGCCAGCAGGATGATTTTAGCCATCCGGCGAACATAACAAAGCGGGACAGAAAAGGCAAGGCGGCCCCTGTCCTGGAAAGATTTTCAGTTTCTGGCGAAACCATTATGATGTTTTTCAGAGCCCTGAAATGATCAAGGTACAGAGCCTCAGAAGCTGGTGGCGCTCATTGAGCATCCAGTTCCGGATGCATCTCCTGATACAAACCTGCCTGCTCGTCATCATGCTCCTCGCGCAGCGATGGATTCTCGAGCATTTCGAAGACCAGATCCTGCAATCGACCGAAAGCCGCGCCGTCGAGGCCGCGGACGGCGTGATCAACGGAATGAACATGCTGATGCTGACCGGAAAAATCCAGGATCCGGCCAACCGCATGCTGTTCATCCGAAAGATGGGAAGCTCGGCAGGCATATCCAGCCTCAGGATCATCCGCGCGGACCAGGTCAAAAGGCAATTCGGCCCGGGGCTTCCCGAAGAGCAGGCGAAAGACGCCATCGATCGCAAGGTGCTCGAAACCGGCCGAACCTATTTCGGCAAGGTCGATCTCGCCCAGCCCTCCCCTTCCCTGAGAGTCGTCGTTCCATTCATCGTCAGCACCAATTTCAGGGGAACCAACTGCCTGATGTGCCATCATGTCGAAGTCGGCAGCGTCAACGGCGCAGCCAGCATCGTCGTCGACCTGTCGAAGGAAAAAACCCGGATCGAAGAAATAAACGCCTTTCTCTGGGCAGGTCAGATCGGACTCCAGGGCGCACTCTTCATCGTTATCGGGCTGCTGCTGAGATCTTTCACTGCGCCCGTCAAGGCGCTGCAGCAGGTCATGAGCGCAATGCAGGCGGACGGCGATCTCTCGCGCCGCGTCGGCGTCGGCGTCGACAGAAGCGATGAAATCGGCCAGATTGCCGGCGCATTCAACTCGCTCGCAGGCACCCTGGAAGAAAGCGTCAAGCAAGTCCACGACTATGCCCACAGCCTTGAAGAAAGCGAGGGGCGATTCAGGCAAATAGCCGAGAATATCAAGCAGGTGTTCTGGATGAGCGACAGCAAAAGACAGAAACTGCTGTATGTCAGCCCGGCTTTCGAGGAAATCTGGGGCATCCCCCATGACAGCCTCGACTCTCCCGACTCGCTGCTGAAAACCATCCATCCGGAAGACCGGGCGAAGGTGGCAGCAGCGCTTTCGGACATGGGGGAGGGCAACAGCGACATCACTTACCGCATCGTGAGGCCGGATGGGCAAACCCGCTGGATACGGGATCGGGCCTTTCCAGTCAGGGACGAGCAAGGCAGCCTCATCCGCATCACCGGCATCGCCGAAGACATCACGGCCCAGAAGCAGACCGAGGAGCAATTGAGGCTCTCGGCACAGGTTTTCGTGAACAGCCAGGAGGCGATCATGATCACCGACAGCATGAACAACATCATCAAGATCAACCAGGCCTTCACGGATATCACGGGTTATTCGGAAGCGGAGGTCGTCGGAAAAAATCCGCGCATGCTGAAATCCGGCAGGCACGAGCCCGACTTCTACCGGGCGCTGTGGCAAACCCTGCTTGCCACCGGAAACTGGCACGGCGAAATCTGGGACAGGCGAAAGAACGGCGAGATTTACCCCAAATGGGTAACCATCAACAGCGTCAGGAACGAACAGGGAGAAATCACCAATTTCATCGCGCTCTTTTCCGACATCACCGAACGCAAAGCCTCTTTCGAAAGAATTCAGCGCCTGGCCCATTATGACACGCTGACCAATTTGCCCAACCGGTCGCTGCTCAACGAACGGCTCGAATCGGCCATCGCCGGAGCCAAGCGAAACAATTTCAGAATCGGCATCCTGTTCCTCGATCTCGACCGCTTCAAGAATGTCAACGATTCCCTCGGCCATTTCGCCGGAGATCTTCTGCTGCAGACCGTGGCCAATCGGCTCAAGCGCTGCGTGCGCGACATGGATACCGTCGCTCGCCTGGGCGGGGACGAATTCGTGGTCGTTCTGAATGGGATCAAGGAAGCCGCCGATGCCGCCCATGTCGCGCAAAAGATCCTCGAAACCCTTTCCGAACCGGTCACGATCGAGAATCAGGAAATCGTCACCACGCCCAGCATCGGGATCAGCATCTATCCGGACGACGGTCAGAATCACACATCGCTGATCAAGAACGCCGACGCTGCGATGTACCATGCCAAGGATCTCGGACGGGGCAATTTCCAGTTCTTCACGCAAAACATGAACGAGAAGGCATTCAAGCAGCTCTCCTTCGAAAGCGAACTGAAGCTGGCATTGAAGCGAGGAGAACTGTTTCTCGAATACCAGCCGCAAATCGACATCAGGAGCGGCAGGCTCGTCGGGATGGAAGCGTTGCTGCGCTGGCATCATCCCGGCAGAGGGCTTGTCCCTCCTGCCGTTTTCATCCCCGTTGCGGAAGAATGCGGCGCCATCGCCGCGATGGGAGAATGGGTGATCCGGGCAGCCTGCATCCAGAACAGCATCTGGCATACGGCAGGGTTGCCTGTGGTGCCTGTCGCCGTCAATCTTTCCGCAGTCCAGTTCCGGCAAAAGGACATCGTCGATGTGATCGGGCGCATCCTGAAGGAAACCGGGCTCCCCCCGTCGCTTCTCGAACTCGAAATGACGGAAAGCATCCTCATGGAAGATGCCGATGCGACCATCGGGACGCTGCGCGCCGTCAAGGAAATGGGATTGCGCCTGTCAATCGACGACTTCGGGACAGGCTATTCGAGCCTTTCCTACCTCAAGCGCTTTCCGATCGACAAGCTGAAGATAGACCAGTCCTTCGTGCGGGACATCGCAACCAACCAGGATGACGCCGCGATCATCAGGACCATCATCACCATGGGGCACAGCCTGCGTCTCCAGGTGATCGCAGAAGGCGTTGAAACTCTCGATCAATTGGCTTTCCTGAAGGAAGAGGGATGCGACGAAGCGCAAGGGTATCATTTCGGCAGGCCCATGCCCGCAAGCCAATTCGAGGCGCTTCTGGGCAAAGAAGGCGGGCCTCGACTGCTATAATGTAGCCCCGAACCAGACAGGCAGAGCCATGCGCCCAGACAACAGAGCACCCGACCAGATCCGATCCCTCAAATTCACCCGAAGCTACATCAGGCATGCCGAAGGCTCTGTCCTGGTCGAATCCGGCGATACCCGCGTAATCTGCACCGCCTCTGTAGAGGAAGGCGTCCCGGCCTTCCTCAGGGGAAAGAACCAGGGCTGGCTGACTGCCGAATACGGCATGCTACCGCGCTCCACCGGCAGCCGCATGCAGCGCGAAGCCGTATCGGGCAAGCAATCCGGGAGAACCCATGAAATCCAGAGGCTGATCGGCAGAAGCCTGCGCGCGGTAACCAGTCTCGATCGCCTGGGCGAGCGCACCGTCAAGATCGACTGCGACGTGATCCAGGCCGACGGCGGAACCCGCACCGCCAGCATCAGCGGTGCTTTCGTAGCGCTCTACGATGCCCTGGATAGCCTCGTGAAAAACGGCAAAATTGCCGAATTCCCGATCACGGATTTCGTCGCAGCGATTTCCGTCGGCATCCATCAGGGGAAACCCGTCCTCGACCTCGATTACCTCGAAGACTCGGCATGCGACACCGACATGAACGTCGTGATGACCGGAAATGGAAGTCTCGTCGAAGTCCAGGGCACCGCCGAAGGGGTGCCTTTCAACAGGGCCGAGCTCGACGAAATGCTCGATCTGGCTGAGATCGGGATCGGGCAGATCATCGCCCTCCAGAAGAAAGCCCTGGGTCTTTGAATCACCTTTCCTTCTCCATGCTGCGCATCCTCTCGGATTGCCGGTTTCATTCCGGAGAAGACATGGCGCAGGCTCTGGGCGTATCGAGAGCCAGCATCTGCAACGCGGCAAAATCGATGGCCGCCTCCCACCTCTCGATCGACAGGGTCAGGGGCCGCGGCTACAGGCTGAGCCGGCCGTTCGAATGGCTCGACCGGGACGCCGTGATGGCGCTGACCGGGAAGGCGGACCGCTTCGACATCGAGATTCGCGACTGCGTCGACTCGACCAATTCGGCGCTCCTGCGCGAGAATGGCCCGCACGGCAAAGTGCTCGCCGCCGAAATTCAGACCATGGGCCGGGGCAGGATGGGCAGATCCTGGCTCAGCGAGCCGGGAGGGTCGCTGACCTTTTCGCTCGCCTGGAAATTCGACAGGGGAGCGGGTTTCCTGTCTGGACTCAGCCTCGCCGTCGGCATTGCGCTGGCCCGCGCAATGGCATCCTGCGGCATCGAGGGCATCCGCCTCAAATGGCCCAACGACGCGCTCTACCAGTTCCAAAAGGTCGCGGGGATTCTGATCGAAGTGAAGGGCGACATGCTGGGCCCCACCCTTGCCGTGATCGGGATAGGGATCAACTTCAGGCTCTCGGGAGCGCTCAGGGAAAACATCGACCAGGCGGTGACCGGCATCGACGCCATCCCCGGGGAGAGCCCCGGGCGCAACCGGCTGCTCGCCGCCATCCTTGCCGAACTCTCCGGCATTCTGGAAACGTTCGAGGAAAAAGGATTCGGCGCTTTCAGGAATGAATGGAATGACCTCCATGCCTGTCACATGAAGCAGGCAAAGCTGAAACTTCCCTCAGGCAAAACCGAGCAAGGAAGGGTCGTCGGGGTCAGCGAAAAGGGAGAAATCCTGATCGAGTCAAGCCGGGGAAGGCTCGCCTTCGCATCCGGAGAAGTCAGCCTCAGGGGAATATCGTGAACCTTCTCGCAATCGATTCTGGAAACAGCAGGGTCAAATGGGGGCTTCACGGTCCCGGGGGCTGGATCGTCAGGGGAGCGTCGGACCAGGCCGGAATCGAGGAGCTTGCGCTCGCCTGGAAAAGCCTGCAGCCTGCGTCTGTCATCGGGTCCAATGTGGCCGGGAAAGCCATTCAGGATCGCATCGAGGCCCTGCTCCCGGGGTCCGCTTTCACCTGGATCGAGGCGCAGCGGTCCCGATGCGGCGTCCTGAACGGCTACACTGTTCCCGGGCAGCTCGGCCCGGACCGCTGGGCCGCCCTCATCGGAGCGAGGAAGCTGCTTGCCATGGGCGGCCTCGTCGTCAGCCTGGGCACGGCATTGACGGTCGACATTCTCGACCGCGACGGAAAATTCGTAGGCGGCATCATCGCGCCGGGGCTGCAAGCCATGCTGGATGCGCTGAAAAGAAGCACCCGGCTTGATCCGTCGGCAGGGCATTTTGTTTTTCCTCCGAAGAACACGGATGATGCGGCATGGAGCGGCGCGATCCTCTCCCTCGCGGGGACCATAGATAAAATTTCCAGGCTCCGGGGCAACCCCGAATGCCTTCTGAACGGGGGGGATGCCGAACTCGTCCTCCCCCATCTGGAAACAAGGGCGAGAATCGTCGACAATCTGGTGCTCGAAGGACTGGTTCTGATATCGGGAGAGAAGGGATGAAGTGGCTTTTCTTTTTGTTGCTCCTGGCGAATCTGGCTCTTGCCGCATGGGGTGAATTCGGCAGGCAGGCTGCGCCCAGCTCGCTTACCCGCCAGGAAATCCATCCGGACAGGATCAGAATTGCCCAGCAGCCCGCTCCGGCACCCGCTCCCGCTCCTGCACCCTTACCAGCTTCCGCACCGGCACCCGCTCCTGCCATGTCCTGCTACAGATGGGGCGCCTTCTCCGGGGATACGCTCGACAAGGCGAGGCGCGCGCTGCACAGCCTGAAGCCTTCGGTCACATTCACCGAACGAAGCCTTGCGAAGGCGGGCACGCTCGGCTTCTGGGCCTATCTGCCGCCAGCGAAATCGAAGCAGGCAGCCCTGGAAAACCTCAGGAAGCTCGATGCCAGGGGAATCCGGGACCATTTCCTGATCCAGGAAACCGGAAAATGGCAGTATGCGGTTTCCCTCGGCATTTTCCACACGGAAGACGCCGCGAAGCGATATGCGGCATCGGTGCGCGCGAAAGGTGTCCAGTCGGCAGTCTCGGCAAGGCGGGATGGCGGCGAAGTCGAGTTCGTGATCGCAAATCTTTCCGGGGCTGCCGCATCCGGCCTGAGCAAGCTCGACTTCCCGAAAACCCGGATCGAGCCGGTAGCTTGTCAGGCGATCAGGGAAACAGCTTCCCCGGATTGAGTATCCCGTTCGGGTCGAAAACGGCCTTGATGCGCTTCATCAGATCCATCGTCACGGCGTCGATCTCCCTGGAAACGTAGGGCATCTTCTCCCTCCCCACCCCGTGCTCGCCGGAGAGCGTGCCGTCCATGGCGAGCACCAGATCGAAAATTTCGCCGAGGCAGGTTTCCGCCCGCCCCATTTCCGGCCCGTTGTCCGGGTCCACCAGCAGGTTGACGTGGATGTTGCCGTTTCCGGCATGGCCGAAGTTGACATTGGCAAGGCCGTATTCCGAGCTCAATGCCTCCAGCCCCCTGAGAAGCTCGGGAAGGCGGGAGACCGGGACCACGATATCTTCGTTGATCTTTTTCGGCGCGATGTCCCGCAGCAGCGGAGACAGCGCCCGTCTCGCCGACCACAGGGCTTGCGCATCGGGAACCCGTTGGGCATCGATCATTCCGGAATTGCCGCATGCTTCCAGTATCGCTGAACAGCATTCCGGGATTTCGGAAGGCGCCCCGTCCACTTCAATCATCAGCATCGCTTTCGAATCCTCGGGGAGCATGCCCGGATGGCGGGAGCGGATCAGGTTAAGGGAACCTTCGTCCAGGAATTCCAGCGCCGAAGGGGTCACGGATTGGCCCATGATGGCGATGATCGCATCCGCGCAGCTTTCCGCATTCCGGTAATGGGCGGCAATGCCGCCCGTCGCCTGGGGAAGCGGCGTGAGCTTCAGGGTCGCCTCGGTGATGACCGCAAGCGTCCCTTCCGAGCCGATGAGGAGGCGCGTCAGATCGTAGCCCACCACTCCCTTCGTCGTGTAGCATCCCGCCCTGATCGCATCGCCCGCCCCGGTGACGGCCTTGAGTCCCAGAACATGATCTCGGGTCGTACCGTATTTGACGGCATGCGGTCCTCCCGCGCCTGTCGCAAGATTGCCGCCGATGCTGCAATAGGCGAAACTCGATGGGTCAGGCGGCCAGAAATAGCCGTGCGGTTTCGCAGCCTCCTGGACTTCCTGGTTGAGCACGCCGGGCTCTGCCACGATCACGCGGTTTTTCGCATCGACTGCCAGGATCTTCCTCATGCGCTCCAGGGACAACGCCACGCCTCCCCGCTCGGGGATGCTCCCTCCGGCAGTGCCGGTGCCGCGACCCCTGGGGGTTACGGGAATGCCATATTCGTTGCAAAGCAGGATCAGTTCGCGTATTTCCTCTGCATCCAGCGGGAAAACGACCGCATCCGGCAGGAAAATCTTCCGCGAATTGTCGTAGGAATAGGCGTAGCGATCGACGATATCGAGATAGCACCTTTCCGCCGGAAAAAGGGACTTCAGCCTGGCGAGAAAGGGCTCCGGCGGGCTAGACACTCAGAACCAGCTCCTGGGCGAGACGGTAATGCCTCTCGGCATCGAGCGGATTCTGCATCATCTCGGCGAGCCTCGCCTGGGTCAGGTGCGCGGCCGCACTGGGATGAACCGAGAGGCTCGCATCGAGATAGCTTTTCGCCTTGCCCCACAATTTCTGATGCATGCAGAGCCTGCCCAGGGTCAGAAGCAGCACCGCGTCGTCGTCGTGCTGCCTGAGCCAGGCCTCGGCGCGCTCTATCCGCTTCACGGTATCCGGCTCGGGACATTCGGCATAGACCGCGACGAGGTGAGAATTCCACTGGTTGTCTAGGCTTTCCTCGACGATCTTCTGCGCGAGCGCGCATTCGCCGAAAGAAATGAAAGTCTGGGCGGCAACCGATGCGACCTTGGCATCCTTTTTCTCGGATTCCGGCATTTTCTGCCAGTAGGCGAGGAATCTGTCCTTGCCGTCTGCCACCTTGCGCTTCAGTTTCTCTATCCTGGCATGACGCTTCAATTGTTCGGAATAGGCTGCATCGAATGCATTCCGGGTATCGAGCTGAGCCGCAAGATCGAGCACCGCATCCCAGTCCCCGAGATGCCGCTGCGCCTTCAGTTCCAGCCTGAGCGCGGCGGTATGCTGCCGATCTCCCGATTCCTTCAATTGCCTGAGGATGCCAAGGGCGTCCGCATAGCGCCTTTCCTCGATCAGCAGTTCGGCATGGGTCATCAGCCTGAGCGATTTCTGCGACGGCTCGGCTTGTTCCGCCCGGGCAAGATAGGCATCGCGCCTGTCGTAGGCCCTCAGTTCGTGCGCCGAGCGGGCTGCAACCACGGCGTTGAGCGCAGGAGACTCCGCCTCTTCCAGCGCCCGGGACGCCGCTTTCTCGGCTTTTGCATAACGCCCCTCGAAGTAGGATGCGAGCCCTTCCAGCATGGCCTGGCGGCTTTTTTCCTTCGCCCGCTGCAGGTGATAAAGCCGCGCCCTCTCGGGGAGGGAAATCATGCTCGAAACCAGCCTGATCATCCCGTACATGACGAAAATGAAGGACAGGACCAGCACCACGAAAAGGTTGAACGACAATTCGACGCGATAGGGGGGATAGACCAGCAGCAGGTAGCCCGTATTCGGCCTGGCTGCCAATGTCAGCCCCACGGCGGCGGCAAAGAGGGCCAGTATCCAGAGCATCGCCTTCATTTGGTGCCCCGCGCTCCCGAGGCCCTGAAGTCATGAATGGCATTCAGGCTGTCGTTGATGTCCATCCTGTCGATGGCGATTTCGCTTCCGTAGATCTGGTGCAAAATGGAAAGCGCTTCCTTCGCCTCGGGGGCGTTGACATCGAAATATTGCCCTATCCACTGCTGGGCCAGCTTCAGGTCTTCCCGGAATGCGCCCTGATCGTGGGCAAGCAGGGCGAGCCTCGCGCTGAGGAGGCGCAGCTTCAGGTTCTCCCTGAGAAAATAGGCCTGGGAAGGCGGCAGGAGCGGCACTTCCTGCTTTGCCATGTTCTGTATCTTGACGAGCTGCTTGATGTCTTGCCAGGCTTCTCGTCCGAATGCCACCCACGGATTCGCGTCCGACGCCTTTCCGCTCTTGCTGGGAAGGGGTCTGGGATGGGCTTCCATGGCGAGCGGCATGCTGTCGACCCGGTTGAGCACACTGTCGAGATGCATGCTCACCCCGACGATATCGGCATAGGGCATGGATTTCAGCCTGGCGATGTCCCTGTTGATCACATTCCTGATGGGATTGAGCTGCGGCCTGTTGATGCGCTGCAGAGTGGCATCGACATTCTGCAGCGCAATCAGGGCGGCTCTGACATTTCCGGCCAGCTGAAGCTGCTGATTGGCGATCAGCAGAACCTGCTCCACTTCGGCGAGCGCCGATTCGTCCCGGTTTCTGGCCAGTTCCTGGTACATCGCCTCGAGCGCGTCCTGCTGGCTCTGGGAATCCGCCATCTTCCGCTCGAGCATGCCCAGCCTCACCTCGGCGGCGCGTTCGGCTTCCAGCGCCTGCGCCGCACGCTGTCTGCTTTCGTGATTGTAGCTCTCGGCTGCGGCAAGCCGGGATGCAAGCTCGATCTGCAGCTTGCCGATCTGGCTGCGCATGTCGAACCATTGCCAAACGAAGGCAGTCGCGCAAAGCGCCGCGATCATGATCAAGACGTTGATGCTGGTGAATACCTTGTCGGTCCACCCGGCGGCGCCCGATTGCTCATCCATTGCCATGCGTCTTTTCCCCGAATTCAAACCATTTTATCAGGCCCCGTACCAAGCCCTCATCGCCGCCATCCGTCACTACCACCTGTCCGAAGCCGGCATCTTTCGCGATTTTTCCTATCCTGTCGTGAGTCACGAACAGCGGTTTCTTCCTGATCCAGGCGGCATTGCCTGCCATCTCACGCAGGTTCGTCACGATTTCTCCGCTCGTCGCAGTGACAGCCTGCACTTCATTTTCGCGGAGAACGGCGAAGGATTCCGGCTTCAGCCTCCTGTAGCACTCAGCATAGTCGACGCTGGCGCCCCGCGATCTGAGCTCATCTCCGAGATGCTCGCGCCCGCCCACGCCCCTGAAAATCACCAACCGCATTCCCCGCACAGACTGCAATTCCGGCAATTCCAGAAGCCCCTCGCTGTCGTGCCGGGCCTCCGGAATCAGCACGTTTTCGGCACCACAGGCTTTCAGCGCAGCAAGACTGGCTTTGCCGACCGCAGCACACCTGAGGCCGGGAGGCAGCGCTTTCATCCGCTTCATCGCCCATTCGACCGCGTTCGGGCTGACGAAGATCGCAAGATCGTATTCGCCGAGGCGCCCCAGGATCGATTTCAATCCTGCGTCGTCTTCGACATCGGCGATCTCTATCATCGGACAAGGAATCGCCTTCCCCCCCGCCCTTTCGATCTCCCCGACCAGCTTGCTGGCCTGACCGGCAGGCCGCGTCACGAGGACAGAAACGCCGGAGAGCGGAAGCATCAAATGGCGAGCGCAGCGAGAATTCCCCCCGCCCCGCCGTCGAGAAGCTTGCGCGCGGCAGCCTTCCCTATCGCTTCGAATGCTTCCGGAACCCCTGTCTCCTCGGCACGGATCATCTGCCTGCCGTCGGGACTCGCCACGAAAGCGCGCAGCCTCATTTTCCCATCCGCAATTTCGGCGAATGCGCCGAGCGGCACCTGGCAGCTGCCGCCCAGCACCGAACTCACGGCGCGCTCAGCCAGCACGCATTGCGCCGTCTCGACGTGGTAGAGCGGTTTCAGGAAATCCGGCAATTCGCCCCTGGCGGAGCGGCATTCAATGCCGAGCGCTCCCTGGCCGACTGCAGGGAGGCTGTCTTCCGGCGAGATCAGGGCCGCGATCCTGTCGGAGAGCCCCAGACGCTTGAGCCCCGCTGCGGCAAGAATGATCGCCTGATACTGTCCCTCGTCCAGCTTCCTGAGCCTGGTCTGGACATTTCCACGCAAAGCCTCGACTTTCAGATGGGGGAAACGGTGCCGAATCTGGCTCTCGCGGCGCAAACTGGAAGTGCCGACCACTGCGCCTTCCGGCAGTTCGGCAAGCCCTGAAAAATTGTTGGAAACGAAGGCATCCCTGGGGTCTTCGCGTTCCGTGATCGCCGCGAGCATGAAGCCCTCGGGCAGCGCCATCGGCACGTCCTTCATGGAATGGACGGCGATGTCGGCGCGACCGTCTTCCAGCGCCTGCTCCAGCTCCTTGATGAAAAGGCCCTTGCCGCCGATCTTGGCCAGCGGCTTGTCGAGGATCTGATCCCCCTGGGTGGTCATGCCCATTATGCTGATCCCCGTTTGAGGGTATAATAGCCCGAGCCGCCGAGTGATGAATTGCGCCTGCCACATGGCGAGAGCGCTTTCGCGCGAAGCGATGACGATGCTTGCGGGGGGGGAAGCCGCTTGGTTCAAATTCACCTCCTGTATATTTTTTTAGATTTTAACATGGACGACCAAAGTCCGGGGACAGCGAACACCCTTCGCGTCAAATTAAATCCAACACGACCATGCTTGATCAAACGACTACGCCAGACAAGGACCTTCCGCTTCGCGACGACATCCGCCTTCTGGGACGAATTCTCGGCGACACGCTGCGCGAGCAGGAGGGCACCGAAACCTTCGACCTGATCGAAGCCATCCGGCAATGCGCCATCCGCTTCAGGCGGGATGGCGACCCTGCCGCGAAAATGGAGCTGGAGGCCTGCCTGGGCGACCTTTCCCCGACGGACACGGTGCTCGTCGTGCGCGCCTTCAGCTTCTTCTCTCAGCTCTCCAACATTGCGGAAGACCTGCATCACAACAGGCGCCGCCGCGCCCACCAGATCGCCGGATCCAGGCCCCAGGAAGGCAGCATCGCGCTTGCGCTGGAACGCATTCTGGAAACCGGGCTGGATCGCGAAAAAATCGTGGCATTTTTCGGCCAGGCGATGATCGTCCCGGTGCTGACCGCCCATCCCACGGAAGTCCAGCGCAAGAGCATCCTGGACAGGCAACGCGAAATCGCCGATCTGCTCACGCAGCGGGACCGCATCCAGCTCACTCCGGAAGAGCAGGCCCAGAACGAGGAAGCGCTGCGGCGCGTCATTCTGACGCTCTGGCAGACCCGTGTGCTGCGCTCCGCGCGCCTCAAGGTGGAAGACGAAATCGAAAACGGTCTCGCCTTCTACCGCTACACCTTTCTGCGCGAAGTGGCCGCGCTTTACGCCGAAATCGAGGACATGCTGGAAACTCGCCTCGGCAGCCGCATATCCCTTCCGTCCTTCCTGCGCATCGGAAGCTGGATCGGCGGCGACAGGGACGGCAATCCCTTCGTCACCCATCAGGTCACGCTCCGCGCGGCAGAGCGGCAATCTACCGTGGCGCTGGACTTCTACCTGGAAGAAATCCACAAGCTCGGCCGGGAACTCAGCCAGTCCATACGCCTCGTCGACATTTCGTTCGAGCTCGAAAAGCTCGCCTCGGAATCCCCCGACAAATCCGACCACAGGATAGATGAACCCTACCGCCGCGCCCTGATCCGGATCTATTCCAGGCTTGCCGCCACGGCGCAAAAGCTCGACCACCATGCCGCAGAGCGCGCGCCGGTGGGCATTTCGGAGCCCTTCGAGAATGCCCGGGAATTCATCGGCGAGCTCGACATCCTGGGCGATTCCCTGATGAGGCACGGTTCGGCCCGGGTAGTGAACGGCAGGCTGCGCCAGTTGCGCAGAACCGCGGAAGTATTCGGATTCCATCTCGCCCCCCTGGACATGCGCCAGCACAGCGGCATCCACGAGGAAACCGTGGCCGAGCTTTTCCAGCATGCCGGGAAAACGGGCTATGCTGCGCTTTCCGAAGAATCCCGCTGCGAATGGCTGCTCGACGAAATCACGACATCCCGTCCGCTGCGCGCTGCCCACGCCGAATACAGCCAGAATGTCGAGAAGGAGTTGAGCATCCTGGATACCGTCGGCGACATCCACAGGCGCTACGGGCGCGCGGCGCTGCCCAACTACATCATCTCGAAGACCGCCAGCGTGAGCGACATGCTCGAAGTCGCCCTGCTCCTCAAGGAAGCGGGGTTGCTCAAGCCAGGGGCAAAACCGGAACTTCAGGTCAACATCATTCCGCTTTTCGAAACCATCGAAGATCTGCGCGGCTGCGGCCCGATCATGGAAAAGCTGTTTTCCATTCCCGTCTACAGGCAGCTGCTGGAAAGCCGCAGCAATGTCCAGGAAGTGATGCTCGGCTATTCCGACAGCAACAAGGATGGCGGATTCCTGACCTCGAACTGGGAGCTTTACAAGGCGGAAGTCGAGCTCGTCAACGTATTCAAAAAGCATGGGGTTACGCTCCGTCTTTTCCACGGCCGCGGCGGCACCGTGGGCCGCGGCGGCGGACCAAGCTATCAGGCCATCCTCGCCCAGCCGCCGGGCAGCGTGAACGGGCAGATACGCATCACCGAGCAGGGAGAAGTGATCGCGAGCAAGTATTCCGATCCCGAGATAGGCCGGCGCAATCTGGAAAGAATCGTCGCTGCGACCATGGAAGCGACCCTGATCCATCACAACCGGGAACATAATCCCGAGCATTTCCGGGTGATGGAGGAATTGAGCCTGGAAGCCTATGCTGCCTATCGCAACCTGGTCTACGAGACCCCGGGCTTCATAAGCTTCTTCAGGGAAGCCACGCCGATCAACGAGATCGCCGAATTGCACATCGGCAGCCGTCCCGCCTCCCGCAGGGCATCCGACAGGATAGAAGACCTGAGGGCGATCCCCTGGGTATTCAGCTGGGGGCTCAATCGCATCTCCCTCCCCGGCTGGTACGGGTTCGGCACGGCAGCCGAATCCTTCGTCGCGCGCGAGGGCGAAGCAGGGATCGCGCTGCTGCGCGAAATGTATTCGACCTGGCCCTTCATGCAGACGCTGCTCTCCAACATGGACATGGTGCTCGGGAAAACCGACATCAACATCGCCTCACGCTATGCCGATCTCGTCGGAGATCAGGCGCTGAGAAATGCGATTTTCGACAGGATCCGGGGCGAGCACGAAAAGACGGTGAAAATGCTTTTCCTCATCACCGGAAACCAGGAGCTGCTGCAGGACAACCCGATGCTCAGCCGCAGCATCCGCAACAGGAGCCCCTACATCGATCCGCTCAATCACCTTCAGGTCGACCTGCTGCGCAGATTCCGGGAAGGCGACAACGAGGAAAAGGTCAAGCGCGCCATCCTGCTCTCCGTCAACGGAATCGCCGCAGGACTCAGAAACAGCGGATGAGTGGCTGATGATGCTCGAGTTCGAAAAAGTACGCAAGATACTGATCGGCTCCAGCCGGGACCCGCTCAACCCGGATACCCGAAGGCACATCGTTCTCGTCGCATTCCTGGCCTGGATAGGGCTCGGGGCGGACGGCCTGTCCTCTTCCTGCTACGGCCCGGAAGAAGCCTTCCTCGCCCTGGGACACCACACCCATCTCGGGCTTTACCTCGCCCTTGTCACAGCAGTCACCGTCTTCATCATCTCCATCGCCTACAACCAGGTGATCGAACTCTTCCCCTCGGGAGGCGGCGGATACAAGGTGGCGACTCAGCTGATCGGCCCCTATGCCGGCCTGGTTTCGGGTTCCGCACTGATCGTCGATTACATGCTCACCATATCGATCTCGGTTGCGAGCGGAATAGACGCCCTGTTCAGCCTATTTCCGGCAAGCATGCTCCATCTCAAGCTGGCTTCCGAAATCTTCGTGCTGTTCATCCTGATCCTGCTCAATTTGCGCGGCATGAAGGAATCGATCCAGATACTGATGCCGATCTTCCTCGGTTTCTTCCTCACCCATGCCTTCCTCATTTCCTACGGCATATGGATTCATTCCGAGAGGCTGTCTACCCTGATACCCGAAACGCTCAGCGAAACCACGGAAATGAGCCGCAACCTGGGGTGGGTATTCATCGCCTCCCTGTTTCTCAGGGCCTACTCGCTCGGAGGCGGAACCTATACCGGGATCGAAGCGGTATCGAACAACGTCAACATGCTGGTCGAGCCCAGGGTGAAAACCGGCAAATGGACCATGTTCTACATGGCCGCCTCCCTCTCCTTCACCGCAGCCGGAATCATTCTGCTCTACCTGGTCTGGCATGTGAAGCCGGTCGAAGGACAGACCCTCAACGCGGTGGCATTCCAGGCGATATTCTCCCATCTCGGTTTAGGCACGCCCTTCGCGCAGCACGCCGAACTTGCCGTCGTGATGGCCCTCGAAGCAGGGCTTCTGCTGGTCGCAGCCAATACCGGCTTCCTCGGCGGCCCCATGGTGATGGCGAACATGGCAGCGGACTCCTGGGTGCCGAGGCAGTTCGGCCAGCTCTCCAGCCGCCTCGTCACGCAGAACGGCATCCTCATGATGGGAATTGCAGCCTTCTTCATCCTGCTCTGGACCAAAGGGGAAGTCTCGCTGCTCGTCGTGCTCTACAGCATCAACGTTTTTCTGACCTTCTCGATGTCGATTTTCGGGCTTTGCCTGCACTGGTGGCGCAACCGGCGCGGTGACAAGAAATGGCTGCCCCGCTTCCTGCTCTCCCTTGTCGGCCTTTGCGTCACTTCGAGCATCCTGGTCGTCACTACCGTTGAAAAATTCATGGAAGGCGGCTGGATGACCATCCTGATCACGCTGCTCGTGATCGCAGCCTTCCTCCTGATCCACAGGCATTACGAGGAGACCCGGGTACAGCTCAGGAAGGTCGACGATCTCTATTCCGGGCAGAAAGCCATGGAACCCGAGGCCCCTCCGCCGCAGCTCGATCCATCGCTCCCGACCGCCGTATTCCTGTCCGGAAAGAACCGCGGCCTCGGCATGCATGCCCTGCTATGGGTGTTGAGGATGTTCCCGGGGCATTTCAAGAATTTCATCTTCGTGGCAGTGGGGGAAGTCGATCTGCAGAGCTACGACGGGGAAGGCGCGCTGCGCACCCTGAAATACAAGATCGAGAACTCGCAGCGCTTCTATGTGAATTTCTGTCACCAGCACGGGCTCGCGGCAACCACCTTCGAAGCCTATGGCACCGACCCGCTGGAGGAGCTGTTCCACCTCACCGAAAAGATCATGAAGGATTACCCCTTGAGCATCTGCTTCGCCAGCAAGCTGATTTTCGTTCACGACAACATCTTCACGCGCTGGCTGCACAACCAGACTGCCGTGGCGATGCAAAGACGGCTTCATCTCCAGGGACAGCAGATGGTGATCCTGCCGATGAAGCTCGATATGTGAATTAGCTGGCCGATAAGCCGGGTTCTGTCTTGGACAGTCATTCCTCTAGGCCCTGGATTACTCCAGGGCTCAAGCAACCTACCCGGGAACAGCGCGAGCCACGCTATGGTTCCCCTATTTGGTCTTGCTCCGGATGGGGTTTGCCGTGCCGCCTGCGTTACCGCAGACGCGGTGCGCTCTTGCCGCACCTTTTCACCCTTGCCTGTGTCCTTGCGGACCATCGGCGGTCTGTTTTCTGTGGCACTTTCCATGGCCTCACGGCCTCCGGCAGTTAACCGGCATCCCGCTCTGCGGAGCCCGGACTTTCCTCTCCCCTATTCGGGCAGCGACTGTCTGGCCAGCTGCATCCATTCTATCATCGATTCGTCCAGCTTTGCAGGAACGCCATGCCCCATTTCACGCCGAAGCCGGTGATGTCGGTTGAAACCGCGCCGAGTCCGCCCTTGCAGTTGCTGGCTGAAAGATCCAGATGCAGCCAGGGTACGTCCTTTTCGACGAATCTATCGAGAAAACGGACCGCGAGAATATGGTCCGCATCGCCTTCCAGCGTGCATTGCTTGATATCGGCGGCATCGCTTTCCAGATCCTTGCCGTAATCGGCATCGGAAGGGAAGGCGCAAAGCCGCTCGCCACTCGACTTGCCGCAGGCCACCGCCATTTCGAGCAGTTTTTCGCTGTTTCCCAGGACGCCGCTGTAGCGGCTCCCCAGCGCAACGCCCATGCTGCCGGTGAGGGTCGCGAAATCGACCAGGATATCGGGGCGCTCCCGGCTCGCCAGGGTGAGCGCATCGGCAAGCACCATGCGCCCTTCCGCATCGGTGTGCACGATCTCTATGGTCGTCCCGTTGAGCGCCGTCACGACATCGTTCTGCTTGTAGGCTTTCGGGCTGATGTGGTTTTGCGCGATGGCGAGCCAGCAGTCGATCGCAATATCGAGCTTCGCTTCCGATGCGGCGAGCAGTATTCCCAGGGCGACCGCGGAGCCGTTCATGTCCTCGTGCATGCCGTGCATGTAGCGCGCAGGCTTCAGGTTGTGCCCCCCGGTGTCGAAGCAGATCCCTTTGCCCACCAGGGCAGCCCGCTTCCTTGCCGATTCCGGGCGGTAAGCGAGATGCACGATGGCGGCATCGTCGACCAAGCTTCCCTGGGCGACTGCGCAGAAGGCGCCGGCTCCCATTTCACGGAGCGCATCGAAACCGTATTCCGCGTGAATCCAGCCATTAGTCCGCGCAAGCCCTGCGATTTTCTCCCGGTAGACTCCGGGGGTGAGCTCATTGGGCGGCGAGGCGGTGAGGTCCCTCGCCAGGAAATTGCCCAGGCTTGCCGCGCGGATTGCGGAAAAATCGCCCTCGAATCCGAACAGTTCGATTTCCTGCAGCCTTCCCGGCTGCTTCCGCTTTCTGCTCGAAAGCGGGCAGCCGTTGATCCAGGCGGCATGCAGGGCGACTTCGGCGAGCGCCCTTTTTTCCATTTCGCTGCCGTAAACCGCAATGGCAACTTTTTTCGGCTCCTCATCCAGGATCGGTGCAAGCGCCTTCCTCAGCAAAGTCGCTTTCTCGAATTCGCTTTTTTCCGGATCGACCATGGCCCAGACCCGCATCTCTCCGCTGTCCGCCACGACCGGCTTTTCAGCCAGGTCTGAAAATTCAAGCTGCTTTCTCGCCATGATCCTGTCCAGGACAGCCTTTTCCGGGATCGTTTCAAGACCGGGAAAGAGAAAAAGGACATGCGCGCCTTCCGGCTTTTCTCGACCCTGTTTCAGTTCTGCAAGCATCTCGGATTCCTTCCATGGAAAACGGCATTATAATGGCTATCTTTGCCATGCGCCGGAAGACAAGAACATGAAGCAATACCTCGATCTGGTCAGGACCATTCTGGATACGGGATCCTGGCAGGAGAACCGGACCGGAACAAGGACCATCAGCATCCCCGGGGCGATGATGCGCTTCGATCTGCAGGCAGGGTTCCCCGCAGTGACCACGCGGCGGCTTGCCTTCAAATCGGCAGTCGGGGAGATGGTCGGCTTCCTGCGCGCGAGCAAAAGCGCAGCCGAATTTCGGGCGCTCGGCTGCAAGGTCTGGGACCAGAACGCCAACGCAAACACCCAGTGGCTCGCCAACCCCTACCGCCAGGGTGAAGACGACCTGGGTGAAATCTACGGGGTGCAGTGGCGGAGATGGCCCGCATACAAATCGCTCGATGCCGCGAAGGAAGCGCAGGTAGCCGATGCCGTGCAAAAAGGGTATGCCGTGGTCGCGAAATTTTCCGAGAACGGCACGGAAAAAGTGCTGCTCTACAAGGCAGTCGACCAGCTGCGCCAGTGCCTCGACACCATCGTGAACAATCCTTCAGACCGGCGCATCCTCTTTCACGGCTGGAACTGCGCGCAGCTCGACGAAATGGCCCTCCCGCCCTGCCATCTGCTCTACCAGTTCCTGCCCAATGCATCGAAAAAAGAACTCTCTCTCTGCCTCTACATCCGAAGCAACGACGTCGGCCTCGGCACGCCCTTCAATATCACCGAAGGCGCGGTTTTATTGAGCCTGGTCGGAAGGCTGACCGGCTACGAGCCGCGCTGGCTCACCTATTTCATCGGGGATGCGCACATCTACGAAAATCACCTCGACATGCTGAACGAGCAGCTCAGAAGAGAGCCCCTCCCTGCGCCTCGCCTGATGATTGCAGAGCGTATCCCCGAATTTGCGAAAACAAAGCAATACCAGCCCGAGTGGCTCGAAAAGGTGGAGCCTTCCGACTTCTCCCTGGAAGGCTACCTGCATCACCCGCCCCTGACTGCGCCCATGGCGGTCTGAACATTGACTTTCCGAAATGGGAGCCTACACTCCAGATGAGATATCCAATCTGGAGGGGGCATGCGGCTTCAAGTTGTTTTGATCCTCGCTCTGGGATTGGCGATGCCGGGCGCTTTCGCCGATCAGCCGGGTGAGCCGAAAGGAAAGGCTGCCGAAAAGCACGAACTGAAGAAAACGAAAAAGGAGAAAGCGGAAGAAAGTACCGAAAAGTCGCGTGAAAATGCGACGAAGGAAGAGGCGCCCGGAGATCGGATGCTGCCCAATCCCTGCCATGGCGATCCACATCCCTCCTGGTGCAAATGAGTTGGAAAGACTCAAGCTCTGGTCGGACATCCTCGCCACCTGGGTGACGATCGCCGGCGTTTTTTCGGGCAGCATTTTCGCGGTGCTGCAATATGTCGACAGGGCCTCGGCCGAGCGTGTCAGGGAAACGCTGCAGTATGTCGAAAAATACAACGAAGGCTCGCTCCTCCAGGCAAGAACCCGGCTCGAGAATTTCTGGAATCCCAGGGCGGAGGAGATTTTCGCAAGGCAAAGACAGGGGGAGCGCGCGCTTTATGCCTATCTCGATGCCGCGATACGCAAGAACGGGCTGGAAGGCGATGTGAGTCTCCTGAACGCGTTCTTCGACAATCTCCGCACCTGCACCTGCGCGAACCTTTGCGACCTGGCAACAGTCGAACGCTTTTTCGGGAAGGATGCTTCCGACCTCAACGGTCTGCTTTTCCCCTATGCTGCCGAACAGCGCAAGAGGCTCAACGACGCCTCGATAGGCGCATCCCTGGAGCTGCTGGCCAAAAACCGCAAGCCCGGCTTCGCCCGGGCCTACTGCGCCTCCGGCCGGTGATCGGGGCAGGCCCTGACGGATTTGAGGATTTCAGAAGCAGTCAAGTCAGAAGAAGGAGAAGCAATGTCGCACGACTCGTGTCCCTTTCCAGAAAACGAAGCGCAGCGTCTCGAAGCGGTGCGTTCCTACAATATCCTGGATACCCCCCCGGAAGTGGATTTCGATGCCCTGACCCGGGTGGCCGCCCATGCCTTCGATACGCCGGTCGCAGTGATCGGCCTGATGGATTCCGACAGGCTCTGGTTCAAGTCCAAGCTCGGGCTCGAAGTGCCGCAACTCGACCGCAGGATCGCTTTCTGCGCCCACGCCCTGATGCTGCCTGATCAGCTTCTGGTCGTCGAAGATCTCGCTCGCGACCCCTGCTTCAAGGACAATCCCCTGGTCACAGGCCCCCCGCATCTGCGCTTTTATGCCGGCGCTCCGCTCGTCGACGCGCAGGGTCATGCCCTCGGCACCATTGCCGTGGTGGACAACAAGCCGCGCATCTTCGGGGAAACGCACAGGGCTGTGCTGCGCGATCTTGCCGCCCTGGCGATGACAGCCCTGGAAAGCCGCAGACGCTCGATCCAACTGGCGCAGCTTGCCCTCACCGATCACCTCACCGGGCTTTCCAACCGGGTCGAATTCGACAGGGCGCTGGCCCACGCAATCCAGACCGACAGCACTTTCTTCCTGCTGCTGATGGATCTGGACGGGTTCAAGGCCATCAACGACCGGTTCGGCCATGCTGCGGGAGACGAAGTCCTCTGCGAAGTGGCCAGGCGACTGCGCGGACAATTCCGTGCGGAAGACGTATTGTCGCGTCTCGGCGGCGACGAGTTCGGTGCAGTCGTAAACTCCGGCAAGTCTGCAAAATTGCTGGTCAGACGCATCACAGAAGCGGTCTGCGCCCCCATCGCGCTTTCCAGCGGCGAACCCCTTTGCGTAGGCATCTCGGTCGGCATCGCCTCCTGCACGAAAGCGATCGATTCGCCCATCAGCCTGCTGGCCCAGGCAGACCAGGCGCTCTACCGGCGCAAGCGGGAGCGGCGCTCCACAGGCAATCCTTTCAGTTCCGGCATGATCCATCAGATTTTCCCATCGAAAAGCCGGTAACATGGCGGCATGAACATCTGGGTCGATGCCGACGCCTGTCCGTCTGCAGTCAAGGACATTCTTTTCCGGGCCGCACTGCGGCTCAGGATTCAGCTCACGCTGGTCGCCAACAGGCCGTTGCGCACGCCTCCTTCCCCCTTCATCAGGGCGATGCAGGTGCCTTCCGGTTTCGACGTTGCCGACAGACGGATCGCCGAGCTCGCCGGGGAAGGCGATCTCGTCGTCACGGCCGACATTCCGCTCGCGGCGCAGGTCGTGGAGAAAGGGGCGATCGCGCTGAATCCGCGCGGAGAGCGCTATGACCGGGACAATATCCGCGAATACCTCAGCCTGCGCAATTTCATGGATGAAATGAGAGGCTCGGGGATTCAAACCGGGGGGCCCCCTGCCTTCAGCCAGGCCGACCGCCAGGCTTTCGCCAGAGAACTCGATCGCCTTCTGGCGGATTCGAAATGAATTGAATCGAACCTTGAATGCGTCCTCCGCTTCCGGTAAAATAATTGATATATCAATAATTGCCCAGTCAATAGATGGAAGACTCGTTCCGCCTGAAATTCTTCGCCATGCTGGGGCTGTGTTTCGTCCTGATCATGGTGGCGCTAGACCAGACCGTCATCGGCACGGCAATGCCTACGGTGGTGGCGGAGCTCAATGGCTTCGACCTCTATGCCTGGGTCGGAACCGCCTACCTGCTGACCTCGGTGATCACCGTGCCGATTTTCGGCAAACTCGGCGACGAACACGGCAGGAAACCCTTTGTCATCAATGCCATCATCCTCTTCACCCTGGCTTCCATGCTCTGCGGCATGGCACAGGACATGCTCGAACTCGTCCTGGCCCGCGCCCTGCAGGGCGTGGGGGGAGGAATGCTTGTCATCACCGCCTTCGCCAGCGTTCCCGACCTCTTTCCCGAGCCGCGCGAACGGCTGCGCTGGCAGGTGCTGTTCAGTTCGGCATTCGGCCTTGCCAATGCGGTCGGCCCCTCCATCGGCGGGTATCTGACGCAATACTGGGGATGGCGCTGGGTATTCTTCGTCAATCTTCCCGTTGGACTCCTGAGTCTGCTCTTCGTCTGGCGATACCTGCCCAGAATCAGGCACAGCGATGCGCCACCCTCCCCGCTCGACTGGCAGGGATCGATCCTGCTCGCCCTCGCTCTCGGCTCGCTCCAGCTCCTCATCGAATGGCTCCCGCAGGGGAAGCCTCTCCCCGAACTGATTGCGCTAGCCCTGCTGGTAATTGCGTCGCTCATCGCGCTGATTTACTGGGAACTGAAATGCGAGAACCCGGTTCTGCCGCTCGCCATGCTCACCCACAGGAGCCTCGTGCCGCTCTTCGCCCTTTCCCTGATGATGGGTTTCTCCCTTTTTGCGGTCATGTATTATGCGCCGCTGCTTTTCCAAGGCGGGTTCGGCCTTCCCGCAAACGAGGCGGGGCTTCTGGTCACCCCACTCGCGGTTTCGATCACGATCGGCAGCATCGTCAACGGACGCATCGTCACGAGACTGGCGAACCCCAACAGGATGCTCCATTTCGGCCTTTTCCTGTTCTGCCTCTCGGCTTTTTCCATGACCTGTCTCAATGCTGCCACGGCGCATTCCCTGGTTGCCGCATCCATGATGGCGGGCGGGCTGGGCCTTGGCCTCTTGATGCCCAATCTCACCCTGTTCGTGCAGGCTACCGCCCCGAGGGCGCAACTCGGGGTGGCTACCGCCATGCTGCAGTCGACCCGCATGATCGGCGGCATGCTAGGCACAGCGGTGATCGGCGTCCTGGTTTCGCACCGCTATGCCGCAGGGGTCGGGCGGATGTTGCATTCCGAAAGGGCCTTGCAATGGGGCATGCGGCTGAAAGATCCGCAGATGCTTGTCAACAAGGCGCTCGCATCGAAATTCTTGCTCGGACATCTCGATGCCGCGCCGCTCCTGTCCAGGGCGAGAGCCATTCTCGTCGATTCCGTCCACGCGAGCCTGTGGATCGTCGTTGCGCTCCTCGCATTCGCCTTCTGGGTGGCGCACCGCGTACCTCCCATGAGCCTCCAGCACAAAAGGCAGCCCAGTGAATAGCGAAGACAGGAACCTGCTGCAGCAGATCGGGCGCACCGGGCGCGCCATGCATGCCGCGTTCGAATCCGAAGTGGGGATGGCCCTGCCGCGCTGGCGCATTCTGCAGGTCTTGCATGAAAGCGGGGAGTCCGCTCAAAAGGATCTCGCCAGAAGGCTGTCCACAGACCCCGCTTCGCTGACCCGGCAATTGAAGCAGATGGAATCCGAAGGCATCGTGAGAAGGCGAACCTCTCCCGAGGACAACAGGGTGACTCTGGTGGAACTTGCGCAAAAAGGCACAGCGCTCTTCGAAGCCGCTCAGCCGCTGAGACTCGCCTTCTCTTCGGGCGCGCTGGACGGGTTCTCCAGAGACAGCCTTGATGCCGCAATGGCAGTCCTCGAAGCGCTCGAGGAGCGCTTCAGAGCTGCGGGTTCAGCTTCTCCGGGCCGCTAATCAGGCGGTTGAGCGCCCCGATGTAGGCCTTGGCAGAAGCCACCACGATGTCGGTGTCGGCTCCCTGGCCGTTGACAATCCTGCCCTCTTTCTGCAGCCTGACCGTGACTTCTCCCTGCGCATCCGTTCCGCTGGTGATGTTGTTGACCGAATAGAGCTGCAGTTCGGCGCCGCTTTGGGCGATGCGCTCTATCGCCTTGAACGCGGCGTCAACCGGCCCGCCTCCTTCAGCCTCGCCCTGCCGCTCCGTGCCGCCTTCCAGAAGCTTCAGCGTGGCATGCGGAATCTCGCCGGTCTCCGAGCAGACCTTCAGAAAAAGCAGCCTGTAATGCTCCGGGGCGGCGATCACTGCCTCGTCGGATGCGATCGCCTGAATGTCCTCGTCGAATATCTCGTGCTTCTTGTCAGCGAGATCCTTGAATCTCGCAAAGGCGGCGTTGAGCGCCTCCTCCGAAACCAGGTCGATGCCGAGCTCGGTGAGGCGGGTTCTGAAAGCGTTCCGCCCGGAATGCTTGCCGAGAACCAGCTTGTTCGCGCTCCAGCCCACATCCTCGGCGCGCATGATCTCGTAGGTCTCGCGGCTCTTCAATACGCCGTCCTGATGTATCCCGGATTCATGGGCAAAGGCGTTGACCCCCACGATCGCCTTGTTGGGCTGGACCGCGAATCCCGTGATGCCCGAGACGAGACGGCTCGCCTGGACGATCTGGGTCGCATCTATGCCGGTCTCGCAGGGAAAATAGTCCTGGCGCGTTCTCACCGCCATCACGATCTCTTCCAGCGCGGCATTTCCGGCCCGCTCGCCCAGCCCGTTGATGGTGCATTCGACCTGACGCGCTCCGTTCATCACGGCGGAAAGGGAATTGGCGACAGCAAGCCCGAGGTCGTTGTGGCAATGAACCGAAAAGATTGCCCGGTCCGAATTCGGGATCTTTTCCCTGAGATTGCGGATCAGCGCGCCATACTGTTCCGGCATGCTGTACCCCACGGTGTCGGGAATGTTGAGGGTCCTGGCGCCTGCGTCTATCACGGCCTCCAGTATCCTGCACAGAAAATCGAGGTCGGATCTTCCCGCATCCTCGGGGGAAAATTCGATATTATCGGTATATTCGGCCGCCCATTTCACCGCTTTCACCGCCTGAGCCAGGACCTGATCGGGACCCATGCGCAGCTTCTTTTCCATGTGGATGGGGGAAGTCGCGATGAAGGTGTGGATTCGCCCGGATCTCGCGCGCTTCAATGCCTCGCCGGCGCGCCTGATATCGTTCTCGATGGCCCGGGCAAGGCCGCATACCGTGCTATCCTTGACGGCTTCCGCCACAGCGCTCACCGCTTCGAAGTCACCCAGGCTCGCCGCGGGAAAGCCCGCCTCGATAACGTCCACCCGCATGCGTTCGAGCTGGCGCGCGATTCTCACCTTTTCCTCTTTAGTCATCGATGCGCCGGGGCTCTGCTCCCCGTCGCGCAAGGTGGTATCGAAAATGATCAGTTTATCTTTCATGTTGCTCCCCTTCTTGATGCCCGCCCTTCCATCGGCGCCAGAACCAGAGCAGGTAGCCGGAGAAGGAATAACTCAGGAATATTGCGAACAGAACCTTTGCTGGCGCGCTCGTGAGCAGGACGAACACCAGCAGGAAGAAGAACAATGCGATGAAAGGCACGCTTTTCCTGAAATTGAGATCCTTGAAGCTGTAGAAGGGAATGTTGCTGATCATGGTGAGCCCGGCAAACATCGTCACCAGCCAGGAGATCACCCGGACATCCCCCCCCTGCACCTCGAAGTCGAGCATCAGCCAGACCAGCCCCGCTATGAGAGCTGCCGCAGCTGGGCTGGGAAGCCCCTGGAAATAGCGCTTGTCGACGACGTCCATCTGGGTATTGAACCGCGCAAGCCGCAGCGCCGCGCTCGCGCAATAGATGAAAGCCGCGACCCAGCCGAGTTTTCCCAAGCCCTTCAGCGCCCATTCGTAGACGACCAGCGCCGGCGCGACGCCGAAAGAAACCATGTCGGAGAGACTGTCGTATTCCGCACCGAAGGCGCTCTGGGTATGGGTGAGACGTGCAATGCGCCCGTCCAGGCCGTCGAGAACCATGGCCACGAAGATGGCTACGGCTGCACGCTCGAAGCGCCCGTTCATCGCCTGCACGATGGCATAGAATCCGGCAAAAAGAGCCGCCGTGGTGAACAGGTTCGGCAACAGATAGATCCCGCGCCTTCTCGGCTTGGCGGGAAGCAATTCGGATTCTCCGTAGGTTTCCTTCATTTCAGCTCGGCGAGAATCGATTCCGTGGCATAGACCTTGTCGCCTATGCCGACCCTTATCCGCACATCCAGCGGAAGATAGACGTCCACCCTGGAGCCGAAGCGAATGAAGCCGTAGCGCTCGCCGCGGGAAAGCTGCTGCCCTTCCTTGACATAGCAGAGAATGCGCCTAGCAATGAGTCCTGCGACCTGGACGCAGGTGACGTCGATTCCGTCCGTCGTCCTGATCCAGAGCGCGTTGCGCTCGTTCTCGAGGGAGGCCTTGTCCAGATCCGCGTTGACGAATTTCCCCGGGAAGTACCAGATGCCTCTCACTTCGCCGTCGATCGGGCTGCGGTTCGAATGCACGTTGAACACGTTCATGAACACGCTGACCTTCATCGCCT
>Ga0315298_1000903_pt1 | contig 56666 bp, 59 predicted proteins | sample WHS_1_MG_FD_203077 | JGI IMG/M metagenome (GOLD analysis project Ga0315298, IMG submission 203077) | Extremophilic microbial mat communities from Washburn Hot Springs, YNP, Wyoming, USA - WHS_1_MG | ecosystem: Environmental > Aquatic > Thermal springs > Hot (42-90C) | place: USA: Wyoming... | reverse complement strand
ATCGACCCTGGCCAGGCATGTTGCGGGGCGTCTGGGGTAATCCGGAGCGCTATGTAGAGAGCTACTGGGCCAAGTTTGGTAATCGCTACTATATTGCCGGGGACAGCGCGCGCTGCGATGCCGACGGTTATTTCTGGGTGATGGGACGCATTGATGACGTGCTCAATGTCTCCGGGCATCGTTTGGGCACAGCGGAGGTGGAATCGGCGCTGGTGGCACATCCTGCGGTCGCGGAAGCGGCAGTGGTTGGCATTCCTCATGAAATCAAGGGTGAGGCCATTTGTGCTTTTGTTATAGTGAAACATCAATATCAGGGCGTTGATCGTGATGAACTGGGTGCGGCACTACGGGCGCAGGTGACCGAACTGATCGGGGCGATAGCCCGTCCTGACGACATTCGCTTCACTGACGCCTTGCCGAAAACCCGTTCCGGTAAAATTATGCGCCGTCTGCTACGTTCTCTTGCTCGCGGCGAAGATATCACCCAGGATACCAGCACATTGGAAGATGAGGGCACCTTGCAGCACCTGACCACCGTTAAAAAATAAGGGCTCCTACGCCGCACCGCATATCACGGCGGCGTCATCAAACTGTCATCTTGCTCTGGCAGACTAAGGGAGATTCCGGCATGCGGGCTGGGAACCTCCTTTACATTGCCGGAGTCGTATCTTGCGCATTCTGATGATTACGGATACCTATTTTCCCCGAATCAGCGGGGTGGCCAGTTCTATCGAAAGCTTTCGTGCAGGATTGATTGATCAGGGGCATGAAGTGGATATCCTGCTCCCTGCCTATGACGGTCGCAAAAAATATACATCAGATAACGATGAGCGGGCGTTATGGCGTATACCTTCCTGGCGAATTCCCCTGTATCCCGAAGAGCGTTTCATGAAGTTTCGTGCCTTGCGCTCCGTGCACCGCAACCTGAGCCAGACCGCTTACGACCTGATCCATATTCAAACCCCATTTGTTGCCCATTATCACGGGGTGCGTCTGGCGCGCCGCTGGCGCATACCTGCTGTGCTCTCTTATCACACTTACTTTGAGGGCTATGTGGATTATTATTATCCAAAAATTCCCCGCAGCCTGCGCCGCGACTCAGTCCGGCGTTTATCGTGGCAGCAATGCCATGGAGTCGATGGCGTTGTCGTGCCGTCGCGCGCCATGGCGGAAATTCTCTGGAGTTACGGTATCAATCAGCCCGTGCGGGTCATTCCGACGGGGGTGAGGCCCGAGCATTTTTCGGAGGGCAAAGGCGCGGAATTTCGCAAGCGGCACAGTATTAGCGAGCAACGTCCCATCCTGCTTTATGCCGGCCGAATTGCACCAGAAAAAAATATTCCATTGCTGTTCAATGCACTGCCGCATATTCTGGAGCAAATACCGGATGTATTATTGATGCTGGTCGGTGATGGCCCGGCGCGGTCAGTGTTGGAAACCCTCGCACAGTCACGAGGTCTAGCGGGTTCGATATGCTTTCTCGGTTATCTGGAGCGAAAAGAGGCCTTGAAAGACGCTTATGCAGCTGCTGACCTTTTCGTGTTTCCTTCTCGGACGGAAACGCAGGGAATGGTTTTAATTGAGGCGTTGGCGGCGGGATTGCCGGTGGTGGGTGTACCCGCGCTGGGCAGCGTGGATCTGCTTGGCTTAGGTAAGGGCACTCGCAGTGCCCGCAATGACCCCATGGATTTTGCTGGTCATTGTATTACCTTGCTGCGAGATAATGGCCAGCGAGCACAATTAGCAGCAGAAGCCCGCCAACTCGCCGCAGAATGGTCGGAAGGCCGGATGGCCCAGAACTTGTCACAGTTCTACGCCGAGATCACCGCTCGGGCTGCCCTTGTTTCGTAACCCAGACTCAGTGTGGGCGTCGTCCGGCAAAGATAAAGCTGTCTCCTTCAAGAAGCACTTCAATAATCTCACCGGGTCCGAAATCACCCCGCAGCAGTTGCTGCGCGAGGGGATTTTCGATTTCCCGCTGAATCACCCTTTTCAGGGGACGCGCGCCATAGGCGGGGTCATAGCCGACTTCGGCCAAACGATCCAGTGCGCCATCACTCAGTACCAGACCCATATCCCGTTCGCGCAGTCGTGCCCGCAGGAAACCCATCTGAATCTCAGTAATCTCGCGGAGCTGCACTGCGGTGAGTGGATGGAAGATGACCAACTCATCAATGCGATTGAGAAACTCCGGGCGGAAATGATCCTGCACCACATCCATTACCGCAACGCGCATGCCGTCATAATCCCCCTTCCGACCGAATTCCTGAATCCGGTCGGAACCCAGGTTGGAGGTCATGACAATCACCGTGTTGCGGAAATCCACGGTGCGTCCCTGGCCATCGGTAAGGCGGCCATCATCGAGCACCTGCAGAAGGATATTGAAGACGTCCGGGTGGGCCTTCTCCACCTCATCCAGCAAGATGACGGAATACGGTTTGCGCCGCACCGCTTCGGTAAGGTACCCGCCTTCTTCGTAGCCCACATATCCGGGAGGCGCCCCAATGAGGCGCGCCACCGAATGTTTCTCCATGAACTCACTCATGTCGACACGCACCAGATGGTCTTCACTGTCGAAAAGGAACTCGGCTAAGGCCTTGCTCAACTCCGTTTTACCGACACCCGTGGGGCCAAGGAAAAGGAAAGAACCATTGGGACGCCTGGGATCTGACAGTCCTGCCCGGGAGCGGCGAATGGCGTTGGATACCGCAGCGACGGCTTCGCTCTGGCCCACCACTCGCGTCTGTAAACGCTCCTCCATTTTCAAGAGTTTTTCCTTCTCGCCTTCCAGCATTTTAGAGACAGGGATACCTGTCCAGCGGGCAACCACTTCGGCGATTTCTTCTTCGCCGACCTCCGTGCGCAGCAGGGTGGGTTTAGCACCTGAACCAGTAGATTCCGCATGGATTTCGGCATGGCGCAGTTGCGCTTCTAATGCCGGAATGGAACTGTATTGCAGTTCCGCCATACGTTCTAAGTCGTTGGCACGGCGTGCCGTATCCAGTTCGACGCGCTTACGATCCAGTTCTTTTTGGATTTGTGAAGTACCCTCGATCGCCAGCTTTTCGCCCTTCCAGACTTCTTCCAGATCCTGATATTTGCGCTCTAACTCACTGAGTTGATTTTGTAGAATGCCAAGACGCTTACGGCTGGCTTCATCCTTTTCCTTCTCCAGCGCTACCCGCTCAATATTCAACTGAATGATGCGGCGCTCCAGTTCATCCAGTTCCTGAGGTTTGGAATCGATCTCCATCTTAATGCGGGAGGCGGCTTCATCCATCAGATCTATGGCCTTGTCGGGCAGGTTACGGTCGGTGATATAGCGATGTGAAAGTTGCGCTGCGGCGACCAGTGCCGGATCGGTAATGCGTACGCCATGATGGGCTTCATAGCGTTCTTTCAGGCCGCGCAAAATAGCGATGGTGTCTTCCACGCTGGGTTCGTCCACCAGCACGCGTTGAAAACGGCGCTCCAGAGCCGCATCCTTTTCGATGTATTTGCGGTACTCATCCAAGGTGGTGGCACCGATGCAATGCAATTCACCGCGCGCCAGCGCTGGCTTGAGCATGTTGCCAGCATCCATGGAGCCCTCAGCTTTTCCTGCCCCAACCAGCATATGAATCTCATCAATGAAGAGAATGATTTTGCCTTCACTCTTCTCCAGATCGTTGAGCAAGGACTTCAGGCGTTCCTCGAATTCGCCGCGGAACTTGGCACCCGCGATCAGTGCCCCTAAATCCAAACCCAATAGGCGTTTATCACGCAAGGATTCTGGCACTTCGCCATTGATCAAGCGCAGGGCCAGTCCTTCGACGATGGCCGTCTTGCCCACTCCTGGCTCGCCGATCAAGACCGGATTATTCTTGCTGCGGCGCAGCAAGACCTGAATGGTCCGGCGAATTTCGTCGTCACGGCCAATGACCGGATCCAGTTTGCCCTGACTGGCCCGCTCCGTGTAGTCAATGGTGTACTTCTCCAGCGCCTGACGTTGCTCTTCGGCATTAACGTCATTGATTTTTTCACCGCCGTGCAGGTCGTGGACGGCCTGTTCCAGATCTTTGATGGTGGCGCCCGCCTCTTTCAGAAGGCGCCCAGCTTCACCCTTGTCATCCATCAAGGCCAGTAGGAAGTGTTCGGTGGAGATGTACGTGTCGCCGCGTTTTTGCCCTATCTTGTCGGCCAGGTTGAGCATATTGGTGAGATCGCGGCCTACTTGCACCTCTCCCGGATGCCCTTGTACCTTCGGCATGGACTCCAGCACGCGGTTCAACTGATTGCGCAGGGCATCGACCCGTACGCCGGCTTTCGACAGGAGTGGCCGGGCGATGCCACCTTCTTGGTCAAGAAAAGCAATCAGTAGATGGATGGGGTCCATTTGCTGATGATCCTGGCCTAGAGCGAGACTCTGGGCATCCTGGAACGCCTGTTGAAATTTGGTGGTCAGTTTATCGGTACGCATGAAGTGACTCCCATAGATTGGCACTGCTCAGAAAATGGGATCATTCGGCCTCTTTTTCAAGAGCCGGTGCGGGTTGTAGTGCCCATATCAGGAAAAATGCACCTAAAAGTGCCAGCAGCGCCGCTGCGGAAAAAGTGCCTCGTCCACCCCAATGCGCCCAGGTCCAGCCAGCTCCGAGCGCTCCCAGACCTCCTCCCAAACCATAAACGATGCTCGCGTACAGAGCCATACCGCGTCCGCGCAGAACACCGGGAAAGCGCTCCGACAACCAATGTACGGCCGCCAGGTGAAAGGCGCCATAGCTCGCCGCGTGCAGGGTTTGCACCAGAATGATCCATATCAGCCCCGGCCACCAGGCGATTACCCCCCAGCGCATGGCGGTCAGAATAAAGGCGCCGGTGAATACCAGCGGCACGCCCCGGCGCCGGATAAAACGATCACCCCACCAGAAAAAGGCGACTTCGCAGAGCACTGCAAATCCCCACAGCATGCCGACAGCGGCGCTCCCCAGACCGTGCTGTTCCGCATAGATAGAATAAAACGCGTAATAAGCGCCATGACTGGCCTGTTCCAGCAAACCCGCCAACAGGAAAAACCAGAGGCTCACATGGCGGAACGCACCGCTGAGGCGGGGACGTGGTGTATCGGCGGCGGGCAGCGCGCTATAGGGCAAATAACGGCTGACCCACCATGCACCCACCAGAAAAATGGCGATGCCAGGCAAAAACACGGTCAACCCCCAGCGGGCGATCAACCCGCCCATGCCCAGTGACAGGGCGATAAATCCGAGGGAGCCCCAGAGTCGAATGCGTCCATAGGCAGTGCCACGTCGTTGTGCCCAGTCCATGGTGGTGGCGTCCACCAAAGGCAGTGTCGCCGCCCAGAAGAAGGAGAAGGTCAGCGTAATAAGCAACAGGGCCAGAAAGTTACCATGGGCCAGCCACAAGGCAAGAAAACCCGCTGCGGTAATCAACGCCGCCCAGGGAACGATCCGCCGACTTCCCCAGAAGTGTGCCAGCCAGCCCCAGAGGTTGGGCGCCAGCACCTTGCTGAACTGCACCGCCGCAGTGAGGATTCCGATGGCCAGGGGATCCTGGCCCTGGGCATGCAGCCACGGACCCCAATAGGGCATGAACGCCCCCAGCGCGCAAAAGTACAGGAAATAGAAGGTGGCGAGCCAGCCCCCTTCCCGGTCTGCCTGCATACCTTAGGCGGGAATGGGAGGCAGGGGTGCCTGCACGTCGGCATTCTGGGCGCGGTGACGCATCCAGTGGTCCATGATCACCAGCGCCAGCATAGCCTCGACAATGGGAACCGCACGGATGCCGACGCAGGGATCATGGCGACCGGTGGTGATCACTTCGGCGGGTTGACCGTGTACATCGATGCTTTGCCGCGGAATACGAATACTGGAGGTCGGTTTGATGGCCACGGACAGCGTGAGATCCTGTCCGGAAGAAATGCCGCCCAAAACACCACCCGCATGATTACTTTGAAATCCCGTGGGGGTTATCGCGTCTCCATGATAGCTGCCCCGCTGCTCTACCACGGCGAAACCATCGCCCATGGCCACGGCCTTGGCCGCGTTGATGCTCATCATCGCCTTGGCGATGTCCGCTTCCAAACGATCAAATACCGGCTCACCGAGTCCGACCGGCATGCCGGTTACGCGCGCATCTATCCGCGCGCCGATGGAGTCTCCATCTTTGCGCAAGGCATCGAGAAAGTCGGCCATACGAAGCGCAGCCTGGGCATCAGGACAAAAGAAGTCATTGCGGGAGATTTCCGCCGCATCAAAAGTTTCGGCATGGAGGGGACCCATCTGTGCCATCCAGGCCTGTATGTTTACGCCGAGATGCTCGCGCAAAAACTTACGGGCGACGGCCCCGGCAGCGACCCTGGTCGCTGTTTCCCGTGCCGAGGAGCGACCGCCCCCCCTATAGTCCCGTCGACCGTATTTCTGCAAGTAAGTATAATCGGCATGGCCAGGGCGAAACAGGTCTTTGATTTTTCCATAATCTTGCGAACGTTGATCGGTATTGCGAATCAGCAGCCCGATGGGCGTGCCGGTGGTCAACCCCTCGAAGACACCGGAAAGTATCTCGATCTGATCGGCTTCCTGACGCTGAGTGGTATGGCGTGACCGGCCGGGGCGGCGGCGATCCAGCTCAATCTGGATATCGGCTTCGTTGAGCGGCATGCCTGGCGGGCAGCCATCGACAATGCAGCCGATGGCCGGGCCATGACTCTCGCCAAAGGTGCTGACCCGGAAACACTCGCCGATACTGCTTCCAGCCATGAGTTATTTTTCCATTTCAATCATGGCATAAGCCGAGTGATTGTGAATCGACTCGAAGTTTTCAGAAGAAACCGAAAACCACCGCACGCGCGGGTCTTCCCGTAGTCGTAGCGCGACATCCCGCACCATATCTTCCACGAACTTGGGATGGTCATAAGCGTATTCCGTGACATATTTTTCATCGGGGCGCTTCAGCACTCCGTAAAGCTGACAGGATGCCTCCGCTTCGATCAGATCAATAATATCCTTAATCCAGATCGTTTCACGGGCACGCACATGGACCCAGACATGCGCACGCTGGTTGTGGGCGCCGTATTCCGAAATGCTTTTAGAGCAAGGGCAAAGACTGGTTACGGGCACCATGACACCTATGGTCAGGTGATAACCCGACGGGGTAACCTCGCCTATCAGTTCTACCTCGTAATCCAGCATGCTCCTGACGCCGGATACGGGGGCTGCTTTCTGCACAAAGAACGGTAAGCGCATCTCCAGCCGCGCTGAATCTGCTTCCAAACGCTGCCGCATCTGTTCTACCGCTGTGCCAAAGCTTTCCACGCCGAGGGGGCTCTCCTGTGCGTTCAGGATCTCGATGAAGCGTGACATGTGTGTGCCTTTCAAGTGCGCAGGCAGGCTCACATACATATTGCATTGGGCGACGGTGGGCTGCACCGTTCCGTCACGATCCTGAAACTGTATGGGATGGCGCACATCACGGATACCCACCCGCTGGATGGCAATAGCCCGCGGGTCGGCACGACCTTGTACGTCTTCCAGGACTTCAACCGCGCAATCTCTCACCGCGGACCCCTCTTGGGAATAATAGACTGAATTAGTCATATACTACGCCCCGGACGGTGACCGGGCAAGCAACGCGAGCAATTCCCCACCGGATTTCTCGATCCCTGCAGCATCCAGGCCCAGATCGGCAAGCCATTGGCCGGCATCGCCCTGTTCGATAAAGATGTCGGGCAAACCGAGCAAACGCAAGGGGCACACGACGCCCTCGTTGAGCAGGAATTCCGCGACGGCACTACCGGCACCCCCCATGCGTGCACCTTCCTCCACCGTCAGGAACGCCCGATGACTTTGCGCCAGACTGGTCAGCAACTCCGTGTCCAGCGGTTTGACGAAACGCATGTTGACGACGGTAGCGTCGAGCGCCGCACCGGCCACCATCGCGGCCGCGGCCCGCGTGCCGAAGGCGAGAATCGCCAGTTCCTTACCTTCCCGCAGAACCTCTGCCTTACCGATGGGGACTTGCCGTGACAAATCCTTGTTCAGCGTCAAGCCGCGACCGTTACCGCGCGGATAACGCACCAGCGCCGGGCCCTGATAGGCAAAGCCCGTGTTGAGCATGTCGCGCATTTCCTGCTCATCTTTGGGCGCCATAATAACCAGATTGGGAATGCAACGGGCATAGGCCATGTCAAAAGCACCCTGATGAGTGGCACCGTCGGCTCCCACCAATCCTGCGCGGTCAACGGCAAAAAGCACCGGCAGATTCTGGATGGCCACGTCATGCAGGAGCTGATCATAGGCCCGCTGCAGAAAGGTGGAGTAGATGGCGACCACCGGATGAATGCCGTCACAGGCCAAGCCCGCTGCAAAAGTTACCGCATGCTGTTCGGCGATACCCACATCAAAATAGCGATCGGGAAACAACTGCTCAAAACGCACCAGCCCGGAACCCTCCCGCATGGCCGGCGTGATAGCGACCAGCTGCTTTTCTGCCGCGCCCTTATCACAGAGCCAATCGCCGAAAACCTGCGTGTAACTGACCGCGCTGGCGGGTTTCTTGGCCATTTTGCCATCCATCCGGTTAAACGGAGTCACTCCGTGATAGCCACAGGGATCCTGCTCGGCAGGAGCATAGCCCTTACCTTTTTTGGTGATGATATGGAGTAAACGTGGCCCTCTGATTTTTTTGAGGTTTTCAAGAGTCTGGATCAACGCATCCAGATCGTGGCCATCTATGGGACCGAAATAATGAAATCCCATTTCCTCAAACAAGGTCCCCGGTGTCACCAGCCCCTTAACACCTTCTTCCGCCTTTTTTGCCAGTTCACGCAAGGGTGGTACAAAGCTCAGGGCCTGCCCCGCACCTTCCCGCACGGTGTTATAGAAGCGTCCGGAGAGGATACGTGTCAGATATTGGGACACCGCCCCCACATTGGGTGAGATGGACATCTCATTATCATTGAGGATGACCAGCAAGTTGGCGTCCAGGACGCCACCGTTATTCAAAGCCTCATAGGCGAGGCCCGCAGTCATGGCGCCATCGCCAATGATCGCCACCACTTCCCGCGATTTATGCCCCAGCTTGGCAGCCACGGCCATCCCCAAAGCAGCACTGATAGAGGTGCTGGAGTGGCCGGCGCCAAAGCTGTCATAGGGGCTTTCGTCCCGTTTGAGGAAACCGGAGAGACCATCCTTGATGCGCAACCGGGGGAAGAGCGGACCGCGCCCAGTCAGGATTTTGTGGGGGTATGCCTGATGGCCGACGTCCCAGATCAGGCGATCCTCTGGTGTGTTGAATACCGCGTGCAGTGCCACAGTCAGTTCCACTGCCCCCAGACAGGAGGAAAGATGTCCACCTGTCTGGCTGACCGTTTCCAGGAGAAACTGACGCACCATTTTGACCACGCTTTTTTGCTCGCTACGCGACATCTGTCGCAATTCGGCGGGCGTGGGCATGCCCTTCAACAAATCGTTCATTTATTGCGCTCTACAATGAGGCGCGCCAGGGCGCGGAGATGATCAGCCTCTGTCTGCCAGGACTGCAAAGCCTCCAAGGCCTCGTCGAGCAGGCGCCGAGCATAATTTTGCGCCTCGACAAGGCCGAGCAAGGTAACAAAGCTGGGCTTGTGACGGCTGCGATCCGCGCCTTGCCGCGCTTTTCCAGTCTGTTGCAAATCGCCAATCTCGTCGAGGATGTCATCCTGTACCTGAAAAGCTAGACCGACACGGTCGGCGTAACGCAGCAGCGCCGCGCCCTTGGATTCTTTCTCAGCAATGCCCGCGGCGCAGAGCGCCAACTGTATGGCGCAGCGAATGAGCATACCCGTCTTATGCAGGTGCATCTGCTCCAGTGCGGGCAAGGCCAATTCATGACCAACGGCGGCCAGGTCTATGGCCTGTCCGCCTACCATACCCCGCGAGCCAGAGGCCTGCGCAAGGGTTGCCAGCATCTGCACTTGCCATTCGGCAGTTATCCCCCAACCCGGCTCAGCGAGTACCAGAAAGGCTTGCGCCTGCAGGGCATCGCCCACGAGAATGGCGGTGGCCTCGTCATAAGCGCGATGACAGGTAGGCTGGCCACGGCGCAGATCATCATTATCCATAGCCGGGAGATCGTCATGTACCAGCGAATAGGCGTGAATCATTTCCAGTGCCGCCGCGGGACGGTCCAGATGTTCCAGCGGCACCCCCAGGCAGGCACCCGTCGCGTACACCAGTAAGGGACGGATACGCTTGCCACCACCCAGCGTACTGTAACGCATGGCGTCATGCAGACGTGCGGGCAATATGTGTGCCGGAGGCAGCAGTGTTCCCAGAACGCTTTCGGTGCGCTGTACCGAAAGCTTTCGGAACTGCGCAAAAGTTTCATTGTTCACAATGGCATCCAAGGTCATACGTCTTCTTCCTGGGTAAGCGGAGTGGGAAGCGCGTCCTCTCCGAGTAATATTTCCACGGTCTGCCGGGCAGTTAGTAACTGCGTTTCAGCGTGCCGAGACAGCTCCATGCCGCGCTGAAAAAGGGCGACAGAGTCTTCCAGACCCAACTGCCCCTCTTCCAGGCGGCGAACGGTCTCTTCCAAGGCATCCAAGGTGCTTGCGAAGTCTGCGGGGGCTTCCACGGGGGATGATTCATTGTTCATGTGCTTTTCCATATTCGTCAATTAAACACTAGGCCCAGTCCTCGGGGCAAGGGATAACGAAGATTCAGACTGGACGGTACGTTCGCCAGGCCCTAGAATCCGTGCCGTTCATATCCTAAGGGCTTCAGCCATGTTTCTGCAAAAGGCCGAGGATGCGCCGGGCGTAGATGACGATGTTACCCGCTTCGAGGTGCTCGGCGCTATCAGCGTGTCACATTTTCTCAACGATAGTATTCAGTCGCTGATGCTGGCGGTGTATCCGCTGTTCAAAAGTAACTTTCATTTGAGTTTTGCACAGATCGGGTTGATTACCCTGGCCTATCAGTTGACCGCATCCATCATTCAGCCATTGGTTGGGCGCTTTACCGATCGCCACCCTATGCCTTATTCATTGCCCTTTGGCATGTTGTTTACCTTTGGCGGGCTACTGCTGCTATCCGTGGCCCCGAATTATGAGGTGCTCTTATTGGCGGCGGCATTGGTAGGCCTGGGTTCATCGGTATTCCATCCTGAGTCCTCGCGGGTGGCGCGAATGGCTTCCGGCGGACGCCACGGGCTGGCGCAGTCCATTTTTCAGGTGGGTGGTAATGTGGGCTCGGCGGTGGGTCCATTGCTGGCCGCGTTTATCATCATGCCCAACGGTCAGCACAGCCTGTCGTGGTTTTCACTGGTGGCGTTACTGGCTATCGTGATTCTTTCTTTCGTGGGGCGTTGGTATCAGCGTCAGCGGCATCGGCCCAAAAGGCCAGCGGCAAAGATCGTGGAGCCCTTGCTGCCTCCCAAACTGGTGCGCCGCAGCATTCTCATCCTGGTCGCGTTGATGTCCTCCAAGTTTTTGTATCTGACCAGCATCAGCAGCTATCTGATTTTTTACTTGATGCAGCGCTTTCATATTGCGACGCAGGAAGCGCAGATGCATCTTTTCATTTTTCTCGCGGCAGTGGCGGCGGGGACATTGATGGGGGGGCCGATTGGTGACCGGTTTGGCCGCAAGAAGGTGATTTGGGTCTCTTTGTTGGGGATCGCGCCTTTCACCCTCGTTTTGCCCTACGTGGGCCTGACCCTGAGTGCTATTTTGACAATGATTATTGGGTTTTTGCTGGCTTCCGCCTTCCCAGCCATCGTGGTGTACGCGCAAGAATTGGTGCCCGGCAAGGTCGGGACCATTTCCGGTCTGTTTTTCGGCCTGGCTTTTGGATTGGGCGGAGTGGGTGCCGCATTGCTGGGGGAGCTGGCAGACATCTGGGGTATCCAGATGGTGTATCAGATATGTGCTTTCCTGCCTTTGCTCGGTGTGCTGGCCGCATTTCTGCCGCATATCCCCAGCGTGCGGAAGCAGGCGACCTGAGTACGGTGCGCCGCCTTTACTCGGAGCGGTCGATGATTCAAGCTTACGCCCAGTGCCTGCGGAGCGCGGGCGGGTTGAATTGCGTGGGGCGGCGTTGCCGCGAGGTTAGGACGATTGGCCATCGCTGAACACAAGTTTTATTTTCTGGTTCCCGAGGAAAAGCCCCACTGGAGTGAGAGCCTGCTGCCTTGGCTGCTGCTCTCCGCCCTGCTCATGGCGGCGGGTATCATTTTCTTTGTCCACATTCATCAGAAGCCGAAAAGACAGTTGTTGCCGAATCAAACAGCGGTCCACAAAACTTTCCACATCATGCCGAAACCTATTCGCTCCCAGGCACCCAGTCCAACCAAGCCCCGGGTCGCACCGCTCAGCAGATCGGCGCCACATCGGGTCGTCCACGCCGCACATCCGCAGCCCAGACCGCGACCCATGCCGCAACCTCGCCGCGTTCAGACGCGGGCGCATCCGCTGCCGCCGGTGTCGCGAGAGATGACGCCGGTATCTCCCGGTGCGCAAGCGCAGCCCTTGCCGCATATCAGCATCGGCAGGCTGGAGCAACAGATGGATCAGGTAGCCCGTGCCGCAACGGCTAGCCCGCCATTACCGAAGTTTAAGAATCCGAAAGGCCCGGTGGCGGATTTTTATATCGCCGGATGGATACAGAAACTGGAGCGGATTGGCGATCTTAATTACCCAGGAGACATGGTCGGGCAACTCAAGGTCAAAGTGGTACTGAATCCGCAGGGAGATCTTAAACGTATCATTATGGTGCGGTCGTCGGGGAACAAGGCCCTGGATGCGGCAGCGGAACGGATTATTCGACTCTCCTTTCCGTATATGCCATTCTCAAAGCAGCTCGCGGAGCAAACCCGTAAAATTGAAATTCCGCTGAACATGCACTTTTTGGGTGTGCGGCATGTGTCGGCCGGGGGCGTTAATCCCATAAGGTAAGCAGCGGTAATCGCTTGGCGCGGCCGCTTCCCTGTTTGAGATCTGCAGGTTTCCCCTGGGTCAGCGCAAGAGGAGTGCTCAGTGCGTCGTCACGTCCGGCTGATCGGCTATTTCTGCGCGGACTTCGTCCATGTCCAATGCCAGCGCCTGCTGAATGACTTCGTCCAGCGCACTGGCGGGGAGTGAACCGGCCTGCGAAAAAATCCCGATCTGCTGACGGAAAACGGTCAGCGTAGGAATAGAGCGAATCTGGAAAGAGCCAGCCAGCTCCTGTTCCGTATCGGTATTGACCTTGCCGAAGACGATACCCGGATATTTTTCCGCAGCCGCCTCAAAGGTGGGGGCAAAGGCCTTGCAGGGTGCGCACCATGCGGCCCAAAAGTCGATGATTACCATATCATTATCGGTGACAACGGTCTCAAAATTGGCGTGCGTGAGCTCTATTACGGCCATAATAACTCCCTTTTTAAGTGGGGTGTTCGCGCGGAAATGCGCCAACTATGCGGGACCACCCGAATGATAGAAAAATGTATTATGCTGACCTTAGAACGCGGAGGGGACCAGGGTCAAGAGCTCCTGATCTTCGTCCCATCAGCCATGAGAGTATGCTATGACCATGAGTAATTCGCAGAACCCAATACTTACCGTCAGCGCACTGAACGGTGCTGTCCGCGAAATTATCGAGGGGAATTTCCCGCTGTTGAGGGTAGAGGGTGAACTTTCCAACTTCAGCAGTCCCGGATCGGGACACTGGTATTTTTCGTTGAAGGATGCTCGGGCGCAGGTGCGCTGTGCGATGTTCCGTCAGCGTAATACCTATACGCGGATACAGCCGCACAATGGCATGCAGGTGCAGGTACTGGCTCAGCCGAGCCTGTATGAGGGACGCGGCGAATTTCAGTTGATTGTCGAGCAATTGCTGGATGCCGGTGAGGGGGATTTACAGGCGCGCTTTGCGGCATTGAAGGACAAACTCGCGGCCGAAGGGCTTTTTGCGCCGGAGTTGAAGCGGCGCCTTCCCCGCTGGCCGCAGCGGGTTGCCGTGGTCACTTCCGCGAACGGGGCAGCGCTGCATGACATCCGGGTGACGCTGGCGCGGCGCTGGCCCATGCTCGCGGTAATGGTTTATCCGGTGCTGGTGCAGGGCGATCAGGCGGCGGCACAGATTTGCACGGCGCTAGGTCGCATCGCCAGTAGACAACGGGAAGACGTGGTGATCTTGGCGCGTGGCGGCGGCAGTGCAGAGGATCTGTGGTGTTTTAATGAAGAAAATGTGGCGCGGGCGATCCGTGCCTGCACGGTACCTGTGGTGACAGGCATTGGTCATGAAATTGATTTCACCATTGCCGATTTCGCCGGTGATCTGCGGGCAGCGACCCCCACCGCGGCGGCGGCAGCGATAAGTCCCGACCGCGCTGAGTGGTTGCCGCAGGTACAGGCACAACGCCGACAACTGGAGCAGTCCATGCAGCGCACGCTGCGGGACGCAACCCAGCGCCTCGATTATTTGCGGCTGCGCCTTCGCCACCCCGGCGAGCGGGTGCGGGATGCTGAACGCCGTTTGCGTCTGGTGCGTGGGGCCTTACGGCAGGCCATGCAGCGCCAGCAGACCGTATGGGGCGAACGACTGCAGGTTCTCCAGGCGCGACGTTTGCGGCAAGACCCTCGCCAGCGCTTGCAAGGTCTGAATGAGATGCTGAAAACCCGGCGCACCGCGTTGATTCAGGCGATAGACAAGAAATTGGCCAGTGCCGAGGCGCAGCAGCAGCGGCAGGTGGCGGCCTTACATCTACTGGACCCCTTGGCCGTGCTGCAGCGTGGTTTTGCCGTCCTTCGCGACGGGTCTGGCGAGATTATTTATGGCAGCGAGTCCGTCGCTGTGCATGCGCAAATCAGCGCAACCCTGGCGCGCGGCACCTTGGTTTGCGAAATCGTCGATAAAAGTGATTAGCAATGCCCGCGAGGCTATCGCCGTTGACGAAGCCCCTCGGGCGGCAAGAAAACTTTCTACCCGCCATGCGCCTTTATTACGGTTTCGACACGCTGCGCGAATGCCGGATTCGTTTGCGCCTTTTTCATTAACGTCTCGTAGGCAACTGGTGAGAGATGATTCTTCGTCAGTACCGTTTTAACCTTCCGAGTATATGCCTGAATCAATTGTTGATGCTGGGTCTGCGTCAATTTTTGCGTAGCGAGGTCACGACGGATTTTTTGATTGATCGGTCGGACCGCTATGATCGCCGCAGCAAAATGATGTAACTCTCCGGGCCCCACCTTAGGGCCTGGAGAGGGCTGCGCCGACATCTTGGGCGCAGGGCTGCCCTGACTCGACGGCATGGCCGAACTCGAAGATTGCTGCTGTGTGGCCATGGAACTACCCATACTTGCGAGGGCCAAGGTACTGCCACAGGCAAAAACACCTGCTCCCAACAAAATGCGAAGTGTCAAATACTTTTTCATAGGTACTCCTCTCTATGGGTTTCTAAATAACTATTAACAGAATTGCGTTAATAGTAGCAAAGATAATGGCGTAGTGCATATCCACATCAACCTTCACATGAAATGTACCGTAACATGATTTTTTTGTGATGCCAACCATGTGCACATAATGGATAAATAGTTGTGCCCATGATAATTTTTGCGTTGCTCCATTGCCACGCCGAGATTCAAATTAATGATATACCATGAATAATTCATAACATTTATTATGTTAGTGCTTGTTTTAAAATATATTCAATGCCATATGAAAGCGTGCCCCCCGTCTGGTTTCCCTCTGCTTTTCATGGAAATATATATCCGGTATGACTGCTTTGGTTTTCAATATTATTGCTTTCCATGCTGGTGTGGCGGCTACGCAACATCCATGATAATCCTTATCACCAGCGAAGTATTGCAATAAGCCATCCTTGACATAAGCAAAACTCTACTGGTACGGTGGGGTCGGCACGATGCCGACCGTGGCATCGCCATTTTGCCTATGAAAACGATCACCTAACGATTCCTGACAGGAGTCGTTGTGCTGTCGAGGCGGTTCAAAAAATCGCCAATGGCGCATCTGTTTTGTTAATTCAATACAAATTATGTTAAAAATTTGTATGGTTTCCATGACGCGCATTCCAGGAGAAATAATGGCATCCGTAAAACCTCGGACCATAAAAGGGAAGCTGCGGCGAGAAGGTTCTCTGCACGGCCTCATACTGGCCTGTGTGGGCGCTTCAATTGGTTCTGGATGGTTGTTTGGGCCACTATATACGGCACAGCAGGCAGGCCCCTATGCGGTCGGTTCATGGATGATCGGCGCCTTCGCTATCCTTTTGCTGGCGCTGGTCTTTGCAGAGCTTGGTCCGCTGATTCCCCGGGCGGGTGCAGTGGTTCATCTGGCCCACGTGGGAAACGGCCCGATCGTCGGCCATATGTGGAGCTGGATTCTCTTTCTTTCTTACGCGACCATCGCGCCCATCGAAGTTACGGCCATACTGACTTACGCTAATAATTACCTGCCGGGATTATTGCTGCAGCATTCCGACCTGCTCAGCAGCAAGGGTTTCGCCGTCGCGCTGGTATTGCTAGCCTTCTTTGTTGCCATCAATTTTCTGGTGGTACGCTGGGTGTTGAAAATCAACAATGGTGCCACCTGGTGGAAAATTTCGATTCCCGTGCTGACGGTTGGGGTATTGCTCGCCACATCGTGGCACCCAGGTAATTTCGTAGTGCATGCACAGAATGCAGCGGCAGATTTTCACGGAATGTTCGTTGCCGTGGCCACCGGCGGTGTGATTTTCAGCCTGCTGGGTTTCCGTCACGCTATCGACCTGGCGGGAGAAAGTAAAAACCCGAAACGGGATGTACCGATTGCCGTTATCGCATCTGTCTTGATTGCGTCGGGAATTTATATCGCCTTGCAGGTGGCTTTTATCGGTGCGATACATCCTGATGATTTGGCGGTGGGGGGTTGGCGGCGCCTCCATTTTTCGGGAATTAATGGTCCTTTTGCCGCCCTTGCCGCTGCGGTGGGAGCCGGTTGGCTGGCTGTGCTGCTGTACGTCGATGCGTTTGTATCGCCGGGTGGGACCGCATTGATTTATACCACCACGGCAGCCCGGGTTACCCTGGCGACCGCCGATACCGGGGCGTTGCCCAAATGGGTCGCACGCATCAATCGGCATGGTGTCCCTTGGGCCAGCCTGATTTTGCTGTATGTTGTCGGTGCGATCTTCTTTTTTCCGTTTCCCTCGTGGCAGAAAATGGTAGGTTACATCGCTTCAATGACGGTGCTGTCCTATATCATCGGCCCCATCGCACTGATTCAGTTACGTCGGGCGATGCCTGACCTGGAGCGCCCCTTTCGCTTGTGGGCGGCACCAGTTATCGCACCTCTCACCTTCGTCGTGGCAAGCTGGATCGTGTTCTGGGCGGGTCTGAACACCCTGAACTTCATTTTCGGCACTTTGTTCGCCCTGCTCATCTTTTACGCGCTCACCGGCATCTGGCGGAAAGGACGGTGGTCCGCAATGGGATGGCAGTATATGTGGTGGATTATCCCCTATTTTCTGGGTCTGTGGGGAATCAGCTGGCTGAGCCCGGCAATTCTGGGCGGAACGGGGGTGCTTGGATTTTTTTCCGGCATGGCGGCGGTAGCCATTTTGAGCCTGCTGATATTTTATGTGGCAATTCATCAGGCGGTGGCGGACGGTACCATGAGAGCCTACATGCATCACTTTAGCAAACGCGGTTCCAGTGCACCGTGAAGAAGGCGTTTTTGTGGTTGCTGCGGATGCGGGTTTGGCTTTTTATCGCAACGACGGCGTTCTACCCTCCCGAGCCGGGTCCGGGTATCGACAAGGCCCGCTCTGTCGCTTTACTCTTGGCCTTCGTCGCCGCTGGCCTGAGTGGTGAATTTTTCCATCGGGGCGCTGATGCCCTGAATTCTGAGGAGTGTTCATGGCAAATCCGCAAGTAGTACTGCACAGCAACAAGGGTGATATCGTCATAGAGCTGGACGCCGACAAAGCGCCCAACACCGTCGAGAACTTTCTGAAGTATGTCGATGAGGGTTTTTTTGACGGCACCATCTTTCATCGCGTGATACCCGGCTTCATGATTCAGGGCGGCGGTTTTACGGCGGACATGCAGCAGAAAAAGGTCCATGCGCCCATCGCCAATGAGGCGGAGAATGGTCTGAAGAATGCGCGGGGCACTCTCGCCATGGCGCGGACCAACGATCCCCACTCCGCCACCGCGCAGTTCTTCATCAATCTGACAGACAATGATTTCCTCAACTTCAAGACGCCCTCAGGATCGGGCTGGGGTTATGCCGTTTTCGGCAAGGTCGTCAACGGGATGGATGTGGTAGACGACATCGCCAAGAGCCCGACTGGTAACCAGGGTATGCACCAGGACGTTCCCAAGGAGACCATTTCCATCGACAAGGGTGAGCGTCTGTCTGCGGCCTGAGTCCATAACGGTGCACGGTGCAGACTTTGATAACGGCCCCGTGCTGTTTATCTCTGACCTGCATCTGTGCTCCGCACAGCCCGCGCTGACCGCCCTCTTCCGCCATTTTTGTTTGCACGAGGGCCGGGCTGCGCGGGCTGTTTTTATTCTGGGCGATCTGTTTGACTACTGGGTGCATCGGGAGCAGGCGGCGGAAGCGCCTTATGCGGAAATCCTTGCCCTGCTCCATGATCTGCAGAAGCAGGGCACCACGGTGTACCTCATGGTCGGTAACCGGGACTTTGCTCTGGATGCCGCCTTTCTGGTGCAGTTCGGGATCATCGCCCTGCCCGATCCGGCGCTGCTGCAACTGGGTGATCGGCGTATCCTGCTGACCCATGGTGACTTGCTGTGTAGCGACGATCATCGTTATCAGCGTTTTCGCCGGGTGATCCGCCATCCGTTGACTCGCCTGACGCTGGGACGCCTGCCTTATGCCTGGCTCCAGCGCATCGCCCGCGGATTGCGGCGCGGCAGTAGCCGGGAAGTGCGGGCCAAGGCACCAGCCATAACCGATGCCAATCCGCAGACCATCGTCGCCGCCCTCCACGGGGAGGGTGCTTTCGCGCTGGATGGTGCCCCTTATGACATTTTGATTCACGGCCATACCCATCGTCCCGTTTGGGAGCGGGGTCCGGCGGGACGGCGCATGGTGCTGGGTGCCTGGAATGCTGATGGCGCACAAATCGGGCGCTGGGAGAACGGCCAATGGTCCTTGCAGCTACTGAGTCCACCGTAATTTCTGCTTTTACGCGACCGGAGGGATCAACATGGACGCCACGGAGCATAATTCAATGGCATGCGGTCTGAGCAGCGCTGCGGCCTCGGCGTTGCAGCAACAATACGGACCCAATCGCCTGCCCACGGCCCATGCGCCGCGCTGGTGGCAACAGCTGCTGGCGCAGTTTCGCAACACCCTCATCGCGATTCTGCTGGCCGCTGCACTCTTATCGCTGGTACTCGGACATCTGGTAGACGGCGCGGTCATCGGCACGGTGATCCTGATCAACACCCTGCTCGGCTTTGTTCAGGAGAACCGCGCGGAGAAAGCCGTGCAGGCACTGCAATCCTTTCTCGCCCCGCAGGTGCTGGTCTGCCGCGATGACGGCTGGCAGCAGCTGCCCGCGGAAGCACTGGTGCCCGGCGACTGGGTGCGGGTAGAAAATGGCGCACGCATCAGCGCGGACATGCGCTTGCTGGAGGCGCATGCCCTGCGGGTGGACGAATCCCTGCTGACGGGGGAATCCGTCCCGGTGAATAAAACCACTTCTGGCGACGCGGGCGAGTTACTGCTGCGGGCCGGAACGCTGGTGACCGGGGGAGATGGCGTTGGCCAGGTGACCGCCACCGGCAGTGCCACCGAAATAGGCCGTATCCATCAGCTCATGGGAACTACCCTGAGCATGCGCTCGCCTCTGCTGGAGCGCATCAGCCGCTTGTCGCGGACGCTCGCCTTCACCGTCGTTCTTCTGGCGGCCATCGCGGCGGGTATCGCCTGGTGGCGAGGCGAAGCGCTGGAATTCGCCCTGCTCGCCGCCATCAGTCTGGCGGTAGCCATTATTCCCGAAGGGCTGCCAGCGATAATTAGCGTGACCCTGGCGCTGGGTGTGCAGCGCATGGCGCAACGGGGCGCCATCGTCCGTCGGTTACCGGCGGTGGAAACCCTGGGCACGGTTACCGTCATTTGCACCGATAAAACGGGCACCCTGACGGAGAATCGTATGACCGTGCAGGACCTGGCCCTCGCCGATGACTCCCCTGCCCTGCTGCAACGTGCCCTGCGGGTCATGATTTTGTGTAATGACGCCCAACTACGCAACGATAAGAGCGGTATCGGTGACCCTCTGGAACAGGCCCTGCTCCGCTATGCGGGCACGCATGGTGCGGACGTCGACGTGTCGCGGATGGAATCTCCGCGGGTGGATGCCCGGCCTTTCAGCCACGAGCAGCCCTTCATGGCGACGCGCCACAGCGACGGCATCGCCATTAAAGGTGCCCCGGAGTGGGTCCTGCAGCGCTGTCGGTGGATGGCGACCGCCAGCGGGGTGGCGGAAGTCGTTCCGGCCTATTGGCACAAAGTCATTGCGGACATGGCGACTGCCGGCATGCGCACCATTGCCCTGGCCAGCGCGGTGGATGGGCAGTGGGAGACTCTGGACGATGGTGGCTGGACCTGGTTGGGCGTTGTCGCCCTGCTGGATCCCCCGCGTGCCGCCGTACCGGCCGCCATTGCCGCCTGCCGCAGCGCGGGTATCCGAGTGATCATGGTTACCGGCGATCATCCGCAGACGGCGGCCACTATCGCCCGTCAGGTCGGCATTCTGGAGGATGGTCCGGCGGCGGTGGTCGATCATGCCCAGTGGGCCAGCGCGAATGTCGAGGAACGGCAGGCCCTGGCCCGCGACGCGGTGGTTTTCGCCAGGGTGCAGCCCGCCGACAAGCTGGAACTGGTGCAGACCCTGCAGGCCAGCGGCGAGGTGGTCGCCATGACCGGTGATGGCGTCAACGATGCACCCGCCTTGCGCCGGGCGCAGATTGGCGTGGCCATGGGGCAATCAGGGAGCGACGTGGCCCGTGAGGCCGCGGCCATGGTACTGAGTGACGACGACTTTGCCCATATCGCCACCGCCGTGGCGGAGGGGCGCCACATCTATGACAATATCCGGCGCACGACTTTCTTTATGCTGCCGACGAATTTTTCGGAAGGGCTGGTGATTTTTTTCGCGGTGCTGTCGGGAATGACCCTGCCTATCACTCCACTGCAAATACTCTGGGTGAACACGATTACCGCCAGTACGCTGACCCTGGCATTTGCATTCATGGGAGCGGATAAAGACGTGATGGAGCGCCAACCGCGTCCGGCTCGGGAGGCGCTCATTCCAGGGATTTTGTGGTGGCGCATCTCCGGATTGAGCACCTTTCTGGTGGTAACCGTCTTTGTGGTGTTTTTGGGCGATGCGACTCTGCACAGTGACCGTCATGCGCATACGCTGGCGGTGAACGCCCTGGTAGGCATGGAGGCTGGAATCCTGTTGGCCATGTATGGGCGCTGGCGTCATGACCGGGGGGATGTCGTCCTGATGGTAGCGATGTTGGCTGCTCTGATTGCACAGGGGCTTTTCTCCTGTCTGCCATTTTTTCAGCGGATATTCGCGACAACGGCCATGGGAAGCGCGGATATGGGGATCATTGCCGCCTGCACGGCGTTGGCGTGGCTGGCTGGTAAACTTGCGACGGCGTCGCAGACTGATTGAGGCGCGTCGCTACGCGCGTGTTCATGCTAGAATGGAACCGTATCGTCATCGACTGAGAGGAGAACCAGGTTATGAAAAAGGAGACGTTACGCATCGTCCCCAAACGCCTGAAACCGCGCTCCGGCGTGCAGCCCACCAGGGTGGAAAGGGACCAGACGGTATACAGTCGCAAGGTCAAGCATCGCGGCCAGGCGGGTCTGGAGGAAGATTCCCATGCTGTGGCGACGATATCCTGTCGTCACAGCATGAGAATCTCCGTCGCTGCTTTCATCGGATAGTCCGGTGGCCACTTCTCTGAAACCACAACCCGTCGAGGCGGGATGGATAACGCGCTGGTGGCGTGACTCCCTGCTTTTACTGCGCGGTGCGCCCAGTGCTTTCGCCATGCTGTATCTAGTATTGCTGCTGTTGAACGTGGCCTGGCAACCGTTGATTCTGAGTATTCCCATCGCCTGCGGGATCATGGCCATCATTTTTGCAGTGGCCATGACGGTACACCAGGGCAACACGCACATCATGGATGTCGGGCGCAGTATCCGCGATATGCCCTGGTGGCCCCTGTCCCGCCTGGTGGTGGAAATTACGTTAATAGTGCTGGCGTTGCTCGTGCTTATGCTGCTTTTCCGGCACTATCTGGGGGCTATTTTGAGCCACGACCACATCTCCTCTGCCGCCACTCTGCATAATTTGCGCTCACCCGAATGGCGAAGCCTGCCCAAATGGCTGCGATCCCTGATGACCAATGGCCTGGGGACCGCGCAAACCATCTTGGGCAACACCTTTTTGCTGCTTTCCGTGGGGGTTATCGTGACGGGCATCACGCGCCAGGGGTATCTCGCCTTGCTTGCCGGTTTTCAGGCGGTGCTGGTCAATGTGCGGGTCTGGCTGGGGTTTTTGCTGGTGAGTGTGCTGCTGCAGGGCGCCATCACTTTTTTATCGGCGCGCCTGCATACCTTCGCGGCAGCATTGCTCGTGTCGATTTTGGGTGTCGCCCTGCTTCTGCTGGGGGACTCTACGGTTGGTGTTTCGTGCGCGAGACCTTCGGGTTGCCCGGCGCGCAGGTGACCAAGCGTGTGGTGATTGCCGTGCGGCGACCTGCGGGGGCATAAGAAGTTTTGTTGTCCTTGACCAGAAAATCGACAGAACGAGCACAGGTAGCACTGTTACCCTTTGCCGCTCTTGCCCTGCTCTCCCTGATCTGGGGCTACAATTGGGTAGTCATGAAAGTCGCCCTCACCGACTGCCCGCCCCTGTTGTTTGCCGCCTTGCGCGTCTGGGGGAGCGTATTGGTGCTGATCCCGCTGATGCTGTGGATGAAGCGACCACTAGCCATGCCCTCTGCCCGCTACATCATCCCCTTTGGCTTATTGCAAACCACTGGTTTTATTGGCCTTGCCATGTGGGCATTGGAATATGGCGGAGCCGGAAAAATCGCCATCCTCGTCTATATGATGCCTATCTGGTTGATTGTCTTTGCCTGGCCAATTCTGGGCGAACGCCTGCATGGCTTGCAATGGCCCGCGCTGGCCTTGGCCCTGCTGGGTCTGACAGCCATTCTTCAGCCCTGGAATTTCAGTGGACAGTGGACGGGCAGCCTGCTGGCCCTCCTCTCTGGGATTTTATGGGCGGCATCCGCCCTCTGGCAAAAACGCCACGCGCCACCGGGTCTCGATCTGTTGAACAGTACGCTTTGGCAGGCCGCCTTTGGCGGTCTGGGTCTCACCGTGATCGCCCTGTGGATTGATCCCTTGGAGGTCCATTGGACGCCGCTGTTTATCGGCACCCTGCTTTATAACGTTCTTCCCGGCACCGCCTTGGCTTATTTTCTCTGGGCCTATGTCTTGCAAGAGCTGCCTTCCAGCATAGCCGGTATGGGAACGCTGGCAGTACCGCTGATCGGTGTGGTGGCCGCTTGGCTACAATTAGGTGAGCAACCAAGCGACTGGGAGGCCATCGGCATAATCGGTATTCTCATCGCTCTTGCACTGGTAAGCTGGCAGCACCTGCATCCGCGCCATGGTGACGATATCCTTCTCCCGACGGGTCAGGAATAACGCACTTTCAACTTTCATTGGCCATGATACGCGGCAATCAACGTACTTGCCGTTCTACCGATGTGCTCCATGTGTTGTCTTTTGCAACGGAGCGACCAATAGCGCTGAGCACCGCCTGCAAGGCGGCCTCGGTGGTATCTTCGCCAAAAGCCACGGCCGATGCCGCATGGCCATGGTCCACACTGATCCGGACGCACGCCATGGCGCGGGCGCGGGTACCGCTACCGAGGGCATGCTGGTCGAACTGTTCCACCTCGGCACGAACGCCCCAACGCTGGATCAGCGCATCGACCAGGGCGCCTACGGCACCGCTCCCCCTGCCCTGCAGAATATGCGGCTGTGCCTCCGGGCCCACCACCACGGTCGCGGCGACCTGCTCCCCTTCCCGGCTGAGACGATAGCGGCGCAGGTGCCAGTCCTCCGCGGACTGGCAATAATGGCCCTCAAACAGGGCGAAAATCTGCGCTGAGCTGACCTCACCCATCTCTTGTTCAGAAGCCGCTTGCACTACGGCGCTGAAGTCCTGCGCCAACCAGCGCGGCAAGGAAATACCGTGGTCGCGCTCCAGCACATGGGCGACGCCGCCTTTCCCTGACTGACTGTTGATGCGCACCACCTCCTCGTACTTGCGCCCCAGATCAGCGGGATCGACAGGCAAATAAGGCACCTCCCAGACGGCGTCTTCCCGTCCTCGCCGATGTTGCATGCCCTTGCGAATGGCATCCTGGTGACTGCCGGAAAACGCCGTGTAGACCAGTTCGCCAAACCAGGGATGGCGCGGCGGCACGACCATACCCGTACACGCGGTATAGATCTCAGCGATTTCCGTGCCCATGGACATATCCAGTTGCGGATCAATGCCCTGAGAGTAGAGATTCATGGCCATGGTGAGAATATCCATGTTGCCGGTGCGCTCGCCGTTGCCGAAGAGTGTGCCCTCCACCCGATCGGCACCCGCCAACACCGCCAGTTCCGCCGCCGCCACCGCGCAGCCGCGGTCATTGTGGTTGTGAACACTGATTTTCACATGCTCCCGCCCGCGCAAGTGGTCGCAGAACCATTCAATCTGGTCCGCGAAGACGTTGGGCATGGACGACTCGACGGTGGCAGGCAGGTTGAGGATCACCGCCTGCCCCTGGTCGGGCCGCCAGACCCCGTTGACCGCCTCGCAGACATCCACCGCATAATCCAACTCGGTGGTGCTGAAGCTCTCCGGCGAATACTGAAAGACCCATTCCGTCTCTGGATAGCGTGCGGCTCCGGCCTTCACCCACTCCGCGCCACGCACGGCAATGGCCTTGACGCCCTCCCGATCCAGGCCAAACACCTGCTCGCGCTGGGCGGGGTTGGTGGAGTTGTAGACATGGACGATCGCCCGCCGCACTCCTTTCAACGCCTCGTAGGTGCGGTCAATCAGGGCTTCCCGCGCCTGGGTGAGCACCTGGATGGTCACCTGCTCGGGGATACGGTCTTCTTCAATGATGCGCCGGACAAAGTCAAAATCGGGCTGGGAGGCGGCGGGAAAACCCACCTCAATCTCCCGAAAGCCCATGCGCACGAGCAAATCGAAGATCCGGAGCTTTTGCTCGACGCGCATGGGGGAGACCAGCGCCTGATTGCCATCGCGCAGATCGACGCTGGTCCAGACGGGCGCGTGGTGCATACGGCGGTTGGGCCAGCGCCGGTCCGATTTGTGAACGGGCGCAAAGGCGCGGTAACGGCGGTGGTTGAAAGTCCCCATGGTCCGATCTCCTGTGGCAAGTGACGATGGACGCAGTATAGGGAAGAAGTCGCGGCAGGTGCTTGCGAATTGGGGCCATAAAAGCGACTATGTCGCATGATTATTGCGCACTAATACCCATTAACGGAGTAATATTGTGTTATGAAGTCGAAAGCCCCTGCCATCGCATTGGATCGCTACGACCGCCGCATTCTGGAGGAGCTACAGCGCGACGGCGGACTCAGCAATCAGCGTCTCGCCGAGCGCATCGGTTTGTCCCCCTCCCCCTGCCTGCGCCGGGTACAGGCACTGGAAGAAGCCGGGATCATCCGCAAGCGCGTGGCTCTGCTGGATCCGCAGCGTCTGGGCCTGGCGCTGATGGTCCTGATGCACATCAGCATGGACCGCCATACCCCCGAGCGTTTCGAGCATTTTGAGGCAGAAATCAGTCGCTCGCCGGAGGTACTGGAGTGCTATCTCATCACCGGCCATGACGCGGATTACCAGATCAAGGTTGCCGTGCGTGATATGGCGCATTTTCAGGAGTTTTTACTCCATCGCCTGACGCGCATCGAGGGGGTGACCGGCGTGCATTCCAGCTTTGTGCTGCGCAGGGTGGTGGATACGACGGAGTTGCCGGTGTATTAATCACCGCGGGCGGTAAAGGAGCTAAGGATCTGACGTTCAAATCATTCACAGAAAATTTCATGCTGACGTGGCGACGCGAATCAGCCATTTTCGAAGTGCCGATTCCTCTTCACGGGAAAGCCCATCAGCCAGATGGCGCTCAATACCATGCACCCGCTCACGGCAGATCGCCAATAACGACTTGCCCGTCTCGCTGAGATCAATCTGCTGGATACGACCATGGTAATGATGCGGCTGGCGCACGATGGCCCCGGCGCGTTCCAGGTTGGCGACAATGGTGCTGACCGTTTGCGGGGTGAGGAGAGCCAGCCGCGCCAGATCGGCATTGGAAATGCCGGGATAGGCGGCCAGCATGGTGAGCACGGAAAATTGTGGAGGTGTTACACGCAGGTCGGCGAGCGCCCGTTCCACCCGGTGCCGGTACGCCCCAGCCGCCTGCCGCAGCAGGTAGCCCAGATAACCATTTTCCCCGCGTTTGCCCTCTCCCACTTGAGGGACGAGGGGTTTTGGCGCTGCGTCGTCCATATTGTAAGCACTCTGATATATTGTTAGAGTCCTGATACTACCTGAGTCGCCTCATAAGGAACAAGCCATGTCCACGGAGCATGCCCGTATTGCCTACCTCTCCTTCACCAAGACCGCGCCCGAGGTGTACGCCGCACTACTGGCGATGGGAAAAGCGGTCGATGATTCCGGCCTAGAAAAACCCCTGACGGAACTCATCAAGGTACGGGTATCGCAAATCAACGGCTGTGCGTTCTGTATTCAGTACCACCTGAACGTCGCCCGTCAAATCGGTGTGGAACCGGTCAAGCTGGATCTGGTCGCGGGCTGGAGGGATGCCGGTATTTTTTCTGCACGGGAGCAGGCCGCTCTGGCGTGGGCGGAATGTCTGACGACGCTCGCGACCCAGGGGGCGCCCGACGCCGTCTATGAGACACTGCGGTCTCAGTTCACGGAAACAGAAGTGACCTTCCTGACGGTGGCCATCGGCGCCATCAATCACTGGAATCGACTGGGTGTTGGTCTGCGATTTTCGCCGCCGCCCCCTCGCACGGGGCGTCACGTATGATTCCAGTAGAGGACGGCCCGGAGAACAGCGGGGAGGTCTCCACAGCGGTCGAATTCCATTATGTCGATCATGAAGACAATGTCCTGGCCTGCTATCCCCTGATCCGGCAACTGCGGCCACACTTGGATTCTGAACGGGAATTTCTGCTGCGCTGGCAACAACAGAGTGCCCAGGGTTACCGCCTGCTGGCCCTGTGGCATGGCACCCAACTCGTGGGTCTTGCTGGATTCCGCGTGCAAGACAATTTGGTGCATGGCCGCTTTGTCTACGTGGATGATCTCGTCATTGATGCGTCCTGCCGTAGCCGGGGGTACGGGAAGATTCTGATGGAGCGACTAAAAGCCGAGGCCAAGCTTCTGGGCTGTGCCAAACTGCTGTTGGACGCAGCCATGAGTAATACACTCGGGCAGCGTTTTTATTACCGCCAAGGGCTGTTGGCTACGGCTTTACGCTTCAGCGTGGCGCTGCCAGAGTAACGCCGAAAACGACCGCATCCTTGTGCTGCGCCGCTTCTGGCTCAGTACCGCGCTCCTCACCGCCACGGTCATGCAAGTGCTCGACATCACTGAGACACGGGAAGGCGCGTCCATCCATCAACGCGATCAGGATCGTCGCCCTCGCGGGCACTGCGATCAGTGCGGCGAAAGCCCTTACCTAATTTTGTTTATGCATTGCAAACCGTTGCGCACGGCATTGGTCACTAAGCGATGGTCGAAGGTTGCCAGTTGGCCCTCATGGGCGCAGGCCAGCGCCAAGAGGTAGCTATCGGTAATCTGACCAGAAGTCAGCAGACGCGATGCGTCGATATGATCGACATCCAGTAGGCTGATGTCATCTGGCCAAAAAACATGGCCAGGTGACGCGCGCAATCCCTGGATCAGGGGTGCCACTGCCGCTGGTGTGCCTGGCGAATTTGGATAACGCGGATGACCCACAATGCGCAGCACAGCATTCTCTGTTAAGGGACAGGTAGCCCATGCGGGTTGCCCATGGGCTGCAAACCATTCATGAGCCATATCATGCTGAACATGCATGGGGTCGATGAGCGCAATCAGCACGTTTACATCGAGCAAGAAGATCATTATGGCAATTCGTCGCGCAACTGATTCACTATTTCCAGAGTCGCCGGGAGTGCATCCGGGCGCACCGGCAGCAAGGGAATCCCATTACGTGAATGACCACCAGAGGTGTTTTGTGATTGCAGAGCCTGCCGCAAAAGTGCTGAAACAACGGCACCTACAGGCTTATGCTGTAGATCCGCTAGCCCTTTCGCCGCCGCCAGTACGTCATCATCAATCGCCAGTGTGGTACGCATAGGCCGCTCACCTTGCAAGTCATCAGACATCTAGCATCATACATCAAAATCATTGGACTGGCCATCAAGGAGAGTGGTGACTGTTCAGTCCGTAACCGGCTGAGAGCAATTTCCTTTGCGCTGCTACTGGGTGCCTTTATTTCCTGGCAATTTATTGAGTTTCATACGACATAGCGACTGAGGGGGTGACTTTACCGTCCAAAAGTGGCGAGCATTTGTCCGTATCCGGGTATAGCATCATTTCAGAATCCATATTTGGGAGATTTTCATGCTGAACGAACCGCTTCGATGGCAGTTAGATAGTGTCAGCACACCGTTGGGTGTCATGCTGCTGGTCACCGACGCGCAAAACATCTTGCGTGCACTGGACTGGGCGGACAGCGAGGCCCGCATGCTGGATCGACTCCGCCTGCTCTACGGCTCCGATGGGGTAACGCTGACATCGGGGACTGCGCCGCAGCCGGTTCGCAACGGTCTGGAAGCCTACTGGGCGGGTGATCTCAACGCCGTCTCCGCCATCCCCGTAGAAACCGCGGGCACCGAGTTTCAGCAGGCGGCCTGGGCCTGGTTGCGCAGCATTCCCGCCGGAGAAACCCGCAGCTACCAGGAACAGGCGAGGGGCATGGACCGGGCATCGGCGGTGCGCGCCGTGGGACGTGCCAATGGCGCGAACCCTATTGGTATCGTCGTTCCCTGCCATCGCGTCATCGGCGCCAATGGCACCTTGACCGGGTACGCGGGCGGAATGGAGCGCAAACGCTGGCTGTTGCGGCATGAGGGTGGTGATTTTTAGGGCTGCGCCCACAAACGCATGGCCGCATAGGCCCGCCAGGGCCGCCATGCTTCGGCGAGCATCAGCACTTCTGCGGGGCTGGGGCGCCCACTCTCCGTTTCCAGCGCACGCAGCAATCCCAAGTCTGAATGGGGGAAGGCGTCCGGATCACGATAACCGCGCATGGCGATGTAGTGCGCCGTCCACGGGCCGATACCCGGCAGTTCGCAGAGGTTTTTGATGATGCTGTCGAGGGGATGCGCCGAAAAAGCCAGGCGATCCTCTTGCATGGCCACAGCCAGAGTCTGCAGCGCCTTTTCTCTGGCACGGGTTAGGCCGATAGAGCGCAGATCGGCGGCCATGACGGCGGCGGGTGTCGGGAATATTCTGGAGATTCCCGTGCCGTTTGAAAGTTGCGCCAATATTGACCGGACTGCACGGCCTCCACCCCAAGGATGGCACGACCTGCCAGAAATTCCAGCAGTGCCGCCAGTCATAAGGCGGGGTATAAGGCAGCTTCAAGGTGATACCCGCAGCCATGTCGCTCTTCGAAGCGGAAGTATGGCGCATCCGGGCGGCAACGCAAACAGGCTCGGAAGCCCAACTGCCGGGCTATCGCAGCGCTGGGTACAAAGAGACAGTTTTCCAGCTTGGGGGGTCGTGCGGGACATATCGGACGACAATAGATGCCCGTGGATAACACCGCCGTGTAGAACTTGCCGTCAAACCGCGCGTCTTTTGCCAGGACGGCGCGGTAGCACGCTTCGCGATTAAGGTCCGATGTATTCATAGTCCCTTTATAAGCTAGGCGGCAGCGGGCGTCTCGTCATTTTCGGACGTCGATATTGAGGAGAGACGCCGTGTAAAATCAAATCCACACCATTTTTATGTGCCCTCACGACTCCCCCAACGGCACCGCATGGGCCAGAGGCCGCCACTGCAAATGCTGAAACATCTGCAAATAGCGGCGGGCGGCGTGATGATCGGTTTTGAGCATGAAGCGCCAGAAGCCGAAAATCCGGGCCAATGTCATCATCTGCGTGGCGTAATTGCCCCAGGTATAGCGCGCGTTGACCCGCGCTAATGCGCCCTCGGAAATTGTCTCCCAGACACGGATATCGGCAGCAGCCGCTTCCAGGAAATCCGCCAGCTTTTCAGTCGCCTCCTGCTGGTTATTGGGGTCGATATGAAAGCCGGAAACACCGTCTTCGATGATTTCCAGGGGGCCGCCAAAGCGGGTGGCAAAAACCGGTAGACCAGAACTCATGGCTTCGATCACTGTCAGTCCGAAGGCCTCAAAGAGTGCGGGCTGGACAAAGCATCCACGGGTATCGCCAATAACCCGGTAGAGTTCCCCCGCCACACTTTTGTCGAGTAAAGCGCCTATCCAGCGCATCTGCCCGTCGAGTCGATACGCATCCATAATATCGTGCATCCTTTGGATTTGCGCCCTCTCCTCTTCGTCCTGAGAATTCTGCGGGTCGACGTGACCGCCGATGATAACCAGGTTGGCCAGTTTGCGCAGCCGTTCCGAGGCACCAAAAATCTCAGCCAGCCCGCTGAGATTTTTGATGTGATCCATGCGCGCCATACTGAAAATGATGGGTTTATCCCGATCCTTTAGTACGCCGCGACGATCCGCGGCGGGCTCCTCGCCAAAGAGCAACGCATCAATATCGTCGTGCAGAAAACGCAGGCGTTCTTTGCGGGAGGAATAGGGAAAATAATAGTGGGCGTCGGCCCCCGGAGAGACGATATTAAATTTGATATCGAAGACGTCAATCCCGTTTTCCACTCGATATAGTCCGGGGAGGCTGTAATTTTGATATCCTTCGTACTGGCCCACCTCGCGGTCATTTCCGGCGATTTCCTGATAGGTGCTGGTAATGATAATGTCGGCGGAGTTCATGGCGATGAGATCCGCGGTGAACTGGCAGGCGAAATGATGGCTGACATCGTGATCACGCCAGTAGAGATCGCTGTATAGATATTTACTCTTCTCCAGCGCGTGGGCAATGTTGCATTGGGTGACATTCAGCCGCGCACTGAGGATGGTGGCCACCAGATTACCATCGGAGTAATTGCCGATAATCAGATCAGGACGACGACCAAATTCCGCCAGGGCCTCCCGTTCAAGGTCATCGGCATAGCGTTCCAGCCAGGGCCAGACATTGAAGCGGGATATCCACTGCGGCAATATTTCGCCATTGGGGTGGCGGAAAGGCACACGGAGAATCTGCACGTTGTCGGCGCCCTGGACGGGCTCCAGACGCTGGTCGCAGGAGGTGCCATCGGCATTGGGAATCAGGCGGGTGGCGATCAGAATACGGGGTACGATATCCACCCCCTGACGGGCCAGGCGCCCGCGCATTTCCTGTTCCAGCGCCCGCGCCTGATCGAGAATGTAAACGACCTGCCCGCCGGTATCCGGACGTCCGAGCACCTTGTCCTGCGCGAACCAGCCATGAATAGACACGATCAGTATTTTGGAGATCATGGGGATGCGGTCGATGAATGCTTGCAGACTCTCTGCCGAGGGGGCGTCCAAGAGATCCATCAGCAGGCGCATGGTCTCGCGCACCCGGCCGGCGGTGTCTCCCCAGCCAGGGGCGAAGCCGCGATGGGTCATCTCCACGGCAAACTCCGTCCACGGTTTGGTCTTGGGGAGCGTCGCCAGATACTGCACGGTCTGGCGTAGTGCCTCGAAATCCGGCGGCTGATCATGCACCATCAGTGATTGTCCGTTGAGCTTATGCACGGCCAAAAAGTCGAGAATGCTCTGGCGCCCCGTCTTGATGTTCCCAAACAGTTGCCCAGCCAGGCGGCGGTTCATATATATAAGCCCTTGTCCGATGGTGTCCTCATCTTGCAGGTGATAGGGGACAGCACGGAAATCCTCAAAATTCACGGTGAGTATCGGCTCCTGATCATTTGCGGGGAGCACCTGTTTTTCTTTGAAAGCCAAATAATCACCCTGCGTGAGTGTCTCCAGATCGAGCTGTTCCCGATGCAGGCGCAAATAGGTCCAGCGCCCAGGGCCGGGACGCCAGGCCAGATAAATCCAGGGTTCTGCGAGCACCGCCTCTTGCAGTCTGGAGAAAAACTCCTGCAACACCACGAGGTCTGCATCATTGCCGTAGTCTGCGGCAAAGTCGTCGATGGCCGCTTGCAAGTCGGTATAGAGCAGAAATGGGCGTTGCAGATTGAACAGATGTCGCAACAGCTCGGCAACACAATGGGGATTGTGGCTGATACAGCGGCGCAGATTGTCAGGCATGGGCTTCTTCTCCTGGGAAACGGTAGTGCTGGATGCCTTCAAGAATACCCCAGGCATGATGGGCACTGGCGAAATAGATGTGATGTTTATCTCTTAGTCCGTGTAGTTCCGGGCTGTGGTTGCCGACAATAACCCCACAAATTTCGCCGCCCATCATATCGGCGTCGTTGCCGGAGTCTCCCGCGGTAAGCACCGCATGCAAGGGCAATCCCCAGCGAAAGGCCAGGAAACGGATGGCGTGGCCCTTGGACGCCCGAATGGGCAACACATCCAGAAAGCAATTATGGGAAAGCACCACATGGGCGGCGATCTGCTGCTCATGCAAGCGCTGCTGCAGGTTTTTCGTCGTCGGTGGGCGTTTGGGGTCTACATAATAGCTTACCTTGAAGGCGCTCTGGGTGAATTTTTCCTGCAGGCGCAGGCCGGGCACCCCGGCCAGTGCCTGCAATACCCCTTCACGCCACCAGCGATAGTGCAGATGAGCGGCCCAGTCCTGATCCTCGCGCAGCTTGCTGCCATAGACGATACGCGTACCCACATCGGTGATGCAGATGTCCGGACAGGGGACCTGGTGTGCCGCGAGTATCTCCATGGTTTGTTTTAGATTGCGGCCGGTGGCCACGCCAAAGGCTACCCGGGGATGCTCCCTCAGCCATTCCATCAGCATGGCGAGCCCCGTCGGGTCGCCAATCAGCGTATTGTCGATGTCGGATATGAGCAGATGATCCGCCGTCGGTAAGGCACGGCGTATCCCCTGGCGGGCGGCGCACTCGCGGCGCAGCTGTTTGCGCTGACGTCGGAGGATACGTTCCACTTCCGCCAGATAACGACGCGCATGGGCATCCCAGCTATAGACCCGATGCACCCCCAGCAAGCCTGCCCGGCTGGCACGCTGCCAACGTTGGCGATCAAACAGCATTTGCCGGAGGGCGTCTTGTATCTCTCCGATATTCAGCGGATCCACCAGAATGCCGTTGCGACAGTAACGGATGATATCCTGCGGGCCACCATGCCGGGTGGCGATGACCGGCAAACCCGAGGCCGCAGCTTCCAGCAGGGTCAGGCCAAAGGGTTCAGTGAGTGCCGGGTTGATGAAAACACCCTTATAAATGGCCGCATAACGGTAATATTCGGGAATATCTTCCGGTTCATGGTGCTTGGGGAGGGCGACTCGCCCGTAAAGATCGTAATCGTCAAGGGCATGCAGTACGCTCTGAATCACCCTTTTCGCCCCGTGCGGGAGCTGCCCAAGGTGGTCACGTTGGCCCATGACCAAAACCAGGTTGGCCTTTTCCCGTAAAACGGGGTCCGTGGCGTAGGCCTCAATCAAACGTTGAAAATTTTTACGCTCATCGGGGCGGGCAATGGCCAGAATGGGGGGCTTGCGCGGTGCCTCCAAAAAACGGCGTAAGTCGGGCAGCAGCGGTGAAGAACGCTGCCGCCCTGGTCGGGAAAACCGTCGCAAATCCACACCCGGCGGCAGGATCTTGAAATGCGCCCGCACGGCGTTCTCGTACAGGCCATACTGTTCCTCCACTTCCTGACGAGTGCTGGCCAGAACCACGGACGCTTCACTGAGTACGGATTCTTCGGCGGCGATGCGTCGCGGGAAACGAAACTGCCGGTCGATACTTTCCACCTTACGACCGGTAGTGATCAGCCTTTCCCGCTTATCCCGCCCCAGGGAATGACCGGTGTGAATGAGCGGAATGCCCAGCAGGCGGGAGAGGCGCACCCCTACGTAACCCGCATCGGCATAGTGGCTGTGGATGATATCGGGAATACAGTCTTCACTACGGATAAAATGCAGCGCACTGTCCACAAAAGTATCCAGGTAATCCCAGAGCCGCTCTTTTTGCAGGTATTTATGCTCTGGCCCGGCAGGCAGACGAATAATTCGCGCGCCGGATGCCAATAGTTCGCGCGGTTCTCCATAAATGGGATTCATGCCGGGATCGCTAAAGCGACGCGTGAGAAGGTCGATCCGGGTGACACGCGGGTCCCGTGCCAGCGCCTGTATTTCGTCGAGGACATAGCCAACCTGGCCGCCGGTATCTGCATCGACCCCGAGTTCCGGGGTTCCGCAAATGCGGCCGTGGATACTCAGCATCAAAATGTAAAGACCCTGGTGGTCCGACAAATTTAATCCTCCTTAGTCCATCGCGCCATTATGGTCCGATAAAACTCGGGTTGATCCGGCATGGCGCCGGATGACGCACAAATGGCCGCTGCCAATTCCCCAGCCCTCTGCAATCGCCGTGGAATGGCATCGCCGTGAAACAGGCTCCAGAGCCAGCCTGCGGCAAAGGCATCCCCAGCCCCGACGGTGTCCTGGACAGCAGTGGAGACTGCTTCCGCCTCGTAAAAATTGGCCCCATCCCCATAAGCGGCACCTGCAGCGCCGCGGGTCAGCAAGACGGCCTGCACATCAAAATGCCGGGCCACCATCTGCATCGCTTCCCGCAGGGTCGAGGCTGGAGAGAGTTCGTAAGTACGAATGATCTGTTCCAGTTCCTCCATATTGCATTTCAGTATAGACGAACCCTGTATGACTTCGGTCAGCAATTCCTGATTCCACCAGGGATCGCGCAGATTGATATCTACAAAGCGCCACTGGGCACGAGCGCGCAACTGACGCCAGGTCGCCCGCGACGGCCCGTTCTCCCGCAAGGCGAGACTACCGTGATAGAGCCAGGGAATGGCGGGGATCATGCCGGAGGACAAACGAATGGCATCGTAAGCCTGATGCGGCAGAATTTCGAAGTGGTGCCCCTGCCGGACGTCTGCCGTCACCTGTACCCGACCGGTGGGAAGCAACGCGTCCTCCGTCACTTCGTCCGTGGACATCCCCCAGTCCCGCATGTGCTGCAAGATGTGTTGCCCCGAGGCATCCCGTCCCACCCTGCTGACAAAAACGGACGCCACACCCAGCGCATGGAGGTGTTGCGCGACATTGAAGGGCGCGCCACCTAGTCGTCGCATATCTCCGAAATCGTCGATCAGACACTCGCCGAAAATAACGCCGATGGGCGCGTCTGCATTCATGGTACGGTCTTCTCATTCGCGCCGGCTTTTTTTTTGACATCGGGCAAGCGACGAATAATGCGTTGGAAAAAGAGATTATTGGGTATCACCACAATCTGGCCGTCATCCTGGCGCAATTCGGTAAACATGAGATTTTCTTCAATGACCTCACCGGTCAGTGATTCCGGGAATATCTCGATACGTTGCCCCAACTGTAAGGGCTGCCAGAACCAGATAAAAAAGCGCGCCGTAATGTTGCTGACCATGGCCCATACGGCCAGCATACCGACGCCAATCACCGCCAGTAAGCTGACAAAAGTGGTCCAGACGGCAGTGACGTCGACACCCCAGACCCGCAGTACGACAACCCAGACAATGAGCCAGAGAAACCAGGTGGTGATTCTCTGGAGCATCACGCCATAGCCGCGTGACATGGCCCGTCGCCTGCCAAGAAAGTCCATAAGATGAACAATTACACTGCCATACCAGCGTAATATCAGAAGGCTGCCCGCCACGATCAGCAGGGTATATATCAGCCGGTGCAATAACCATTCGGGGTTCGTCGTCAGCCCGTGGAAAATCATGCTCATACATCACTCCCCTCTGCTTTATTTTTTACCATAACGTAGCGAACGCAGACGGGCAAATCCGCGCCCGCCGGGCGTCATGCCCACGGTAATCCATGTTTGCGAAATCCAACGCCATATTATTTGTCAGGGAACCAACGGAGCAAAGGCCTATCAGATAAGGTATACACCTCGCACGATACCGTAAATGGCGGCCCGACAAACGACACCAGGAGAGGTCATGGCAGACACCCGGAATCCCGGCACCATCATGGGCGAGAAGGTTATTGCCGCTCGCATTCAACTGGCACGCGAACACCTGGATCGCTTGCGCGCCATCCTGAAGGAGCCCGGTCGCTGGATATCTGTCTGGTTTTTGGCCTATGCCCTGCTGGGGGCGGTTTCCTCCGGGCTGCTGCCTATTCTCTTGCCCCTGATGATTGTCACCCTCACCCATCATCTCAGTTGGGTTGCCTACGTCATGGGCGGATTCAACCTCGGACTGCTGACTTCACCCTTGTGGGGGGGCGTGGCCGACAGCAAACACCTGCATCGCCCCATTTTTTTTGGCGGCTTTCTGGTATTGCTGATGGCGCTGGCCGCCATGCCTTTTCTGCCGGGTATCCTCACCTGGAGTGGACTCTCGCTGCTCGCCGGCGCGGGAACCTCCGCCGTGGCGACCATGGCCAGCCTGTTCATCGTCGAGTTCGACCCCCAAAATGAATGGGAACCTCGGCTGGGCTGGCTGCAAACTTTTAATGGCGGCGGGCAGGTCGGCGGACTTCTATTGGCCGGCATTTTCGTCAGTAATTTCAAAGTCGGTCTGATCTGCGCGGCCTTGGCATTGATTCCCGCTATCTGGTTAGGGGCCAAGGGCTTGCCTACCGCTGCCAGACATCACGGTTGGGCGGCGGAAGTGGGTGATCGCATGCGGCGCGACCTGGACTGGCGCTTCCTCGCCAATTTCGGGCGCCCGGAACTGCTGGGAGGTGGTCTGCTACGCTTTTCACATCATCTTTCATTGCATGGTGCGCGCCGATTGGGCGACGTCCTGCATACCCGCTTTGGTCGCTTTCTCCTTTCCTGGTTTGCCGTAGCTTTTGGGGTCGCCGCGTTCTTCGCCTACTTTCCTGTGGCCATGCAGAAAGCCTACAGCGTAGCCCCGGCACTGACCTCCAGCGTCTACGCCATGACCGCCGCCGTCGCCTTGGTATTGTATTCAATGGGTGGGCAGTTGTCCGGACGTTTTGGTGCCGGAAGGGTATATCGCTGGTCTTTGATGCTCCGTTTTTTGGGATTTGGTCTGCTACTGCTGGTATTTTTTCTGCCCATACCCCGGACGCTGATTGCCTTGGCAGGCTTCGTCCTGATTATTATCGCCTGGCCACTGCAGAGCATTTCCGGAACCACTCTGACAGCACGGCTCACGCCTTTCAGTCAGGGCGAGGCGATGGGACTTTTTAACGCCAGTGGCGCAGTGGCCACGGTGATGGGTACCTTTCTGGCCGGTCCGCTGGTACATCTCATCGGTTACCCATCCCTATCCGCCCTGGCTCTGGTCGGCATCCTGCTCGGCTGGCTGATGGGGCATGGATTGCAAGCCTCAGATGCCGCGCCGGCCCGTCCCGATGATCTATCGGCGCAAAAGCGCAGTCCTAGCGATTCCGCATGAAATCAGCCGTGCGTTGAAAGGCACCTTGCAGGTGGGCATAGAGTTCGGGTTCCATCTCTACGTCATGCATGGCCCGAAGCATGCAGGCCATCCACTGATCCCGCGCCCGATCATCCACCGGGAAAGAGTCATGCCGAGCCCGTAAGCGGGGATGCCCGAAACGCTGCACATACAGGTCAGGCCCGCCCAACCAGCCGGACAGAAACAAAAAAAGTTTCTCCCTCGACGCGGAAAGATCTTTCGGGTGAATATTCCGCAACGGAGTTTGCCACTGCGCCTCGCTATCCATCAGATCATAAAATCGCTTGACCAGCTTGCGAACGGCCTCTTCACCACCAAGGCGGGCGTAGGGCGTATTTTCAGGTTCAGGCATCAATAGGTCTTGCTCCACAGTGGGTGTATAGAGGCCAGTGTGTTGATGATACTTAAAAAGTGCGCGGGCATGACTTTTTTGCGCTTTATCAATACCTGCGCTACAGTCAATCCGATACAATCTGAGTCGCAAGCGTACCCTCTTTGGACGTTATTCGGCAACATCCCGGCTACCGTCCATTGCCCACAGGAAAATTCATGCCCCTTGCACCGACAGCCGCATTCATCAATGGATGCTGGACAGACCTCGGCATACACTTTGTGGTGCGAAGCCCGGTCAATCAACAGATGCTCGCCGAAGTGTCCGATTGCGGAACTCGGGAGGGCGAGGCGGCGGTGCAGGCGGCAGTGCTCGCTTTCGCGAGCTGGCGCCAAACTGTCGTCTACCGGCGCGCGGCCATTCTCAGCCGGTGGGCGGACCTCATCCAGATTCATGCAGAAGACCTCGCCCGCCTCATCACCTGGGAGATGGGTAAACCCATACGCCAGAGCCGTGCCGAAATCAAAACCGCGATCGCCTTGGCGCGCTGGTATGCTGAGGAATGCAAGCGCATCACCGGCGAAAGTATCCCCTCCCAGTTTCCAGACAAGCGCTTGCAGATCTGGAAAGTACCGATTGGTCCTGTATTCGCCATCACACCGTGGAATAGTCCGGTCTCCATGGTTGTTCGCAAGATAGCGCCGGCGCTGGCGGCCGGCTGCACAGTCATCCTCAAACCCGATGAGCAAACGCCGCTCTCCGCATTGAAGCTTGCCGAACTCTGGGCCGAGGCGGAAGGACCCGCAGGCACTCTTCAGGTTCTCCCCAGCTCTGATCCCGCCCCCCTGGCGGAACGACTGATGGCTGACCCGCGCATAGCCAAGTTGAGCTTTACCGGTTCCACGGGGGTCGGGCAAAAGCTTTATGCGCAGGGATCGCCGACCATCAAACGGCTTTCTCTGGAACTGGGCGGGCACGCTCCGGTGCTTATTTTTGCCGATGCGGATATCGCCGCGGCGGTGGCCATGACCATCCATGCCAAATTCCGCTATGCCGGTCAGTCCTGTGTCGCCGCCAACCGCTTGTATGTGGATGATGCGATCCTGCCGGAGTTTACCGCACGCTACCTCGACGCGGTAAGTCATCTCAAGATCGGGGATCCCTTTGCAGAGGACACCGACATCGGGCCGCTGGTTTCCGCAGCCGCTGTCCAGAAGTTCAAAGCGCAATTGCAGGATGCCCTGGATCGCGGTGCGAGACTTCTGTGCGGAGGGGATGCACAAGGCCTGTGGTGCTCCCCGACCCTTCTCGCCGATCTCGATCCGCAGAGTCATATATTCCACGAAGAAAGCTTCAGCCCCTTGCTGTCCATACAAGGGTTTCGCAGCGAAGCGGAAGCTATCGCCCGCGCCAATGACACCTCCTATGGCCTGGCCGCTTATCTCTGGACCCGCGATCTCGGACGCGCATACCGCGTCGCGGAGGCGCTGCAATGCGGTATCGTTGGCGTCAATGACGGGTCTCCCGCCACCCCGCAAGCGCCTTTCGGCGGCAACAAGCTTTCCGGGCTGGGCGTCGAGGGTGGCAAATGGGGGTTGGAGGAGTATTTGCAATTGCGCTATGTTTCTTTCCAGTTGCCGCCCGCGCCAGCGACCGGGGATATACTCGCCTGCCAAATCAGGTAACGAAAGATGATGGCATGAAAACCAGTCTGCGTAATCATTCGCTGTTAGGGGCTACATCATGTATTTCTCTCCGCAGGAAATTGCCGCACTCATCCAGGAAGATCAGCCTTTCCTGGATCTCACCACTCACATGCTGGGTATTGGCGGCAAGGCGGCGGTCATGTGTTTTCGCTGTCGTCAGGACATCACGGTCGCCGGGACCGAACTGGCCGCACAGATACTGGACGCCTGCGGCCTTACCATGACCGAAAGTCAGCCGTCGGGCGCGTTGGCCGCAACGGGAAGCATCCTGCTGGCTGCGGAAGGCCCCGCAAGTGCTGCCCATTCTGCCTGGAAAGTGGCGCAAAATCTGTTGGAGTATGCTTGCGGCATCGCGACTTATGCCGGGCAACTGGTGCAACAGACACAGAGCGTCAACCCCCAGGTGGCTGTTGTCGCCACCCGCAAGAATATTCCGGGGATACGCCGCTTTGCGGCCATGGCCGCCCTCGCCGGGGGCGTCATGCCGCACCGGCTGGGTCTTTCGGAAAGTGTTCTGGTGTTTGACCAGCACCTGGCCTTTTTAGGTGGTTTATCGCCTTTCTTGCAGCAGTTGGCGCAATACCGGAGACGGGTTCCCTCCAGCAAGATCGTGGTGGAAGTGCAAAAGACGGATCACGCCCTGACGGATGCATTGGCACTGGCTCAGGCCGGGGTCTCCGGCATCCAGTTTGACAAATTACCCCCCGGACTCTTGGCGGGAATTGCCGCGCAACTGCGCCTTGTAGCACCTGAAGTCATGTTGTTTGCAGCGGGCGGAATCACCCTTGCGAATATTCAGTCCTATGCAGCAAGCGGTATGGACGCCCTCGTGACCAGCGCCGTTTATCACGCCACACCGGCAGATATCGGTGTGGAAATCCGCCCCGCATAAGACCCGTGATTCCCGCGCCTCAGGGGATTTTGATCAGCATGGCGCGCGCCCGCTATCCCGCCTTAGCCACGGCGGCCCCGTCCAGCAACACGCTGGAGGGCATCTGGAGCACCTGAATCACCTGCTCGCGAACAAAACGTGTTTCGTTCCGGGTCAGCGGTGCTTCTATCAACGCCCAATGACGATCCGCTGAACGCTTCATGATCTGGCGGGCGAAATTACGCTGCAACTGATCATTGAAACGGCATCCGACAAAAAGAAAATGGCGCCCGGTGCGGATTTGTTGGACGATTTCCGGAATAGGCGTCTGAATATCAATTTCCGTCAGCACTTCGACAAAGTCCGTATCGGAAACGAGGTAATTGTTGGCCGGACTTTGTGATCCCCAAGGTTCATAGAGTATCGTCTCCCATTGGGCAGCCACTGCGGCTTCAACTGGTTGACCAGCGGCATCCATATATCCCGTCCAGTGGCCGAAATGCTCGGTCTGACTGAGTCCCTGGATACGTCCCCAGCGTGTACCCTGTTCGGCCAATGCCTTGGCCATGCCGTTGTCGTACCAGAGGTGAACGATCAACGGGAGTTTTCGGGCAGCCAGTTCGCGCTGCAAAGGATGGAGCGGCGGATCCCCGGCAAAGGCCTTGTCCATCATGCCCACGAGGGTCTTGCGATGCTTGAAGTTCTCGATATACTGCGCGGCCCCGGTGAGGTTGCGACGAACCTTGTGGGGTACCGTCACCTGGCTGCTGAGCACCTCCGCCAATGCCGGCAACTCGCTGGGCAGCGTGGCCCCGGCCTCCGGCAACAGGCCAGGACCGAGATAAGGAATGATGCGCCCTTCCGCAAGGCCGCTGAAGATTTCCGAAAGATCCTTGTCCATAGTTGTACTTCCTTATGTAACGGGGGAAAGAACCGCGGCTTTAATCTGTTCGATGACCGCTGGTTCGAGGCGAAAAACGCCCCTTCCCCCGGAGAGCGATTCATAACCGTTGGCAGAGTGTCGGCTCAGCGCATTGAACCAGCCCTGAGGACTGCTTCCGCTGGGACACTCGCCGATTTCCCGCACACTGCCATCGTTGGCAAAACGTGCATGAATGATAACGAGCGACTGTTCCATCACATTCTCCTTATAAGCCCGAGGAAAATCCCAAAAGCTCGATGACAACATCCTCTTCGCCGATCATGGCCTGACAGGCCAGACGGGATTTGCTGCCGACGCCAACGATGGTATCCAGGCGCTCATTTTCCAGACGCTGGATTTTAGACACGCTCTTTCGCCCTTCCTGGACGAAAATATGGCAACTATCGCATTCGCCCTTGCTTTCGCACTTCAGAACCATGGGCTCACCGGCGGCGATCACCGCGGCGGCGAGACTGGCTCCCACGGGCATCTCGACGGTTTTACCACTGGGTTTGATGGTGATAATGGGCATTCAATTTTCTCCTCTATTAAAATGAACATGAAAACAACACGCTAATAAATAGCGGCACCAGCACCCACATTGACGGATGCATCCTTCAAGGTTTCGATGATAAAGGCGATTTCCTCTTCTCCCAGGCGTGGGTGAAAAGGCAGGATCAGGGTGCGATCGGACACCCGCACGGCGGTTGGACAACGACCGCCACCGCGCTCGCGATAATAGGATTGCGTATGCATGGGTAGGCAGTAAGAGGCAGCCTCGATGCCCTGGGCGCGGAGATCGGTGACGATGGCATCCCGACTGCTGCGGCTGAATCGGGTGCCGAGATGTACTTCGTACACAAACCAGTGCACCGCGGTGGCGTCCGGCCCATGGTAGGGATCCTTGATACCTTCAAAAGACTTCATGTACTCAAAGTACAGTGCTTCCACCTGCTGCCGGCGTTGCAAAATGCCGTCCAGACGGGCGAGTTGGACCAGCCCGATGGCGGCCTGAATATCGCTCATTTCTGCCTGCAGGGGCGGACGGGTGGGCGCCACCACCGAGCCCCGCTCACTGATGCCCCGCGCGCGGTATTGGCGCAGACGGCTGACGGTTTCGGTATCGTCCGTGACGATCATGGCGCCCTCGCCACAGACCAGGGCAGAGGGTTGGGCAAAGGCAAAAATAGCGCTGTCCCCGAAGCTGCCGACCACTTTGTCCTGATAACGGGAGCCGATAGCCTCCGTCGAATCTTCCAGCAGCAGCAGGCCGTTTTCGTTGGCCGTCGTGCGCAGTTCCCGCCAGAAGGCGGGATGCCCCTTGGTATTGCCGGCGAGAATCGCCCGGGTTTTCTCCGTGATCAGGGTCTCAGTCCCTTTGGGGGAGATCGTGCCGGAGTAATAGTCGATATCGGCAAACACCGGCTGAGCCCCGTACCAGGCCAAGGCGTGGCCGATCTGCCACCAGCTATAGGGTGAGAGGATGACTTCATCGCCGGCCCTGAGCTCGTAGGCGCGCAGACAGAGCATCAGGGCCAAAGTCGGACTGGAGACGGCGACGGCATAGCGTCGCCCGTGATAGGCAGCAAAGGCCGCTTCGAAGGCCTCCACCCGTTCCCCGGCGCTGATGCGGGTGGAACGCAATACGGCCTCTACGGCCTCCAGTTCGCCGGGGCTGATGTCCGGGTCAGAGAGAGGGATCTCGAGCGCGGTCATGTCGTACCCAGATGCATGGCGAACAGCAGGCCCGTTGCCGCCAGGGAATCTGTCGTGACCTTCCAGCAGTGGTCGCGGGTATCCAGCAGATGCAGGTCAAAATATTCACCGGCACGGAAGGGTTCGTCGCTGACGTCACTGGCGGGGCATTGGGTAATGGGCAGCCCGGGGAACTGCGTGCGCAGAACGGGCAGAACCCCTTCGCCAGACCGGCAGACCGTCTGACCCAGATCAAATAGCACCGCGATATCCTCGTCAGTCAATTTCATGATCTCAGCCCTCCTCCAAACGCCGCGCCTCTACGGTGATGGGCAGACGGGTATCGCTGGGCATCTCCGGTAATTCCAGGCGCCAGCCGTTAGCCAACGTCACCACCCCGCCCCACAGTTCCGGCTTCTGGCACTCGCTAATAGGTTCTTCAAGATCCTTCTTGGGCACATACGCCGTCAGCTCACCGGCGGCATTTTTACGAATCATCACCTTCATGGGGTATTCCTTTCAGTGTGCACAAGAAATTGCGGCACCAGCCGCCGTCATCGGTGGCATGTCCATCATGCCCAACAGGATGCCTGGTAATACGCGGAGCACCCGTTCCACATCCTCCGACCGGTTCAGGCGTCCAAAGGAGAAACGCAGCGAGGACAGCACCGCAGTTTTAGAAAAGCCCATGGCTGTCAGTACATGGGAGGGTTCCTGCCCGCCCGCGGCGCAGGCGGCGCCAGCGGCCGCAGTAATGCCCTCCTGTTCCAGGCGATAGAGCAGCTCTTCACTATCCAGAGCGATAAATCCGATATTACTGGTATTGGGCAAACGCTCGGCATCCTGCCCGTGGATACGCGCGCAGGGCATGAAGGCCAACAGGCCTTGTTCAAAATGATCGCGCAATCCCTGCAGGTGGCGAGCCTCGTGTTCGATATTGGTGAGCAGGCGAACAGCCGCCGCAAAGCCAATAATACCTGGAACATTCTCAGTGCCGCCCCGTCGTCCCCGTTCCTGATGGCCATGAAATAATGGTGGTAAGGCAATGCCTTTGCGGACAAAGAGCGCCCCCACCCCCTTGGGCCCATGAATCTTATGCGCGGAGCAGGACAGGAAATCCACACCGGATGCGGCGGCATTCACCGGCAGCTTGCCGAGGGCCTGAGTCGCATCCGTATGGAAAAAGGCACCCGCCTCATGCGCGATGGCCGCCGCTTCAACAATTGGAAAGAGCACACCCGTTTCATTGTTCGCCCACATCAGGGAAACCAGGGCGGTATCCGGACGCAAGGCGGCACGCAGGTCCGCCAGGTCCAGCCGCCCCTCTGCATCCACTGGCAGATAACTCACTTCTATCCCGAGGCGCTCCAGATGCTGACACATCAACAGCACCGAGGGGTGCTCTACCTGGCTGGTGATCAGGTGGCGTCTGCCTTTGATCAGGGAGAGCGCGCCCAGGATCGCCGTATGATTACCCTCGGTCGCGCCGCTGGTGAAAATCAGCTCCGCGGGCGAGGCGCCCAGCAATTGGGCCACCGCGACCCGCGCCTCACCCAGTGCCTTCTTGACGCTTACGCCCGCTTCCGAGGCGCTGGAAGGATTGGCGTATTCCGTGGACAAATAGGGCAGCATGGCGTCCAGAGCGGCCGGAGCCAAAGCCGTTGTCGCATTGTTATCAAGATAAATGCTGCGTGTCATGCTCATGGCTTCGATTCTCCGAGGGGTAATATTTCCTCTTCCAGACAACCCACCACCATGCCGTTGGCAAACTCCACGAGGTAGAGAGGCGTGTTGCTCTCCTCGTGATGTCCTACCCGCACGATTTCTCCCGGACTGTCCTTGGCCACCAGCAAGGCCCCTTCGGCCTCCCCCGGATAAGTCCCGTCATTAAAAATATCATCGCCAGCCAATACCCTGAGGCCCCAATCAAATCGGGGGGAACGTAAATCCATCATGAGATTTTCTCCTCCCGACTCGGATTGTATTCGATCAATTCCAATTCACGGGCCTTCATCCCGACCAGATGACCGCGTTCATAAAAATCCACGCCATAAATATAAAATTGCTGCAAATAGGTCCCGATACTGATGATAAAACCGACATCGCCTTTTGTAACAATCACCTCGCCAATTTCAGCGCCGGTGAATGTCCCGTCATTTTTCACATGCTTGCGGGAACGGACTTTATCGCCATAATTGAACTCGGGCTCCGCGCCTAACTCCACCGTTGCGCTGTCTCTGCTCATTCCGGCCATATCCCACCCTCCCCTGGCCATCTTTGTCTGGAAAGCGCTTCGTCTTTCCCCAAGCGTTCCGCGGCGCAGCGACGCACCTCATAATCCGCATCCGCCAGCAGGCGGATTGCCGCTTCCCGGCTCCCGCGCGCGGCCACCTCGTAGCGGATACGCCAATCCGCATCGCCAACCAGCATGGAAAGGACCGACACAGGTACCCGTTCAATGGCATCCAGACGGACCCCGGGATCATCGTCCTGCAGCATTTTGACCAGAGCATCCACGCCGATGCGTTTGGCCACGACCCGCCGGACCTCCACATCGGCATCATGCATCATGAGCGGCAACAGGCCTTTGGGCAGACGCCGCACCACCTCCAGACGCACGTAATAATCCGCATCGTGCATCATGGCCGACAGGTTGCGGTCACCCAGCCGCGTGGCTACCCGGATACGCACTTCCCGATGCGGATCGTGGATCATCCGCAGCAGATAACGTTGTGGAAGCCGTTGCGCTACCGCCCAGCGCACGGTTTCGTCGGGATCGTTCATCAGCGCGGGCAGATGAAAAATATCCGCATAACGTACGGCGCAAGCCCGCACCTCAAAGTAGCCGTGTTGCAGATAATCCTTGGCGATCTGCGGATTCCAGCGAAAAAAGCGATCCACCCTTTTGGCGTAACGATCGTGCACACAGGCGTGCAACGGTTCGCACTTCAGATCCGGTATCGCGCGCTCCGCGCAGACATCACAAGAGATGGCGCAACCCTGCCAATCGATGGCCTCGTCGGGATCATTCATCCTCATCGTCGGCCTCTTTTTTTTGCAGGACTTCCAGCAGCACCCGCGCCTGTATTTTATCCGTCGGGTCCAGTTCGATGAGTTTGTCCATGATTTTGCTGCCCGTAGCCAGGTGACCCAGACGCAAGTGCAGGTAACCATAAGCTTTCAGCACGAACATATAAAAGCGTGCCCGCGGAGCATCAAAACTGCCAAAGTCCGCCTGCCGCTCCCTTACCTTGCGCCAGTCCGGATCGATACCCAATTCCGCGGCGCTGCGCTGCAGACAGATGCGGGCCGTAGCCAGCGCCTCGCTCAGTCGGCCTTTATAAAAATAAAATTTGTATAAACCCAGGTAAACGACCATGTGTTCTGGCGCGATGGCGATGGCATCCATCAGATGGTCCTCGGCGCGCACATCGTCCGCATAAGAGCGCGCCGCGAGATGCAGATGGCGTTCCGCCGCCTCCGGCAGGAGGCCTTCATAGTAACGGCGGTTCAACCATTCATCGTCCCAGATATTGCTCATGCCGCACCCCTATGCTTCACGGGGTTGAGCAGAGCCGCTTCGCACTCCTCACAACAGACATAACTGCTGTAAGCACGTGCGAGATGACGTTGCTCCCTGGCCGGTATGCGGGTAAATATCTCCGCACCGCGGAAATCGATATCGTCGAGATGCGGGGGGAGTGCTGCCGTATTCGCTGCGCAACGATGGATAGTCGTATTCGTATGATGAACGATCCAGGTTTCCATGTTTTTCTCCCTCTCCAATCTCTGCCATATCCGTACGGGGCATTATTACTTGGGCGTAAATGAAGTTCCGCAACCGCAACTGGCCGCCGCATTGGGATTGGTAAAGACCAGCCCGGTATTCATCAGGTTATCCTCGCAATCGACGACGACTCCGTTGAGAAAAGGGACACTCTTCTGTTCCAGCAGTACCTGAATGCCATTACTGGTGATGGCCACATCGCCGGGCTCCGCCGCGTCGACAATGCGAAAATCGTAAGAGAGGCCGGAACACCCGCCTGGCTTTACCGCAAGGCGGAAAGCGCTGGTGGCGTTGCCACCGCCAAAGGTGATCATCCGCTGGATAAAGCGTTCCGCTTTAGGCGTAAAGGTGAGTTCCATGACAGACTCCTAAGCGACGTAACGGGGATAGTTGTTATCAATGATGCAGGTGTCATCCACCGGGCAGACCGCCACACACTGGGGTTCATCGAAATAATTTATGCATTCAGTACACTTGGCCGGGTCGATAACAAAGGTGCCGTTCTTTTCGGAAATGGCCATATTCGGGCATTCCGGTTCACAGGCCGAACAACTGGTGCATTGGGAACTAACGATTTTAAAAGCCATGATGTTTCTCCTTTTCACAAAATGGGGGAGGATATCTCCCCCGATGACCTTACGCAGCTACATACGCCCCCTGCCGAATCTCCGCGTCTCCACGCTGACCATGGACAATGGTCCCGCTACGGATGTTATCGAGATAATCCCGATAGTAGGCAATGACCGACTGCTCGATATATTCAAAGGCGTAACGATCCACCGCATCGATTCCGGCCGCCTCCAACGAGGCTTTCGGACAGCCGCCGATCTTGGCGACAAAAACCGCCGTACAATCGTTGATGGCGCGGATGATGGTGGTTTCCAGGGCTTCCTCTTCGCCATAACCGCCCTGGCAATAGAGGTCCACGCGACGGTGGCCGACAAACTTCGCCCCGGACGCACTCGCCTCATAAATCTGAAACTCGGTGGCATGGCCGAAGTGCTCATTGACCCGCCCGCTGCCTTTCGTCGCCACCGCGATGAGAATTTTGACATCGGATTGCTCGCCGGCCAGGGTTTCCAGCTCCGCCCGCTTGGCGTCCGCCGTCGCCTGACGTTCCTGCTCCACCAGCGACTGATAGGCCTTGCGCGATTCGAGGTCATATTCCACATCCATCGCCATTACGGCTTCGGTCGTGAATTCTGCTGAACGATCTTCGCCCAGCAGACCCACCGCGTCAGCCCGGCATTGCCGACAGTGGCGCATCATGTTCATTTCGCCTTCGCAACTGTCCTGCAGGGCTTTGAGTTCCTGCGCGGTCGGGCCACGCTGGCCGTTCAGACCGAAAACCGTGCCATGTTCAGGGGCGGAAATCAGGGGCATGATATTGTGAAGGAAGGCGCCGCGGCTCTTGACTGCCCGGTTGACTTCGACCAGATGGTGATCATTGATGCCGGGGATCATGACCGAATTGATCTTGCAAAGAATGCCGCGCTCGGTCAGCATTTCCAGTCCCTGCATTTGCCGGTCGGTGAGTATCTGCGCCGCTTCACGCCCCTTGTACCGCTTGTTTTTGTAATAAATCCAAGGATAGATCTGTGCGCCTACATCCGCATCCACCATATTGATGGTGATGGTGACGTGGTCCACATTAAAACCGGCAATGGTATCCACATGGTCAGGGAGTGCCAGGCCGTTGGTGGACAGGCAGAGCTTGATATCCGGCGCTGTTTTCGAGATCAGTTCAAAGGTCTTGAAAGTTTTCTCGGGGTTGGCCAGGGGATCACCCGGACCGGCAATGCCCAACACGGTCATTTGCGGAATGGTGGAGGCCACGGCCAGCACCTTTTTGGCCGCTTGCTCCGGCGTCAGTTTTTCACTGACGACACCTGGCCGACTTTCGTTGGCGCAGTCATATTTACGGTTACAGTAATTGCATTGGATATTGCAGGCGGGCGCCACCGCGACATGCATGCGGGCGTAATGATGATGCGCTTCTTCGCTATAGCAGGGGTGATTCTTGACCTTTTCCCAGATTTCCGGTGCCAGATCTCCCTGCCCCGCTCCGGTACCACAACTGGCCTTGCCGGAACCGCCGCTCGTGCCACAACCTTGGTGTTCTGCCTTTTGCTGCATGATCTCATCCAGATCCACCCCGTTATTGGGTGTGGCAATACTGGAAAGAGAAATTATTTGGGATGCCATGGGCGTAATCCTCCATACGGATCTTCAGTGAACGATGGAAAACCGCGCGCCTCATGGATGTATCGGCTTGCTCCTAAGAAGCTGACGCTTGCATTATTTTTAGCAAAAGTGATGCCAGGGATTGGAAATATTATTTTTCAATACGTTATTGATAAACCATCCGACGCTTTGTCGGTAACGTTACGTGTGTTTCCAGCAGCGCGGCGAAAATTGTCGAAAACCGGACAAACGGGGGGGTAACAATGGCACGGCAGGCGCGAATTTAGAGTTTTTTGACTTCCACGCCATGTTTATTGAGGGCATAGCCGAGTTTGCGGGTGGTTGTCCCCAACAAACGGGCGGCTTTAGCTTGTACCCAGCCACAACGGTCCATCGCCTGGATCAAGCGGTCCCTTTCTGACAATGGTGCCGTGTTCTCCTCACCGTTAGCGACCGACGCAGCCACCACGTGCCGCGCCGGCTCGGGCATGATGGGCGGCGACATATTATTACTGTCGGACACCTTCATGGTGATGATGGGATGGCTCCCTTCCAGTGGTCGTAAGGCCATGGAAAGGCACTGATTGCGCTGACAGGGCACGTCGAGGTTGTGGATGATATCCCCGCGCATCATGGTGGCGGTGCGTTCGACGCAGTTTTCCAGTTCCCGCACATTGCCTGGCCAATAGCAGGACACCATGGTTTGCAACGCTTCCGGGGTGAGGGTCAGCTTGCGCTGGTTGTCGGCGTTGTAACGGGCGAGGAAATGTTCGATCAAGGCGGGGATATCCTCACGACGCTCCCGCAGTGGGGGCAAAAAGATACTGACGACATTGATTCGGTAGTAGAGATCGGCGCGGAACTCACCCTTGCTTACCGCCTCTTCGAGATTGCGATTGGTGGCGGTGATAATGCGCACATCGACCCGCCGGGTCTGGGTGCCGCCCACCCGCTCGAATTCGCGCTCCTGTAACACCCGTAAGAGCTTGGCCTGAAAAGCCGGAGAGATATCCCCGATCTCGTCGAGAAACAGCGTACCGCCGTCCGCCAGTTCAAAACGCCCTTTGCGTTCCTGAGTGGCTCCAGTAAAAGCGCCGCGCTCGTGTCCGAAGAGTTCCGATTCGAGAATACTTTCGGGGAGCGCCGCGCAATTGAGGGAAACAAAAGCTTTATCGCGGCGGGGACTGAGATAGTGAATGGCGCGGGCGATGACTTCCTTGCCGGTGCCCGACTCACCGCGCAGCAACACGGTCGCCTTGCCCGGCGCCGCCTGGTGCACATCGGCAAAGACGGACTGCATGGCCCGGCTATGTCCGATGACATTCTTGATGCTGTAGCGCTTCTGGAGTTCCTTCTGCAGACGATGTTTTTCCTGCAAAAGACGGTTTCGTTCCGCCGAGATACCCTGATGCAGGTTAACGGTCTGCCCCACCAGATTGGCGATCATCTGCAACAGGCGCACATCAGAACGGAAACTCACCCCCTTGTGCCGCTCACTGCGATAGATGGCGAGCACGCCGATACACTCATACCCAACCTTAATCGGCACCCCTACAAAGGCATGCAATCTCTGGTTGATCTCCGGCTCATAGGCGCGGTGGAGGAAGGCGGGCTCCTGGGAGACATCAGGGATCACCACCGGCATACCGGCACGCATAATCTTGCCTACCATGCCCTCCCCCAGGCGATAACGTCCCCGCTCCATCTCCGCGGCAGACAAACCTGTGGCGGCGATCACCCCTACCAAATTCTCGTCCATGCGCAAAAGGATCATGGACGGAGAGATGTGCAGATGACTTTCCAGGGTCTTCAGAACATCATTCAGGGTATGTTCAAGATCCATGGACGAACTGAGCACCTTACTCACCTCATAGATGGTCGTCAGTTCCTGAAAATGGTTGGGGGTTACGTGATCTTTCATGATGAAATCCTCTTCTCTACAGCGCTTAGGAAGCGTTGGCGGGGGATGAGGCGGCTGGGGGTTAGGTGAGACCTCGGACCTGCCTGACGTTTGGGCAAGGCACCGATCGTCGACACTGGTCAGTGGCGACGCCAGTGTTTTCAGCATACACGTCAAGAGATATGGACGTCCACAGGCGCAATTGATCCCCAGAAAAGCCGACGGTTTTGGCGCCCCCCGCCTCCATGAGCGGGCGCTGAATGAGGAGTGGGTCCGACGGTAATCGCGCATGATCCGCCCGTTCATTCCGGGCCAGAAGCTGATCCACCTGCGCCGCGATTTCTTTCTGAAGCCCGGGATCCAGACGCCGCAACCAAGCATGGGGAAGCCCGTAAGTCCCATACAGGCCACCCGCCAGCATTCCCGCGAGGGCGCCCGTGGTGTCCGCATCTCCACCCTGATTTACCACCATAATCAGGCAGTCTTTATAATTATTGGTATGGAACAGCGCATGCAGAACGGTGCGCACCGTATCCACAATATAGGGCGTAGGTGCCTGGGGAATCTCTTTGAAATCGAATTCCGGGTACTGTGCAACCAGTGCATCCGCCAGACGTCGCACGGATGAAATGCCGTCACCGCGCAGCGCGCAGCGCAACATCTCCCCAAGCGTCAAGGTGGCGATATCCGACAGCGGGTGATGGTGGGTCAGATGCGCCTGCTCTACACTGATCTGCCGGAAGGCCGCGGGGGCGTTCAAGGTGGCCAGCACCACCGGGAGATTGCGCACGCACGCACCATTACCGGCATCCCATTCCGCCGTTTCGGCGGCGGTACTGCCGTTGAGCATAAAGCGCCGGATTCCCCGGCGGCAGGTATTACCCACATCCACGGGACGGCCGCGCAACCACCGCGCCATCCCCTCGCCAAAGCGGATAATGGACCATTGTTCATCGGCAAGGATGCTCCGCCCCAACACCAGACACATCTGGGTATCGTCGGTCACCTGTCCGGGCTGCAAATGCAGCCAGCCGCCACCGGTCATATTGCGGTGGACGCCATATTCCTCTCGGATTTCCGTGGGACTCATGAACTCCACCGGCGCGCCCAGGGCATCCCCGACCGCCAATCCCAGATAGGCACCCAACGCTCTCTCTCGCAAGTCGTAGCCCATTTATCGTCCTCAGTAATAGTACATGTGTGCCGTGTATTCGCCGCCGATCACCAGATACTCACTCTCCGCCTGAAGTGCGCGACATGGCAGCATCCCCTTGAAAAATAGCAGTTTTACCAATGGCACATTCACTTCAAGTATGTAATCGCCGAATGCACTGGCCACATCCCGATCATCGCTGAAGGACACCAGATTGTTCAGCCGGATCACCCCCTGCCGCGCTCCGGCTTTCCAGAGAATAGGATGTTCCGCAAAATCATTGGTCCCTCGGAACAAGCGCAAATGCCGTTGTCCGGATGCCAGAAAACGCCGCGCCGACCACTGTGCGAATTCAAACAAAAGGTCAAGTTGCAACCAGATCGCATTATTATCAAATCGCCCTGACATCTTGTCGGTCATATACTGAATCCAGGCGGCATCACCCACACGACCGATCACTTGCCGGTGAAAATTCGGCGCGATGCCGAACCGGCTCTCCACCCAGCCCTTCATAACCGCACCTTCCGGCGAATTGCTGTCATATCCCCAACCTTTGAGCAGGCGTAAATAGCTGGCTCTGAAGCGTCGGCTCTTCGTTCGGTCATGCCCGCCAGCAAAAATTTCTTCCATGTACGCCTGGAATACCCGTCCCGCCTCGCGCTGTTCCCGCACCAGAGACAATCCTTGGAAAAGCGCGGGGTGCCCATCGCGCACCCCGGCGATATGTAGCGGTACCGGGAACGCGTGAAATTCAGCACTGATCAACAGTCCGGACGGAATTCCGGTCAGATTGCTACCGGGATTGGCGGCCGGTGAACGGACGGAGCGCTGCTCCCCCAGGGGGTTATCTACCAACAAAAAGTGTCCCCGATCCGGCTAATTCTGCAACACAGCAGCCACCTTGGCGCGGACATCCTCAAGTCGCAGCGGTTTATGTAGCAACACGAATCCTTTACTGATCGCGGATTGGTTCAGGGCCGAACGCGCTTCCCCGACCACGAGCATCAGTCGTGTCTTGGGAAATTGTTCACTCACCGTCTCCACATTCAACTTGTCTTCGCCCAGCAGCGCCTCGCCAAGAATAATCAAGTCCGGCGGCCAATCCTGAGCCTTGGCGATGGCGGCCTGAAGACTGGCGATTTCGTGGGTTTCATATTCATCATGAAGCATGAATTGCACCGCCATGCGTCCGATTTCATCCGTATCCAGCACAAAAATACGCCGATTACCCACCGCGAGATCACAATCCACACCGATCTGCATATCGTCCTTCCAAAATTGAGCAAGCCTTTTTGCTTAAGGTAATTAAAGCAGTATTTATGCCATGTATTTTCACCTACGTTTTCAACACCCGAATATCCGCCAGGCGGAGTCAAAAAATGTGGTCAGCGACCGGATAATTGCACTAAGCCATTAAATAACCAATCTAATTTATTAAACATTAACGATTTCGCCCCGCCTATCCAATAGCAGCGCTATGCATGGCCAAAGCCCGTCAATGCTGTGTGCTTCCTGACATAGAAGGTGCGTTTTGTAGGTTTTCAAACAGCCCCCGTGAGACCACGGAAAAATCATTATTTTATATGTTAAACAATGTGTTATGTAGATATCTTCAGGCCTGGCACGGCACTTGCAGAGTTCTGGATGGAACGCGACTCTTCCCCGTTTTTGGGGGCTTCCACCTGCAAGTTGGTCATTTTTGAAACAGGAGACATGGCAATGAGCGACAAACTAAGGCAAATCGCCTTTTACGGTAAGGGGGGCATTGGCAAGTCCACCACCTCCCAGAATACCCTGGCGGCTCTTACGGAAATGGGCCAAAAGATTCTCATCGTTGGCTGCGATCCCAAAGCTGACTCCACCCGTTTGATTCTCCACTCCAAAGCGCAGGACACCGTACTGAGCCTCGCGGCTGAGGCGGGCAGCGTGGAGGATCTGGAAATCGAAGATGTTATGAAGGTCGGGTATCGCGACATTCGTTGCGTGGAATCCGGTGGACCGGAGCCGGGCGTGGGTTGCGCCGGACGTGGCGTTATCACCTCCATCAACTTCCTGGAGGAAAATGGCGCTTATGACGGCGTCGATTACGTTTCCTACGACGTGTTGGGTGACGTGGTATGTGGCGGATTCGCGATGCCTATTCGTGAAAACAAGGCGCAGGAAATCTACATCGTCATGTCTGGCGAAATGATGGCCATGTATGCCGCCAACAATATTTCCAAGGGCATTCTCAAGTACGCCAATTCGGGCGGCGTGCGTCTGGGTGGATTGGTGTGCAACGAACGCCAAACGGACAAGGAACTGGAATTGGCGGAAGCGCTGGCGGGCAAGCTGGGCACCAAGCTCATTCATTTCGTGCCCCGCGACAACATCGTGCAGCATGCGGAACTGCGCCGGATGACGGTGTTGGAGTATGCGCCGGAATCCAAACAGGCCGAGGAGTACCGTCAGTTGGCGCAGAAAATCCATGCCAACGGTGGTAACGGTACGATTCCGACCCCGATCACCATGGACGAGCTGGAAGATATGCTCATGGAGTTCGGCATCATGAGTGCAGTGGACGAGACCCTGATCGGCAAATCAGCCGCCGAACTGGCTGCTGCGGTCTGATTGACGGAGGGTATCCGCCATCCGGTGGCTGCCCTCTCTTTTTCTCGCTAAGGAGATGATGTGATGAGCATTACCGCTGAAGAAACCCGGGAGCGGATTGTCGCGGAGACCAAAACGCGCAATCGCGCCCTGATTGATGAAGTTCTCAAGGTCTATCCGGAAAAAACCGCCAAAAGACGCGCCAAACACCTGAACGTCTATGAGGAAGGTAAATCGGATTGCGGCGTCAAATCCAATATCAAGTCGGTACCCGGCGTGATGACCATTCGTGGCTGTGCCTATGCGGGTTCCAAGGGCGTCGTCTGGGGTCCGATCAAGGACATGATTCATATTTCCCATGGACCCGTCGGTTGCGGCCAGTATTCCTGGGCTTCACGCCGTAACTATTATATCGGCACCACGGGTGTGGATACCTTTGTCACGATGCAGTTCACCTCCGATTTTCAGGAAAAGGACATCGTTTTCGGCGGTGACAAGAAACTCGAAAAGATCATGGATGAAATCGAGGATCTCTTCCCGCTGAACCACGGTATCACCGTGCAATCGGAATGCCCCATCGGCCTGATCGGAGACGACATCGAAGCGGTATCCAAAAAGAAGTCAAAGGAATACGGTGGTAAAACCATTGTTCCGGTGCGTTGTGAGGGCTTCCGGGGGGTATCCCAATCGCTCGGCCACCATATCGCCAACGACAGCATCCGCGACTATGTCTTCGAGAAGCAAGGCGCAGAACCCAAGGCTTTTGAAAAAACCCCTTATGATGTTGCCATTATTGGTGACTACAACATCGGCGGCGATGCTTGGAGTTCACGCATCCTGCTGGAAGAAATGGGTCTGCGGGTGATTGCCCAGTGGTCCGGTGATGGTTCTCTGGCGGAATTGGAGAACACCCCCATGGCCAAATTGAATGTCCTGCACTGCTATCGTTCCATGAACTATATCTCCCGCTATATGGAAGAAAAGCATGGCGTGCCGTGGGTCGAGTACAACTTCTTCGGGCCTTCAAAAATTGCCGAGTCCCTGCGGACGATCGCCGGTTATTTTGATGATCACATCAAGGAAGGCGCGGAACGGGTCATTGAGAAGTACAACCGCCTCACCGAGGAAGTGATCGCCAAATACCGGCCACGTCTGGAAGGCAGAACGGTCATGCTTTTTGTCGGCGGCTTGCGTCCTCGCCATGTCATCGGCGCCTATGAAGACCTCGGCATGAATGTGGTGGGAACCGGCTATGAATTCGGCCACAACGACGACTATCAGCGTACCACCCATTATGTGAAGGACGGCACGCTGATTTATGACGACGTGACCGGTTACGAGTTTGAAAAGATGGTGGAAAGCATCCAGCCTGATCTCGTGGGTTCCGGCATCAAGGAAAAGTATGTCTTCCAGAAAATGGGCGTGCCTTTCCGGCAGATGCACTCCTGGGACTATTCCGGTCCCTATCACGGCTATGACGGCTTCGCCATCTTCGCCCGGGATATGGATATGGCCATCAACAACCCCGTGTGGAGTTTGACCAAAACGCCCTGGGAGTAAGCACCGTGGGGGCGGCAGGTGCCGCCCGCTTATCGGCGGATAACGGACCGCCCCAACGATCGAATGAGGAATAACGCCATGAGTCAGAACGCTGAAAAGGTGCTTGATCACTTCAACCTGTTCCGTGAACCGGAATACCAGGAGAT